>Ga0302325_10032417_pt1 | contig 10729 bp, 9 predicted proteins | sample Palsa_T0_2_FD_201948 | JGI IMG/M metagenome (GOLD analysis project Ga0302325, IMG submission 201948) | Peat permafrost microbial communities from Stordalen Mire near Abisko, Sweden - Palsa_T0_2 | ecosystem: Environmental > Terrestrial > Soil > Palsa > Peat permafrost | place: Sweden: Abisko...
CAAAATAATCCAGCTCAAGAGCCCCTTTTCGGCGTGGCTATTTCACCACATTCGCTGCCGATATATCGGCACTTGCCCATAAGCCACTCGCGATAAACGGCTTACCACCCATCCACTTTTATGGGCTTTTCCACAGGTGTTCCTGCAGGAACACTTTTACAAATCGCAGTTGTGTTCCTTCAGGAACATTTGTCAGGAATTGGGTGCCACTGCCTTGAAGCAGCGCCCTACTCGCTCCAGCGCCGGAACAGCAGCGCGCCGTTAGTGCCGCCGAAGCCGAACGAGTTCGACATGGCGTACTCGATCTCAGCTTTGCGGGCCTTGTTGGGAACAAAGTCCATCGAATCGGTCTCGGGGTCCTGATTCTCCAGGTTGATGGTCGGAGGCAGAATCTGATTGCGCAGCGCCAGCACCGTGATGCCGGCCTCGAGTCCGCCTGCGCCACCGAGCAGGTGCCCGGTCATGGATTTCGTGGAGCTGACAGGAATTTTCCGCGTGCCAAAAAAGTTGCGGATAGCATGCGCTTCGAGCGTGTCGCCGATCGGAGTCGACGTGCCGTGGGCGTTGACGTAGCCGACCACGTCGGCATTGACGCCGGCGTCCCGCACTGCATTGCGCATCACGCGGAATCCGCCTTCGTGCTCCGGAGCCGGCTGGGTCATGTGGTAGGCGTCGCCGGACATGCCATAGCCAGCGACTTCAGCCAGGATGGTTGCGCCGCGCTTGCGGGCGAATTCCAGCTCTTCGAGCACCAGGATGCCCGCGCCTTCGCCCATCACGAACCCGTCGCGATCCCTGTCCCAGGGCCGGCTGGCTTTTTCGGGATCGTCGTTGCGGGTGGAGAGCGCGCGCATGGCCGCAAATCCGCCCACCCCCATGGGAGTAATTGCTGCCTCAGAGCCGCCGGCAATCATCACGTCCGCGTCGTTGTGCTGAATGATGCGAAAAGAATCGCCGATGGAGTGGGCGCTGGTGGTGCAAGCCGTCGCCGTGGCTTCGTTGGGTCCCTTGGCGCCGGTGCGCATGGAAACGTGGCCGGCCGCAAGGTTGACGATGGCGGCGGGAATAAAAAATGGAGAGATCTTGCGCGGTCCGCCTTCCATCAGAGCGGTGTGCTCGCGTTCGATAATGTCGAACCCGCCGATGCCGGACCCAATGTGCACTCCCACGCGCTCGTCGTTTTCGGGAGTCACTTTCAGGCCGGACATCTTCATGGCTTCATCCGAGGCGGCGATGGCCAGGTGGATGAAGCGGCCCATCTTCTTCAGCTCTTTTTTCTCGATGAAGTTCAGCGGGTCGAAGCCCTTGACCTCAGCGGCGATCTGGCAGGCAAACTTGGCGGAATCGAAATGGGTGATGCGGGCCACGCCGCTTTTGCCGGCCAGCAGCGCGCTCCAGACATCCTCTGTGGTATTGCCCACGCCACAGATCAGTCCGAGGCCCGTCACTACCACCCTGCGTCCCAAACTTATTTACCCGCTTTCGCGTGTTTGGAAATGTAGTCGACCGCGTCCTGCACGGTGCGAATCTTCTCGGCGTCTTCGTCGGGGATTTCGATGTCGAAGGCTTCTTCAAACGCCATGACGAGTTCCACCGTGTCCAGCGAATCCGCGCCCAGGTCATCGACGAATGACGCGCTGGCTGTCGCTTCGCCCTCGTCCACGCCCAGCTGCTCCACGATAATCTGTTTCACTTTTTCATCAACGGCTGCCATGTTTTTCCTCGCTTGCCTGGATTCGTCGTTGCTTCTCAGGGGCCGGGCTGCGTTTTGTTGCGTGCTACTTGGCGACTTTCGAGTGCTTCTGGATGTAGTCAACCGCATCCTGTACGGTGCGGATTTTCTCGGCGTCCTCGTCCGGAATCTCAATGTCGAAGCCTTCTTCGAAGGCCATGACCAGTTCGACGGTGTCGAGCGAGTCCGCGCCCAGGTCGTCCACGAAGGAAGCGCTTGAAGTGACTTCTCCCTCGTCGACACCCAGCTGCTCGACAATGATCTGCTTTACCTTTTCCCCAGTCTGCTTGTCTTTTTCGTTCACTTTCTCATCAGCCATCGCAAAACTCCTCTCAGGAAAATCAAAAAAGGCGAGTGTGTAGTGTAATTGTCTCTACGAATCAGTGTAAAGGATGGAGCCTGCCGCAAGGGACAGAGCTTCTGGCATCGAACCTGCCCAAATGGAATCCTAACGGTTAGGTGTTGCGGTGGTCAAACCTCGGGCTTCGGGTTTCGGCATCGGGCATCCGGAGATCTTCGTGATACTTCGTGTTCTCCGTGGTTTAAGATTTCTCTTTTGACGCTGAAGCAGACGTTCCACAGGGAGTCGACAAATTCTATGCGTGCCGTTGTGCAGCGCGTGAGCCGCGCCGAAGTTTCGGTGAATGGAAATATCGCGGGTGAGATTGGTATGGGACTGCTGGTGTTGCTCGGGGTGGGACAGGCAGATACTGAGGCTGACGCGGCGTACCTTGCCGAAAAAATTTCCGGCCTGCGCATTTTTGAAGACGAGCTCGGCAAGATGAACCGCAGCGTGCAGGACGCGGGCGGCAGCGTGCTGGCGGTATCGCAGTTTACGCTCTACGGAGATGTGCGCCGCGGCAAGCGTCCATCTTTCGATGCGGCTGCTGCGCCGGAGAAGGCTCGTCAACTTTATGAATTTTTCGTCGAGCGCATCCGCGCGGCGGGCCTGCGCTGCGAGACTGGACGCTTTCAGGAAATGATGAAGATGGAACTGGTCAACGAAGGTCCGGTCACGATTCTGCTGGATTCAGAGAAGGCGTTCTAGGCCGGGCTGATGCTGTGACGGACTGGCTTCTCCGCGCTAGCAAAGACGGTGTAGCAAGTAGGGGTGAGGCGGAGATTCACCTCACCCCCTTGCTAGAGAACGTCAGCTTGTGGGACAACCGGCCAGTTCAATGGGCGAGAGGTTGGGCAGGATGCTCTCGTCCGGATAGCTGTAGGCGCCATCAATGGCGGTGGACGGCGATTGGAATTCAAACCACGGCAACAGGGCTACGTTCTGCGGGTGATAGGTCATGCCGTTCATCGTGATCGGATAGGAAGCGTGGGGCAGACCCTCGATGACATCGCCGACCTCCAGGTCGTCCTGGCAATTGCCGTTGGGAGACAGCCACCAGGGGGTGAGGTTGTGCTTGTTGTCGCTGACTACGAAAGGGTCGTTGAAGCTTTCCGCGATCTCGTGACCGAGCCCGGTCACATCGACAAAGGCGCTGCCGAATAACCCGGGGCTGATCCACGCGGCGTAAGCCACCACGTAGCGTCGCTGCTTGTTGCCATTGGTAGAATCTCCGGGTTCAAAATCGTAGCTGTGATATCCGAGCACGCAGCAGTTGTTGGGATTGCCGAAGTAAAGGTAGGTGTTGGGGAACAAGAAGGTGGAAAGGTCTTTGGTCGTGATATCCCCCGCGTTCTCGGCCGCGCCGATGGGCGTGGTAGTGTCGGTCGGGACCGTGGGGAAAAGCAGGTTACCGAACTCGTTGATATCGATCAGCACAAACAGGCAACAATCGCCGTTGTTCTTCAGCGCATAGTAGTAGTAGCCCGAAGGAACCTGCATAGTCCGCTCTTGTTTCAAGCTGCCCAAAAGCATGGTATGCCAGTCAGGCGCCATCACGCTCCAGAACTCAGCCCGCTGAATGGCGTCGGTGATTTGGGTCGGCGTCGGGCTGCTGGAGAAAGGCGAGTTCTGAAATATCGGTGATTGGAGCGTGGGCAAAATATACGGCTTAACCTCGTAGTGCAAAAACACAGTACCGTCTGGATTGAGCAAATCGAGGGCGACAGGCACCACAGGAGCGTTGATGTTGGTCGTCCCGCCCTTCTGGGGAGGATTCCCTACCATGTTGTAGTACCAGGTATCCCGGTAGTTGCCGTTTTCGTCAAACCCTGGGGTCTTATACGATCCGTTCCAGTTAGAAAGGGAATCGACTCCTGGAGTTCCGTTGGCGTTGCTCTGCACGCTGGAACTATTGTGCGGCGGCATGGCCACAAACCTGGCATGAGCCTTCGAGAGATGGTCGGCTGGAAGCTGATGGGCGTCTTGCGCGAGCGCCACGATAGCGCCCAAAGATGTGGTGAGGGCCAAGAGCATACAAAGCATGGAGCGCGTTGGCATGTTAGAGATCTCCTCTCAAAACCACCAGACTGATTTGAACCTGTCCTTGTTAATCCGAGATTTCTGCGTGACCCGAAAAGCGGAGGGGTATTGTCCCTTCAATCCCCGGCTGGTGTCAATGTGCAAGAACTTTCAGCAGTGGTGCAGTCTGACCGGACAAGGAAATGACGGCAGGCTGGCTTGTCTGGCCAGCCTGCCGTTGCGGGTGTTTCGTTGCGTCCGTCAGTCCTCTATCGCTAGCGGCCCAGGCCTGCGGCCATGGTCTTTACCATGGTTCCGTTGGCGTCGTCATCTTTCAGCGCCCACACGTAGGCACCGCCGAGTCCTCCTGGAACTTTCACTTCGATGTAGAGCATTTTCAGAAGTGCAACGCTGGGGTCGTCGAAGGTATAGAAGGTTCCAGCCGTTGGATCGTAGAGGGATACCGCTACTCTCTTAGCATCGTAGTAACTGGTGTACCCGTTGGCTGTGAGATTTGAGAGGGTTGAATAGGTGGCAAGACCGGGGGTCAACAGGGTGTCACATCCGGCGGTGTTGCCGCTGAGATCGGGACACAACCCGGTTCCGTTTGCCCAGAGGACCGGAGAAGGGCCGGTTGAGTTCTGGTACAAGCCATGGTTCCTCTTGGGGACGCCAGTCCAACCGGCGCCGTAGAGAGGCAAACCCATGGTGTACTTGTTCGGCGGCACGCCCGCCGCGAGATAGGCGTTTACGGTTGCATCAATGTCGAGATTCTGACCGTATAAAGGATCCTGCTTGGAATCGAATAGCGGGGAAGCGTCATTGGTTTGCGTTTGCCATGATCCGGCGTAGTTGTAGCCATCAATGGTGATGAAGTCCACTTGCGCGGCGGCTTTTTTGAGATCGATGTTCACATAGTTCTGCGCGCCTGCAGGTCCGTCAAATGACATCGTGTAGTGCTTGCCGGTGGTTGCCGTCAGGGCTTCGAGTTGATTACGGAACTCCCGCAGCAGGGCGGTGAAGTTCAGTGTGTCCGTCGCCGTGGGGAATTCCCAATCGATATTGAAGCCATCAAACAAGCCAGGAGCCGTGATGCCAGGAGCGATGTTGCCGCTGACAAACATATCGATGCATGAGGCAGCGAGCGCCTGGCGACCCGCCGGGGTGCTGGCAGCAGTCACGAAGGCCGCCGTGTTCGAAGCCGATGCCCCACCGATCGACATCAGAACCTTAAGCTCCGGATGGAGCTGCTTGAGTTGTTGAATGGCAGCGAAATTTCCATAGAGCGGCCCCGGGTAGGCGACGCCGCTCACACTGGGAAGATAAGGGGTCTGGTAGTCAGCCCAGGTATCGGCGATGGCGCATGCGGGCGATGGAGTGGTGGTCACGTTCGCGAAGGCGTACAGGAGGTGCGTGAGTTTACTGGCGACACCGTTCTGTTGCAGGTTTGCGATGTTGTAGCCGGCGTAATAGATACTCCACTCTTCGAAATATCCTCCGAGAATCTTGGGGTGTTCCTGGCTTTGTGCAAACGAGGGAGTAACGCAGGCGGCGAGCGCCAGGATAGTCGTCAATACCACGCGGAACGAAACTCCGCGGAGCGGGCGAAGCGGGAATTGTTTTGCCATAACAGACATCTCCTGAACTGGTAGATTGCTGACGGCGCGAAGTATAGAACTATATAGCAGATCATGCAAGCGAATACTTGGGATGGGCTATAGACGGAAACGTTTGCGAATGCGCTATATAGCGGTACAGAAAATCTTAGAGGCGAGTGGCAGAGCGACGGAACCGCATTGCACTCCGAAGGCTTGTTCGTGTGACGGGGTTGCGCTGCTGGTGTGGAGCGGGCCCGCTTGCCCGCTGGCTTGCAGTTCGCCAAAACCAGCGGGCAAGAGTGCCCGCTCCACACGAACTTAGTTTGAATCCTGTTGGAAAAACTTTTGCGATGGAGTACCCTCGCGCGAAGCGTCCAAAGAGCGCAGAGGGGGTCTCTGTGGGCTGTGTGCTGGATTTCGACGCAAAGAACGTAGTTCTGCGCGTGACTTTAGATGGCCTGGTTACGGACGAGGGTCTGGTGGAGTGCAATGCGACCGTGGCAAGGTATTATGCGTCCCATCCACCCTGTCGCGGCATAGTGGACTTCTCGAAGGTGACGAAGTTTGAAGTATCCAGCGACACGATCAGGCGGCTGGCGTCGGGTTCGCCCGCAATTCCCAGCGAAAATGTTCGGGTGCTCGTCACTCCGACGGATGTGGTGTATGGAATGGCGCGCATGTTCCAGGTACTTGGCGAAAAAACCCGCCCCGAGCTGCACGTAGTTCGCACTCTGGAGGCGGCGTATAAGTTGCTGGGAGTGGAGTCTCCGGAGTTTAGCCCGGTGCCGGCCGCTTAGGAGATTTGAGGGTATCGGCAATCGTGAATCCCTGGCGATTGGACGCGAGCGCGGACCGCAGAGGCTAAAGCCACGCTCAAAATGGTAGGTTGATCGCAGCGCTGAAGCGCTGCGCCACCTGAAATCAAGTAGCGCGTCGAGTTTTCCGCAACCTCTGAAAGGCGTAGCCTAGGTCGCGCTGCTTTCCAGCAGCGGGTCGGAGAGTTCCTGCGCCAGATCGGCCAACTCCAGTTGCAGATTGCCGGGGTTGGTGGAGTAGGCGAGGCCCGTGTCCATGTCGACGACGCCTTCGCGGATCAGTTTCTCGATCTCGCCGTCGAAAGTCTGCATACCGTCCTGGCCGCCGACGCGCATGGCATCGAGCAGAGTCTTGCCATCGCCTTCCCCTTTTTCCACGTACTCGCGAGTACGCAGAGTGGACTTCAAGATTTCAAAGGCAGCGACGCGGCCGGTGCCATCCTTGCGAGGAATGAGTCTCTGGGAAACGATGTAGCGGAAACTTTTGGCCAGACGATTGCGAAGAGTGTGCTGTTCAGCCATGGGGAACGCTCCGACGATTCGCTCGATGGTCTTCGAGGCGTCGATAGTGTGCAGCGTGGACATGACCAGGTGGCCGGTTTCCGCGGCTTCCATGGCGATTTCGATGGTTTCGCGGTCGCGCATTTCTCCGACGAGAATCACTTTTGGCGCCTGGCGCAGCGCGGCGCGCAAGGCGAGCGCGAAGCTGGGCGTATCGGCGTGCAACTCGCGCTGATGAACAATACAGTTTTTGTGCGGGTGCAGGAACTCAATGGGATCTTCGATGGTGAGCACGTGATAGGACTGCTCTTTATTAATTTTGTCGATGATCGCGGCGAGAGTGGAGGATTTGCCGGAGCCGGTAGGGCCGGTGACGAGCACGATGCCGTTCCGCAGGCCCACAATTTTGCCGAGTTCGGCGGGCAGGTTCAGCGATTCGAAGTCGGGGACCTTGCCGGGAATTACGCGCATCACTACCGCACACGTGCCGCGCTGCATGAAGATGTTCACGCGAAAGCGGCTGGAACCGGGCAGACTGTAGGACACATCGCAGGATCCGACTTTCTTTAACTTCTCGCGCGCATCTTCGTTGTCGCCCATGAGATCGGAAGCGATGCGCCGGGTGTCTTCACAGGTGAGCGAGCGCGCCGCCCCGGCGAGGACGAGTTTTCCGTTGACTTCCACGAGCGGTGGCTTGCCTGGCGAAAAAAAGAGGTCGCTAATCTTAGGCGAAGTTCTGAGCATCGTCGCCAGCAGGGCTGGAGTCTGCATGGGTGCCGCGGCCGGAGCGGCTGCGATGGCGGTCCGCGGGGTGGAAGAAGCTGTATTTGTTACCGGATTCGTAGGGGAAGACATAGTGGAGACGCAACTCTAGCTGTGCATTGCACTTTTCTTGCCGTCCCAAAGCCCTGTGAGAGATACGGAAACTGAGCAGATTTAATCTGGATGCTACGCGCCTGCACTTGGGGCGACTGGTCAAAAGTGATCGTTTCTCGATTGAGGTGAGAGGCTTCTTAGATATATCTGCGTGTCTGCCGGCAGATTCTGCCCATGCGATCTCTGCGACGAAGGGAAGACGGCATATTTGTGACTCGGTGTTGACTGCCGTATTATCGACGGGCCATGAAAATCGTCGCTGCGCTTTTTCTAGCTCTGTCGCTCTCTGCGTTCGCTGCGGAGAAGCCCAAGGCTGCGCCCGCGCCTGTTCCGGCCGCTGCTGAAACTCTCGACCTCGAAACTATCGCGCGCATCCGCGACGAGGGCTTCAACCATTCGCACATCATGGAGTACGCCAGCGGATTGTTCGACGGTGTTGGCCCGCGCCTCACGGGCTCGCCCGACTTCGCGAAGGCCGAGCAGTGGTCGCTGGACCAGCTCCGGCGCATGGGAGCCACGAGCGTGCACGCAGAATCCTGGGGCGAGTTCGGGATGGGCTGGCAACAGATTGGGACCTCGGTGCAGATGACTGCGCCCGGTACTGCGACGTTTCTGGCGCAGGCTACGCCGTGGTCGCCCGCGACGGCCGGCGAAATTACGGCGGAGGTCATCGCCGTTCCCGCGCTTAAAGAAGAGAAAGATTTCGACGCGTGGAAGGGGAAGCTTTCCGGAAAAATTATTCTTTACGGCGATGCGCCGAAGATTAATCCTGACCCGGCGAATCCGCTCGAGCATTACGACCAGGCCAAGCTCGACCATTTCCGGTCATACCCGCTAGACGGCGACCAGGGGGACAGTTTCGTTCTTCCGAACGATCCCGCTTTTTGGGAAAAGGTATTCAAAGAGATGGCTTTTCTGGAGAAGGTCGGGCGCTTCTTCGCAAATGAGCATGCCGTGGCAGTCCTGCGGTCCAGTGGCTTCGGCGGCGACCTCCACGATGACACGGGCGCTTCGCTCGGCTGGTTCGTGTATCGACCCGAACACAAGCAGGCGATTCCTTCGGCGGCGATTGCGAGCGAGGCGTTCGGCCGCATGCACCGGCTGGTATCGCACGGCGTTTCGGTCTCCGTGCGTCTCAACATTGCGACGAAATTTTATGGCGACCGTGAGCCGGGCAGCGATGTGATTGGCGAGATCGCCGGTACCGACCCTGCGCTGAAAGACCAGGTAGTGATGCTCGGGGGCCATCTCGATAGCTGGATCGCCGGCACCGGAGCGACCGACAACGGCGCTGGGACCATCATTGCGCTTGAAGCCATGCGCATTCTGCGCGCGCTCAACATTCAGCCACGGCGCACGATTCGTATCGGCCTGTGGGGCGGCGAAGAGCAGGGCATCTTCGGCTCGGCCGGGTACGTCACCAACCACTACGGAGTGCGTTCCTACTCCACCAAAGCCGAAGAACAAGTTGTGCCCGAGTTTTTGCGGCAGCAGACCGGGCCCATCACAATCAAGCCCGAACATGCGCAGCTCGACGCCTACTTCAACGCCGACAACGGCGGCGGAAAATTTCTCGGCATCTTCGCCGAAGGGAATCTGGCGGCTTCGACGATCTTTCAACAGTGGGCCGCTCCCGTAAGCGACCTCGGTTTCACGACCGTCTCGCAGCGCAACACGGGGTCTACGGATCACGTTTCATTCGATCAGGTCGGGCTTCCGGGTTTTCAGTTCATTCAGGATCCGCGCGACTACGGGACGCGCAGCCACCACACGAATCTCGACACCTACGAACGCCTCTCCGAGCCTGACCTGAAGCAGGCCGCCGTGATTATGGCCGTCTTTGTTTACAACACCGCGCAACGCGACGCGATGCTCCCGCGCAAACCGCTGCCGCATCCCGAACTGGAAGAGCAACTCGCGAAGCCGTTGGAGGGAATTTATCCGACATCTCCAGCTGTGAAGTAGCGGACGTTTGGTAGGTTCTCCGATGGACTGATCGAGGGGGGAGACGGAGTTTCGAGCGAGCTTCAGCGGGCCTGAAGAATCGCATCGGCGACTCGCGCGGCTTCCAACGCAGCTTTCACGTCATGAGTGCGAATGATGTGCGCGCCTTTGAGGATCAGCGCCGTCTGGCTGGCCAACGTTCCGTAGAGGCGACCGGAAGCGGGCGCGTCTTTGCCGTCTTTCGCCAGAGTGCGGCCGATGAAAGATTTGCGCGACGTTCCAGCCAGCAGCGGAAAGCCCAGGGCCTGCAGATCGTTGAAGTGCGCGAGCAGCGGATAATTTTCGTCAAAGCTTTTGCCGAAGCCGAAGCCGGGATCGAGCACAATGCGCTCGCGCCGGACGCCAGAGAGCACGGCAGCCTCGGCCCATTCTTTGAGCTCACGTTTCACCAGCAGCACGATATCGCCGGGCGGCGGCAGGGTTCGCCATTCTTCCGGACGCCCGCGCATGTGCATGAGGACGGTGCCGCACTTTAATTCAGCTACGGTTTTCGCCATCTGGCGATCCCAGCGAAAACCGCTGACGTCGTTTACGATTTCGGCGCCGGCAGCGACTGCGGCGCGCGCCACGGTGGCTTTGTAGGTGTCGATGGAGAGCACCGCGGCGGGATGCTTCTTCTTCAGTTCGGCGATGACCGGGAGGACGCGCTTCAATTCTTCTTCGGCGGTGACTGCGGTCTTGGGGCTGGCGGAGCTGGCGGGATTTTTATCGGCACCGCTCGACGACAGGGCGGCAGATGCCTCCACGCGCGCGCCCGGACGCGTCGATTCGCCGCCGATGTCGAGGATGTCGGCGCCCTCGTCCAGCAGGCGCTGCGCGTGTGCGACTGCCTGGTCGCAGTCGA
>Ga0302325_10032418_pt1 | contig 10729 bp, 10 predicted proteins | sample Palsa_T0_2_FD_201948 | JGI IMG/M metagenome (GOLD analysis project Ga0302325, IMG submission 201948) | Peat permafrost microbial communities from Stordalen Mire near Abisko, Sweden - Palsa_T0_2 | ecosystem: Environmental > Terrestrial > Soil > Palsa > Peat permafrost | place: Sweden: Abisko...
TCCCTGTATCCCGGTGACACGGTGCTGGTGCAGGGAACCGGTGGTGTTTCCCTGTTTGCGTTGCAGTTTGCCAAGGCAGCCGGCTGCCGCGTGATCATCACGTCCTCGAGTGACGATAAGCTCGCCAAAGCGCGCCTGCTCGGCGCCGACGAGACCATCAATTACCGCGCGAACCCGGATTGGGACGACGCCGTGCGCAAGCTCACAGAGCGAAGCGGCGTCGATCACGTCATCGAGGTGGGCGGGTCCGACACTTTGCCGCGCTCGCTGAACGCGGTGCGCATGGCCGGAACCGTAAGCGTGATTGGCGCGCTCAGCGGCGCCGCCAACTCGGTCGGCCCCAGGCCCATTCTCATGAACTCCATTCGCGTGCAGGGCATCTTTGTCGGCTCCCGCGCCATGTTCGAGCGCATGAATCGCTCCATTCAGACTCAGGCGATGAAGCCCGTGGTGGATCGGGTCTTTCCGTTCACCGAGTTCCGCGAAGCGCTGCATTACATGGAAGCCCAGCAGCACTTCGGGAAGATCTGCCTCTCGTTCGCATAACCCTCTGACCCTGTGACTCTTGCTGCTGCAGCCAGCTCTGAACGCTCCCTCACGGTCGCGGCTCGGCGAGCAGTCACGCCCTGTTCCATCAGGCCCACCCGAGACGCTGCTGACCCCTGGCCTCTGACCCCTGGCCCCTGCGCGACCACTGGCGCGCTCCTGATATATGATCTTAAGATCGTCGGATGTGGCGCGGCACTTGTAGCCGCCGCGCTGGGATTCGTCTCGGCGCTCCGCAACGGTAAACTCGAGGCGCACACTTTGTCCCATCAGCCAGAGAGTATCCGCATCCTGATTGCCGAGGATAACCTGGTTAACCAGAGACTCGCGCTGCTCCTGCTCACTAAGTCCGGCTATACCGTGGATGTTGCCTCGAATGGCGCCGAAGCAGTCGAACTGTTCACCCGGCTGCGCCATCCGTTGATTTTCATGGATGCTCAGATGCCGGAGATGGACGGCTATCAAGCCACCCAGGCAATCCGTCTGATGGAGACGGCGCCGCCGCGCGCCGTGATCGTGGCTCTGACCGCGCATGCCATGGCTGGCGACCGCGAACGGTGCCTCGAGGCGGGGATGGACGACTATTTGCCTAAGCCCCTCCAAATTGCCACTTTCTATGAGGCTCTGGAACGCTGGCTGCTGCTGGTGGAAGAGCGCCGCGCGAATCTCCCGCAATCCTGAACGATCGCCCCCGCAAGGACCCACTTCATGTCTCTGGAACTCTTCAATCTCACTGGCCGCCTCGCCGTGGTGGTAGGCGGAACTTCCGGTATTGGGCGCGAGATCGCGCTTGGATTAGCGCGTGCCGGCGCCGACGTGGTGGCCACCGGAAGGCGCGAGCAGATGGTTCACGCGGTTGCCGGCGAAATCGAGGGCATTGGCAAGCGCACGCTCCGCCATACCGTGGACGCTTCGCTTCGGGATTCGGTCGACGCGCTCCGCGACCGTATTCTTCAGGCGTTTGGACGCGTCGACATCCTGGTGAACGCCGCCGGCCAGACGCTCAAGAAACCATCGCACCTGGTCCTCGAGGAAGAATGGTCCCGCGTGATGGATGTCAACGTCACCGGCGCTTTCCGCGCCTGCCAGAGTTTCTTCGAGCCGTTGCGCGACAGCGGGCGCGGACGCGTCATCAACATTGGCTCTCTTTCCTCATTTGTCGGCCTGTTCCAGGTGGCTGCTTATGTGGCGTCAAAATCGGCGATTGCCGGCCTTACTCGGGCCCTGGCCGTCGAATGGGCGCCTCTCGGCATCAACGTCAACGCGATTGCGCCCGGCGTCTTCAAGACCGATCTCAACAAGGCCCTGCTCGAGGGCACCGAGCGCGGCCGTGAATTCCTGACACGCACTCCCATGAAGCGATTCGGGCAGGTTCCGGAGCTGGTGGGCACTGCGATCCTGCTCGCCTCGGACGCCTCCAGTTTTATCACTGGTCAATGTATTGCCGTGGATGGCGGATTCCTTGCGTCCGGCGTCAACACCTGACATGGCCCTTCATCAGGTGTGCTCGCGGCGTTGGCGAGGTCTCGGGATTACGCGATCGGCAGTGAAGCCCTTCGGGCCGTTATACTGAAAGGCGATGGCGACTGCGATCGATATTGGCACCCTCATCTCCCGCACCCCCGGGGTCGTCGGTGGGCGGCCGTGCATCGCCGGAACGCGTGTCTCCGTCCGCGGGATTGCATTGCAGGGCAATGCGGGCCTAAGTCCGGAAGAAATTGTGGGAGCCTTGGGGGGCCATGTGTCGCTGGCGCAGGTCCACGCCGCCCTAGCCTACTACTTTGCAAACAAGGCGGAGATCGATGCTGACATGGACGAGGAAGAGCGTTTGGCTGTGGAGTTCGAGAAGCAGTATCAGGCGTAGGCTCGGTCTCCTTGAACCGGATACGGCTTTACCTCGACGAAGACGCGATGCTGAAGGATTTGATCATCGCGCTGCGTTATTATGATGTTCCGGCAGTCACGGTTCGAGACGCAGGCCTGGTTGGCGCGTCCGACGAGAGACAATTAGCTTTTGCGGCCGGACAGGGCCTCGTCCTCTACTCATTCAACCGCGCGGATTTCCAGAAGCTGCACACGGCGTGGATGGATGCTGGGCGAGCCCATGCCGGTATCATTTTGGCTCCTCAACAGCGTTTCTCATCGGGAGAACAGTTGCGTCGAATTTTGCGGCTTCGCGCCGCCAAGACTGCCGAGGACCTTTGCAATCAGATCGAATTTCTGAGCCAGTGGGGCTGATAGGCGGGGCGGTCGCGGCAAACGCCCTCGCGCGCACCACGCTAAATTAGTAGGCGCGGATATGAAAGTTGCGGTGGGGGCGGATCACGCGGGCTACGAGCTCAAGGAATTGCTGGTTGAGCATATCCGCTCATTGGGCCACGACCCGATTGACGTCGGCACGCATGTGCCGGGTAAGCCGGACGACTACCCCGATTACGCTGTGCTGGTTGCCGCCGAGGTGAATTCTGGGCGCGCGGAACGCGGGGTGCTGGTTTGCGGCAGCGGCATCGGCGTTTCGGTCGCTGCCAACAAGATCAGGGGTATTCGCGCCGGTCTGGCGCATGACCACTATTCCGCTCATCAAGGCGTCGAGCATGACGACATGAATGTTCTCGTCCTCGGATCTCGCGTCATTGGCGTGAATGTCGCCTTCGAGTCGCTCGAGGCCTTTGTCGGGGCCACCTTCAGCAACGAAGAGCGCCATCTCCGCCGCGTCAACAAAGTGAAAGCCATCGAAAAAGGCCAGTGCCCGTAGCGTATGAATCCACCTAAGCCGGCTCATGCCATCAAGATGTCTCTTTTCCTGCCGGTTGAGCTGGGTCTCGCCGCGGGCCATGCCGGGGAAGCATGGGATGCCTCGGGCTCGACTGCCCGCCTTTGGGCCAAGGACGCCTCTCTCTGGACCAACACGGATGAATCCAAGTGGCTGGGTTGGCTCGAAATCGTGGATCAGCAGCTCGCCAGTGCCGGCAAGTTCCAGGCCTTGCCCGCCGAAGTGCGCGAGGATGGCTTCACACAGATCCTCTTGCTGGGCATGGGCGGTTCGAGTTTGTGTCCCGAGGTGCTGAGCTTGACGTTCGGCGCCGCTGAGCGCTCGCCGCATTTGCTGGTGCTCGATTCCACCGATCCCGTGCAAATCCGCAGCATTCGCGGCAAGATCGATCCGGCGCGCACTCTGTTCTGCGTTTCGAGCAAATCCGGCACAACCCTCGAGCCCAACATTTACATGCAGTATTTCTTCGAAGAAACCAGAAAGGTTGTCGGAGACCGCGCGGGCCAGCATTTCATCGCCATCACCGATCCTGGTTCGAAGCTCGAGAAGGTCGCCGCCGAGCTGGGCTTCCGCCGCGTCTATTACGGCGTGCCGAGTATCGGCGGCCGCTATTCCGCGCTCTCCGATTTCGGCATGGTTCCGCACGCGGCCATGGGTCTGGATACCGAGGAATTTCTGACGCGCACCCGGGACATGGTGGAGGCCTCGAAGCTTCCCTCCAGCGAGAACCCCGGCGTCAAGCTCGGCATTGTGCTGGGTGTGGCCGCGAAGCAGTTCCATCGTGACAAGGTGACTTTGATCTGCTCCCACTCGATCTACGATCTGGGCGCCTGGCTCGAGCAGTTGCTTGCCGAATCCACCGGCAAAGAGGGCCATGGCCTGATTCCAATTGACCGCGAGCCGCTCACCACCGGCCATTACGGCAAGGACCGCGTGTTTGCCTACATCCGCTACCAGGCTGACGAGGATGAAGCCATAGAAGCGCATGTCGCGGCACTGGAAACCGCCGGCCAGCCCGTGGTCCGAATCCTACTCGACCGCCTGGACGACTTGGGCAAAATCTTCTTTCAGTGGGAAGTGGCAACCGCGGTAGCCGGTTCGGTGATCGGCATCAATGCGTTTAACCAGCCCGACGTGGAAGCGAGCAAGATCGTCACGCGCGACTTGACTACGGCCTACGAGCGGACAGGCTCGCTCCCCGCCGAAAAGCCTATTCTCGTTCAGGATGACATCAAGCTGTTCACCGATCCGGCGAATGCGGAGGCGCTCGCCAAAGCCGGCGCGCACACGCTAGGCGCTTACATCAGAGCGCATCTGGATCGCCTCGGCGAGGGCGATTACTTCGGATTGCTCGCCTACATTCCGATGTTCCCCGAGCACGAAGCTGTGCTCGAAGAGATCCGCCGCCACGTTCTCGAAGGGAAAGACGTGGCCACCGTGTTGGGCTTCGGGCCGCGCTTCCAGCACAGCACGGGCCAAGCCTACAAAGGCGGCCCCAATAGCGGCGTGTTCCTGCAGATCACTTGCGACGACTCGGCCGATCTGCCGGTGCCCGGCCAGAAGTACACCTTCGGTGTCGTAAAGGCGGCACAGGCGCGGGGTGATTTCAGCGTTCTCGCCGATCGCAAGCGTCGCGTGTTGCGCATCCACCTTGGCAAGAACGTGGCCAAAGGCCTTCAGAAGCTATCCGACCTGGTTTCGGCGGCGCTCGCGCACTAAAAAGCCATTATGGGTCAGTGGGGCGGACCCCCTGGTCCGCAGCCGACGCCCTCGTCGGCCCTTTGACGCGTGGATGAGCCTGGTTTCATTGCCGAAGAGCGGGTCCAGGGGGACCCGCGCGGACCAGGGGTCCAGCTCCAATGCGGAGAGCGCCCCACAATTAAGGCGGAATTCTTGACTTCCCGAATAATATCTCCGCATCCGACCGCCGGACATAATTGGCGTCGGCAACCAGCGGGTCCACCGTACGGCCGGTCAGGAGGTCCAGTTCCGCGCAGAACGCGACGGCGGCGGCCAATCCGCGAGGCGCCTCCACCCAAGGCATGCCCGCCCAGGGCGTGCCGGCCACGGCCATGGCGAAGGGAGCGTCGCTGAACGTGATAAATTCAACGTCAAGCGCGCTCGAACCGGCGTCTGAATCCGCCTCGTCAAATGCCTTACCAAGCGATTCGAGCCACGCCTCGAAGCCCGCAACAGCCTCCGGTGAAACGCAATTCAGATGCTGATCGTAGACAGCGGCGTAAACCTCGCCCCGGCGCGCGTCGAGCAGAGTGATACGGCGCCGAAGCGAGCCGAACGTGGCCAGAGCGCGCAGATTCGAGATGGGGGCAACCGGCTTTCGAGCGGCTTCGGCCAGCCCTTTGGCCGCGGCAAGGCCGACGCGCACGCCCGTGAAGGAGCCCGGGCCGGCAGCAACGGCAAAGCAGTCGATGCCCGAAAGGCGGAAGTCCGCTTGCGCGAGCAGTTGCTCGATCCCGGAAAACAGCACCTGCGAGAAGCCATCCGGGGCGTGGATGCGGCGCTCCGCGACTATCCGTCCAGCGGCGCGAAGAACCACTCCTCCGAATTCCGAGGTTGTATCGATGGCCAGGATCGCGGGCGCCCTCCGCGCGGGATTTTCGAACCCGGCGGGCGCGTCTTGAGGGGACTCGGCTGGGGTCATTTCTTCAGTGCGAACACCTTGTCCAATTCGTAGACTTTTCCGTTTGCGTTCATGCCGAGGATGCGTAGGTTCAAGACAGGCTCCTGGCGGCGAATGAGCTGCAGCGGAAAAACAAAGGAGCCTGAGGCGCCCGTGGCAAGAATGCGATAGCCCTCGCCATCGGCGACGATTTCCCCGATCCAGACGTATTGCATGATGCGCGTCGCGCGAGTGGCGCGGCGCAGCTTGATCTGGAAAGCAACCGGCTTCGAGACATCCAGTTCGTCGCCGGCGGGAACGGCAACCTCGAACGGAATCTTGGCGCTGTCGAGTTCCACTTCATACACGGGCACATCCTGCGACTCAAACTTATACTCCTTCAGCATGCCTTGCTTGTGCCCCTCGCGCTCGAGATGCAGAACCCAATCGTGAGTGGAATCGGGCGTTTCCTGGCTGAAGACTTCACCCTTGTAATCCTTGACGTCAATCGTGTCGCCCGTGATGGGATTGAGCCAATAGGGTTGGTACTTATGCTTGGGAACACTGACCTCGACGTGGCCGGGTTTCTCGGCATAGAGAACGAATTCGGCTTCTTCGAGGCCCATGGCCGCGCCGCCATCCACATCGAAGTAAGGCTCGGTCTCCCAGTGGCGGGTGGTCGAAATCACTTTGAACCAGGCGCGGACGGCGGTGACGTTCGCCGGATTCAGGAGCGCCGCGTACGAGACGGAGGGGTATTCTGTGCTCATCGAAGCCAGCCACAATTCCCGGCGGAAAGCGGCGGGCTCCGTGGCAGTGACTACATGGATGATGGGCTGGGTGGTGGTCTGGTGTTCAATGGCGCCGACTTCGGGGTGCGGATAACCTTCGATGATGTAATTCATCCAACCGTCGGCAAGCAGGGCGGAACTGGTTCCCGCCGCATCCGTCGAGCGCGGATGGCCATAGGGGTCATACTGCTTCAGCAGAGAGCCGATTTCACGCAGCGTGGCCCGGGCGCCCATATGCGTGTCAAACTTTGCTATGCCCTGCCATGTCGCGTTCAGCGCCGCGTAACGGTTGACCAGGTAGCGGACAATCGCCTCGCGGGTCTCCCAATTTTCGAGCAGCCCGGTTTCGACGAAGGAAGGATCGGCCAGGATAAGGTCCGTGACAAAACCCTGGGACTGGGCATAGAGCAGGCGCTCATCGAGCGCGGCAAAGTAGACGGGATTGGGTGCGAGCGACGACCCTTCGCCCGAGAAGGGCGGGTTCCCCTTGATCGAGGCCGTGAGCAGGGAAACGCGAATATGGGTGAAGCCATCCGCCTTGCGGGCGTCGACCCAGGCGGGGAATTCGGCGGCGCTGAGCGCGAGCGGCGGCGCTTCGGCAGCCAGCCAGAGGTGGGGCTTCTTGTCGTCGGTCCACCAGTGGCGTAAGTTCGCCACGGAGATGAATCCCGGATCGGTGCTGGCCGCGGCGTTGAACTGACCTTCCTGGTCGTTGACGCGGCGAATCGAGCTAGTAATGCGATAGTTCCAGGCGCCCGCTTCGGTGGGCGTGAAGCGGACCCGCAAACTGTGCCCGCCATCCGGGAAAGCGCGCAAGCGAAACGTTTTGGCAGCCGGCGAGCGAAACTCGATACTGATAAGGTCGGCTCTAAGAGCCGTTGAGTCAGGCGGGATTTCGCCGTCTTTCCAATCAAACGTGAGTTCGCACGGCGCCCACTGGCGCGCCGCTTCGGTGCAGGCAGGCGGAGCGGCGCGGGCAACCGCCGCCGTGACGACGTAGAGAATCAGGAGCGCGCAGGCTTTTGCGTCTGACCTGTGACACCTGCTGCTGGAGCCAGCTCGGAGCGCTCCCTCACGGTCGCGGCTCGGCTGGCAGTCACACCCTGTTCCATCCGGCCACGCCGGAGGCGCCGCTGGCCTGTAACGCGCACCTCGGGAGCCGGTCGAATCCTGCAGGCCGAGACGCGAGCGCGAGGGAGCGTTCTCTGTAAACATCGGCTTATTGCACCGTCCACTGTAGGAGTCACGCCCCTTTCCATCCGACCCACCCGAGGGCGGAGCTGGCAACTTGTCCACTGGCCAAAGATTAGCACTCGTCAATGATTGCTGCCAAAGTTTGGGGATGCGTGGCGTGGGAACTTGCGATGTAGAAGAAACGTCCGTATAATTGACAGCCATAATACCGATTTATTTGGAGAGTGGATTGCAAGAAAGTCAGTAGAAGATAGCGACCTTGTTTGTCGAAAAGATTGAATAAGGAGCATCGCTTATGGACATCATTGGTGATCGGCGATTTGTAGAAGTGCCGGGCGAAAAGACGCACGAATTGCCGCCCCTGCTGGTCAAGACGGTTCCTGACGTAAAGCGGATGGACAAGATGATGGGCATCGCCAGCGACATCATCGAGCAGGAAGACATGGTGTCGATGGCGGATGAGGCGACGGGGTCAATCGAGCTGGGGCAGAGGGAGGATCTGCGTCTGGATCTCCAGCGGCAGCGGGTAGATTTGGACCGCCGGCGTATGGACCTGGCGCTCAACCTGGTCGAGCAGTATCTGGGCCTGCTGACGCATTGGCAATGGGGCGATTCGGTGGTCGAGTGGATACGCCAGTGCGAGATCACTTTCGGGACCCGGGTGGAACTGCGGCATTTGCTGCGCAACGACTTGTGGCCGCACGCCGGGCGCAGCAGTTTCGTGCAATTACTCGAAGACAAGGCTGTGGAGACGCCTGGAGTGGAACTGGAGAAAGCCGTCGGCTTACGCTTGGCCTTCCGGCAAATGCCTCCGATCCGATGCTGCTCCGATCAGTTTCTTTTTTACCTGAATCAGACGGTGGCGAACACCGCATATCAAAAGTGGCAGAGCATGACGCCCGCGCCGGTCGCGGCCTTGCCGCCCGAGCGCTTCTCCTTCGAAGTAGTCAACATGTCCATTGACGTGCACTAATCCAGCCGGGTTCCTCACAGCGTCTAACCGCGATCCCCAGCGGGCGTAGCGCGCAGCGATTTTGCGATCGTAATGGCTTGGCCCACGTGACGCTGCGAATGTTCGGCGATGTGGACCAAGAGGCCGAACACGGTGGTAGGCAGCATCTTGCGCCCCACATAGCGGGGCTGTTCCAGCGCCGCGGGATCGAGGGTTCTCACGCGATTCTCCGCGGCCGCCAGCGCGGTGTCGATTCCAGTGAGCAGCTCCTCCAGGGTTCCTCGAGGTTCGGATTCGGTCTTGAGTTGCGCGAGTTGCGTCTCCGATAGCTGCTCCCCGAACACATAGCTGGTGAGCCGCTCGACGCTGCCGGCGATGTGCCGCAAATGAAAGCCGAGCGTCCCGCCGCCAGAGGCGGGCTTCCACACGTCTTGATTGGAGAGGCCCGCGGTGTGGTGGCGCAGATCCTCACGAATCTGGGTAAAGCTGAACAGCAACGGCTGAATTGCCGGATGGACGCCCGCAACAGGCCCGCGAAGCCAGGGTTCAGGCCGCATAATAATCAGGGGTCAGGGGTCAGGGGTCAGGGATGAGTAATCAGGATTCATTTCCCGTCTGGTTATCTTATCCCTGGCCCCTGATCCCTGGCCCCTGGCCGGCCTAGCGAAACACGCCCGTATGCCCGAGGCTATAGCGTCCCGGTTGGGGATATACGCACAAACCATGCGGGTTCTTGCCGACCGGGATCTTGGCGAGCAGGTTGCCATTGGAAGTATCAAACGCGTAGACAACGTGATGATAGCGGCCTGAGAGCCACAGGACGCGCCCGTCGGCAGAGACGCCGCCCATATCCGGGGAGCCGCCGCCCGGGATCGTCCACTTGGTGGCTATTCGGCGCGTCGCGAAGTTAATGAGGGTCACGCTGCCTTCGCCTCGATTCGAGACATAGAGGTATTTGGAATCGCGGCTGGGATAGAGCCCGTGAGTACCCTTCCCGGTTTCGATGAAGCCGATCTGTTTGAAGGCATCGCCGTCAATCAAGTGCACGCCATTGGCTTCCATGTTGGCGACGTAGAATACCTTGCCATCCGGCGACAGCTTGCAATCCTGCGGCATGCCGACCGGGGTGAGCTTCAGCTTGCCGAGGACTTTCTGAGCGGCGACATCCACTTTGAGGATTTCGCCGCTGAACTCGCAGGTGGCGATGAAATAGCGGCCGTCGATGGAATAGTCGATGTGGTTAACGCCTTTGCACGGAACGGGAACGCGCTTGACCACTGCCATGGTCTGGGCATCGCGAAAGTCGATTCGCTGCTCGCGCTCCGCCATTACGACTGCGTATTTGCCATCGGGCGTGAAGTAAAGGTTGTACGGATCGTCGACATGAATGCTTTCGCCCTTGCGGCCCGTGGCCGGATCGATGAGGGTGAGGGCGTCGGCCAAATCCTGAGCCACCCAAAGGCGCTTGAGATCCCAGGAAGGCACGACGTGCTGCGGTTCGCGGCCCACTGCAAAATGATCGATGACTTTGTACGTGGCCGGATCGATGATATCCACCGAATTGTCGCCGGCATTGGGCACGTAAACGCGCGAAGGGAAGTTCTTGACGACCGGGCTGATCTTGCCGGGGCGCGTCTCCGAATAGATGTCGTTGGGATCGACCAGCGGAGGCATGCCGGGCAAAAGGTTCACAACGCGCGATTCGCGAGGCGCGCCGAAGGAAGAGGAAGCGTGGCTGGCGGCGCCCAACCAGAGCACTCCCATGGCGGCGGCGACGATGAACAAGAAGGGTTTCATGCGAACGTGAGCACTATCGATCAGGTTAGCGCACAACTCACAGGCTGAAGCCTGGG
>Ga0302325_10032419_pt1 | contig 10728 bp, 9 predicted proteins | sample Palsa_T0_2_FD_201948 | JGI IMG/M metagenome (GOLD analysis project Ga0302325, IMG submission 201948) | Peat permafrost microbial communities from Stordalen Mire near Abisko, Sweden - Palsa_T0_2 | ecosystem: Environmental > Terrestrial > Soil > Palsa > Peat permafrost | place: Sweden: Abisko...
TTGACGCTTCAGCGCATGCGCCAGGCGATCGAGAATGCTTCTGATGCGATCGGGATCGGCGACATGGCCGGCAATTCCCTTTATCACAATCCCGCGCACGTAGCTTTGTTTGGATACACCGTGGAACAGCTCAACGCCGTCGACCGCGATGGCATACTCTTTGCCGATCCCTTTGTTGCCCGTGCGATCCATCTGGCTATCCGCGCGGGACAGACTTGGTCGGGCGAAACCGATATTCTGACGAGCGATGGGCGGCGCGTGCCCTGTTCGGTGCGGGCCGATCTGATCGTGGATGAGACCGGCCGTGCCGCGGGCGTATTTGGAGTGTTCACCGATATCACGCAGCGCCTTGAGGCCCAGGCGATGCTCGATGAGGAGCGGCAGAGACTCGCCGAGGAAAAAACGCGGGCGGGCCGCCTGGACTCCATGGGAATGCTGGCCGCTGGCGTCGCCCATGATTTCGGAAATCTTCTGACCGCTATGGCGGGCAATCTCGTTCTTGCCCAGCACACCTCCGGTCTTCCGCTCGAAGCGGCCAAACGGCTGGCGGAGGTCGACAGGGCGATGGGACGAGCGATGCTCGTCACCCAGCAATTGGTGACCTTTGCCAAGGGCGGCAATCCGAAGAAGAAACGGGTCGATATCGCTGCGCTTCTTCGCGAGTCCGTCGGCTATGCGGTCGATAAAAGTCCCGTGCTGGCCACCTTCGATCTGGACGCCGACACCGTTCCGGTCGAGGCCGACGAAGGCCAGCTGATCCAGGTGTTCAACAACCTTGCGGTCAACGCGGTTCAGGCGATGCCCAACGGCGGCCGCCTCTGGGTCACGCTCCAAAACTACGTCGCCGACGGCGATGCTCCCGCGCCGACGGCCTCAAGCCGCAGCGTTCGCATCGCCTTCACCGATACCGGTGTCGGCATCCCTCCCGAAAATCTGAAGCGAATCTTCGATCCCTTTTTCACAACGAAGGCCAAGGGCACGGGCTTCGGGCTGGCCAACAGCGAGGGCATCGTGAAACGCCACGGAGGCCTGCTTCAGGTCACGAGCGAGGTAGGGCGCGGCACGACCTTCACGATCCTGCTTCCAGCCATTGCCGAAGCACCTGGGCGAAGCGCCACGCGCACGCCCGGTTTTGAATCCACTTTCGCGACCTACCGCCCCGCGAACTGTGGAACGCGCGCGGGATTTCCCCCGGCTGGAGCCGCGGCTCCCGCGCGGACGGTGTCCGATCAGCCCGCGAACGTCGTCAGAAGCCGCGCATAGATTTTGGCGCTGGCCTTGAGCTCCTTGATCTCGGCGCGTTCGTCGACGGCGTGGTAATCGACGCCTCCCGGGCCATATCCGAGGGTCGGAATATGGAGGTGCCTCGCAAAATAGTGGACGTCGTTGAAGCCGCTCGAGACGTTAAAGACGGTCGCCTGGCGGCGAACCTTGCCCACGCACTCGGCCATGGCAGCGAAGAAGGGATGGTCCGGCGGTGTGAAACAGGCGAAGTTTTCCGAAATCTTTCGGACGGAGATCCGGCACCCCGGAATCCGGTGCGCCGCCGCCGCGAGAAACTCGCGCAGGTCGCGCTCCGCTTCGGCGTGATTCTCGACGGCTAGGACGCGCCGATCGATTGTGAACGATGCGAGGGCCGGAACGGTGTTGATCTTCGCTCCTGGACCGCAGCCAAAAACGCCCCCCACGTTGATGGTCGCGCGCAGGGTCTTATGTTCCGGCGTTAAGAAGGTATGGCGTGCGATCTGCCGCTTGTAGCGCTCGAGTTCGAGGACGAGGGAGGCCATCTGCTCCAGCGCGTTGACGCCGTCCTGGGGCCTCGACCCGTGCGCGGCCCGGCCGTGCACGACGACCTCCAGCCATAACGTGCCATTGTGCCCGCAACAGATGGCATTGCCCTCGCCACCTTCCATGACCACGGCGTAATCGGGAGAGATGGGGGCTTGGTCGACCAGCCAGTGCGCGCCGAGGCGCGAGTCGGTTTCCTCGTCGGCGGTGAAGGAGACCTCGACATTCATCAGCGGGTCGACGCCGGTCACCAGAAGCGCCCGGAGGGCCGCGAGGAGGCTCGCCATCGAGCCCTTCATATCCACCGTGCCGCGTCCGTGAATCCACCCGCCGCGGACTTTGCCACTGAAGGGGTCTCCCATGCGCCATTTGCCGGAAACCGGGACGACGTCGTAGTGGGCGTTGAAATGGAGGGTCTTGCGGGCGCCTCTCACGCGGCGCTTCCCCACCACGTTGTAACGGGGATACCCGTGCTGGTCCGGCGGGAGGCTGTGCTGCAGCAGCGCGCGCGGTATGGGGTAGCGGCGCGCCGTGAGGCCGACATGCTCCATCTCCCGGACCAGAAGCTTGGTCATGGCATCGTAATTCTCGCCGGGAGGATTGACCGTCGGGATGCGCACCAGCCGTTGGAGGCAACCGACCAGCGCGGGCACGTTGCGATCGATGGAGTCGTTGGGTGACACTTGCAAGAGGGAGGGCTAGAGACGCAGGGGTTGCTTGAGATCGGTCCCAGGCAGCGCGGACTCAAGGAGCCGTCGAACCTGCTCCCCGGTCGCGGCATCGATGGTCGCACCGGGGTGCCGGACGCGGTTTCCCGCGATCAGTCCGCGCAGGCGCAGGATTTCCTTTCGAATGGCGAGTCCTGGCTGCTGCTCGAAAACGATGAGGGGCAGAAATCGCGTGTAGAGACCAAGCGCCTGGTCGTGGCGACCGGCGCGGAAAGCGCGCAGGATTGCGATGAGAACTTCCGGAAACGCAAATCCGGTGTTAAATCCGTCGGACCCGCGCTCAAGATCAAAAATTCCGTAGAGGCCCCCCAGGCCCGTGAGCACTGCGACGGATCGGCCCCCTTCCATTCCCTTCTTTAGGGCGGCGATTTTCTGCGGGCTGGGCACGGCCTCCGCTTTGATGCAGGCGATTGCTGGAATTTCGCGCACGAGACGGAGGATCAGGTCGGCCGGCATATGCACTTGGCTGATCGCCGGGTGGTCCTGAAGAACGATGGGAAGCGCCGTTTTGGCGGCGATGCGCAGGTAGTAGTCGAAGACCGCTTTGTCGTTCGGCACCGGCTGTTGCGAGGGGGTGATCATGACCGCGGTCGCGCCCAATGCCGCGGCCTGTTGGCTCAGCGCGATCGTCGCCTCGGTTCCGGTATGGCTCGTGCCAACGATGACGGGGGCCCCGGCGGCAGAGGTCACCGCCGCGCGGATGAGACTCTCGCGTTCGGCGTCGGTCAGCCGATTCGACTCTCCGAGCAGTCCGAGAAGGGTCACTCCGTCGACACCGATCTCTACATTGAACCGGATTAGGCGGTGAAGGGATTCCAGGTCCAACGCTTCGTTGTCGAGAAAGGGCGTCGCGAGAATCGGAATGACGCCGCTGAAATCAAAGGGGGGCCGCATCTTAGGACAAAGCGTAGGATCTGTTCGAGCCGCCTCGGGCTCAATAGGCTTTGGACATTCCTCCGTCCACGAGGATGGCCTGGCCGGTGACATACGTATTGGCAGCGGAACAGAGGAATACCGTTACGCGCGCGAATTCCTCGGGGTCGCCATAACGGCCCAGCGGAATCGCTTTGACGGATTCCGCTTTCACCGCGTCGAGCGAGAGACCCGTCTTGCTGGCGCGAATTCCGTCGAGGTGCGTGATTCGGTCGGTTTGAATTCGGCCCGGGCCAAGGACATTGACGAGAATTCCATCGCGGCCGAGTTCGCCTGAGAGCGTTTTCGTGAGTCCGAGGACGCCGGTTCGAAATGTGTTCGAAAGAATCATATTTTCTAGGGGCGCTTTGATCGACGAGGAGGTGTAGTTGACGATGCGTCCGCCGCCCCCCTTTCGCATATGCGGCACAACGGCGCGGATCGTCCGGATGTAACTGAGGAGATTGAGTTCGAAGGCCTTCTGCCAGGCGGCATCGTCGAACTGCTCAAAGGTTCCGGCCGGAGGTCCGCCGCTGTTATTGACGAGGGCGAAGACACCGCCGTAGGCGGCCACTGTGGCGTCGACCAGTCGGGTGATGTCTTCGGGCAGCGTGACATCCGCTACGGTGTAGAGAACCTTGCGGCCGGTCGCCGCGGTGATCTGCGCGGCCGCCGCGGCGAGCTCGGCCTCGCGACGGCTCGCGAGCATCACGTGCGCGCCTTCGCGGGCGAATTCCAAGGCGGCGGCTTTGCCGAGCCCGGTGCTCGATGCGCAGACGATGACAGATTTATCGGTGAGGCCCAGATTCATGAGCGTTTGAGGTCGCGTACAGGATTGCGGAGGGAGGGAAAGCCGTCGATTCGACATTCTAGCAGGTCGCCGTCGCAGAGAGCAACGGCTTGCGGGGTGCCGGTCGAGAGGAGGTCGCCGGGGAGCCAGGGCATCACCCGGGAGTGGAATGAGACCAGGAAGGCGGGGGGAAAGGTCATGTTCGAAACCCCATTTTCGGCATGGACGCGTCCATTGAGAACGGTCGCGACGCGCAGGGCGTTGACGTCGGGAATCTCGTCTGGAGTCACCAGAACCGGCCCAAAGCTAAGAAAGGTGTCGAAACTCTTCGCCCGGGTCAGAAAGCGGGGGTTTTTGCGGAGTATGTCCTCAGCGGTCATGTCGAGGACGGTGGTAAAACCAGCCACCGCCTCGAGCCATCGCCCCTCGGGTATGTCCCGGCACTCCTTTCCAAGGATGACGCCCAATTCCGCCTCTCCGGTGGTTTTCTCCGACTGGCGTGGGATGAGGATCGTATCGCCGGGACCAATGATCGTGGTGTCCGGCTTCATGAAGCTGGCCGGCTCTTCGCTCGGTGCCTTCTCCGCCAAGTCCGCCGCATGGGCGACATAATTGAGCCCGATCCCCCAAATCTTTCGCGGGCGCCGGTAAAGCGGTCCGAAGACCGCTTCTTGGATCGGAATTCGAGAACCCGTTGCCTTGTCGCAATGTTGGCGACCCCCGTCGCGGTACCAATCATTCAGTTCAGCGAGGCCGCCGCTCGTTATGAGGGCCAGCGTGTCGATCGGCCACTGGCGCCCGGCGGTCTTGTTGAGCACAGCCAATGGTAGCACGCCCCCATCGAGGACGACCGCCGTTTCTTCCCTGCCTTCGCGCACTATGGTTCCAATCCTCATTTGGGGGCTGGAAGCGTGCCCCGGGGGGTCCTGTCATTGCAAGAGCGGAGCCTGGGTGGGGGTAGGGTCGGCGGCGGCTGAGGTGCCAAGGCCCCCGATGGCCGCCACGGCCGGCCGCGCAAGACAGCCGCCATCGTGCGACGGCGGCCAGAGCGCGGCCCAGAGGTGGCCAATAACGGCTCCAACGCCGCCGCCGACCCTACCCCCGCCCAGGCTACGCTCCGCTTCGGAGGGTGATCGGGCTTCCGTCTGGGACGTTAGCATGCTGTCATGATCTATGAACGAGGAAGCGCGGAGTATTATTGCCCGACTGGGACTGGAGCCTTTGCAAGGCGAAGGAGGGTATTATGTGCGCACGTGGGCCGGAGCTTCAGGGGCGCCAAGACCAGCGGGCGAATTGGCTGAGGGGGCGGTGGCGGGCGGCGAACCCTTGGCAGGTGCACAGCGCGCAGCAGGGTCTGCGATCTATTTTATGATCACTCAGGAATCGTTTTCGGCGCTCCACCGGCTTCCGAACGATGAGCTGTGGCATTTCCATGCGGGCGATCCGGCGGAGCTGCTGATGCTGGATCCGCGGACTGGAATGAAGCGTCTCGCGGTTCTGGGGCCTAAGGTGATGGAAGGGCAGGAACCTCAGGTGGCCGTGCCGGGCGGCGTCTGGCAGGGGGCGAGGATCAAGCCTGACCCGGCCGCGGTCCGGGGGTGGACGCTTTTCAGCTGCACGTTGGCGCCCGCTTGGGATCCTTCGGATTTTGAGCTGGGAAGGACAGCCTCTCTCTTGGAAGCCTTTCCCTCGGAGGCCCGGTGGATCCGCGCTCTGACGCGCGGATGAGCGGCTGGATTGGGATTGATTCCGCATCCGGAGCGATGGACGGTAGCCAACCATGAATCCTGGAAGGCGTGACCCATGACGCTTGCCGACCTCAGGACGGAATACTCGCTTGCGGGGCTGACCGAAAAGGAGATCGCCCGCGATCCGTTCCGCCAATTTGATCGGTGGTTCCAGGAGGCCGAAGCGGCCAAGCTGGTTGAGCCCAACGCGGCGGTGCTGGCCACCGTTGGAAAGGACGGGCGTCCGTCGGCGCGGACGCTGCTGCTCAAGGGCATCGATGGCCGGGGGTTTGTTTTCTATACCAACTACGATAGTCGGAAGGGCCGCGAGCTGGAGGCAAACGCCCACGCGACCCTGCTTTTTCCGTGGCTGGCGCTTGAGCGCCAGGTGATCGTCGAGGGAACGGTCGCCAAGGCGGCGCGCGAAGAGAGCGAGGCTTATTTTCACAGCCGGCCGCGGGCGAGCCAGCTGGGCGCCTGGGCGTCGGCGCAGAGCTCGGTGATTTCGAGTCGGGTCCCCTTGGAGCAGGCGATGAAGGACATTGAGCGGAAGTTCGAAGGCCAGCCTGTGCCTTTGCCCCCCCATTGGGGCGGCTACCGGCTCTCTCCGGAGAGTGTTGAATTTTGGCAAGGCCGGCGCAGCCGATTGCATGACCGTCTCCGGTTCCGGCGCGAGACGGATGGTTCCTGGATTGTCGAACGGCTGTCGCCGTAACGGCGTGTGCGGGGCACCTAATCTGTGACGCCGGCGATCATCCACTGCCTGATTCGCCACGCCCACGCTGAGGACGGACCTGACGACGCGGGGCGTCCCTTGAGCGATCTGGGCCGTGAACAGGCGCGGCAGCTGGGCGAGCTTCTCGCCCGCGAAAAGGATTTTCAGCCCGCGGAGATTTGGCACAGTCCGCTCCTTCGTGCGCGAGAGACGGCGGAGCTTCTCGTGGCTGCGCTCGGCCGCGAAGTGCCTTTGCGCCTTCGCCGGGGGCTCGAACCTGAGGGCGATCCGCAGATTACCGCAGCTGCGTTGCGGGCATCAGAACAGCCTGTCGCCCTCGTCGGTCACGAACCCCACTTGAGCGCCCTGGCCGCAACGCTTCTCCACCCCACGAGCCGGCCGCACGCGATTGCTTTCCCAAAGGCCGCGGCGATGGCGGCCACGCGCGAAGGCTCGGCATGGCGTGTCCGTTGGCTGGCGCGGGTTCCATGAGGTTGGATGCGCTTCCTTCAAGGATCGGCGGGGCCGCGGAGAACATGGCCATCGACTCTCTTTTGCTCCAGCGATACCCGTCCGGCGCTTCCGCGGTGCGATTTAGGCACTATGGTTGGAGGCGTCCGGCCGCCACGTTCGGCTACAGCCAGAAGCTGGCATGGGTCAGGTCGGAATTGCAGACGGGCGGCTCTTTGGATCTCTGCCGGCGTCCGACAGGCGGGGGTATCGTGGATCACCGGGAGGATTGGACCTATGCGCTGGTAATTCCCCGGGGACACGAACTCGAGAAGCTGCCGGCCCCTGCCAGCTACCGGACTATTCATGCCTGTCTCACCGAGGTGCTCGTTTCTCACGGTATAGGGGCTGTCCTCCACGCCCCGGCTGCCGAACCGGAGCCTAAGCGGGCCCGTTCGCCTGCTTCAAAGCCAGCACCGGCGGGCGTCTGTTTCCGGTGCGCTGAGATCCACGATGTGGTTCACGTCGAATCGGGCGTGAAGATCGCCGGAGCCGCTCAGAAGCGCAATCGCCACGGCCTTCTGTTCCAGGGATCCATTCATCGGCCGGCGTTGGGCGGAGAGGTCGACTGGGACCGGTTTCACGAGGATCTTGTGCTGAGGCTTCGCAGCGCCCTTGGGACGATGACGGGCGCGGGCGGGTGGCCTGATTTCGACGAGGCGGAATTGGAGGCCTTGATCGAGCATTACAGCTCGCCCGAGTGGCTCGAGTTTCGCTGAAGGGCAGGCTCCCTCGGAGACTGGGAACAATCAGAACCCGAGATGGGCGCGCAGCCAGGTGAAGACGCCGGTATGCCGCAAGCTCCACGCGCCAATGGCGACGATCGCGAGGATGAAAAGAGCGGTCAACTGGCGGCGGCGGCGCTTGGCGGCCTTGTCCTCGTAGGGGTCCTCAATGAGTCGCTGCGATCCCGGGGGCAGGACCGCTCGGTGGGTGAGGGCTTCACCGAGGGGCAGGTTGATTTTCACCCGGCCGTTGATGGCCCAGCCATTGGCGTCAAGGATGGGGCCGAGGGTTCGCTGGCGCAGCTTAAGCCATGCAATCAGGACGGAGGGTCCCGATATCACGAGGAGCACGCCGACTAGGGCGGCGACGATCATCCAGGCCCCGCCGGAAAGCACATGGGTGGCATAGGCGGCGAGCGTCGTGAAGAATGTGCCGATGGCGCCTGCGGCAATGCCGAGGGCGGCAACCGTGCCAATATCGAGTTTCTTTGAGGCCGCGGGTGCGGGGGCACCGGGGCCGGTCGCCGTGGCAGCGGCGTTGAACACGGTGGCGCCGGAGGCGGCGTCGGCTGCCGCGGCTCGCTTGGCCACCTGGTCTTCGATCAGGCGGACAAACTTCTTGTAGGGAGAGAACACAGCCTCGCGGATCGCAATCGGGTTATCGGCCAGGCTGGTGATGACCGCGTCCCAGTCCTGGCCTTTACGATCATAGAAAATGCCGTGGCGCCCCGGAAAAAGGTAGTCGCTATCACCTTGGGTGAAGCAGGCGGCGATGATCATGGGCGCGCAGCCCGATCGCGTGCATTGGCAGTATGCGATGCAGGCCTTGCTCATCGCCGCCAGCGGATTGGGCCCGTCGGCGCGAAGGCAGAGATCACAGCGGCGGGCATCCAGGTAAAGGGAGCCAGCCTGGAAGATCGCCCAGTGCGTGCGTGAATAGAAGTCGGCGAAATTGACAAAATTGTGAAGCAGCGCCCTGAGATCGCGGTGGTAGCGCGCCAGGCGCTCGATGTCGGCGGCGGTCCGTTTCACAATCCACGTTTCGTAGGGTTCAAACGCGGATTGAATCTTTGTCCATTCGCTCTCGGCAAGTTCGATGCGCGAGCCGCCCAGAATGGGAATGGCGACACGGTCGCGAAAGGCCGTGAGGGCCGCGGCCCAGGCGGGATTGACGTCCTGTGAAAGAGGCAGGGAGAGTCCGGCTCCAATCCGCGCCAACGGGAATCCGGCGACCTCTTCGGCTGTTCCTTTCAACTCCTTGGACGCGATCAGGCTGTAGTCCGCGTCGCTTCGATTGAGCGCTTCGATGGACCGTGGATCGAACGCAGCCAGGCGGCATCTCGCGAAGTAGTCATCGATTTTTGGACGGACGGCCTTGAGGACATCGAGCGCGCCGGCGGTGGCGGCCCCAAGCAGGGCGACCTGGCTGATCGAGGCCTGGACCGCGAGATCCGCGGCGTCATCCACGGAGATCAATGTGGCATCAGGCCGGCCGAGGGCCGCGAGGATTTTCCGCGCCGAGGCCGCCAATTCGCGCCCCTCGGGCGCCGAGTCCGAAATGGAGGCCAGCGGAAGCAGATCGGAGCCTCTGAGCAAATCGCCGGGGTCCTTGAGTCGGGTCGCCGCCCATTGCACGGCGGCGATCAGTTCCGGCGCGCGGATGTGCCCGTCGGCATCGGTGTCGACCAGCGCAAGGGTTTTTTCGTCGAGTTCGAGTCCCTTGACCGGGCAGCTGAGAGCCACCCAGAGTTTTTGATCCAGTTCAGCCAGGGCCAGCAGGTCGTCGCTGGTCTCCAACCGGACCTGATCGAGTCCGCCGCTGCGAAAGAATTTCCAAGTATGGTGCGCTGTGCTTGGCTTAGCCATGGTGTGTAGGGGCGGCGATCCTCCCGAAACCGAGGTCCGCTTTCAACGGGAATTGGCAGCCGGATCCGTGAGCGCCGAAACCTTGTTCAGCGTGATCACGCATTCGAGGTGGCGAGTCTGAGGGAACAGGTCGAAAGGCTGGACCAGAAGGGGGGCATAGCCGCTGGCGAGGAATCTTCGGAGGTCGCGCATCTGCGTGGCCGGGTCGCAGCTCACATAGACCACTGTGCGGGGGCTGAAGGCCAGCAGCTGGTCGAGGAATGAATCATCGCAGCCGCGCCGCGGAGGGTCGATCACGACCGCGCAGTCCTCCGGTTTGTAGGCAAGGCCGGCGAAGATCCCCGCAGCGTCGCCGACCGCGAATACGGCGTTGCCGACGGCATTTTCGGCCGCATTCCGCTTCGCAAAGGCGACGGACGATGCGCTGATCTCGATACCCGTGACTTCCTCGAAGCGATCGGCGGAGGCGAGAGCGAAGAGGCCGCTTCCGCAGTAGGCGTCGACGAGATGCCGGGCGCCGGCAGCGGCCGCCTGGTCCCGGACATGGGCCACGAACGCCGGCAGAATGAACGGATTATTCTGGAAAAAGTCGCGTGCCAGAAAACGCAGGACGAGGCTCCGCCCGGGTCCAATTTCGACCTCCTCGGTGACCACCGCTTCGGGGTCCGTCGTGACGGAGCCCCCGGCGTCGCGCAGGAGGAGCGTTGCGCCGCGGGGATAGCCTTCCGCGGCCGCCCTCTCGATGACTTCCGCGCGGAGCGCGGGGAGCCTGGCATTGATTGCGTCGGTGGCGATCGGGCATCGCGAAACGTCGACGATTTCGAAGCGGGTTCCTTGGCGGAGGAAGCCGATGGCGGGCTCTCGTCCAGGCTGCGGCGCGTTGAAATGGGGCGTGATCTTGGAGCGATAGCCAAATGGACGCGGTGAGCCGACAGGTTCGGCGACCGGGAACTCGATTCCCGCCATG
>Ga0302325_10032423_pt1 | contig 10728 bp, 11 predicted proteins | sample Palsa_T0_2_FD_201948 | JGI IMG/M metagenome (GOLD analysis project Ga0302325, IMG submission 201948) | Peat permafrost microbial communities from Stordalen Mire near Abisko, Sweden - Palsa_T0_2 | ecosystem: Environmental > Terrestrial > Soil > Palsa > Peat permafrost | place: Sweden: Abisko...
GATCTTCGGGCCGAGCGTTCGGGTCCGAGGCGCGTGAGCTTTCGGGTTCGTGACCGCGTCGGCGCCGCGGTCATCGGGATCGCGGCCGTGTTCGGTGCGGGGACTGTCGGCTTCCACGCGATCCTCGGTGAGTCTTGGCACGCGGCCTTCTACCGCACCGCTATGACCACCACGCTCACGGGCCTCGACACGACGCCGCCAGGACCTGGTGCCGAGTACCTGACGATTGCACTCGCGGTCGGTGGCCTGGCTATCTTTGGCTACCTCGTAGCTCAGGCACTCGAGGCCGTTGCCCACGAGGTTGTGGGTGAAGCACGGCAGGAAAAGAGGCGAAGGGCGATGATTGAGCAGCTCGAGGATCACTTCATCATCTGCGGCTACGGGCGCGTGGGCCGTCGGGCGGCTCAGGAGCTCACTGCCTCCGGTCAGTCCTTCGTCGTCCTCGACATGAGCCCGGCCGCGATCAGTCAAGCCAGCGACAATGGCGTGCTCTATATCGAGGGAAACGGTTCGGAGGACGACCATCTTCGTGCCGCCGGGATAGCCCGCGCCGTTGGATTGCTGGCGTGCGCCGACTCCGATGCGGAAAACCTCTACATCACCCTGTCGGCGCGTGCTCAGCGGTCGGAGCTCATCATCGTTGCGCGAGCTTCCACCCGGGAAGCCGAACGCAAGCTCATGCTCGCCGGCGCCGATCGGGTCGTCCAGCCGTACTCGAGCGCTGGGACCGAGATGGTCAAACTCGCCCTCAAACCGCAGGTCGCGGCGTTCCTCGAGATCGTGTCCTCGCACGCGGGCCCCGACCTGCGCTTCGAAGAGATCGAAGTGCCGAGCCGGTGCGCGGCGGCCGGCCGAACGATCCGCGAGCTGCGAATACGCAGCACGACGGGTGCCGTCGTGATCGCGCTGCGACAGGCGGAGGGGACCTTCGTCGTGACTCCCAGCCCCGACATCGCCATCGCGGCGGGGGATGTGCTGATAGCGATCGGGACGGAGCCGACGCTCAAGGCGCTCGAAGATCTGTTCGCGCCGGTAGGTACGTCCGCTTAGCGCGACCAGGCGCGACGGGTCGTCGACGATCCGCTCCCCGCGCCGCACCCCCCGAGTCCGAACCCCGAGGTCGAGATCTCCCGACCAGGACCTGGCGCCGCCGCGGGAGCCGCGGCGCGAGCGGGAGTCGGCCGGGCCACTGGAGGACGTGCCGGCGGCGTGAACGGCCGCGCGGTCGCCGCGCCTAGCCGCCGCTGATCGCCGCGACAACGTCGAGGCGGGAGCGGTCGCTGATCATGCTTTCGAGCGCTGCGCGCTCCCCGTCCACGTAGACGTGGATGTGGGGCCGCAGACAAGGCCCCGGCTCGAGGAGGCGGTCGCGCAGGCCGGGCCAGCACTCCTCGAGTTCGGCGATCGCGCCCGCGACCGTGGCTGCGTCGACCTCGACCCGTCGCGGCAGGTCGGGGAACAGCGAGGTCAGCGTGGGCGGGAGGTGCAGGTTGGCCATCGTTAGTCCGCGACGGCGACCGCGACCGACCAGATCGTCGGCAGATGGTCGGCTATCTCCGTCCAGCTGTCGCCCTCGTCGATGCTCGCGTACAGCTGTCCGGTGCTCGTTCCGAAGTACAGATGCGGCACGTCGCCGCCGTCGATGGCCATCGCCTCACGCAGGACGCCGAGATGGGCGTGGCGGCCAGGTAGCCCGCGGTCGAGCTGCTGCCAGCTTCCTCCCGCGTCTCGGGTGCGCCAGACTGCTGCATGGCCTGCGGGCATGCAGCGGCCGTGGCCCGGGTCGAGTGGGATCACGTAGAAGGTATCGCGGTCGTGCGGGTGCACGGCGGCGGCGAAGCCGAACTCGCTCGGGAGCCCATCGGTGATCTCCGTCCAGGAGAGGCCGCCGTCGTCGCTTCTGTGCACGCCGACGTGGTTCTGCTGGTAGAGGCGGTTCCGGTCGCTCGGTGCACGCACGAGCCGGTGCACGCAGAACCCGACCTCTGCGTGGGGCCGCGGCCAGTCGGCGCGCAGGCCGCGATTGCGCGGCGTCCAGCTCGTGCCGCGATCGGGCGTCTCGAACGCGCCAACGCCCTGCACGATCGCGAAGAAGCTCGCCTCGTCGTCGGGGTCAGGCATGAGCGCGGAGATGCCGAGATGCCCGGGCGGCTGGTTGGCCGCTTCGTCCCACTCCTCACTACCGGGCTGTCCGGATAGCGTGCTCAGGAGCGACCAGCTCTCGCCTCCGTCTCGGCTCTCGAAGATCCCCGGTGCCTCGACACCGGCGAGCACGCGTCCGCGCTGAACCGCGAGACTCGAGATCTTGGAGACCTTGCGCGAGTCGCCGTCGCCGTAGCCGAGGCCCTCGCTCGAGAACGCCCAGGACTCGCCGAGGTCGCTGCTGCGCCAGACGGCCGATCCATGCCAATCGCTTGCGCAGGCCGCGAAGATCGTCCCCGAGGCCGGGTCGTGGATCGCGTGGTAGACCGGCCAGCTCTCGCAGAACGGGCCGCGGACCTCCCAGTCCGTGCCCTTGGGGGTGCTCTCGAGGAGAAAGAGCCCCTTCCGGGTTCCAATCAGGAGCAGCGTTCGAGCCATGCCGAGACCTCCGGTCGGGTTGACACATTCAAACGGTCGGGTTGACACATTCAAACGAATGACGCACGGTGCCGTGAAAACTCATCGGCCGTCCGGGTCGCGAGGCGAAATCCAATCCGGCACAGAGCAGTGCGTTGGCCACCTTGATGCCACGGCAGCACACGAGCCCTCGCCCGGCGCGCTGCGCCGTGACGCTCGCCCGGCCGTCACAGCTCGAGTGCCGACCGCGGTCTCCCGCAAGCATCGGGCTGCATGACGCGGAGGGGGCGAGCTGGCCCGTCTCGTCTCGCGGCACCCGATGGCACGGGCCGATGGCACGGGCTGATCGGCTCGACGAGCCTCTGGCAGCTCGCACGTGGAACGCGCGAGTCGATTGCGGTCGAGGCTCTCGATCCGCGCGAGCTCTTGCGTCTCCGCGTCTCAGCGCTTCCCGTGACGAGGCCGTCATCGAATGCGCTGATCGAGGAAGCGCTTCAGCGCCACGATCGACCAGATCGCCTCGACGATTCCGAACGGCCAGGTTCCGGAGAGGAATCCGTAGCTGCTCGAGAGCGCGCAGCCCACCGCGAAGGCGAGCACGAAACCTGGGCCTCGGCTCTCCATCGCATACATCAGCATCATGAACGTGACGACGCAGGCGCCGAAGGCCGTCAGCATCGATCGGTCACGTCGCAACGGTCGTTCGGATCGCCCATGTTCGGCCTTGTCTGTGGGCCGGCACGGGCATCACTGGTCGGCGCGAGCGCCGCTGGAGCTGCCAGCCTGTCCGCGCGCTCAGGATCGTGGGCGCCCTTGCGCTGCTCGCGCCGATCACGATGGCGTCCACCTCGAACTCTTCGGCCACTGTCAGGATCGCCGAGACGGCGGCTCCGTCCATCAGCACGATCCTGGCGAGCGCCCCGTGGGACCAAGCAACGCGGTGAGCCTCCAACAGCACCGGACTCGCGTATGGATCATCCAGGCGTCGCACGCGGGCGATCGACGGCCCAAGACGACAGACCCTGACGGCCCCTGGCGCCGCCACGTGAACGACGATCAGCTCCGCGCGAAGCTCACTCGCCATGCGGGCGGCAGCGATTGTCGCTCGAGTCGAGGCGCGAGATCCGCTGACAGGGTTCAGGATTCTCGCGCCTGGCGGCTGTGGGCGAAGCGCGAGGTGACTCTTGCGCGCAGCCGAGCCATCGACGACCAAACCAGTCACGGCTGTTAGCCTCGCACCTCAACCTGACTTTAAGTCAAGTCTGGAGCCCGAATGACCGAGGCGGTGAAGCGACTATCGATCGGCGAGGTGGCCCACCGCTCGGGCATGACGGCGTCGAGACTTCGCTACTACGAAACGCGTGGGCTGATCAGCCCGCCCGAACGGACGGCGGGGAAACGTCGCTACGAGCCACGCGTCCTGCAGCGCCTGGTGATCATTGACGCCGCCCAACGCGTCGGATTCAGCCTCGACGAGATCAAAGATCTCCTCGGCTCCCGCGGCGGGCCTGCCCACGAGCGACTCCGCCGACTCGCGCTCCGCAAGCTCCCGGAGATCGACGCTCTCATCCACCGCGCGACCACGGTCCAGCAGCTCCTTCAGTTCTGCGGCGACTGCCTCTGCAACTCGATCGACGAATGTCGGCTGCTCGAGGAACGCGCCAACCTTCTCGACCACCGAAGCCTTCGACCAAATCCCTGAGCCGGTGCTGTCGGAGCTCGTGGTTGGTGTCGCCGATGCCGAGCAGACCGCCGGTAGCGATGGAGTCGACCGGGGGTCGTGCGGCCGGTCCCGAAGCGGTCGTCGAGCAGCTGTTCGAGCTCGCGTGGGACGGCATGGCGGTGGTCTCCTTGGTGGACGAGCACACGCGTCGGGAGGCCAGCGATCGCCGTCGCGATGAACGCGATCAACTCGGTGAGGATGTGCCGGCCACGATCCCCACGCGTGCGACAACCGTTTGCGGCAAATAAGGTTGCCGGCGAATCGCCGCCTCATCCGGATCACGACCAGCGCAATCGGGACAGCCCCCGCGTGGGCGAGCATCTGGGCCGCAGCGAGAAGCCGGCCGTAACAACGGAGCAACGTCAGTTAGGATGTTATCCGGATGGTCGATGACCGCTGCGATCTGCTCTGTCTCGACCTGCCGGTTGCCGAGGCGCTCCGTCGGGCGCGACCAGCGGAACGCGAAGCGCGCGCCCTCGCCGGTCGCTTCCGTGCGCTCGGCGATCCGACGCGGCTTACGATCGCGCTCGCGCTCCGCGATGGTGGCGAGTTGTGCGTCTGCGACCTTTCGTGGGTTGTCGAACGCGCTGAGAACCTCGTCTCCCACCACGTACGCGCACTGCGTGCCGCCGGGCTCGCCGACTACCGTCGCGAGGGGAAGTTGGCGCTGTACTCGCTCACTGCCCGCGGCCAAGCGCTCCTCGACATCATCGCTTGGCGGCAGATGTCGGCGTGACGACCGTCGAGCTGAACCCGCGCGTTCCAGGGCTGCCGTCGGACGAGCGGCTGGCGCTCGAGCGGCGCGCACGTCTGCTGGCTTGGGGCGGGAACGCCTGGCACGTCGTCGAGTTCGCTGTCGCGCTCGTCGCCGGCGTCATCGCCGCGAGCCCAGCCTTGATCGGTTTCTCGCTTGACTCATTGATCGAGCTCGCGACGGGCTTTGTGATCGTCTGGCGTTACCGGCTGCGCAGCCGACCGGCGGACGAGCGGCGCGCGCAACAGTTCGTAGCCGCGACCTACTTCTTGCTGGTCGTTTTCATCATCAGCGAGTCGATCTACAGCGTGACGGGCGGGCGCCAACCCGCGACGAGCTGGGTCGGGATCGGGCTTGCTGCCTGCGCCGCGCCGACGATGCCGCTGCTCGCGCTCGGGAAACGCCGCGTCGGCCGACGGCTCGGCTCGTCCGCGACGGTGTCCGACGCCGCACAGAACCAGATCTGCGCCTTCCTCTCAATCGCCTTGCTCGTCGGGCTGCTCGCGAACGCGCTCGCTGGCTGGTGGTGGGCCGACCCAGCCGCCGCCCTCACGATCGCCGCCCTCGCCGCACGGGAGGGCCTCGACAGCTGGCGCGGCAAGAACTGCGACTGCTGCTGAGCATGCACGATGAGACGGTGCCCACCGCCCGTTCAGGCACAGGGCACTAACTCGGTCCTCGCGCGACGCGTCGCGCTGCACCGCGCCCGAGGCGTGACCGAGGTTGATGCTCCTCCGCCTCGGAAACCCCGCTGCTCCTCGACGCAGCGGCCTTTGCCGAGGCTCACCGCGTGACGCCCCCTGTGCGACGCAGGGATCAATCGAGGGCCGGGCGATCGAGGGCAGTGCGCGACCGATCCGTCGGCCGGCCGCGCACTCCCGGCGCCGAACCCGAGGAGATGACCGCCATCACCCACGCCGCGTAACGCCCAAACGAGAGCGCGGTCCGGCTGAACCGAGCTTTTTGCGGCGACGCATCCGCCCCGACGCAGCGCCAGCAGCTCGAGGTCCACGTCGGCGAAGGGCGTGGCGGGAATGCCTTGAACGATTTCCAGCGTGGATGCCGCGAAGCTCGCGTGCGCGGCGACTCCGTCCTCCCGGGACGCCGTCGTCGAAGCGTGTTTTCGAGGTCGGTAGGTCGCGCGGTCGCGTGTGTGGCCCTTTGCGCGCGGGGGTGTGCGCCGATATCACGACTCTGGTCAGGCTGCGGCGGTGGAGGAGCTGGTCGTTCGACGAACGCGGGTATCGCCAGGACGCTCTTCATCAGCGAGAAGACCGCTGGTCACCACGTGAGCCGGATCCTCTCGAAGCTCGGCGTGCGCAACCGCGCCGGGGCCGCCGCCTACGCTGCGCGGCTAGCAGGATAGGGAGTAGAACGGGTCGTTCTCCCGATGCGGGGGAGTCGTTCGTGCGCGCACACTCGCCGCATCGACCAAGGAGGACGTTTCATGGCAACACTCGAGGTGGATACGTTCAAGCAGGCGAACCAGCGACCTGGGCTGCCGGCGACTACGCGGCGGTGGCGGAGGCGGTTGCGCCGGTACTTGTCGAGCGCGTCGGCGTCGCCGCGGGCCAGGTTCGCGACCCATAACGCCGATACGGAGGTCTGACAGTGATGAGCGCGGAGCTTGGGAACCTGGGCAAGGTCGAACAGATCGTGGTGCTCATGCTGGAGAACCGGTCGTTTGATCACATGCTCGGTTATCTCAGTCTTGATGCGGCCGACGGCGGTCGGGGGCGAACGGATATCGACGGGTTGAAGGCCGGGATGAGCAACGAGCACGACGGCGCGACGTACGCCGTCCATCATCTGACCCGCACGGCTTTCGAGCCGTTCGAGGACCCGGATCACTCCGGTGACGCGACGAGCCTGCAGATGGCTGATGGTGAGATGAGCGGCTTTGTGGACAGCTTCGCTGCGATTCTCGCCGAGCGCGACGCCGTCGACGGCGACCCGGGCCTGGTGATGGGCTACTACAACGCCGGCGACTTGCCGACCTACGACCATCTGGCCGCCGAGTTCTGCGTCTGCGACAAGTGGCACAGCTCCGTCCCGGGTGCGACGTGGCCGAACCGGCTCTACGCCTTGACCGGCCGGGCGGATGGCAGCCGTGACGACAAGCCCTCCGGCCCGCCGCTCTATGACATCGCGTCGTTCGTCCGGCACTTGGACGCGCATGGGGTCCCGTGGCGCTGGTACTCCTACGACCCCGGGACCCTGCGCTGCGTCGATCGGCTGTACTGGCTCGATCACTGGGACAACTTCGCCTACGTCGAGAAGACCAAGCTGTCTTGGAAGACAGAGATCGAGGAGCTGCCGGTCATCGATGAGTGGAGCAGCAGCTTCCTCGAGGACGCGGCCAACGGGCGGCTAGCACCCGTGTCCTGGATCGACCCCAACTTCAAGGACCTCAACCTCTACGGCGGTGACTCCAACGACGATCACCCACCATCCGACGTTCGCGACGGCCAACAGCTCGTCCTGTCCGTTTACGACGCGCTCGCCTCGGGCCCCCAATGGGACTCGACGCTGCTGATCATCACCTACGACGAGCACGGGGGCTTCTTCGACCACGTTGCACCACCGATGGCCGAGGATGACGACCCCGAGACCTTTGGCCGTTACGGCATCCGTGTACCGGCCATCATCGTCTCCCCCTGGGTGCCGAGAGGTTCCGTCAGCAGCACCCTCTTCGATCACACCTCGATCATTAAGACAATCCTGCGACGGTTCTGTCATGGCGACAGCCTGGACAAGCCGTCGCCTATGGCTGCCTTCCGTGAGTGGCTCGAACCTGGCCACCCGCACTACCTGGGCAAGCGCACCGCACGCGCAAACGACCTTGAAGCACTCCTCACCCAGGCCGAGCCGCGTCCAGCCCCGGAGCGCCAGCAGCTTGTTCGAGACGCCGCCGACCGAAAAGCGAACGATGTTCGCCAGGCTTTCACCGGCGCCAAGCGGCGCACCGCGCTACCACATTTGTCAGACCTGCAAACGAGCGTCGCGCTCGCCGCACGCCGCCTGCGCCGTGATGGACTTCCGCCCGAACAACCGTGAGGCGAGGGGAGGTCTTCGTAGTGGCTGTTGGCGAGACGAATGTCACCCGGGAGGCCGCGTCACAGGCTCGCTCGGGCGGGCGAACCGCACCGTCGGTTTCGCCGAGGACGGTCACTCTGCTCTCCGGCAGTCCCCCGTCTTGGTGTGGCCCAACTGACGACCCAAGCGGTATTCGGCCTGTGGAGGAACATGTGTGCCTCCGTCGGGGGCCAATCTTGGCCGCCGGGGTCGCGAGGTGCCGTGCGAGCCCGCGGGCTGAGCGCCCGGAGGAGGTGTTGCCGCGCCTCTCGGGTCGCCCCCTGCCCCCGCTGTGGCCAAGTACGGGCGTGAGCGGCGGCGGACGCCGCCGAGGTCAGGGCTTGGCGAGGAAGCTCTGCCCGGACTTCAGGACGACCGTCTTGTGCGTCACCAGGTCGAGCACCGACACCGAGCCCTGCTTGGCGTAGATCTCGGTGCCGTCGCAGCGGTCCTGCGTGTCCCATACCGTCCCGCGCACGGTCGCCGCGGCGTAGCGGCCCTGGGTCGTGAACTGTCCGTGCCCGCTCCCCCAGAGGCTGCGCGCGACTGTCGTGTTCGGGACTGCCGCCGCGGTGCGACGTGTTCCCTTCGTCGAGCAGACGCCGAAGCTGCCGCCCCTCAGGATCAGGCTCGTGATGCCGTGCTTGGCCTGCCTGACCGTGAACTCGCCGTCGTAGAACTGGGCGCTCTGGACCGTCCCGGTCGGCGAGACGCTCTCCAGCGTGACCTTCCCGTTGGTCGCGTCGACCGTCGCCCCCACCGGGATCTGTTCCCCGGCGACGAGCGGCGTGCCGTTGACGAGCACCGTCCCCGAAACCGGCTGGACGTCAGCCGAGACGCCGCTCACCGGGGTCGGCAGCGTCGTGCTCGTCGTGCTCGTCGTGCTCGTCGTGCTCGTCGTGCTCGTCGTGCCGGTCGTGCCGGTCGTGCCGGTCGTGCCGGTCGTGCCGGTCGGCTGGCCGACAACAAGCGAGAGGTCGTCGGCGAGGCCGTCGTTGTCGTTGCCCTGGGAGCGGGTCATCCTCAACACCACCGTCGCGCTGACGGTGCCGGCCGGGACCGTCGTCGTGGCGGTGCGAAAGAGCATCTCGCTGACGCCGTTGCGCTGCGCGTCAGTGACCGGCCCGATGCTGCCGGTGCCGATCACCTGCCCGCCCGCGTTCACGAACGACGCCGTGACCGTCGTGTCATCGTCCTGACCGTCGTAGCCGCCAAGCCAGCCGCTGAGCGTGACCGACAACCCGCTGGAGCCCTGCATCGGCACGATCTGCGACCCCGTCGAGACAGGCGCGTTGGGCCCACCGTAGAAGTAGTTCAGGTTCCCCGGATTGCCCTCTCCGGGAGGACCAGGCGAACTCGGGGAGACGTCTCCCCCGCTCCAGGTGTAGAGGACGACAGTGAACCCGCCCGTTCCTTTCCAGTCCGCCACCGGCACGACCGTGTCGGAGTTTGCGCCCTTCCCCGCCTCCCCGCCGGGGTTCAGGATCAGGTTGTGGCCACAGATGGCGCAGCTTCCGACCCGCGCGGCACTGCCGTTCACGGCCCACCCGACCCCCGTCCCGGCACCAGCGAGAAGCGACAGGACGACCAGAGGGGAAACGACCACTCGACTGAGCACGCCCGCATCCCTCCTCGGGATCGCTGGTCACCGACCCGACCCAAGCCTACGAGGGTGGTAGCACGCGGTCAAGCGCGGAGGGGCACGTGGCTCCCGACAGTCAAGTGCACGAGATCGCGCTCAAGGATGCCAAGGCCGATTCGTCTGCGATACATCAAATCGCTCTCGGGCGGCCAGCGCCGCCGGGTCGATCTCGCCGCGAGCCTGGTCGTGACGCCGAAGCTCCTCGCGCTCGACGAGCCGACCAACGGCCTCGATCCCCGCAGCCGGCAGGCGGTGTGGTCCACCGTGCGCGATCTCGTGGAGCGAGGTGTCTCCGTGCTGCTGACCACGCAATACCTCGAGGAGGCCGATGCACTCGCCGACGAGATCGTGCTCATCGACCACGGACGTGCGGTCGCGCGCGGCACGCCCAGCGAGCTCAAGGCGCGCATCGGGCAGCAGCGCGTCGACGTCGTCGCCGCGGACTCTGCCGGCCTGACCGATCTCGTTGCCGCCCTCGACGGCCGGTTCCAGCTTTCGGTCTCCCGCGAGCGCAGGACGATCTCGGTGCCGGCGCCCGGCGACACGGCCGATCTCGCCGCTGTCGCGCAGGCCGTCGGGGCCAGCGGCGTCGCGGTCGACGAGGTCGCGCTACGCCGACCGACTCTCGACGACGCCTTCCTGGCACTCACCGGCACCCATCCGGCCGAGACGGACGCGGCATGAGCGAGGCGACCGCCTCGAGCGCGCCACTCGAAGGCCCGCAGCTGCCGCAGCGGCTCCCTCCGCCGGCGCGCTACCTGCGGGAGACAGCGCTCCTGATCGGCCGCAGCCTGCGCATGATCCCGCGGGTGCCCGAGCGCCTCAGCGACGTCACGATCCAGCCCATCATCTTCACACTGCTGTTCCTCTACGTTTTCGGATCGGCGATCCACATCAGGGGGATCCGCTACCAGGACTACCTGCTGCCCGGCCTGCTCGGTCAGAGCGTCGCCTTCGGGGTGCTCGGGGCTGGCA
>Ga0302325_10032424_pt1 | contig 10728 bp, 12 predicted proteins | sample Palsa_T0_2_FD_201948 | JGI IMG/M metagenome (GOLD analysis project Ga0302325, IMG submission 201948) | Peat permafrost microbial communities from Stordalen Mire near Abisko, Sweden - Palsa_T0_2 | ecosystem: Environmental > Terrestrial > Soil > Palsa > Peat permafrost | place: Sweden: Abisko...
TTGGGGAGGGGGAGTTGGTTTTTGAGGGGACGATTGGGAAAGGGAGGGCGGAGGGGTTGATGGAGAGGTTTGGGGTTGTGGAGTATAGGGAGTTGTCGTATGTGGAAGCAGAGCGATGACGGAGGGGTTGATGAAGGAGCTGAGGGAGGTTATCAGTGAACCACACGGAAGACGGAGCGTCTTATATTGTGGCCTAGAGTCAGGACATAAGCTTTTTCTGGGAAGGGTGTATACCGTTACCAGCGGGGACATAGCTTCCGGAGAGAAAGCCCTCCCATGACGAACGCCGGACTGCCGCATCTGTTGTCCTCATTCGGACTCTCGAATGACTGCGACTTCGTTGAGCACCGATGTCGCTGATCCAACATTTCCCCCTTGATCATCTGCACTCGCTAACCTGGTCCAGATCTTTGCTATAGGGTAATAATCTCATCTGCTGACGTCTTCATACCGCTCACGAATTATGCTATAGGGTAACAAAATCCAAAATCGATCCTCTTCGAGACTTCACATCCTCGAGATTCCTGCGATGGGGTAACAGAATCACCCTTCCCAGCCTTGAATCTGGCAACGTGCGTAGATATGCGGACTATAGGGTAATAGCTCCTCCTGCTAATCTCTGCACCTGCAGCTAGAGACCAAGAATCGCGGAATTACGGCTTCCATCGGCTTCCAGAAGCGGAGCAAAAGGGGGACCCTCCTGGATTTCTTATCTCTTATCGGACGGACCCCTGCTACTGCCCCGCATTGTGACGAAATGCGCCCTTCTGTTTTTAGTGGGGTCTTTTTTTTGTCATTTCTTGACATGACCTTCCTCTTCCTTTAGCCACCACAGCATTCAGATATATCTTTCCTATTTCCTTTAATTAACCTTAGATCTCTTTACTTTCTTTTTCCTTCTCTAGGGACAATTGATCAGGGCGAAAATGGGTTCCAACGGCGAGATGCCCCACAAGCCATGGGTCCAAACACCCCTCACCAGATCCGCAGCGCTCTCTCTCGAAGCAGGATGGTATTTCCCCTCCTTCACTTTCTTGTCGTGATCTCAATTGATCTTAAATCCCAACTGATGTTTCGCAGTAACATCTACCTCAAGCTCGAAACCCTCCAGCCCTCGGGCTCCTTCAAGTCCCGCGGCATCGGCAACCTGATCTCCAAGGCCACCCTCTCTGCCCCCTCCCAGCCCGTACACTTCTACTGCTCCTCCGGCGGCAACGCCGGCCTCGCGTGCGTCACTGCGGCTAAATCTCTCAACCGCCCCGCTACAATCGTCGTGCCCATGTCGACCTCCGCGCTGATGGTTGAGAAGTTGAAGACTCGGGGCGCGGACGTGGTGCAGCATGGCTTGCATTGGAGCGAGGCGGATAAGTACTTGAGAGAGGAGTTGTTGGCGCGGGACGAGTGTGGGGTTTATGTGCCGCCGTTTGATCATGCGGATCTGTGGGAGGGGCACTCGAGTCTGGTTGATGAGGTGGAGATGCAAATGCTGGGGGTGGGGAAGGAGTATGATGGGATTGTGTGTAGTGCTGGTGGGGGCGGGTTGTTTTGCGGTGTTATGGAAGGGCTGGAAAGACATGGGAGGTTGAGAGGGGGGTCGAGGAAAGAGGCGAAAGTGCTGGTTATGGAGACGGAGGGGGCGGATTCGTTGAATTATAGCTTGAGGAGTGGGGAGCTGAAGAGGCTGGATGCTATTACAAGTATTGCGACCTCCTTGGGTGCGACGCAGGTTGCGAGGAAGGCATTCGAATGGGGCCAGAGGCCGGAGGTTACCAGCTGCGTGTTCAGTGATGCGGAAGCCGCGATGGCATGTGTTAATTTCGCGGACGACGAGAGGATTGTTGTGGAGAGTGCTTGTGGGGTTAGCATTGCACCAGCCTACAACGACACCCTCCACACACTCCTCTACCCAGAACTCTCGGACGAGGAATTCGCCGAGTTGAATATCGTTATCGTGGTCTGTGGTGGTTCGAACGTCACGCTCAAGATCTTGGAAGGGTATAGAGAGAAGTATGAAAGGGACGAGAAAGTGGTTACGAAGTTCCATTCTCGGAGGCTGGGCACGAGGGAGAAGATGCCGGGCAAGGTTCGGAAAAGAGTCGGGAGTGCCGTCCATACTGCATGATGAAATACGGCATGTCAAGCTGGAGGACGAGCCCGCTTGTGATGAGATGAAGCTGGTGAGGAGGACGGCTATTAGAACGATGGAGAAGGGCGAGGTTAATAGACGGATTCATGAGTTTGGGAAGGTAGTAAAGGCTTGAGTGATTAAAAGTTTTAGATTAACGTTTTAGATTTCAATGATTTATTTCATAACTCATTGTTCAGACGATGACTATTTGACTTCAAAAAAAAAGGTGATAGTGCGACGTCTTCTTACATTGACGCTACAAAGTTTTCTTTACCCTCGGCGGCCTGGGACATACGCCTTGGCAGGCTGATATGAAATCAGTTCGCAAGGCGCAAAGCAGTAAACGTCCCAGTGTCCTGGCAGAGACTCTGCCGTACGCTCTAGTGTCCATTCAGCAGAGATGACGCGTACTTAACTCCCCTCCCATCTGAAACAAAGAGCGCAGATCCCCCAGCACGCGAAGCACTACCCTCTCACTTTTACCAAGGCAAGAGACATGGACTATTCTTCTTCACCAAGCCAAGAGCAGAAATTCGGTTCATGAATGGTTCGTTTCATTTCATCTCATAGCGATCGTAACGGTCCCCAAAGACCAAAGTGGCGCCTATCGACCATCTATCTATCCCAATCACTCCCTAGAAGCCTAATCTACAAAAATGCGATGTATGTGCTTTAAAAAAAAAAAAAAGCCTCAGCAAGCATGCCATCTTTCGTCCTTTTTTAGAATACAAAATGCCCGCCCAAGAGCATGCGAAGGTTTGTCACCAATTCTCATCCCCGAAATGTGTCCAAATTGGCATTTTCGCCAAAACAGCATAGCTGTAAGAAGTGAAATGTGAAGTTTTGTAATGCAGGTCATCTCTCTTTCCAACTTTTCATCAAAAAAAGGGCCAAGTGGGAAAGAAGAGGAAGTGCCTCGAGAGAGGACTTAGAAAGAGAGTTTGTTAAGATGCCTGTGCATGTGTCTGTTGGATCTCTTCTTGGTGGAAGTCGAGTTGGTGGAGTAGACACTCAGTGTCAAGCCGCCACCACACGTCTGAGTGCTGTCGCCTTCACAAGGCATGTTGCAGGTTGACTCGTCCACCTTGCTGGAGCCATCGAGCTGGTTACCGCAGAAGCATTGACCTCCGTACTCGGTGCCAGCCATGCAGAAACCCTTCTCTTCACAATATGCCACGCACTTTGTGTTGGTGACTTGGTGGTTTCCAATGTTGGCGAGAGTGATGCCGGTAAGGACACGAGCGCGGGTGTCGGAATAGCATCCGTAATACGACCAGCCGGCAGCGACGTCTGAGGTAGCGTCTGCAGCACCGGATGCGGCGGAGCCGGGCGCAGTTACTGTCGTGTACAGCATGGTAGTTTCAGAGACATACGAGGTGACAAGAGTGTTGGATCCTCCAGTGGGTGCGGCAGTTTCGGAAGCTGGGAGAGGGACAACTGTCTGAGTCTGGACTACAGCAGCAACAGAGGAGACAATTGGAGCGGGATCAGATTTCACGCCACCAGTTCCAGCGGCGGCAACAGCAGCAGCAGTTGTTGTTGTTGGGTCTCCGCCAGCATCAGGTGCGCTTGAGGCAGGTGCGCTGTAGGCAGGTCCTGATCCTCCAGCAGCGGTACTGGTCGGCGTAGTACCAGAGGCAACGGAAGCAGGGCCAGGGGCAGCACCAGCCGCATTGACACCCCATTTACCAATAGGGTTGTTACCTGGCAGCTTGGACATCGTACCACTGATGACTTCATCGATAGGGCAGACGATGTTGCATGATGTGGAAGGGTCGTTGAGTCCACCAATAAGGCCTGGGCATTTGTCCATTCCAGCGTCTCCAGCATTGCAGTTGTTGATGATTTGTGTAAGAGTTGCGGTATCCCAGCCAGCGAGGAAGTCACCGTGAAGCCCATAACCAGTGGGGTCGCCGTTAGAGAGCACGAAGGGCTGCGTGCCTTGACCTTGAGTCCATCTGCTTGCGAACGTTGGGGTGTTCCAGTAGACCTCATAGAAGAGATGGGGAAGATGAGTGTATCCAGGAGGGCAGTTGCCGTTGATAGGCCAGGCCATGTTGTTCTTGTAGTCGTCGATGCTAGCCGACTTGTCCAAGCACGAAGGGAAGTGGATATCAGCACGGAGCGGGGAAGCGTAACCATCACAGTTCTGGTCTGGGAATCCAACACCTGCACCTGCGTTTCCTGGGTCTTGAATACCAACTCCATGGAGGCCATCCGAGTCGGGTGGGTACAATGGGCTGTTGGTGTTTGATCGTGGGCAGACCCATTGGACGGGCTGGATGACACCGTCAGATTGATCGGTGATGCTCACACCGCCGGTAGCAGGAGGGGTTCGGAGGCTGGGGTTGCCAACGACCATACGGAGTCCTGGTGGGAATGGCTCAATGACATCGGTTGTGGCCTCGAAGCTGGGGAAAATTAGCTTAGATCGAGACCAGGGGCAAGGTCTACCCACAAATAGTAGACGTTCATGTAGAACATCTCAACGTCCTCAAGCATACCAGTCTCCGGGTCTTGGAAGTACAGGGATGGAGTCCAGTAGTTGCTCTTATCGTTCTTGACGAGGGAAGAGGTACAGGTCGAGCCCAGAGCCTGATCATCGGTCATGGTCAAAGCGAACGCGCTTCCTCCTTGAACTGCGTGTACGTGACCTGAAGGACCGCCAGGGCTGACGATGGGATCCATACGGCCCATGACGAGAGGGCCCTTGCCATAGAAGTGGTTGACGGCAAAGGTACGGTCTTGGGCTGTGTATGCTGAAGCGGATGCGGCGAAAGTGGCCACGAGTGCCGTTGAGAAGTGCATGATGTCGTCGGTGTGGAGATGTGGTGGGGGGGGGAGAGTATAGACGTGTGTTTCGAAGGGGAAGTATCGCCGGGAGTACTGAGTTCGCTTTTGCTGATGGGAATGACTGAAGAGCTGTCGAAGCTGGGTGGGGGTGATTCACGTGGGAATGAGTGGAAAGGCAAAAGGCACAAGAGTAGCTTGACTCAATTGCTGTGTGTGTTTTGAAAAAGAATGTAAGTATCTGTGTCAACAGATGGGGAAGGAGAGAAAGGCAAACGCGAACGAAGGAGTGTGAAGTACACAAGAAACAGTGATCACGTCGGAGGTGGTGGTGGGATGGAGAAGAAAAAAGAGTGTGGGAGGGCCGCAAGCGTGACCCTTATACTTTGATGATTGACTGGCGATTGCTGGGCAGCTGGTGGCTGTCGTGGGCCGCATTCACTACGCAAGGTTTTGGATAGCGCCAAAAAGGACGCGGGCACTGGATCAGGCTGCTGGCTGGGACTGGGACCATTGAGGCCATTCACTACTGTACTGTAAAATGCAGGGGCAGCTGGACAGACCCCGGCAACAGACAATGGCGTGTCGCTGGGGGCCCTAGACGCACCGCTTAGTTCGGACTTTGCTTGGAGGGAGGTGGAGGGAGGGGGGGGGGGGGCTGGGGGCTGGGAGGGCCCGAAAAGGGACGCTCTCGGAGTTCAGTTCTAAGTTTGGCAGAGGGGTGTGGTGTGCGGGTTCGCGGGTGAGCTATGGTGGGAGGGCGGACGGGGCAGGGCACTGGGCAGAGTTGGGACGAACACATGGGTTGAGGCCCCTTTGAGGGGAGTTCATAGGTTGGCTGGCTGGACTTGGCTCGGCCGGCCCTGGACGAGTCGATCACAAAGAAAGAAGGTACGGAGGTAGGTACCTTGCAGATTTACAGGGCGGGATCGGTGCAAGGCTGCTGAGGCTGCTGACGCTACTGACGCTACTGCAAGCCACCATCGCGGGCCTTTTGGTGTGCGCTCTTACTGTACGTAGTAAGCTGCTCCTGCTAAGCTGCTTGGAGCGATTCCCCCTCGCATTTCCCTGCTGGCTGCCCTGGGCCACGGCAGCAAGGTCGGACCCGCGTGTTTCGAAACGCTGCCGAGCCAGTCACACCGCCCCCGTCCGCTGCTTGGCTGCTGAGCCTCGCTCCTGGCGGCGTTATCTAATATCACCTCGTTTCGCTACAGTACTGTACGTGCATCTTATCACTGATTCACTGATTCACTGCCATCGCTGCCATCGCTACCGCCCGCCAAAACATTGTTTTGTGGGCCAGCGTCCCATCCCGTCAGAAGAGGCCCCCCCCACCACGACCAGCAGCCGCTGAAACAATTCTAATCAGACCTCATCGCTCCCGCCATGGCTCCCGTCACCCAACAAAGAACTCCCACATCATCACATTGCGAGTCTTGCCAACATGGTTGGCGTAGGGAGTTGAGAGACACTGCTGCTGTCATCGACTCAGCTGCCTATGGCTTTGGCCCACGACCCATTTCTCCGAGAATAGTGCATCGCTGCACCGCTGCACCGCGGCACCTGATGGCACAGTGCAGACTGCACTTGTCAGGAGGATAGCATCTGATTACCAGAGCATCACCTCTCTCTTTGCCCACTCGCACCAGTCACGTTGCACTGCAGCGCTGCAGTGATCATGCAGGTACCAACACAACCTGCAGGAAGCGAGAAAAGCCAACGTTCTGACCGCAGGGAGATTTTGCAAGGGACAGGAGTAACTACCGCTGCCCTATGCCCAGTTATTTTCGAGATGCTTCTTCGAACTTCGAAGCCTCCCTTTTTCGGGCAAAAATTACAGTAGCAACGTGCGGCTATTGATTGGAAGGATCGCAGGAACCGGATCCCAACTCAGCCATTCTTTTTCTTCTGTCACTTTTCGGACTTATGTCCCGCAGCAGCCCTTGACTGAGCCTGAGCAGTGACCACCGAAAATTTCATCCACCCGATGCCATCACAGTGCTTTCGTCCTTGAAACGAAGCTAAAATGATTAAGCTCAAGCTCCCCTGAAAAGACGAATCGGAAGCGCGAGATTCTCGCTTGTACCTGCATCTGCCCTTCTGCCATTTCCTCTTTTTGGCCGAGGGATCCGCGCCGCTGGGGATCCTTTGCGCCCACGCGCTCTCCAGGCCATTTACGGATTTTGCCCGGACTGGTGGGCCTCTCCCCTACATCTTGCTCCTTCTTTCGAACCCCCAGAACCTTCTTACAGTATCCCACAAGATTTGGATAAGATAGGGAACGAGCACAAAAGGGCGGGTGAGGGGATTCCAACCTATGGGGAGGATAACAAAAATGGGCCCTGAAGAATCTGCACAGAGTCTGCATAAAGCCTTATGATAGCTGCATTCAACCATCGTTATTGTTCTAAGATGTTGAGGCGATTCTGAAGGAGGGTCGAGATCTCAAGGTATTGGCCAACGCTACGACTTGGTGACTTTGTACATTTTCCGCTATTCAAGTCGTAGTTCGAGATGAGACTCGAACGTTGGGTACAACATGATTACCTCTCGTAGGCAAGTCATTTGGTCTATCGATCTCATGAGGGGTTTTCTCGCAGCGAACGCTGCACAGCCAAATGATCCAGACCCCCTGATCGGCGACTCTCACCAAGCCACGACAACTCAACGCGAGACGCTGAGACGCCGAGACGCACGAATCCGCTTCACGGCATCGCCTATCCTCAACCCGATCCCAACCTGCAATCAGTATCCATTTCCACATGAATCATCCCGCCGGACAAAGGCTCGACGTCAAGATTGAAGTGACCTAAGACTGAACTGCCGTGCGAGGCCGTTGAAACAAGACGGCTACACACCTTGATTCGCTGTCACGAAGAGATCGCTTCCGGGACATCGCGAGTCTGACAGCTGATCAAATTGTCCAACGATGTTGCAGACATGGTGTACCACCGTAAGTCAGCGACACGCTTGAACTCCGATCGCGAGGAAAGGGGTGGTTGGCTGACAGGCTTTTCCGAAAATTAAAGCCCCTGAATCCTTCCCGCGCGGCGCGGTTACGAGGTGGGTTACCTTCGTTAGGCTCCGTTTGGTTAGCCGGCGCCTGGCTCGCGCTGGGTGGAAGTGATCATGTGATGGACACAAACCGAAGGACAATATTGATTTTAGACGCTTCGAGAGAGCGTGTCGCCTCGGTATTATCGATTTCGATCATCCGTGACCTCTAGTGCTTTCTGTCGAGGGGGAGGGGGGGAGGTGGCCCAATTTGGAAAGAGGGGGGGATAAGATTGATTCACACCGGAGCGATAAGCCGATAAAGCCGATAAGAAAATTCGGTCTCAAACATCCAAATCCAAACATCGCGACGACACCAGAACATTGTCTCCTGCCACTTCCTCCAAAATGGGTCCAATACCCATAACAATCATCACCGGCTTCCTCGGCTCCGGCAAAACCACCCTCCTCCTCAACCTCCTCCCCCAACTCCTTGCCCAAAACCCTTCCTATAAACTCGCTCTTCTTAAGAACGAATTCGGCGATCTAGCCATCGACAGCCAACTGGCATCTTCCTCATCGATATCCGGCGTCCGCGAGCTCCTGAATGGCTGCATATGCTGCAACCTCGTCGGCCAGCTCGACGTCGCGCTCCAAGAACTCTCTCAAACCGTGAACCCAGACAGGATAGTTGTCGAGACGAGTGGCAGCGCATTCCCTGCCACCTTGGCTATGGAGGTTAACAGGCTGGCGAGAGAGACGAACGGCGGATATGTGCTTGATGGCGTGGTTACTGTGATCGATGTGGAGAATTGGAAGGGCTATGAGGATACGAGTTATACCGCGAAGATCCAGGCGAAATACACGGATCTGATCGTGTTTAACAAGTGGGAACTTGCTGCAGAACGCAGGATGGATGAGTGTCTAGATCGTGTTGGTGATCTGGAGGTTCAGATTGCGTGGGTTAAGAGTGATAAGGGAAAGGTTCCCGTGGATTTGGTGTTTGGTGTTGATGGGGGGCTGACGAGGACGTTGGGCGAGGAGATCAATGGTCTGGCCAATGGCCATGATCATTCTCACGACCATGGACATAATCATGAGAAAGGCCACCAGAGTGAGGTAGAAGTGCTTTCCATCACTCTTGAAGCAGACCTCGGCTCGGTTGTCGACTCTTCGAAACTGGAAAGGTTGTTGAAGTCTGCGCCGAAAGACGAGGTCTATCGCATCAAAGCTGTCTTGGCAGCCTCTTCCCCGATCTCATCATCCGAAGAGAGTGCTTCGGACGAATCGAGTAGCGGGAGGTATATTCTCAACTGGGCTTTTGGACGCTGGACATGTACGCCCATGAACGGCACTGTCGACGAGCACGAGTCGAGTAGCGGGGTTGTGTTACGGATGACGATGATTCTCGCAAGATACGAGAGCAAGAAATGGAAGAAGCGGATAGAGACCGCTGGCTTTGTCCAGCTAGATGGCGACCAGAAAGGGACGCTCATAGTAGAGAAGATCGCATGAGGATTTCAGAGACGGCAATGATAATGAGCGTATGATAAACGTAGTCATTATTGGATTGAAGGCGTTCGGAGTAATCTAACATGTATAAAAAGCTAGATTGTTATGTCTGGCTTGGATGTTGTAAGAGGAGATTTGTTTCTAAGTTCTTTTCCTCTAGAATATGCGAAGCCATCGCGAAACATTCCAATCTCATAGCTAGTGCACGCATCTCCACCTTTATCCCGAGACTCCTCGATCACCAAACATTCCAGACGCGCTTTGGCTCTCCCCCGCAATTTTAAATTTCCGGGGTTGCGTTCGTTATATGAAGCTACTACGAGTGCGAGATTTTGTCCGTTCAGGACTCCCTTCCTCATTTAGTTGCCGGCACTCTACTTATTCCCAGTCACTCATTTACGTTACGGGGATCTTCTTATCGACTCTTAAGTCCGATTCCCTTGTTTCAATCCCTCCCGTCACGTATCTCAAAATAACCACCACTTCCACATAAGTACCTAATCCCTCTCTTTATTCACGTGATCATGAGATCAAATCATGGTTCTTACAAACATATTACATCACAGATAGGCATCGCTCTCCAGCTCCTACGGGGGTCTGAGTAGCACTCCACTTTCCATCTCAATCATCTCCTCAACCTCTCTCCCAACATCAACACTAACACTCCTCTTCAACATAAAAGCCATCCTCTATTCATTCCCCACTCCCACTCCAACCCAACCCTCCCCTCCCCACCCCAACAACAACGAACACCCCCAAAAATCCACACCACAATCTAAACAACAGCGTATATAAATACCCATCCTACAATCACAACACCACAACCCTACACCACCACAAAAACACATTCCGAACAGCAGACGGATTATGCTACGCCCACGATTCCCCGGGTTTCACTGTTGTGACGACAGTATGTGAGACTTGAACGCATGCTGACACTCACGATTACTCGTCCATCAAACCGACAGCTGCGCTTCCAAACGTGGATTCCTCCGCTAGCAATAGCGCGCATTCGACCTTAAGCACCAATGCTTCTAATGAATTATGAATGGCAAATCGCCGTCTCTGCAGTGGCGAGCGTGATAGTAGCCCCATTTCAGAACGCTGCGGATCGGACGAATGCAGAGCTGATTTCTAGCGCGGGGAGGAAGAGTAGGGTTATTATCGGGGCGTTGCTTAGTCTAGTGGTTGAGTGGGGTTGGTTTAAGGGGTAGTGGATGGGGGGGGGGGGGGGGGGGGGGGTTTTTAAGGGAATAAAAATAAAAAAAAACAAAAATAACACCAATTTTAAAAAATTTATATAT
>Ga0302325_10032425_pt1 | contig 10728 bp, 9 predicted proteins | sample Palsa_T0_2_FD_201948 | JGI IMG/M metagenome (GOLD analysis project Ga0302325, IMG submission 201948) | Peat permafrost microbial communities from Stordalen Mire near Abisko, Sweden - Palsa_T0_2 | ecosystem: Environmental > Terrestrial > Soil > Palsa > Peat permafrost | place: Sweden: Abisko...
GGCATCGTTTACCCGCTGATGAAGCCGATGATGGAGGCGTCGATTCGGAAGATCACTGTCACGGTTCACTGGAAGGAAGGTCCCAACCCCAACGACTTCGTCCTGGCGCAGTACATCACGAGCCCCCAGAGCGGCGGGTTCATGACGGGGATGTTCGGCGATGCGGGTGCGCCACTTCCGGGCGGCGCGACGTCAGCCGGCACCAACCCAGCGAGCGCGAACCCGCTTGGTGGCCTCTCGGGGATCGGAGGACATTGAGTGCGATGGCCAGACGCCCGAAACGCGCGAACACGCGAGGTCTCACGCTCGTCGAAGTGCTGGTCGCTCTCGGCATACTCTCGATGATCGGCGTCCTCTTGTACGGCGCCTTCGACTCGCTGAGCCACGGCAGGAAGGCCGAGGGCATTCGCGGCGATCGGGCCCGCCAGGGTCGCCAGGCGGTACTGCGCATGACGCGCGAGATCCAGGGCGCCTTTCTCTCGATGCACAACCCGGCCAACGTCGCGCTTCAGACACGCGTGGTCGCGTTCATCGGTCAAAACGCGCAGCCCTATGACCGTCTCGACTTCCAGGCGTTTGCGCACAGGCGCATCACGGCCAACAGCCACGAGTCCGATCAAGCCGAGATCGGCTACTTCGCGTCGCGGGACCCCGACGTCGAGGGCAAGATGGATCTGGTGCGCCGCGAGCAGACGCCCGCCGACATGGATGCGAAGCGCGGCGGCGTGGTCAACGTGCTTTGCGAGGACATCGAGAGCTTCGACATCCGTTATCTCGACCCCATCACCAGCCAATGGGTGGAAACGTGGGATACGACGCAGGCGCTCGGTCAGCAAAACCGCTTGCCGCTCGAGATGCGCCTCACCCTCGTGATGAAGCATGTTCCGGTAGGCATCGATGCGACCTACACCACCAAGTTCATGTTGCCGATGCTGGCACCCTTGACGTTCGGTATCCCCCAATGAGGCGTCGCAGACGAGCCCGAGCCCGCGCGCGAACGCGTGGCATCGCCCTCATCATGGTGCTGGGCGCCCTCACCATTCTCACGATGATGCTGGCAGAGTTCCAGGCCGACACGAGCGCGACGGTGGCGAGCGCGATGGCGGACCGCGACGGCGTGCAGGCAGAGTACGTGGCGCGCTCCGCAATCAACCTGTCGAGGCTTCTCATCGCGATGGAGCCGACGCTGCGGCAAGGGATCGCGCCGCTCTTCGTTCTCTTGAAGCGCAGCCCGCCGCAGCTTCCTCTTTGGGAGTTCTCCGACCGCCTGCTCGCACCTTTCAACGACAAGGACGCCACGCAGCAGTTCGCGTCGTCGCTGAACGTCAACTTCAGCACGGGCAAGAACTTGGGCCTCCCCTTTGGGCGATTCGAAATAACGATCGCGGACGAAGACGCAAAGATCAACGTCAACCTCGGCGCGTCGAACGACATCGCGCACATCAGGCTCGCCAAGGAGCTGATGGGGCTGATGCTACCGCCGCAATACAACCCACTCTTCGAGCAACGCGACGCCACGGGCAATTACAACGACAGGCTCTCGATCTGCGCTGCCATCATCGATTGGGCCGACGTCGACGAGAACGCGATGAACTGCGACACCACGCAAAACTCGCCGACGAGCACCGGCGGCATCGAGGATGCCTATTATCAGCTACTCGCCGTCAAGCCCTACAGGCGCAAGAACGCTCCCTACGACTCGCTCGAGGAGCTCCACTTGGTGCGCGGCATCACCGACGACTTTTGGGCCACGTTCGTCGACCCGGATCCCACCAAGCCCGAAAAGCGTGTGATGACCGTTTGGGGTCAGGGGGCCATCAACGTCAACAGCGCCAACGCGCAAACGCTCCTCGGCGTCGTGTGCTCGGGAGCCCCCACCGCGACCATCTGCACGGACATCACCCAGGCCGGGATCTTCCTCTCTGCGCTCACGATGTCGCGGGCGATGACGATGGGAGCCCCACTCTTCGGTTCCCCCGCCGACTTCATCGCCACGATGAAGGGGCAGGGCATGCTCGGCCCGATCTTGACGGGAATGGGCATGACGGCTGTGAAGTTTCTCTCGGAAGCGGACTTTGCGAAGACGATCACCACGGAGAGCAAAGTGTTTTCGATCAATGCCGTGGGCATCATGAAGGGATACAAACGCGAGACCCGCCTGCGCATCGTGATGGTGGTCGACTTCAGGAATGCACCGAACCTGAGTGGCGCGGGAGCAGCACCTAGCTCGTCGACGGGACCCGTGACCGGCGCGCCGACGACCGCCGTGCCGTCCACGTCCGCATCGGCCGCATCGACCTCCATCGTCCAGCCCGCGACGGCAGGCAACGCGATCTACTTTCGAATCGACTAGGAAGAGCTCATGGCAAGGTATTTGGGAATCGACATCGGCACGACGAGCGTGAAGGCGGCAGTGCTTCGCAGCGCTTACCGCAAGCTCGTGCTCGAGGGCGTCGCCACGGTCTCTCTCCCGCCAGACGGGGACCGCAACGCCGCCATTCGCGAAGCCGCGCAGGCGGCGCTTGGCAGCGGGTCCGCGGACGCCGTCGCCACCTCCCTGCCAGGTACGCAAACGACGATCCGCACGGTGCGCATTCCGGAGGCCGTGCAGCGGCAGCTCGCGGACGTTCTCCCTTTCGAGCTCGAAGCCGTGCTCCCGTTCGATCTCTCCGATGCCGTCCTCGACTGGCGGATACTCGACGGCGCGACCAACGACGAGGGCATTGCAGTCATGGCGGCCATCGCTCGGGTCGACGATGCCCGTCGTCGCGTGGAGATGGTGAAGGCTGCGCTCGGCGTCGAGCCGGAACACCTTGGCGTTGGGCCGTTTCCCATCGCAAACCTCGCCGCGTACGCGTCGCGCCTCGCGGGTGCCGCAACGATTGCGGTGCTCGATCTCGGAACCAAGACGAGCGATCTGCTGTTTCTCCAAGGTGGTCAGCCGGTCTTTGCGCGCACGCTGTCACTCGGCACCGACGGGCTTCCTCAAACGGCGCCCAAGCTCGCCCGTGAGATCCGATTGTCCCTCGCCGCGCATCGCGCGCAAGGGGGGCAGGCGCCCGACGAAGTGTTCTTGTGTGGCGGTGGAGCGTTCGTTTCGGGGGCCGAGTCGTTTCTCGCTGCCGAGCTCGAGCATCCCGTGCACAGGCTGCCGCCGCTGTCGCTCGAGCTCGGCGAGCGCACGGGGCCACATGCGCACGAGCTTCCGCTCTATGCGGTCGCGCTCGGGCTCGCGCTGTCGCTCTCGTCGCGCGACGGCGGACTGGATTTGCGAAAGGGCCCGCTCGCGTACGAGCGTGGTTACGGCTGGCTGCGCGAACGTGTGCCTACGCTCGTGGGACTCGCGGCGGTCATCTGCGTCAGCTTCGTGTTCTCGTCGTGTACGGGTCTTTACGCGGCGTCCAAGGAGCGCAACAGCCTCGAGAGCGCCCTCGGCATCGTGACGAAAGAAGTCTTCGGTGAAACGACGACGAGCGCCGACCGCGCCAATGAGCTCATCGCGGCCCAGAACGCGACCGACGAAGACCCGCTGCCCCACGCCGACGCCTTCGACATCATGGTGAGGATCAGCGAGCACGTCCCGCAGTCGATGACGCACGACATCGAAGAGCTCGACGTCCAAAAAGGACACGTGGTGATTCACGGCGTCGTCGGGACAATCCCCGACGCGCAATCGATCGCTGCCACGCTCGCGACGGAGAAATGCTTCTCCGACGTCAAGATCACCCGCACCAATCAGGTCGTCGGCGGCGAACGCCAGAAGTACGTTCTGGAGTTCGACCTCAAGTGCCCGGAGGACGTGAAACAAACGAAGAAGAAGACCGAGACGTCCTCTTCTGGAAGCTCGGCGGCGAGCGCTGCGGAGCACAAGTAACCATGGCTGCCGCCAAGCCCTTCTTCGAACGCTTCGGTCTCAATGCCCGCGAGCAAAGGCTGGCGCAAATCCTCGCCGTGGTCGCGGCGTTGCTGTTGCTCTTGGGATTGCCGATCGGCCTCGAGTCGTATGTCGCGTCGAAGCGCGAGGGCAACACATCGCTTCGCGACGCGCTCGATGGCGTCCAGGCCAGTCGCATCCAGATGCGCGCGTCGCAGAGCAAGCGTGATGCGCTGATGATGCGCTACAACCACAAGGCGCCGGAGCTCGCGGGATATCTCGAGCAAATGGCGCGCAAACAGAAGCTCGAGGTCACCGACTCGGTCGATCGCCCGCCGCTTCCCATCGGCACCGCGAAGCGTTTCATCGAGCGGAGCACGATGATCCATCTGAAGAAGGCGGGTCTGCTCGCGATATCGAAGTTCATGGAATCGCTCGAGCAGTCTGGGACGCCGCTGTCGATCAACCGTCTCAATCTGCGTCGCCGCACCGGAGAACAGGACTCGTACGACGTGGAGCTCGGCGTGTCGGCGTATGATCGTTCCGACAAAGCCCCAACCGACTCCGGCAAAGACGCTGGTGCACCGGCTGCTCCGAAGGGAAGGAAGCCGTGAGTCGCTGGAAAGAGCTACTGCGCAAATACGGGAAGTGGGTCGGCTATCCGCTGTTCTACCTCGCCGCCTTCGTCGGGTGTCTTCGGCTCGTATTTCCGTACGAGAAGATCAAGGAGCACATCGTCTACGCGTACAACGCTCAACAAGGTCCCGGGGGCGCACAACAGCAGCTCCAGATCGACGAAGTCGGCGGCTACTGGCTCACGGGTGTGCGCGTCAAAGGCATTCACCTCGTGAGCGCGCCGACCGACCCCACCGGTGCGCCGACGGAGGTTCGCATCGACGAAGCACGCGTCAAGATTGGCGTCCTCGCCGCGATCATCGGGCACACCGACGTGAGCTTCCACGTGAACGCGTTTGGCGGCGAGATTGACGGAACCTACGACGAGAACAGCAAGGAGCGCTCGATCGACGCAGACGTCGATGCGGTCGATCTCACGAAGATCGACGCGCTGACGGACTTGCTCGGCCTTCCCGTGGAAGGTCGCGCGCACGGGAACCTCAAGCTGGTCATGCCGGAGGGCAAGGCATCGAAAGGCTCGGGCACGCTTTCCCTCGACATCACGGATGTCGCGATCGGCGACGGCAAGGCGAAGCTCAAGAACGCACTCGATTGGCCGAAGCTCCTCGTAGGCCCGCTCACCCTCACCGCCGAAGCCAAAGAGGGGGTGCTGAAGCTCACCAAGCTGTCAGCGGGTGGAAAGGATCTCGAGCTTTCGGGGGATGGCAAGGTCCAGATGCGTGATCTCGCCAGTGAGAGCACGACCGACCTCAGCTTGAAGTTCAAGATCAACGACAGCTACCGGAGCAAGAGCAAGCTCACCGAGGCTCTCTTTGGCGTTCCCGGGTCCACCAAAGGCGGCGACGTCGATCGCTTCGTGCCCAAGATGAAGACGGCTCATCGTAGCGACGGGTTCTACGCGTTTCGGCTGCAAGGGCTGCTCGGCAAGCTCGACCCACGCCCAGACTTGAGCGGAGGCGCACCTGTGGAGCCCCACGAGCGTCACGCCCTGTCGGGTGGGGGAGACGAGCCGAAGGGTCACGACGCTCGGTGAAGCTCATCGGCGTATGTCATCTCCCACCGTTACCCGGGAGCCCGCGTGCCGGTCGCGAGGCCATGCGGACGGCGATTGATCGCGCTGCGCGCGACGCTCAAGCGTTGTCGCGGGCCGGATTCGACGCGGTGCTGGTCGAGAACTTCGGCGACGCTCCCTTCTTCAAGGACAACGTGCCTGCTGTGACGATTGCTGCGATGACCGGGTGTGCGCTCGCGGCGCGTGAGGCAGCACCACGATTGGCGCTCGGGATCAACGTGCTCAGGAACGATGGGCTGGGCGCCCTTGCCATCGCGGCAGCAACCGGCGCGAGCTTCGTGCGAGTCAACGTCCTTTCTGGCGCACGTCTCACCGATCAAGGCATCATCGAAGGACGCGCAGCCGATCTCGCGAGGCTTCGTGCGTCGATCGCCAAAGGCGTTCGCGTCTTTGCTGACGTCGATGTCAAGCACTCTGTTCCGCTCGTACCTCGCGCGATCGATGAGGAAGTCAAAGAGCTCGTCGAGCGCGCCCACGCCGACGCGATCCTGCTCACGGGTGTCGCGACGGGCGAGCCCGTCGACGAGGCGCAGCTCGATCACGTGCGCCGCGCGACGAACGTGCCGCTCTTCGTCGCGAGCGGGGCGACCGAGCGCACGGTGCGCGCTCTTCTCGCAAAGTGTGACGGCGTGATCGTCGGCACTGCAATCAAGCGAGGGGGGCGAGCGGGTGCCCCCGTGGATCTGGATCGCGCGAAGCGTTTCGCACGCGCAGCGCGTCACGGGTAGGTACCCGAGCTACGGTTAGAACTGCCCGCTGAGCTCGAAGCTTCCGGGCCCGAGACGAACTGCCATCGCGTGAGGTTTCTTGCTCGACGCGACGATCACGAGGACCGTGCCGAGCGCCGCAACGACACCGCCGGCGATGAATCCGACATCCGACACGATTGCCATCGTACGCGCATTACCGAGCGCGGTTTGGGTCACGGTACCGTCGCTCAACGTCGGAGGACACGCGCCCGACGGCTGGCACTGCGACTTGATCGTGCTCGTCTGCGACAGCGACAGGCCACCCGTAATGGCACCAACCACGAGCCCGCCCACGCCAACGGCGAGCGTCGTAGCGCCAACCGCCATCCAAGGTCCCCGCGACGTCGACGTTGGCAGTCGTTCGGGTGTCGTCGTGGTCGTCTGAACGGTGGTCGTCGGTATTGTCGTCGTGGTCGTGGGAGTAGTCGTCAGCGCTTCGCTCAGGTCGATCGGCACCTCTTTGGCCTCTCGCTCGAGCACCTGAACGGTGATGCGGCGTTCAAGCGAGCCGAGCTTGGCGACGACGAGATGGGTGCCGGGGTCGAGTCGGCGCGGCAAACCGATTGCAACGGGCGGGAGTGCCACGTCGTCGATCAAGACCGTTGCGCCATCGCCGTTCTTCAGGGCGAGGCGGATCGAGGGAATGCGCGGCTCGACGTCATCGGCGAGCTTCTGGGCCGATGTGCGTGCTTCTGCGAAGGGTGGTGGCTCACCCGGTTTGGCTTGCGAGCGTGCGATTTGGAGGGCGTCTTCCCGCGCCTCGATGAGCATGCTGAGCTCGGCCTCCGTCTTCGCAACTTCGAACGCGGTCGTTGGCACGTGCATGAGAGCGTCGGCTGCCTGAAACGCTCGAAGTGCGCCCCGCAAGTCGCCAGCCTCCCGTTTTGTGCGTCCGTCGGACATGTAGGTCCGTGCATTGTCGCGATCGGTCGCCCCCGCATCGGCCGACGCGACGGCTGGCGCCAGCAGCATCAATACGCTGAACGCGCCCAGCTTGAGACTAGAAACCATCGTCGACGGTCTTACCCGAAGTCCCGCTCGGCTTGGAAGTGCTCGTTGTCGTCGGTTTGGGTCGCACGGATGCCGTGGTCGATGCGCCCGGAACGTTTCGCACGACCACAGAAGCGGCGGGTCCTTGCACCGTCGTCGTTGGCGTCGTTGGCGTTTGGGCGACCGTGATCACGGTTGTCTCGGGTGGCGCTGCAGTTTCGACCTTTGGAGGAGCGGTGGCTGTGGCCGTGGCGACGGGTTTGTCGGTGACGCTCTGCGTGGCGGAAGTGTCGTGATGATTGCTGCTCCGCGCAATCGCGATGCCGAGCGCCATCGCTGCGACAAGAGCGCAAACGCCCAGCACCGAGCCGACAATCGCCATCTTCCTCCCAGGCGTCAGGCTGTTTCGCGACGCCACGAGCGCAGCCGACCCGAGCGTTGCCGAGCTCGGGAGCTCGCCATCCGAAATGAGACCGCTCGAGGAGATGAAGCTGTTTGGCGAAGCGGGCAGCCGCGCGCCCGACGGCGTGGCGGCGTGCCGCGTGCGAAGCGCGTGACCGATGCCGCTCGATGAATCTGGATTGGCGGGTTGGAGCATCTGTTGAAGCTTCTGCCGATGCCTCGCCGCTTCGAGCGCGAGATCCATGGCCTTGCGGCGCGCCTCCACCCGATCGACGAGCTGTTTGTTCACGAACGCCGCGACGTCGGTCTGAATCGCCGTTTGGCCACTCTCGCGCATCGCCCGCTCGAGCAAGCGTTGGAGCTCATCGGCGTTCGCGATGCGACTCTCGGGGTCTCGAACGAGCGCGCGCCGGACGACCTCGACCACCGGCTCGGGTATGTGCGACGGCAACGGCGGAAGTGGCGCTTCCTGCGTCAGGAGGTGCAGCGTCGCCAGCTGATTCGCTCCCTCGAATGGCGGGACACCCGCGAGCATATGATAGAGGACCGTTCCAATGGCCCACACGTCCGCACGACGGTCGACGGGCCGTCCGAGCGCTTGCTCGGGCGCCATGTAGAGGATCTTCCCCTTGAGAAAGCCCGTGTTGGTATCACCCGCAACCCGGTCGCGTGCTTTGGCGATCCCAAAGTCGATCAGCTTGACCTGACCCTTGGTGCTGACGAGGATATTTTGCGGTGACACGTCGCGGTGCACGACGTTCAGGAGCTCGCCGTTCTTGTCGTGAAGCTCATGGGCCGCGTGCAACCCCGCGCACGTATCCGCGAGGATGCGGCAAATGATTCCGATAGGGAGCGTTTGCGAGCTCTTCTCGGCTGCACGAAAGAGCTTCGACAGCGAGTCGCCGTCGACCCACTCCATCGCTAGGTAGAGCACTTCCTTCTCTTCACCGAGATCGAGGATCTGCGCGACGTTCGGATGCTCGATGCCCGACGCGATGCGTGCCTCGTCGAGAAACATCTGTTGGAAGCGGAGATCGTTCGCGTAAAGCGGAAGGATCGTCTTGACGGCAACGAGCTTCTCGAAGCCATGCTTGCCGTGCTGCCTCGCAAGCCAGACGGATGCCATCCCGCCTTGAGCGATTGGGCAGAGGAGCTCATATCGGTCGAGCCGGTGACCTGGCTCGAGCCGCTGCTCGGGATGGTCGTCCACGTCATGCAAGTGTACAGCGTCAACGGCGCGGTGGACACATCCCTAACGCCTCAAGAGGTGAGGTAATGTGCGCGTCGCTCAGCGTTTCCGGCGACGCGTTGCGCCATCGGTGAGGATTTGGTCGATGTTGTCCGCCGTAATCTGCGCCGCTCGTTTCCGCAGTCGGTTGAGCACACCCTCACGGTCGGCGCGGTCGCCATGGTTGGGAGCGGGTTCGTCGATTTTGGGCAAGGTCGGAGACGAAAGCGGAAGGACGTCGCCCGACGATGCGGGGCTCTCGACCGAGATGGGTATCGCGTCCGCGGACGCCGCGGATTCGGGAGCAGGCGGCACCACCTCGCGCACGGACACGTTCGGTGGCGGTGGCATAGAGCGGCGCACGTCGCGCATCGAGCCCACGCGATCGACCAGTGCCTTCGATTTCGAATCGAGGCGTGTGAACCGCAACGAAAGCCCAGGCTCGCTGCCGAGCGCGCTCGCTTTGTAGCCGACGACACGGCCTTCGCCCCTTAGAAGAGGTGCCCCCGACGCGAGGGCAAGCTCGAAGCGCAAGACCACGCCTTCTGGTCGTGGCTGCGCGCCAACGAGCGTGACGCCGGTGCGCGAGATGGTGTCGAGCTCACGCGCGATGAACTCGTCCTCCGTCTGGTATGGCCGGGTGATTCGGATCGCCACGGGGGGTTTTTGAGCCGACACGCTTTCAGAATACGCAAGAACCGCCGAACGTGGAAAACTCCGCGTCATGGCGCGTGCGATGGTGCTTGGCCAGGGGTCGCGCGAGCACGCGATCGTCCAGCGTTTCGCCTCCGAAGGCCACGCCGTCGTGACGTTGCCTGGGAATGCGGGAACGGCGCTTTTGGGTCGAAACGTGGAGGGTCGTGGCGAGGACACGGCTGGTGTCGTCGCCGCCGCGAAGCGCGAGCAGGTCGATCTGGTCGTGGTCGGACCCGAGCTGCCGCTCGTGCGTGGCGTCGTCGATGCGCTCCAAGCGGAGCACATCCTAGCTTTTGGTCCGTCGCGTGCGGCGGCCGAGCTCGAGGGGTCGAAGGCGTTCATGAAGCGCTTTCTCGAGCGTCACGGAATCGCGACCGCGGCGTTTGAAGTATTCGACGACGCGGATGCGGCCGAATCGTACGTGCGCAAGGCCGATCGCCCGCTCGTGGTGAAGACCGACGGGCTCGCTGGAGGCAAGGGTGTGATTGTCGCCAAAGACCAAAACGAAGCGCTCGCGGCCGTGAATGCCGCCATGCGCCAGCACGCGTTCGGTGACGCGGGCAAGCGCGTCGTCGTCGAAGAGCTGCTTCGAGGTGAAGAGGCTAGCTTTCACGTCATCACCGACGGCGAGCGCTACCTCACGCTTCCCGCCGCACAGGACCACAAGCGCCTGCTCGATGGGGACCGTGGGCCGAATACGGGCGGCATGGGCGCTTACGCACCCGCAGCCATCGTGACGACCGCCCTCGCGCGTGCCGTCGAAGAGTCGGTCATCGAGCCCACGTTACGTGGCATGCGTGCGGAGGGAACGCCGTTTCGCGGAGTCTTGTTCGTCGGGCTCATGATCGATGGAGGCGAGGCCCGCGTCCTCGAGTTCAACGTGCGCTTTGGCGATCCCGAGGCGTGTGTCCTCATTCCACTCTTGTCCGGCAGCCTGTACGACTTGCTTCATTCGGCATCGACTGGCGCACTACCTCGCGACGTACGCGTCAAGGACGGCGCGGCGTTGGCGGTGGTGATGGCGGCCGAGGGGTATCCGCAAAAGCCGCGCGTGGGCGACGTCATCGAAGGCCTCGACGAC
>Ga0302325_10032428_pt1 | contig 10727 bp, 7 predicted proteins | sample Palsa_T0_2_FD_201948 | JGI IMG/M metagenome (GOLD analysis project Ga0302325, IMG submission 201948) | Peat permafrost microbial communities from Stordalen Mire near Abisko, Sweden - Palsa_T0_2 | ecosystem: Environmental > Terrestrial > Soil > Palsa > Peat permafrost | place: Sweden: Abisko...
CCGTGGTCGACCGTCGTGACGACGGGACCGAGATCTGGCGCTTCGACGGCAAGGAGGCCACCAACATCGGGTTGAACGCCGTGGCCGGCCGTCCCGTCGAGGAGTACGGGATCGAGCCGACATCGTTCGCCGAGATCCGCCCCGGCTGCTTCGACATCCACGACCGGGTCCGCGACATGGACGCCAACGGCGTCATCGCCTCGATGTGCTTCCCCTCGTTCCCCCAGCTCTGCGGCCAGCTCTTCGCCAAGGCGTCGGACCCCGATCTGGGCCTGGCCGTCCTCCGGGCCTACAACGACTGGCACATCGACGAGTGGTGCGGCACCTATCCCGGTCGCTTCATCCCCCTGGCGCTGCCGCCCATCTGGGACCCCGAGGCCATGGCCGACGAGGTCCGGCGGGTGGCCGACAAGGGTTGCCACGCCGTCTCCTTCTCGGAGAACCCGGCCAAGTTGAAGTTGCCGTCGTTCCACAGCGACCACTGGGATCCCTTCTGGTCGGCCTGTTCCGACGAAGGGACCATCGTCTGTCTCCACATCGGCTCGTCGTCCTCGCTCGTGATGACCGCCCCCGATGCCCCCATCGACGTCCTCATCTCGCTCCAACCGATCAATATCGTCCAGGCGGCGGCCGATCTCCTGTGGTCGCCGGTGCTGCGGAAGTTCCCCGACCTCCGGGTGTCACTCTCCGAGGGCGGGATCGGCTGGGTGCCCTATTTCCTCGACCGGATGGACTGGATCTACACCCGGCACCACGGGTGGACGGGTCAGGACTTCGGGTCGATGCTCCCCTCGGAGGTCTTCTGCGAGCGGGTCGTCCTCTGCTTCATCGACGACCCCTCCGGGTTGGCACTGCGGCACCGGGTGGGGATGGACAAGATCTGCTGGGAGGCCGACTATCCCCACTCGGACTCGACGTGGCCGATCTCGCCCGAGACCCTGTGGGCCTCGCTCGAGGACGTCCCCGAAGACGAGATCGCCCAGATCACCCATAAGAACGCCATGCGCCACTTCCGGTTCGACCCTTTCGCCCACCGGGCCATCGAGGACTGCACGGTGGGGGCGCTGCGGGCGGGAGCGGCCGACGTCGACGTGACCCCCCAGGCGTCGTCGTTGGCCGGGGCCACCCGCGGACCCCGGATGACGAAGGCCTCGGATCTCACGGGTCACCCGGGGACCAACCGCTGATCCCCCTCACCGGCGGCCCCGATGTCCGGGGCCGGTCACAGCGGGCGGGCCCAGAGCATGTCGGCGCCCTGGAACGGTGACGTACAGGGGTGGCCCTCGGCGTAGCGGACCTCGGGTGGGAGGTGGCTCGGCCCGGGGATCCGGATGAGGGTGGACGATCTCGTCCCGTAGTCGTCGGTGTGGACACAGGCGGCCAGGGTCTCGAGCCGTCGGGTCCCCGCCGCCGCCCCCGGTGGTGTCGTATGGTCGGCCAGGAGGACCAGGAGTTTTTCGGTGAGCGCCTCACCGCCCATCCCGGCAGTCGGTCCGAGGAGGTGCCGGACGTGGGCCGCCTTCTCCGACGGGGGCTCGAGAGGGTTGTTCTCGAGGACGTGGACCCCGGGGCCGAGGCTCTCGGCCCGGGGCCGGTCCCCGTCGGTCATGTCGATGGAGAAGAGCGCCTCCCGGTCGCCCACGAGGAGCCAGGCCGGGTTGTAGTCGGTGGGCCGGAAGCGGGCCACGAAGTCCTCGACGGCGTCCCCGGCCCGACGGTGGGTGGCCAGGGCCAGGGGCAGTTCACCCCTCGTCCTCTTTCCGGGGTCCCGGCCGTCGGGGAGGGGTCGGTTGGTGAGCCCGGCCACGAGGCCCGCCTCGTTCACCGCCAGCCACGTCCCTCCCGCCTCCTCGTCCCGACCCCCGAGGATCCGGGGATCGGCACGGCGCAGGACGGTCATGGCCGTGGCCCGGCGGTCGAGCCTCTCGTCCCGGTTGGCTCCCACCACCAGCGGGAAGGCGGGATCGAGACCAAAGGCCATGACCAGGAGGCACACCGCCCGACAGGGTACCGGGCCGTCCTCCATCCTCACTGATGGTGGTGGCGTAGGCTCGATCGTTCCTGGATCTTGGCTAAAATCTCACTCTCAGTGCTTAAGAGATGGCAGAGGCGCGCCGATGAGCCGGAAACCAAGAGCGCAACTTCGGGAACGGGGGGTCCATCGAAGGTGAGAGATCGGTCCCTCGACCAGGCCGTCTCCGGCTCCCCGGATCCCGGCGTTCGCTCGAAGGTGGAACAACCGGATGGAGAGGACCGTCTCGCTCCGGGCGAGAGGAACCCGCACCGGGCTTGTGTGCGACACGACGTGGGGGGTCCGAGTGAGCATCCGGCCTGAACAACCTGAGCCGTTCCTACGCGGGTGCGTTTTTCCCGCCGTCACCAATGCGCCCTATCCGCGGGCCGATCCGGCGGCCGCCGAGTACCTCCCGGCCGATGTCTGGGACGCCGCCCAGCTCCCGGTGGGGGTCCGGCTCGAGATGGTGGGCAAGGCCCGGACCATCCGGGTCTGGTACCGGACGACGAGGGCCTCTCTCGGCTACCGGGGTGAGTCCGCCGGCTGCACCTTCGTGGCCTACCGGGGCGGCCAGAAGGTGGCCGTGGCCGACGCCGTCATGGGTGAGGGGATGGCCGAGCTCGTCCTGTCGGGCCGGTCCGACCTCCCCGTCACCGTCTATCTCCCCGAAGGGATGCAGCCCCTCGTCACCGGGGTCGCCGGCGTCGAGGAGACGATGACGCCGGCCCCGCTCCAGCCCCGGTGGCTCGCCTACGGCGACGCCGTCACCCAGGGCTGGCTGGCCTCGGCGCCGGCCATGGCCTGGCCGGCCGTCGCCGGTCGCAAGCTCGGTCTCGACGTCTGCAATCTCGGCTACGCCGGGACGGCCCGGGGGGAGACGACCTCCGCCGTCCTGCTGGCCGAGACCCCGGCCGAGGTGATCTCCGTCGCCTTCGGACTGAACAACTGGAGCCGGGTCCCCCACACGGCCGCCCTCATGGCCGAGGAGGTCCGCTGCTTCCTGTCCGTGGTGCGTCAGGGCCAGCCCGATGTCCCGATCATCATGGTCTCGCCGACGGCCCGGCCCGACGCCGAAGACACCCCCAACCGGGTCGGGGCCACCCTCTCCGAGCTCAGGCGGGCCATGGAAGAGACGGTCCGCGGCGCCATCAACGACGGCGACACGATGCTCTTCCTGGTCGAAGGGCTCCACGCCGTCGAGCCCGAGCATCTCGAAGACGGGATCTACCCCGGCGACGAGGGCCACCGGCGGCTGGCCGCCGCCGTAACCAAGATCCTCGTTCCCCACCTGGCCGATCTCCAGTCGTCGGCCGAGAAGCGGTGGGCCAACGACGGCACCCTGGCCTCGGCCCTTTCACCTTCTCAGGCCGTCTCCGGTTCGGAACCGGTCCTCCTGGCCCCGTCGCCCCTGCTCGATGATCCCGGACCGACCGCGTGGGTACAAGAGCCTTTGGCCACCACCGTCCCCGACATCGGTCCACCGGACGAAGCGGTGGTGGAGGCGGGGGAGCCGGACGAGGTGTCGGTCGACATCGACCTTTCGGACCTGATCTCGCTCGATCGGGCGTCACTGGAAGACGCCCTCATCGACGCCCTGGTGCCGACGGCGACGGAGCCGGACGGGGCGTCATCCGACGCCGTCCCGGGTGCCGACGATGTCTCGGACGACGCTTCCGAGGACGATCCGGGGGCCGACAGCTCGATGGTCGATGTCGCCGTGGCCGCTGTCGAGACGGCCGACGTCCCCCTCGTCGACGCCCCGGCCGAAGACGGTTTTTCCGCCTTCGCATCTCTGCCCGATGACGCGCCTCTGCTCGATGACACGTCCCTGCTCGATGACACGTCTCTGGAGGACGAGCTGCTCGGGATGACGGGGGACGACGTTTTCCCCGATGACACGTCTCTGGAGGAAGAGCTCCTCGAGATCGCCTCTCTCGACCAGGAGCTGACGGAGATGGTCTCGCTGGACCATGCGCCGGAGGTCTTCGACGCGCCGGTGACGCCCGATCCCTCCCCCGGCGACCAGGTGTCGGCGGTCGATCCGGCCCAGGGCGTATTCGCCCTCGACCTCCCCGCACCCGACGCCGCGTCGTCGACGGTGACAGGACCGGCAGCGCCCACGACGCCGTCCCCGAAGGAGGCTCCGACCGAGGCCAGGCGAGACAACGAGCCCGTCGACATCGCCGTCGCCGACATGGTGGTGGCCGCCCTTTCCATCGCCACCAACGGCGCCGACGACGTCATCGTGGTCAGGGATCCCGTCTCGGCCGACGAGGTGCCGTAGCTCCCTTCCCCACCTGACAGGTCGTCAGATCCCTGGCTATGCTCGCCGTCATGGCCGAACTGCCCAGGATCGTCTCGGTCGACGACCACGTTGTGGAGCCCGCCAACGTCTGGATCGACCGGCTCCCCTCCAAGTACCACGACGTCGGGCCCCGGATCATCAGGGCTCCGATGGGGGAGATCACCTTCATCGGCGGCAAGCTGACGGTGAAGCCCGGCTCCCAGGGCGCGCCCACGGACTGGTGGTACTACGAAGAGCTCCGTCGTCCCCTGCTCCGCGTCGACGCCGCCGTCGGCGTCCCGCGTGAAGAGGTGACGATGAAGGGGATCACCTACGAGGACATGCGCCCCGGTTCGTTCCAGGTGAAGCCCCGGCTCGAGGACATGGACGTGAACCACCTCGAGGCCTCGCTCTGTTTTCCGACCTTCCCCCGGTTCTGCGGCCAGACCTTCCTCGAGGCAGATGACAAGGAGCTCGCCCTGCTCTGCGTCAAGGCCTACAACGACTGGATGGTGGAGGAGTGGTGCGCCGAGTCCGACGGCCGCCTCATCCCCCTCACCCTCATCCCGCTCTGGGATGCCGAGTTGGCGGCCACCGAGGTTCGCCGCAACGCCGAGCGCGGCGTCCGGGCCGTCTGCTTTTCCGAGATCCCCCCGTTCCTCGGCCTCCCCTCGGTCCACGATCCGGACCACTACTGGGACCCCTTCTTCGCCGCCTGCGCCGAGACCTCCACCGTGGTCAACATGCATATCGGCTCGTCGTCGAAGATGCCTTCCACCTCCGCCGACGCCCCGCCGGCCGTTGGCTCGACCCTCGTCCACACGAACGCCACCCTGTCGATGGTCGACTTCCTCTTCTCCGGTGTCCTGGTGCGGTTCCCCACCCTGAAGATCGCCTACTCCGAGGGTCAGATCGGTTGGATCCCCTACATCCTCGAGCGGGCCGACATCGTCTGGGAGGAGAACCGGGGCTGGGGCGGTGTGGCCGACATCGTTCCCGAGAAGCCCTCCATGTACTTCCACCGCCAGATCTACGGCTGCTTCTTCGATGACGCCCATGGACTGCGTTCGGTGGACGAGATCGGGGCCGACAACATCACCTACGAGTCCGACTATCCCCACTCCGACTCGACCTGGCCCCACACCAAAGAGATCGCCGAGCGCCAGATGGCCCACCTGGACGACGAGACCCGGTTCAAGATCGTCAGGGGTAACGCCATCAAGCTCTTCGGGCTCGACCACCTGGCCTCCTAGGCCGGCCGGCGGACGGGCGGCGGCGACGCACGTGGACCTGCGCTACTCCGAGGCCGAGGAGAAGTTCCGGATCGATCTGAGGCGGTGGCTGGCCGAAGTCCTGCCCACCCTGCCGCCCAAGCCCTCTGCTTTCGACTGGCCGGCGCGCCGGGTCTACGACACGACATGGCAGCGGATGCTCTTCGACGCCGGCTACGCCGGTATCGACTGGCCCGTCGAGGGTGGCGGGCGCGCCGCCAGTCCTGTCGAGCAACTCATCTACCTCGAGGAGCTCGAGCACGCCCATGCCCCCTATGTCGGGGTCAATTTCGTTGGCCTCCTGCACGCCGGGCCCACCATCGTGGTGGAGGGCACCTCCGAACAACGGGCCCGCTTCCTGCCCCCGATCCTGCGGGGCGACGAGGTCTGGTGCCAGGGTTTCTCCGAACCGGGCGCCGGCAGCGACCTGGCGTCGCTGCGGACCAAGGCCGTACGCGACGGCGACGAGTACGTGGTGACGGGGCAGAAGATCTGGACGTCCCACGCCGAGGTGGCCGACTACTGCGAGCTCCTCGTCCGCACCGGCGACGAGGGGAGTCGTCACCGGGGGATCACCTGGTTGGCCATGCCCATGGACAGCCCCGGGATCGACTTTCGGCCGCTCAAGACGATCGCCGGCTCCACCGAATTCGGTGAGCTCTTCCTCGACGGTGTGCGGGTCCCGGTGGCCAACCGGATGGGCGAGGAGAACGACGGTTGGCGCGTCACCATGGTGACGCTGTCGTTTGAGCGCGGTACCGCCTTCGTGAGCGAGGTCCTCGAGTCCATGGAGCTGCTGCGCGACCTCCGGCGCCTGGCCCGCCGGACCGGCGCCTTCGCCGAGGGGGACGTCCGGCGGCGGGTGGGCCGTCTCGGCGCCGAGCTCGACGCCCTGTGGGCGCTCGCCCGCCGCAACGTCTCCCAGGCGGCGCGTACCGGCGTGCCCGGGGTCGGGGGTTCGGTCTACAAGCTGGGCCTCTCCGAGATACGTCAGCGCATCGGCGAGCTCGGGATGGACCTGATCGGCGCCGCCGGGCTGTCGTGGGACGAGCTCGACGGCCTCGACGGCGCCGGTCCCCTGGGCAACGCCGAACTGGTCAACCTCTGGGTCCACGGCTTCTCCCGGACCATCGCCGCCGGGACCTCCCAGATCCAACGCAACATCATCGCCGAGCGGATCCTCGGCCTCCCCAAGGGTTAGAAGGTCAGCGGTGGACTTCGAGCTGTCCGACGACGAGGTCGCCCTGGCCGACGGGATCCGGGCCCTGTGCGCCGGCCGTTTCCCCCTCGATCGGTTGCGGGCGGCGGAGGACGGCGACGGCCGGATCGACACCGAGGGCTGGGGCGAGCTGGCCGAGGCCGGGGTGTTCTCGCTCCAGGTTCCCGAGGCCGCCGGCGGTGTGGGGCTCGGGATGGCCGCCGGTGCCGTCGTCTTCGAAGAGCTCGGCCGGGCCCTCATTCCGGGGCCGGTCCTGGCCAGCCATCTGGCGGCCGGCACCGTGGACGGCGCCGCCGAGGGCAAGGTCGTGGTCGGTGCCGTGCGCCGTCCCGCCGTCGCCGGTCCCGGCGCCCTCGTCCCCCCCCTCGTGGGCCACCTCCCCTCGCTCGACGTCCTCCTGGCCGTCGGCCCCGACACCATCACCGCCGTCGATCCGGCGGAGATCGACGCCGTCCCCATCGGCCGTTCGCTCGACCCCCTCACCCCTCTGTTCCGGGTGGACCGGCTGCCCGAGGGCCGACCGATCGGCGGGGCGGAGGAGGCCCGGGCCTGGCGGCGGGCCCAGTGGGTCCTCGGGGGCGCCTTCCTCGTCGGCCTGGCCGCCGCCAACCTGGACATGGCCGTGGCCTACGCCCAGCAACGCCAGCAGTTCGGCAAGCCGATCGGTTCCTTCCAGGCCGTGAAGCACATCTGCGCCGACATGCTGGTGGCGGCCGAGACGGCCCGGGCCGCCGTCCACGCCGCCGCCGTGACCATCGACCAGCCCGGGGTGGGCGACCCCGACCGGGCGGCGGCCGGCGCCGGGCTCCTGGCGGCGGAGGCGGCCATGAAGAACGGGAGGTCCTCCATCCAGGTGCACGGGGGGATGGGCTTCACCTGGGAGGTGCCGGCCCACCTCTACCTGATGCGGGCCCGGGTCCTGTCGGAGGCCATCGGCCCCGTGGGCGACCTGGCCGAGCTCGTGGCCGAGCTCTACTAGTCGCCAGCTTTCGCAGTCACGGGCTTCTCAGTCCGGCGCGTTCCCAGTCCCGAGGCGTAGGAGGAATAGGTGGACACGGTCTCGATCATTCCCGAGGGCGACGTCGTCTTCGGCATCCAACTCCCCATCCAGTCGCAGTCGACCATCTACCGCGAGGACTGGGAGCCGTCGTCGGGCCCGGCCGAGATGGCCCGGGTCGCCCGCCAGGCCGACGACGCCGGTTTCTTCTACGTGGCCGTGTGCGACCACACGTTCATTCCGAGGCGTCTGGCCCCGGCCATGGGCACCACCTGGTACGACACCGTCGCCACCTTGGGCTGGTTGGCCGGGATCACCACCCGTGTGCGGCTGATGTCGCACGTCTACATCGCCGCGCTCCGCCATCCGCTGCGGGCGGCCAAGGAGTTCGCCACCTTGGACGTCCTCTCGGGGGGGCGCGTGATCGTCGGGGTGGGCGCCGGCCACGTCCTCGAGGAGTTCGCCGTCCTCGGACCGGAGTTCACCGAACGGGGCCGGGCCCTGGACGAGTCGATCGACGCCCTGGCCGCCGCCCTGGTCGACGAGTTCCCGTCGCTCCCCGGGCCGCGGTGGCCGGCGAGCGACCTGGGCATCTCGCCCCGACCGCTCCAGCAACCCCGTCCGCCCATCTGGGTGGGTGGCTCGTCGCGCCCGGCCCTGCGCCGGGCCGCCGCCCACGGTGACGGGTGGCTGCCCCAGACGGCCAAGCGTGCGGAGCTGGCCGCCCAGGTGGCCGAGCTGCGGGCCCTGCGCCACGAGCTGGGCGACGGAGCCCCCATCGCCGTCGGCGCCCTGCCCGGGATCTTCCACGTGGGCGAGGCCTCGTGGGAGCTGCCCCGGGGAACGGTGTGCGGATCCCCGCAGAAGATCGCCGAGGATCTGGCCGAAGTGATCGATCTGGGTGTCTCTCACCTCCAGCTCCGCTTCCCGTCCCGGTCGGTGGACGAGCTGTGCGACCAGATGGCCGCCTTCGGCGAACAGGTCGGTCCCCTCCTCAGGCGCTGAGTCGGCCACCGCCCGGCTTCATCTCGGCCGTCCCGGGAACTTCGCGCCCCTGGCCCACGTCTGTTCCGGCATGGGACAACACACGAGCTCCATCGCAGGCACACCGACCGCGGCCCCCGGGCCGAGACGAGGGACCGGGCCCCGGGTGGCCCGAGGGGCGGCGCTGGCCCTGGCCGCACTGACGGCGGGCGTGGCCGTCGCCGCCTGTTCGTCCTCGCCGTCGGACCCGGTGGCGGCCAAGGCGACCTGTGGCGGATCGAATCCCAAGCTGACCGTCCAGGGTTCGGGCCTGGCCACGGGGACGCCGAACATCCTGACCCTCTCCGTAGGGATCAACGTCACCGATGCCACCGCCAACCAGGCGTTGGCGGATGACAACACGAAGGCGGCGGCCGTGACCACGGCGCTCACTCAAGGGGGGGTGGCGGCCAAGGACATCCAGACCTCGGACCTGTCCATCTACCCCCAGTACAACATCCACGGCGTCATCACCGGCTACAACGTGACCAACACCCTGACGGCCATCCTCCGCAACTTCACCAGCGCCGGCACGGTGATCGACTCGATCGCCGGGGCGGCGGGAAACGCCATCCAGATCAACTCTCTCGCCTTCTCCGTCGAGGACACCCGGGGCCTCGAGGACGAGGCCCGCTCGAACGCCGTCCACCAGGCCGTCAGTCACGCCGAGTCGATGGCCGTGGCCGCCGGTGAACGGCTCGGCCCCGTCTGCTCGCTCACCGACCAGTCGCAACCGGAGCTCTACTCACCGGAGCCCTTCGCCGCCGAGGGCCTGGCCAACACGTCGGCCAAGGCGGCCGCCTCCGTTCCCCTCGAAGCCGGTTCCCAGCAGGAGACCGACCAGGTGACGATGGTCTACGAGCTGATGCCGCCGGCCCCCGGACATACGAAACGGGCTCGCTGACGCCGGGCTCGCCCGGCGCGTCGCCGCCGGTGGTCGTCAGGCGTGGGCACCGACGGGCGAAACGGTGGACGGAGCGATCGCGGGGGCGACCGGTCGCACGGCCCGACAGGCCCGCCACAGGGGCCGGGCGGCCAGCAGCAGACCGGGAAGGACGACGACCATCTGGATGACCACCGGGAAACGTCCGTCCATGCGCAAGAGAGGTCCGAAGCCGGACGGGAAGAAAGCCCCGGCGGCCAGGACCCAGACGACGGTCGGGAGTCGGATGCGTCCGCTCACCATGTCGACGGCGACGAGGGCGACGGCCAGGGCCAGGAAGTAGTAGTCGTAAAGGCTCACCTCGAACACGAGCCGGAGGGCCAGAGAGGTGGCGATCAGGGCCGTGAGCAGAGGGGGCTCGAACACCGAGGCTCCCAGACGTCGTCGGACCCAGAAGGCGGCAACGGCGGCCAGCAGAAGGGGGCTACCGCGCGAGAGGGCGATGCGCGCCGCCCCGATACTCACCATCCCGATGAGCCCCCCCTGACCGGGCGGTGTGGCGTTCGTGCCGGCCAAGGCGGCCACCAGGCCCCGCCCCATCATGATCCCGAGCGGGACGACGATGACGGCGCCGACGGCGAGGGCTCCCCGCACGAAACGCCAGCGCTCTCGCCCCGGCGCCACCACCACCAGGGGGACGGCGGCCAGCAGGGCGTATTGCTTGGCGCAGCAGGCCAGACCGATGAGGACGCCCGCCGCCGTCCACCGTTGGCGGACGACGGCGGCCAGGGAGGCGAGTATCAGGCCCGTGGCGAAAAGGTCCTCGGGGTGGAAGATCTGCACCAGCGCTCCGGCCACCGGTGGCGCGCAGCCGATCAGACAGAGACCGAGAATGTCGCGCCGGGTGCGGACCGGGCACGACGCTCGGATCAGCAGCAGCAGTCCGGTGAGCAGGATCGGCCAGCCGAGCAGACCCACGAGTCCCATGAAGAGCAGTGGTCCGTGCCAGGCGAAGACCGAGAGGTTGACCGAGGAG
>Ga0302325_10032429_pt1 | contig 10727 bp, 8 predicted proteins | sample Palsa_T0_2_FD_201948 | JGI IMG/M metagenome (GOLD analysis project Ga0302325, IMG submission 201948) | Peat permafrost microbial communities from Stordalen Mire near Abisko, Sweden - Palsa_T0_2 | ecosystem: Environmental > Terrestrial > Soil > Palsa > Peat permafrost | place: Sweden: Abisko...
GTCTTCTATAGCGCGGACGGTATGCTCTCATCGTTCATCGCCGTTCGCGCGGCTCGACCCGGGCTGCTGCTCGGCCTCGAGTGCGTGACCCTCTTCGTGGTCGCAGCGATTACGTACGTTTTCATTTCCCGGCTCGGCGTGTTCGCGGGTGCCCTGGCACACACCGTTGCGTTCATCCTCGCGTACGCGGTCAAGTCCGCGATCTTCCTGCGGTTGACGAAGTTGCCGATTGCCGACGTGATCGTGCCGCGTTTCGCCGATCTTCCGTATTCGCTACGCGTGCGGCTCCGGCCGACCGCCCAGTAGAGCGGGATCGATTTCGAAAATCCTGTTTTCGAAAAACTGGATTTGCCGCGCCTGCGGTGCCTGTGTCGCCACGTGGCTGACCTTATCGCAACCGAATTGCGGCATCTCACGTACGCAGCGTATCGAGTCGACGAGCCAGATATGCCGCCGCGCCCCAAGCGCGATGAGCGCCCGGCGCGTCTCGTCTTCGCTCGTGACGCCGAGCGCCCGCACCGAGTAGCGATCCTGCGACGGGGGTCTCGGAAACGCGGCGACCGGCACCGTTCCCCGGTACTGCCGCTCGAATGCCGGTAACGCATCCGGCGGATAGATCGCGATCGCGTCGCCCGCTCCGGCGTTGCGGTCCAGAAATGCCGCAACGTGCTTCCAATCGCCGGACTCGGCCAAGAAATGATTCTGTTCGAAAGCGACGAGCAGCGACAGGAGCACGGGGACGAAACCGAGAGCGAGGTAGGGCTGGGGCCCGCGGATCGTTGCGACGAAGATCGCGTATGCGGCCACCATTTCCGGTAAAAACAGGGTTACGAAGTAGCGAGCATCCAGGTTCAAGCGGAGTACGAGCACCATCGCCAGGTACGTCGCTTCGATGGCAACCGCGCAAGCGAGATAGCCGAGTACCGTCCGATCCCAGTTCCGGATTCCGAGCAAGATGAGCGCGAGCGAGACACAAACCACAACGTGGTAAACGGCGTGGATCCAATCGATGTCCGCCCACCTCGAGAACGTCGGGAAAAGAAAGTCGAGCCACGGCCGCACCGCGACCGCGCGGAGAACCGCCTGCAGCGGAGGTCCGGCCGCGTCGTATCCCCCCATCTGCAAACGGGCGATCAGCAACAACGGAATTGCGGCGCAGACGACGATCGCCGCACAGATTGCAAACGCGCGGAGCGATCTCGCGCGTCGCACGACGAGCAACGCGAGATATCCCGGCAACGCGAAGGCCAGAAAATACAGCGTAGAGATGCTTACGATCGACGACGCCACGAATGCTACTCTCCATCGCACGTCCGTTTTCGCTTGCAAAAAGGCTTGCCAGAAGGTTAGCCACGAGATGGCCGACAACGCTAGGGCGAGCGAATACAGGCGGATTTCGAACGCGGCCTTGAGCACGAACGGATTTGTTGCCACGAGCAGCGCAAACGGGAGCGGATTGACGCTCGGCGCGACGCGGCGACCGACCGCGACGAGAGCGAAGAAAAACGCCGCCGCGCAGAGCAGCGAAAAGAGGCGCGCGAACGCTACCGACGGGTCCGCCAGGCGCCACACGGCGAGCACTGCGAAGTACAACGGCGCCTGCAGTTCGTAGTCGATGGCGCGCCGGATCGCATAGGCCGCACCGTGGGCTGTCGTCGCGAGGGTATACTCTTCGTCCGTCCACGTTGCAAAGTGGCTCGCGATCCAGATGCCGGCCGATAGATATGCGATCGCGGCAACGACGGGCGCCACGTGGTTGCGCCACGGCAGGGTCGAGACCGCGGGTCGTATCAGGTCGCGGCCCGGCGATGGCGTAGTGTCCGAAGCAACGGACCGAGGAACCGCTGCCAGACAACGATGAGCGCGACGGCGACGGGCCGTGCGGGTGCAAAACGCGCTATCGCCGCGAACAGCACCAGAGCCTGATCCCTCGACACGAAGCGTTGCTGCTGGGCGTCGGCGAGCCGCTCGTACGCCGCGTCGAACCGCAATTCTCCGAGTGCGACCATCGCCGCCTTTCGAAGAATGGCGCGCCGCTGCTGAGCGAATGCGACGCCGGCATCCTCAGCGTATGCCGATGGATTCGCGACGACCGCGTCCGCGAGTTTAACGAGCCCGTAATAGAGGCGCGTTCGATTCGCGGACATGCTGCCCTCGTGAAGTCGACATTGCTCGACGACTTCGTCGACGGCCACCGCACCCGTGACCCGCAATACCCGTAGATACCATTCGAGATCTTCAGGAATCAAGCACGTCGCATCGCGCCTGAGGGTCTCATCGAAGAACACGTTACGCTCGACGACCAACCGGCGGTCGACGACCACGGTCGAGGGGTGAACGAAATTGTACTCGGCGAGCGCCCGTGCGAGCACGCGTCCCTCAAAATACGAGAAGCCGGGAGCAGCAGGCGACCGGGAAGCCGAAAACGACGGTGCGTCGGCGAACACCGAGGGCACCACGATGGTGCCGCCGCGCACGGATTCGTAGTCGCCGAAGAGAAACGCGGCATCCGGTCGTACTTCGTGGGCGCTGCGGTTCAGCTCGAGTTTTCGCGGCAGCCACACGTCGTCGGCATCGCAGAACGCTACCCACGGCGAACGCGCCTCGCGTAACGCCCGGTTTCGTGCGGCTGCAACTCCGGCGTTCGCTTGCGCGAGGACCCTGACCCCGCACGACCGCGCCACGTCTGCCGTATCGTCCTGCGACCCGTCATCGACGACCAGGATTTCCGCCGGCGGTTCGCTCTGTTCGCGAATGCTCCGGATCGCCTCGGCGATGCGACTCCGTTCGTTGTACGCCGGAATAACGACGGTGACCGAAAAGCCGTCAGACGCCACGAATAGACGCTCCCCAGCGAGGCTTCGGAACTCGCGGGGTCGCGCGGATGGCGCCTCGCGCGTTCGGCGCGTAGAGGTTGAGCACGAGAAGCGGGAGCGATTGTGCGAGCCAAACGTATTTCACGAAGATCGGATCCAAGAACAGCATGTGCACGAAAAGCCCGAGCAGCGCGGCCTCGAGTGCGAACCGCGCGCCGTAGAGCCAGTGATCCTTGGGTATCACGCGCAGCGAGCGAAAGCCGACGAACCAGCACGCGAGTACGAGCACGAGTCCAATGACGCCGAAGTCGTTGAGCGAAACGAAAATCAAGCTGTGCCCCGGGCGCGTCCAGCCCGCAAAGGTCTCCTGGAAGACCTTCAGGACGCTGCGATCGTATTCATATTGATAGGAGCCGAAGCCCGCCCCGAAGAGCCAGTGGTCGCCGAGCGTATGCATCCCGGTCCGCCAGATGTCGGTGCGTCCGTCGGCGGAACCCGTGTCCTTCGACATAAACCGCGCCATCACTGTCGGGAACGAGAGCGTCAGCAAAAAGCCGCCGCCCGCAACCAGCAGCGCCTGAATTCTATATTTGCTGCGGATGATAAAGTAGGCGACGATGATGCACAGACCCAAAAACGCGCTGCGCGAGCCCGTCGCAAGAACCGCGGCAACCATGGGGAGCAGCGCCGCCGCGGCGACGATGCGCACGATCAACGTTCGCGCGAAGAACACCGCTGCAAGCGCGACGGCGAACGGTAGCAAGAACGCGCCGCCGAGATAGTTCGGATCCTCGACCGTCGCCGTATCGATCCCCTTGAGCGCGATCCGGGAAGCATCGAGCGTCGATCCGGGGTGATATTGCGCGAGCGTATACGCCGCCGCGCAGACGCCCGCTGCGACGACCGTGGCGAGCATGACCTTGAACTCTCGCGGTTCTGCAGGGTAAATCGCAAGCACGGTCATCATGATGAACAGCAGGATCATCGGCACGTACTCGGTCGTACCGATCCCAGTGAAAAAGTCCGGCGCCCAGGCAATGGAGAGCGTGGCGTACGCGAGGAACGCGAGCCACAGATACCAGGCACGGTGCGGAGCGAGCGCGCGACGCAGCAGGATCGTTCGCAAGATCAGCGCGCCCGCCGCGCCTGCGCCGATGAGTTTCAATAGCGAAGCCGCGCCCGACACCGCAAGCAGCGCGTCGACGGGCGCAATCAGTACGTAGAGCCCGAACGGAAAGATCAGCGGGTATCTGAACGTCAGAAACACACAGAGCGGCATGAGCGCGATCGCGACTGGAATCACTGCGTGCGTGCCCTGAAGTGGATCGCGCACTTGCGTCAGCTCGATCGCGCAGAAAAACAGGTAGAGGAACGATCCGGCGACGATCAGCCACTTCCGCCACGAAAACGCCTGCGTTCGCGCGGGCGATGGGATGACCACGTTCACGCCGTGCCCATTGCCGCTAAAAGCTCGGAGAGCAGGCTCTCTTCGCTCCCCTCTTTGGAGCAAACCGCGTTCGCCCCTGAAATCACGCAGGTCGCGGCGAACAGCGAGTCGGTCGATTCGGAGAGCGCGATCAGGCGTGCGTTGTGCGCGATCGAACGAATTCGGCAAAGCGCCGTCGGCCCGCTCCGTTCGAGATAATCCACGTCGATGAGGATCGCGGCCGGATCGTGCGAGGTGATATCGCGGTCATCGACGCCGGTGTTGGTGGCCACGACGTCGAGTCCGGCCCTCGCGAGAATCCGGCGCAGGAACGGAACGAAAATCGTCTGCGGTTCAATCAAATACGTGCGCACGATTTCCTCGTTAGCTGACGATGCCGGTCCGAACCGCGTACACGGCGACGCCGGAGCGAGCACTGACATGGAGTTTCGCCAAGATATGGCTGACGTGATTCTTTACGGTCTTCTCCGACAGCGAGAGCCAGGAACCGATCTCGCGATTCGATAGTCCGTCGGCAATGAGGCGCACGATTTCGAACTCGCGGCTCGAGAGTTCGCTCCGCTCGCTGGTGCGCGCCGAACGCCGGCGTAGCATCGCGCCCGCGAGCCGCGGGTCGGCATAATAATCGCCGCGCGCCACGGTGTGAGCGATCTCGATCAGCATCGCGGGCGAGGTGTCCTTGACGATATACGCGGCGGCCTTTGCGGCAAGTGCTTGCTGCATCACGCGCGAACGACGCTGCGCAGACAGCGCGCAGATGCGGCTCGTCGGTGAGGCGCGCTCGCAAGCATCGATCGCCTCCTCGATCGGCATCGGAAGGCCGTCAATGTCCAAGATGACCACGTCGGGACGAAGTGCCGATAGCTGCCCACGGTCAATCGTCGGCGCGTCGCCGACGATCGCGATCGAAGGATCTTGTCCGTAAACCAGGCGCAGGGCATCGACGACTGGGCGGTGCGGCTCGATCAGATAGAGCCGAACGTGATGGCGGAGGCCGAGCGATGTGCCTAAAGTTTCGGTCATACGCGCGCTTCAGCGGGCAACGACACCGACTGGCCGGAGCCGAGATAGTAGCTATCCGCACTGTTCCGGTCGGGACGCACCCGGTTGAGGACCACGCCGAGCAAGTTGATCGAGGCGACCGAGCGCAGTTTCTCGATCGCCGTCCGGACGGCGCGCCGCTCGGATGTCGTGGAAGAAACGACGAGTACCGTGCCTTCCGCCTTGACCCCGAGCACCACACCGTCGACGATCGAACGCAGCGCGGGCGCGTCGATGATCACGAAGTCGAAGCGATCGCGTGCCGCGGCGACGAGCCGTTCGAACGCTTCGCTCTGCAACAACCCGACGGGATTGGGGGACGGGCGTCCGCTCGAAAGCAACGACAGCCCAATGTGTTCGGTCGGCCGGATGGCGTTGTCGAAGGACGTTACACCCACGAGGACGTCGGTAAGGCCGGCCTCGTTCGAAACCCCGAGCTTGGTGTGCAAGGTCGGGCGCCGCAAATCGGCATCGATCAAAAGTACCCGGGCCTTCATCTGCCCCATGCTGATCGCGGTATTGAGCGCGGTCGTCGACTTGCCGTCGCCTTGATCGGGACTGGTAAAGGCGATCGTCCGCGGCGGGCTGCTCGACGAGTAGCGTAGCGCCGCTACGAGTTGATAGAACGCCTCCGTGGCGAGCGGACGGACCCAAGCACTATCCTTAATCGCGAGACCGTCAACGAGCGGAATCGACGCCAGCACCGAAAGACCTAAGCGCTCGCGCACATCGCCTTCGTTGCGGAAACGATCGTCGAAGAAGTCGCTCAGGAACACGCCCGTTATCGCTAAGATCAGCCCGACCACCGTACCGAGCAGCAAGTTCAGCAAAACGTTGGGGCTCTTCGTGTAGATGTCGGGGCTGGCTCTCTGGGTGATCGAGACGTCGCTGAGCGCCGTCGTTTTCGTGATGACCGCGTCTTGATAGCGCTGCTCGATCGCCGCATAGACGTCGGTTGCCGACTTCGCGGCCCGCTCCAGATCGTTCATCCGGCGCGAGACCGAGGGCAGCGAGGCGAGGCGGGGTTGCGCGGCGGCCAGCTGTTGCGCGAGCTCCGTGCTCGAGGCTTGCGCGGCGGCGAGTTGCCCGGAGATGGTCGTCTCCTGTTGATCGAGCGCCTGGTACACGGGATTTGGCCCACTGCTCACGGCAGACGTCACGGTTGCCGGCTCCGCTTGCAACTCGCGCTTGGCTTCTGCCAACTGCGAGCGGAGCGACACGACAGTCGGAAAGTTGTCGGTGTACTCCTTGCGCGCCGCATTGAGCTGCATCGTGAGCGTCGCGATCTGCGTCTGCAACTGCTGCGCCACGGGATTTCCGGATGCGGTGTTGCCGACTTCGATCGTGTCCGGCGTCGAGCTGAGCTTCGCCTGAATTTGCTCGAGCGCGGCAGCATCCGTCTGCTCGTCGACCTGCGCTTGCCGGAGCTTCGTTTCGAGATCCTGCTGCGAGGTAAGAGCCTCCGTCGTCTGCGTCGAGAGGTCCGCGATGCCCGTTTGTTCCTGGTACGCCGTCAGCGTTTCTTGGGCGGCACGCATCCGCTCTTGCGCGTCGGGAAGCTCCTTCTGAAGGTAGCCGATCGCCGTATCGGCCTGTCCGGCGACGAGCTCGCGCTCGCGCTCGACGAACACGTCGGCATAGGCGTTGGCGACGGACGCTGCGGTCACCGGGTCGCGCCAGTTCACCGACAACGTGACGATCGTGGTGTCGCTAACAGGCCGCACGATGATGTGCGACCCCAGTTGCGCAACCGAAATGTTGAGCCCCAACCGCTTGATGACTTCCTGGCCGACCGGTTCTTGCTGCAACAACTCCGCGATCTGCGTCGAGGACTGTTGCCCGCTTACGGCAAGCAACGCGTTAAGGATCGGCAGGTTGGTGCCGCTCGCGGGGGCGGCGTCCTCGCTCGAACTATTGGAGCCGGCGATGAGCTTCACGGCCACCGTGTACGCCTTCGGTGTGAGCAACGTGAAAATCGTGACGCAAGCCACGAAGACGGCCCAAATCACGAACAGCAGGCGCCGGCGACGCCACAGATTCGCGAGCATCTGGCGCGGGTCGAGCTCGCGCGTGGTCGCCTCTTGGTAGTCGGCAAAGTCGAGGTTGGGGTTTTGCCCCACGACGGAGGGCGGCCGAACGCTGGTAGGCCGGTCGATCATGTCAGGGACCTCAAAACCCGCGCAGCACCGAAAGCGGATACAGCAAGTCCAGCAAGTTCGAATGCTTCTTCGCCTGCGGGACGTATACCAGGTCGCCTTTCTGCATCTTTACATCGTGCGAAAGATCGCCCGACTTGAGAATCGGATACAGGTTGACGACGAACGTCTGCTGCGTTCCGTCCGCGGCAATGCGGCGGACGCTTACGTTATTGAGGTCGGGATTCGAGCTCGTGCTCGCGCCGGCCCGTGCAATCGCCATGGCCACATCGTCGCCTTCCAAAAGCGCCACGTCGCCGGGCTTGTCGACCGCTCCCGTGACCGTCACGTCGAAGCCCGTGGGAGAGGGCACGTAGATCGTCGCGCCACTCTCAACCTCCGCGTTGAGCGCGACGTCGCCATCCCGAAGCAGTTTTTGAAGCGACACGTTGCTCACTTGGCCGCCCGGCGACTCAACTCGCGCATCGGGCAGGTCGCCGTTGGTCGGCCCGAGGCCACCGGCGGCAGCGAGCACGTCGGTGATGCGGGCCGGTGGAGGAAGGGTGTATTTGCCGGGCACTTTGACGTTTCCGAGCACCAGCGCCTCGACCGGGCCGACGCTATAGACGGCGACGGTGACCTTCGGATCGCGCACGTACCGGTGGAACTCGCGGACGAGCAACTGGCTCGCTTGCCCGGTCGTGAGGCCGCCGATACGAACGTCGCCGATCAACGGCAGGGTGATCGAACCGCCCTGAACGACCATGACCGGCCCTTGCGGGCTCAGCGTCGGTTCACCAAACACCGTGACCAGCAGCAGGTCGCCTTGACGTATCCGGTAGGCCCGGCTCGACTGAACCGTGGCTTCCTGCGGCGTCGTGGTGACCGGTTGGGCCGGGACCTGTGCCGCAGCCGAAAGCGGAATGCACGGCATGGCGCATGCGAGAATTGCTCCGAACAGCGCGCCTGCCGGGCGAAGGGGGTGCATTAGGCCCATAACAACTCCAAGATAACCTATTTTCCCGCGGATCCGTAGCGTCCCAAGAGCCCCCGCGGGTGGGGCTTTTGTCCCTATTTCCAAAATTCGAGGCCCCGTAACCCTAGCGGTCTCCAGCGAAGTGCGCCTTTTCCGTTGTCGGCCACGGCTGTTGCCGATATAATTGGGGTGTTGCCCCCGTCGCGCGTCGCCTGCATCGTACCCTTCCTCAATGAGGAACTCTACCTTCCAAGCGTTTTAGCGTCCATCGAGTCGCAAACGCTCGCGAAGGGGCGTCTGTTCCTGGTTGCCGTCGATAACGCGTCGACCGACGACGGCCCGGGGGTCATCGCACGCTGGCTCGAACGCACCGGCATCGCGGGCTGCATCATCGTCGACCCGGTTCGCTCGATTCCGCACGCCCTCAACACCGGAATCCGAGCCGTCGATGCCGCGGACATCGTCGTTCGCCTCGACGCGCACACGGTGTACGACCCCGAATATCTCGCGACGATCGTCCACGCCTTCGAGACGCTGCCCGACGCTTGGAGTGTCGGGGGAGCAAACACCCCGGCTCCGGGGCACGACTTCGCCTCGGCGTTCGCCGAGGCTCTCTACACCAACCCGATGGGCCTCGGGCCGGCGGACTATCGCCGGAGCGGGCAGATCCGCCGAGTCGCGGACGTCTACCTCGGCGCGTGGCGGCCCGGTGTGCTGCAACGCCTGGGCGGCTACGACGAACGGTGGCGGGCCAATGAGGACAGCGAGCTAGCCGCGCGCCTCAACGAAGCCGGCGGGGCGGTGTACTGGGTGCCCGTCCGCTGCCGGCGGGTGAATAACCGGTCGCCATGGTCGATCGTGCGTCAGTGGTCGAAATATGGCTATTGGCGTGCCCAAACCCTCAAGCGGCATCCCTCGGCCGTGGCGCCGCGGCAGGTCGCTCCCGCCCTCGTTCTCTTGGTTGCCTTTGCCCTGCTCGTCTCGCAATTTCGTGCGGTCTTACTCGTGCTGTACGCGCTCTACGCGGCCGGCACCGTGCGTTCGCGCCGGGCCGGCGAGCGCCCGGCCGTCACCGCTGCAGCGCTGGTCCTCTTCCCGCTCGTGCACATCGGGTTTGCGCTTGGCACGATCGTCGGAGCCTTTTCGACGCCCTCGTCGCTTCGCGCCGCTCGCCCGCCGTCTCACGTCCGCGACGGCGTGCCCACCTAAGGAGCACATCAGCGTTCTCATGCCGCCCGATCGCACCATCAGCCCCGAACCCGACGAGCAACAGATTGTCACCGATCAGGTGGCGCCAGCCTCGAAGTCTTCTCGCATCCGCGAACTCGACTTCTGCCGGGCACTCGCCATCCTCGGCGTGCTCGCAAATCATTTACTCGTTGCGACTCCGGCACTCGTTACCCACACGCCGAGCGGGCTCCCGCATTGGCTCGACGTCACGCTCAATCTCGGCTGGCTCGGCGTCGATCTATTCTTTATCCTGTCGGGGTTCCTCATCACGACGATCCTTCTCGGCAGCAGAGGCAGCGGAACGGCTCGTTACTTCGGAAGGTTCTACGAGCGCCGCGCGCTGCGTATCCTCCCCGTGTACCTCATCGTCGTCGCGCTGCTTGCGATCGCGTACATACCGACGACGGGCCCTGGATATTTCGCGCTCTGCATCGCCTTCGCGGCGAACTTATCCGCTCTCTTCCCGAGCATCATGATCCCGAACGGCGGCGGTCCCCTGTGGTCGCTCGCGGTGGAGGAGCAGTTCTACCTCGTGTGGCCGTGGCTCATCCTCGCGTTCGATCGTTCGAAGCTGTGGCTCGTACTTCTCGCCGTCTTGATCGTCGTCCCGATCCTGCGCACCGGCCACACCGACGCACGCATCGAGCTCACGTGGTTCCGCTGTGACGGCCTCGCGCTCGGAGCGCTCCTCGCCCTGTGGTTCACGTCGAAGTTTCACAATCCGCGCAACGACGACCGGTTAGCGCTCGGACTCTTGGCCATCGCCGTACTTCTCATCCTGGCGACTTTCCCTTTTGGCGGCCTCCACGGCGGGACGCTCAGTAGGGCGACCCGGATCAGCGAGGCGATCTGCTTCTTCGGAGCGCTCGTCGTCTTCGCAATCTCTCACACCGGTAGGCCCGAATCGGCGTTCATGCGCGTGCCGTTCTATCTCCTGACGGCGGACTTCAGTTACAGTCTGTACTTGATTCACACTCCGTTGATCGACGTATACCAAGCCGTCGTAGGCCGCTTTTTCCCGGCTCTTCCGGATGCCCTCGGCCCGCTCGGGACGAACCTTCTGCGAACGGCCATCATCCTCG
>Ga0302325_10032432_pt1 | contig 10726 bp, 12 predicted proteins | sample Palsa_T0_2_FD_201948 | JGI IMG/M metagenome (GOLD analysis project Ga0302325, IMG submission 201948) | Peat permafrost microbial communities from Stordalen Mire near Abisko, Sweden - Palsa_T0_2 | ecosystem: Environmental > Terrestrial > Soil > Palsa > Peat permafrost | place: Sweden: Abisko...
GCCGCGTCATTCGGTGTCGAGGGTGCGACCGCGCACCGTGCCGACATGCTCGACGTGCTCGCCTCCCTCGTGGGGCCCGGCGTCGTCTCCCTTGGCAAGCGCTGCGTGTCGGTCGATTCCGGCACCGGCGACGCGGGCGGCACCGGCGACGCGGGCGTCGCGGTGGCGCGGTTCGCGGACGGCAGCGAGGCAGAGGCCGACATCATCGTCGGCGCGGACGGCATCCATTCGGTGGTCCGCACCGCGCTGTTCGGCCAGGACGCTCCCCGGTTCACCGCGATCGTGCTCTACCCGCTGCGCGGCGAGGAACTGATCAACGTCGTCGCGCACTACGACGACGACAGCTACCGGCACGAGTCGTGGGTCGAGCGGTGCGAGCGCGCCGAGGTGCTTGACCGGTACGCGGGCTGGCATGAGTCGCTGCTGCGGCTGCTGCGCGCCGGGGACACCTGGTACAAGTGGGCGCTGTACGACCGCGACCCGATCCCGGCCTGGACGCGTGGCCGGGTGACGCTGCTCGGCGACGCGGCGCACCCGATGCTCCCCTACCTGGGGCAGGGCGCCTGCCAGGCGATCGAGGACGGCGCGGTGCTCGCGACGGCGTTGGCCGCTTCCAGCGCCGATCCGGTGGCCGGGCTTGGCCGGTACGAGCGCACCAGGCGGCCGCGCGCGAGCCGGGTCGTGCTCACCGCCCGCGAGCGCGGGCTTTCCCAACCACCTGACCTCGCCGTTCGCCGCCTGGCGGCGCGACCTCGCCATCGCGTTGCGCAAGCGCGTTCAGCCGCGCGACCCCGAGGGCCGCGGCACGGCGTGGCTTGCCGGGTACGACGCGACCTCACCGGATGTGCTCGCCACCTGAGCCGGCCGGGTCGCTGGCCGACCGGGCCGATAGGGTCACGGCTATGGAGAGCGAGCGGGAGACCCTCACCTGGGAACTGTTCGGCGAAGCGTCACGGGACCTGGCGCGGGCGATCGCGAACTCGGCGTTCCAGCCTGACATCATCTTGTCGATCGCCCGCGGCGGCCTCTTCGTGGCGGGCGCCCTCGGATACGCCCTGTCGGTGAAGAACCTGCACGTGACGAACGTGGAGTTCTACAACGGTGTCGGCACCACGCTTGAGATGCCGGTCATGCTCCCGCCGGTGCCGAGCGCGGTCGACTTCTCCGCGAAGAAGGTGCTGATCGCCGACGACGTGGCCGATACGGGCAAGACCATCGAGCTTGTGCACGAGTTCGTCTCCGGCCATGTGGCCGAGGTACGTACCGCCGTAATCTACGAGAAATCGCAGTCCCTGATCAAGTGCGACTACGTGTGGCGGCGTACCGACCAGTGGATCAACTTCCCGTGGTCGAGCCAGCCGCCGATCGTCGGCGCCAGCCTCGACGCGTGACCGACGGCCGGCTGGCTGGCCCGCGCTAGTGGTGCTAGCTGCCGCTAGTCGATGCTGGTCAGTGCTGGTCAGTGCTAGGCGGTGGCGTCGCTGAAGTAGCCGCCCTGAGTTGTCCGTGCTGGGTTGTCACTGCGGCAATGGGAGGACCGCAGACGGCCCGGTCCGTTTGGGATAATCGGTTAGGGATTTTCCTACGCGGATTCCAAAAGTTAAGAAATAGTGCGGATTAGGCGCCAGAGGCTTTCAGCCTGGTGTCGAGGCGCGGGTAAACGCGCCGAGTATTGAGTTCGAAGATCGCGGCGCGATCCGCCTCCGACAGCGGCGCCTTGTCGATGTAGCGCTTCGTGTCGTCCCAGGGGAAGTCGCCGCCGGGGTTATTGCCGCGCACCGCGCCGAGCATTTCCGATGCGAACAGGATGTTGCCTGGCGCGATTACCGTTGTCAGCAGGTCAATGCCGGGCTGGTGATAAACGCAGGTATCGAAGAACACGTTGTTCATCAGGTGGGTGTCGATCGGCGGTCGCTTCTCCCGCGTCGCGATGCCGAGGAAACGGCCCCAGTGATACGGGACCGCGCCGCCGCCATGCGGGATGACGAATTTGAGCGACGGGAAACGGCCGAATAGGTCACCAGACAGGAGCTGCATGAAGGCGGTCGTGTCCGCGTTGAGGTAGTGCGCGCCCAGGGTGTGCACCGCCGGGTTGCACGACGTGGAGACGTGGATCATGGCGGGGACATCGAGCTCGGTCATCTTCTCGTACAGCGGAAACCAGTACTCGTCGGTCAGCGGCGGTGCGGTCCAGTACCCGCCGGACGGGTCGGGGTTCAGGTTGCAGCCGACGAAGCCTAGCTGGCGGACGCACCGGTCAAGCTCGGCGACGCAGTCGTCGAGTGGCTCGCCCGCCACCTGCGGCAACTGGCAGGCGCCCGCGAAGTTTTCTGGGAACAGCGCGGTGACACGGTAGATGAGGTCGTTGCAGACCCGCGCCCAGGCCACCGCCGTGGGTGGGTCGGCGATGTGGTGGCCCATGTGCGATGCCCGGGGCGAGAAGATCGTCAGGTGGCTGCCGCGTTCCCGCGCGATTTGAAGCTGGTTGCCCTCGATCGTCTGCCTGATCTCGTCGTCGCTGATCTCCGGCGTGGCCGGCACCGGCAGGGCTGGGTCGGCAAGCCGGGCGAGCTGCGCGTCACGAAACTCCGTGAGCGCCGGCGGCGCCGTCGTGTAGTGACCGTGGCAGTCAATGATCATCTGCGTCTCCTGCTGTAAAACTGGCCACTGGGGCCGGTGTTTCCCGGGATACCTTAACGTCCTCGTGGCTTTCCTCATCGCCGCCAGAAGGTTCGGTGAGGTCGATGGCGTCCAGATGGGCGCGGCGGCCGTCACGGTCGAAGATGACGATGATCTCGACCGGTCCGTCGGCCGCGGTGATCGCGTGCGGTGACATCGTGGAGAACCGCGCCGCCTGTCCCGCTTCGACCAGGATGACCCGCTCGCCGAGCTGTAGCCTGGCGGTGCCCGAGAGCACCGTGAACCACTCGTGGCCGGGGTGAACGCCGAGCTGGTGGCCCGGTCGGCGCGCCGTGATGCGCATCTTGGCCACCGCGAGGCCGTGCGGCTCGTCCTCGCGGCTCAGCATCCAGCTCGTTGTGCCGCAGCCCCGATCGCGGCTGGGTCTGATGATCACGTCGTCGTCGTCGACCGGCTCGACGAGCTGGTCGAGGCTGGTGCCAAGCGCCCGGGCGATCGGCACCAGCTGGTCGATCGAGATGCGCCTGTGCCCGGTCTCGATGCGGCTGAGCGTCGAGGCGCTCATGTGGCACCGGCCGGCCAGTGCGTCAAGCGACCAGCCGCGCGCGATCCGCAGCCCCCTGATCCGGGCGCGGATGACGGCGTCGAGAGCGACTTCTTGCGTCATTGGCAAGATCTTATGTCATTCCGGCAGAGGTCGCCTACCGTGGGACCATGCCTCACACCCAGCATCACGACCATCAGCGCGACGCCCACCAGCACCAGGACGCTGCCGCCGACGACTACTTCGACCTGCTCGACCTGGACGCCGAGGTCCTGCACGATTACTGGTCGACGGCGCTTGCGTGGGTCAGGCAGGAGGCGGACGGTATCCCGCGCGCCCGACTGCTCGACCTCGGCGCGGGCACCGGCACCGGTGCGATCGGCCTGGCGCAGCGCTTTACAGAGGCCGACGTCGTCGCGGTCGACATCTCGGCCGACTCGCTCGCCCGGGTGCATGCCAAGGCGCTCGACCTCGGTCTCGCCCCCCGTGTCCGCACGGTGCAGGCCGACCTCGACGCCGGCTGGCCGGATCTCGGCGCTCCTGTCGACCTGACCTGGGCCTCGATGTCGATGCACCACATGGCCGACCCCGGTCGGGTGCTGCGTGACGCGCTCGACGCCACCCGCCAAGGCGGCCTGATCGCGGTGGCCGAGTTCTCGCAGCAACTGCGCTTTCTCCCCGACGACCTGGGCTTCGGCCAGCCCGGCCTGGAAGACCGGTTGGCTGACACGCTCGGTCACGCGCACGCCGAGGCGCTGCCGACCCTCGGCTCGGCGTGGGCGCCGCGACTTGCGGACGCCGGATGGAACGTCATAGCAGAACGCGACTTCCCGATCGACTTGAACCCGCCGTCGCACCCGCGCGCCACTCGGTACGCCCTGGCATGGTTCGCACGCCTGTCACACGGCATCGACGACCGGCTCTTGCCCGACGATCGCGCCATGCTCGCGGCACTGCTTGACGACGGCAGCCCCCGCTTCCTGCTGCACCGCACCGACCTGCACATCCACGGCATCCGCAGCATCACCCTCGCCCGCCGCGGCTAACGCGATTGGCGTCAGGGGGAGCGCAACCACGCCGCGCCGCCGCACCTGGCCGCCTCGCGGCCGGTGGCGGCAGCCTCCAGGACCGTCACAAGCCGGGGCACGTAGGCCTTCCTTCGCGGGAACGTGAAGTCGGATGTGTAGATGAGGCCGGGCACCTGTCCACCGGCGGCATCCCGCGCCCGCCGGAGGAACTCGAAGTCAGGGACGTTGTTCGTCACGATGACCCGGCCATCAAGCAGCGCCGTCTCGAAGATCTCAAGATCCGACAGGGCGCGAAGCAGGGGGTCAGCCGCAACTGCCCGGCAGTCGAGCCCGCGCGCCGCGAGTTCATCGGCGATCTGCGGCGAAAACATCTCGTCGAGCAGCAGCGCGTCGGGCTTGTCGCCGGCGGTACCGTTCACCGGCCAAGCAGTTCCTGCTGGCGCTCCCAGTTGGCCCGCGCCTGCGCGGCCTCGGCGCGCGCCCGGTCGAGGAAGGCGTCCACTTCCTCGGGGAAATCACCCCAGTAGGCCAGCGCCGCGCGAAGGAACGGCATTGGCACCCCCGAGGTCTCCGCCACGACCGCGAGAACCTCCTCGCCCGCCAGTTCCGGCTCGCCATCTCGGACCGAGCGAACCGCGCCGATGACTTCCCATACGTCAGGACCACCGACCAGGCGAGCCCGCCGCCCGGCCGGACCGTCCTTGAACGTGATCAGCGGGTGCTCGTACATCCGGAGCGCCTCATCGACGAGCCGGTTGCTTGCGCTGGACAGCGAAAACTCGCGGTGAGCCTTGACGAACGCCGTAAGCCGCTCAAGCACGCCCGTGTCGAACCGGACAGACGAGGGACTTGGAATTGCTGCCATGCCTACAATGTAGGCTAACGTAGGCGAAGCGGCAATTCGCCGGCCGCGGTCACGTCGCGGGGTCGTAGGCGTAGATCCAGGCGCTGGCTACCAGCGGGTCGACGGTGGCGAACGCCGCGTCGCGGGCGCGCTGGTCCGGGCCGTCGGGGAAGTGATTGATGTGCGCGCGAGCGTGGCTGATTTCCTGGATGCGGGTGGTGCGGGGGATGCGGTCCCTTTCATAGCGACGCAGTGCCGCCGCCGGGTCTGCGATGTCCTCGGTCAGGCGACGGGCGAGCACGAAAGCGTCCTCGAGGGCCTGCGCGGCGCCCTGGGCGAAGAACGGAAGCATCGGGTGCGCCGCGTCGCCGAGCAGCGTGACCGGGCCGCAGGACCACCGGCGGAGCGGCTGCCTGTCAAGCAGCGCCCAGCGGCCCGGCGTGGCCGCCGCCCGGATGAGGCTGGTGAGCCGCGAGTCCCAGCCGTCGAACTCGGCGAGGAGTTCCTCAACCGTCGCGGTCGCCGTCCAGGATTCCGTGGTGTAGTCCCCGGCCGGGGCGATCGCGACGAGGTTGATGAGCTCGCCCGCGCGGACCGGGTAATGCACCAGGTGATGGTCGGGACCGAGCCAGAGCACCTGCGCGGGACGGCGGGCGAACGCGGGCGCGTCTCGCGCCGGTACCAGGGCACGGAACGCGGACAGGCCCGAGTAGACCGGCGGGACCGGCTCGGTGAGCGCCGCGCGGATCACGGAGTGGATGCCGTCCGCGCCTATGACAACGTCGGCCTCGGTCGCCTCGCCGTCGGCGAAGGTCAGGGTCGCGGTCGCCCCGTTCACGCTGATGGCGGTGACGCGCTTGCCGAGGCGGACGGTGCCCGCTGGCACGGCGCGGCTGAGCGCGTCAAGCAGGTCGGCGCGGTGCGCGGTGTAGGTGTGCTCGCCGTAAAGCAGCTCGCATCTGGTGGACAGGTTCTCCGCGGACAGCACGGTCCCGTCCTGCCAGCGGCGGAACTCCCAGCCGATCTCGAGCCGGACGGCGGTCTTCAGTAGGACGTCGAGGACACCGAGCCTGCGCAGCAGGCGGGCGCCGTTCGGGAAGGCGCCAACGCCTGCGCCGATCTCCCGCAGTTCCCTCGTCTGCTCGTAGACCACGCACGGCAACCCGCTCTGGTGCAGGAAAGCGGCGGCGGCGAGTCCGCCGATCCCGCCGCCGACGATCGCGATCCGCGGACTGGGCACGGAGGCAGGGTATCTGGCGCGGGACGCCCGGGCCAGGGACGATCGCTGTTCACGGAGGAAAGTCTTCCACCCGGGGTGCTGGGTCAAATAACGCGAAGGCGACGTTTCGATCTCGCGTGACGTGCCACATAGACCCTGGCAAGTACAGGAAATCGATAGTGCTGAAGGTTTGACCGGCTATCACCGGTCAAACCTTCAGCGCTAGTTCGATCTTGGTGTATTTATCTGGATAAATCGGGCGGTAAGGCCCGCGGCCCTGCCATCGGTCGGCTGCTACGGGGCGACGAAGATGCAGAACGGGTGGCCGGACGGGTCGGCGTAGACACGGAGCGGCTCATCTTCGTCGTCGGAGCGGTCGAGGCGCAGGCGGGCGCCAAACGACTGGCCGTCGTCCATTCAGATCAGTGCCTGGTAGACCAGCTGGCGAAGCTGTGACCTGATGGGGTATGCGCTCGACGGGATCAGCTGGGTGAAGAAGGAGACCGTGAGCTCTTCCGACTGGTCGATCCAGAACGCGGTGCTCGCGGCGCCGCCCCATGACAGCTCCCCTGGCGAGCAGTCGACCTTGCCGGCCGCCGGGTCGATGACGACCGCGAAGCCAAGGCCGAAGCCCGATCCGCGCATCGGCGACTCGGCGTTCAGCGGGCGGCCGAACGTCGCCAGGTCACGCCCGCCGGGCAGGTGGTTGCGCCCCATGTAGGCGACCGTGCGCGGGCTGAGCAGCCGCACGCCGTCCAGCTCGCCCGCCGGGCTACTCCGGCGGTCGAGCAGCAGCTGCGTGAACCGGTGATAATCGGCCGCCGTGGAGACTAGGCCGCCACCGCCGCTGAGCATGTCGGGCGGCCTGCGGAACGCGTCCCCTAGGGCGCTTAGCCTGCCCACCTTGCCGCTCGCGCCGCGGCCATAGAGGGCCGCGAGCCGCGACGCCTGGTCCGCTGGCGCCCAGAAGCCGGTGTCCGTCATGCCGAGGGGCGCCAGGATCCGCTCGGCGAAGAACGCGTCGAGCGACTGCCGGGAAGCCACCTCGACGACGCGGCCGAGGACGTCGGTGGCGACCGAGTAGTTCCATTCCGCGCCCGGCTGGAACAGCAGCGGGAGGCCCGCCCAGAGGTCGCACGCCTGCGCCAGGTCCACCGACGTCCCGCCGGAGTCGAACCCGGCGGCCCGGTACATCGCGTCCACCGGGTGCGTCCGGTGGAAGCCGTAGGTGAGCCCCGCGGTGTGGGTGAGCAGGTGCCAGATCCGCACCGGCTCGGTGGCGGGGACGGTGACCGGTTTCTCGTCGGAGCCGCCGGTGAAGACGCGCAGGTCGGCGAAGGACGGGATGAACGCGCTTACCGGGTCGGTGAGCTCGAACGCGCCCTCCTCGTAGAGCATCATCGCCGCCACCGAGGTGATCGGCTTGCTCATCGAGTAGATCCGCCACAGCGTGTCCGGCTCGACCGGCAGCCCGGACTCGCGGTCACGCGCCCCGTAGCGGGACACGTGCGCGAGCCTGCCGTGCCTGCTCACCGTCAGCAGCCAGCCCGCGAGCCGCCCGTCGTCGACGTAGCGGGCGAAGTGCCCGTCGATCCGTTGCAGCCGATCCGCGTCAAGCCCTACCTCGGCCGGATCGACCTCGGCCTTGAGTCCGCTCACTGGCACCGCCTTACCTCGCCGCCCGCCGCCCGCGTAATAGCCTGCCGCACCGCGCCATCCTCCGCTAGGTCTCAGCAACGCCCGACGCCGTCCTTCAGTCCTGCGGAACGGCGCCCTGCGGGTCGAGCGCCTCAAGCGACTGCACCGGCTGCACCGGCTGCGGCGGGGCGCTTGGCCACCGGCGAAGTTCCACCTGCGGGATCAGCCAGGTGGCAATGAAGGCGAGCGCGGCGATCGGCACCGCGATCAGGAACACGGTCTGGATCGACTCGGCGTAGCCGCCCACGATGCCGTCACGTGCCGCGGCCGACAGGTGCTTCAGCAGCGCCGGAGTGATGTCCGAGCTGGTGAAGCCCGCCGGAAGCGTGACACCGTGCAGATGGCTCGCCAGGTTGCCGATCAGCACGTTGGAGAAGATCGCGCCGAAGATCGCGGTGCCGAACGACCCGCCGATCGAGCGGAAGAACGTGGCGCCCGAGGTCGCCACGCCAAGTTCGCTGTGCGACACGCCGTTCTGCACGATCGTGACGAGCACCTGCATGACGCTGCCGAGCCCCATGCCGAGCACGACCATGAAGACCGCGTCCTCGAAGGTCGACGTGCCCGCGCTCATCAGGTGCAGCAGGAACAGGCCGAGCGTCATCGCCGCGGTGCCTGCGATCGGGAAGACCCGGTACTTGCCCGTCCGCGAGATGACCTGCCCCGAGGTGATGGACATCGTGAGCAGCCCGGCCATCAGCGGGAGCAGGTACACACCGGAGATCGTCGGCGAGATGCCGCGGACGACCTGGAAGAAGGCCGGCAGGTAGGTGATCGCGCCGAACATGGCGAAGCCCACGATGAAGCCGACGATGCTTGTCACCGAGAAGACGCGCGTCTTGAACAGGTGCAGCGGCAGCACGGGCTCGGCCGCCCTGCGCTCTACGAAGACGAACACGACGATCAGCAGCACACCGGCCGCGCCGAGGATGTAGATGGGCGTCGACGCCCAGGCATACGTTGTGCCGCCAAGGCTGGTGAGCAGGATCAGCGAGGTCACTGCTAGCCCGAGCACCGCCGTGCCCAGGTAGTCGATCGTGTGGTGCACCCGGCTCAGCTGGCCGGGCACCTGGCTCGCCACCACGAACAGCGCGATCACGCCGATCGGCACGTTGATGTAGAAGATCCAGCGCCAGGTCAGGTTGTCCACGAACACACCGCCGAGCAGCGGGCCGATCACGCTTGACACACCGAAGACCGCGCCGAAGAACCCCATGTACTTGCCACGATCACGGGGCGAGACGATGTCGCCGACGATGGACTGCGCGCCTACCATCAGGCCGCCGGAGCCAAGACCCTGCACCGCGCGGAACGCAATGAGCATGATCATGGAGTTGGACAGGCCGGACAGGACCGAGCCGATCAGGAAGATGACGATCGCGGCCTGGAAGAAGATCTTCCGGCCGTACTGGTCGCCGAGCTTGCCCCAGACCGGGGTGGACACCGTGGTGGCGAGCAGGTAAGCGGTGACGACCCAGGCGATGTGCGAGCCGCCCTTGAGGTCACCGACGATCGTCGGCAGCGCGGTGGAGACGATCGTCTGGTCGAGCGCGGCGAGCAGCATGCCGAGCATGAGCGCGCCGATGATGAGAAGGATGCGACGGCGGCCGAGGTTGGGCAGGGCGCCGTTACCTTCGTTCACGCCAGACGGTAGCGCGCCGCCTGAGGATGCCGGGGTAACTGATGCCATCAGAGGATGTCCTTTCTGTCCGCCAGGTTCCCCGTGGCGGTCTCAGTGACGTGGCGCAAGTCGCAGCGTTCTGTCAGCCCGTCGGCGAGCACGCGGAACGCGAGGTCTACCAGGTGGTCAAGCGGCACCGTGCCACCGGAAGCACCCCAGAACGTCATGCTCGACCGGAACACGCCCGTCGCCATCGCGGCGAGCAGCCCGGGATAGGGGTCACGCTCGAGGTCGGTACCGAGCCGTTCGGCGATCGCTTCCGCCATGGTTCGCTCGATCGCCGCCATCTGCGCCGCGTGAGCGGCACGCAGCTGAGGGTCGGTTCGCGCCGCCCTCATCCGGCCGAGCCAGTCCACCGGGTCCCCGCCGAGCTCGGTGAACTCGGCGGCCACCTCCCGCGCCTGGCTCGCCATGACCGAGCGAAGCACGTTCAGCGCTGGCTCGCCAGGCGACTGGCGCACAATGGCTTCGCGTGTCGCCGCGGCCCGGTCAGGATCGGCGCCGAACAGCACGGCTTCCTTCGACGGGAAGTAGTTAAAGAAGGTCCGCGGCGACACGTTCGCCGCCTCCGCGATCTCTTCCACCGTGACGTTCGAGAAGCCGCGCTCGGCGACAAGGCGGAGCGCGACGCGGCGCAGCTCGTGCCGCGTCGCCAGCTTCTTGCGCTCACGGAGGGAGACGAGCGTCTCCCCCGAGGCGGTCTTGCTGGCAACAGTCATCATGCGCCCACTAAAAGTTTGCTGGGTGTACAAGTTTGCGTGCTGTCTAATATTTCAGGCTGTGCAACATCAGCGTGGCCGACGGTTATTCCCCGGCTCCTCGATCGCCGATCTCCGACGGCCCGACGACGACCGCGCCCTCCTGCTCGCCGACCTGGAGACGATTCCCGGCCAGTCGCGTTACTGGCAAGCCGGGTGGTCATGGGCGGATGGGCGAAGGGCCGGTCCGCTCTGGATGACTATGGGGTTGGTACTTATCGCGGACGCTTACCCGCCGGATTTATTCATATAAACGAACCAAGATCAAAATAGTGCTGAAGATTTGACCGGCTGGGACCGGTCAAAAATTCAGG
>Ga0302325_10032433_pt1 | contig 10726 bp, 8 predicted proteins | sample Palsa_T0_2_FD_201948 | JGI IMG/M metagenome (GOLD analysis project Ga0302325, IMG submission 201948) | Peat permafrost microbial communities from Stordalen Mire near Abisko, Sweden - Palsa_T0_2 | ecosystem: Environmental > Terrestrial > Soil > Palsa > Peat permafrost | place: Sweden: Abisko...
CAGCGACCTGACGCCGAGCACAACCTATACCTACCAGCTGGTGGCGACGGACGTCACCTATGGCATCGACTACTACGACCTCGCGCCCATCTACGGCGGGTCGCTGACGTTCAAGACCCTGGGCCCGGGCAAGGCATCGCTGAGTAAGACGAAGCTCAAGGTCAAGCACGGAAAGGTCCTGGTCGTCATCAGTTGCTCCAAGGCCCTGTCGTGCACCGGGGGCGCCCTCACGATCACCATCCGTCACAAGCGGAAGTCGTACTCGTGCGGCAGCAACTCGAACTTCAGCGTCGGCGCCGGGAAGAAGAGCACGATCAAGGCCGGCAAGCTGAGCAAGTACTGCAAGTCGCTGCTCAAGAAGGGCAAGGTCAAGGGCACGCTGAGCGCGACCTTCACCTATCAGAACACGATCACCAAGAGCGTCAAGCTGATCCCCTAGCCATCTCTCCGGGGCGCGGGCGACGGCGCCCGTGCCCCGGAGGGCGGCACCTCATCACCCGTGCGCGAAGGCGCCGAACCCGGGCTTGGGCGTGCCGGTTTGTGTGAGCAGTCCCCCGTTGGTGGTCGGAGGATCGTCGTAGACGTTGATCCAGCCGAGCGCGTAAATGCGCTTCCACGCTCGCGAGAGGCGCAGCGCGTCGGTGATCCACTGCGCCTGGGTGTCCGGGGTGACGTAGAAGTTGAACTCATCGTCGGGGGCGGTGGGGATCGTCCATTCCGAGAGGAAGATCGGCAGGCCGGGGGTGAGGTACTTGTCGATCCAGCCCGCCAGCTCGTGAAGGTCGGAGAACTGCACCTCACCGAAAGGCGAGCGGATCGACGAGAAGGTGGGCGTCTGGTAGCTGAAGGGATTGTGGGCGTACATGTCCATGCGCGGCGGGCGCCCGTCGGGGAGGCGCAGGTTCTCGATCCATTGCTGGGTGTCTATCTCGCCGGTGGTGTAGGTGCAGCCGCCGATCACCAGGTTGCGCTTACTCACTGCCTTCAGCGCGCCGTAAGATGCGTCGAGGATCCTCGCGTACAGGTGGGGCGCGGCCTTCTGGGCGCGGTCCAGGCGCTGCATGGGCTGCGCGGGGACGAGCGGCTCGAAGTTCCCCGTGCGTGTCGGCTCGCCCCACACCATCCACAGGTGAACGCTCGGATATTCCCGGGCCGCGGCGGTCGCGAAGGCGGCGAAGTCCGCCGGGTCACGCGGCGCCCAGCTCGAGGGGTGGCCGCCGTTGGCCCACGGCGGGGCGCCGATGATCTGCAGGAGCACGCGCATGTGAAAGCTCCGCGCCTGCGTCACCGCCTGCGCGACCTCGGCGGGCCACTGGTAGGCGGGGTCGGAGGGTCTGGTGGCGTGCGCGGGGCGCGTCGGCGCCACCTGAGCCCACGGAAGGTCGACCTCGAAGATCTTTACGCCGAGCTGGCGGTAGAGCGGGAACTGGTTGACCCCGTTGCGGTAGACCTGACCCCAGATCGCCTTACTGAAGGCGTGCGCGCCCGCCGGCGTGAGGAGGACGATCAGGGCGGCCAGTGCCGCCAGCCGGCCTAGTGCGGTCCGTGTGCGTGCTGTCTGCATAGGGGCGGCTGCGGCCACTGTACAGGCCCCGCGAGGCCTTCGGCGCCGCCTCCGGGGCACCGGGCACCGGCGTCGCCTCCTCGCTTGCGATAATCGCCCCTGGATGCCCGACCTCGGCTCGATCCTGACCGCGATGGTCACCCCGTTCGATACGGCCCTCTCGGTCGACGAGGAGGCCGCCGTCGGGCTGATGCACCATCTCGTGGCCCACGGCTCCGACGGGCTCGTCATCTGCGGCACGACCGGCGAGGCCTCGACGCTGACCGACGAGGAGCACCTGCGGATGATCGAGCTCGCCGCCGGCGAGATGCGCGATCGCGCCACCGTCGTGGCCGGCGTCGGGTCCAATGACACGCGCCATGCCGTCCACCTCACCGAGCGCGCCACCGAGCTCGGCGCCGACGCGCTGCTGTCGGTGAACCCGTACTACAACCGGCCCAGCCCGCGCGGCATCGTCCGCCATTACCAGGAAGTGGCCAAGGCCACCGACAAGCCGATCCTCCTCTACAACATCCCCCAGCGGACCGGCAGCGACATGCCCAACGACCTCCTTGCCGAGCTCGCCCAGATCGACGGCATCGTCGGCGTCAAGCAGGCGAATCCCGCCAACCTGGCCAAGATCGACGGGATGATGATCTACGCGGGCAACGACGACATGCTCGTCGACGTGCTCGAGCTCGGCGAGCCGGGTGGGATCCTCGTCGCCAGCCACCTGTTCGGAGATGAGATGCGGCGGATGGTGGACGAGCCAGAGCGCCGGCGCGAGATCGACGCGTCGCTACAGGACGTCTACCGCGACATGGGCGTGGTCCCGCTGGCCGTCGCCACCAAGGCCGCCCTCGGGCTGGTCGGGATCGACGTCGGCGGCCCTCGCCTGCCGTACGTGCCCCCCGATGAGCGCGAGCTCGAGATCCTGCGCGGGATCCTCGAGCGCCACGGCCTCCTTAGCGAAGCATCCGTGCAGGCGTGAGCGGCGCGCTGCGCGTACTCCCGCTCGGGGGTCTTGGCGAGATCGGCAAGAACATGATGGTCGTCGAGTACGGCGACCGAATCGTCGTGGTCGACACCGGGCTGCGCTTCCCGACCGCGGAGATGCTCGGCATCGACCTGGTGCTCCCCGATTTCAGCTATCTGCGCGAGCGGGCGGCAGACATCGAGGCGATCGTCATCACCCACGGCCACGAGGACCATCTCGGGGCGCTGCCGTGGGTTCTTCGCGAGCTCGGCGAAGATCAGGCGCCACCCGTCTACGGCGGCCGGCTGACCATCGCCATGGCCCGCTCGAAGCTCGACGAGCACAAGCTCAGGGAGGTGAGGCTCGAGGATCTCGACCCTGGCGACCAGCTCGAGCTCGGGCCCTTCACGGTCGAGCTCGTCCACATGACCCATTCGATTCCCGACTCGTGCGCGGTGGCGCTGACGACCGAGCTCGGCACCGTCCTGGTCACCGGCGACTACAAGTTCGATCAGACCCCGGTGGACGGCTCCCCAGCCGACGTTTCGCGCCTGGCCGAGCTCGGCCGGGACGGGGTGCTCCTACTCTGCGGGGACTCGACCAACGCCGATCGGCCCGGATTCTCGCCGAGCGAGTCGGGGGTGGGTCCCCACCTCGAGGAGGTCTTCGCGCACGCCGAGGGCCGCATCATCGTCACCAGCTTCGCCTCCAATATCCATCGCGTCCAGCAGGTCGTCGACGCCGCCGCCGCCCTCGACCGCAAGGTGGCGCTGGTGGGACGCTCGATGCGCAAGAACGTCAACATCGGCCGCTCGCTTGGTCACATCGACCTCCCGAGCGGGATCCTCATCCAGCCCCAGGAGGTCGAGGACTGGCCCGATCACCGCGTCGTGGTGATCTCGACCGGATCGCAGGGTGAGCCGCTCTCGGCCCTCAGGCGGATGGCGCACAACGACCACCGGATGATCAAGCTCCACCACGGCGACACCGTCGTCTTCTCCGCCACTCCCATCCCGGGCAACGAACGGGCCGTGAACGAGACCATCGACCGGCTTTATCACATCGGCTGTGATGTGATCACGCCCCGCGATGCGCCCATCCACGCGTCCGGTCACGGCTACCAGGAGGAGCTCAAGCTCATGCTCAACCTGGTGCGGCCCCGCTACGTGCTCCCGGCCCACGGGGACTTCAAGCGCATCCAGCTGCACGCCCAGCTCGCCGAGGCCGTGGGGATCGACCCCGACGACATCTTCAAGGGCGAGAACGGGCTGCCGCTCCAGCTCGACGAGCGCGGGGCTCGCTTCGGCGAGCCGGTCCAGTCGGGGATGATCTTCGTCGACGGCGTCGACATCGGCGATCCGGCCGACGTCGCCCTGCGCGATCGCCGGATGCTCTCGGCCGACGGCATCTTCATTGTTGTGGCGACCGTGTCCGAGCAGAGCGGCGAGTCGGTCGTCCCGCCCGAGGTGATCTTCCGTGGTGTGCCCTTCATCGAGCAGGCTGACGAGCTCGTCGAGGACATCCGCGACGAGGTGGAGGCGTCGCTGCTGCGCGCCGCCAAGGGCGGAATCCGCGAGATCGACATGCTCCAGCAGGAGCTCCACGACGACCTGGCCGCGTTCGTGTACGACCGCCTGAAGCGCCGGCCGATGGTGCTCCCGGTGGTGGTCGAGGTCTAGTAGGGCGCGCGCCGGCGGGCCGGCTACTTGCTCGCGGGCCCTACGTAGATGAGCTGGCCGTCGCTCAGGCGGTAGACGGTTCCCGCCGGGGTGCCGTGGCCGACGACGCGCTGGTTGGGTTTCAGGTGCAGCGGGTGGGTGGTCTGATTGTGGTTGATGGCGATCGTGGGCTGAGTCGTGCGATCGTGGTGGATGAGCGCGCCGGTGAGCTTGAGGGAGGAGAGTGCGGCGAGCAGGAACGCGACCGCGAGGACGATGCCCAGGTCAAAGAGGTTGACCAGGCCATCGAGGGGGTCCCCGGCGCGGTCCTCGCGGGCTCGAGCGCGGGGGCTGGTCTTGATGCTCATGTCGTCGTCTCGGAGGCGGCAGGCAGGTGCACGGGCTCGTCCGTCGCAGTGTGACTCCCGGTGAGGGTGGCGGCTACGTACTGCACGTCGGAGTAATCCTGGCCATAGAGGCGATCGCGGATCAGCGAGACCGAGAACGCGAGCGCGCCCACGAGCAGACCGGTGACGGTGACGCTGAAAGCGACCTGGAGGTTGCTGCTCAGCGCGCTGACGGTCCCGTGGGCGAGGCCGGCGAGCGCGGGGGACAGCGGGATCAGCGTGCCCATGAGCCCGAGCGCGGGCCCGAAGCGCACGAGCACGCGGGTGCGCTCGAGGCGCCGCAGGTGCCGGTACTCGTAGTCGGCCAGGCGCTTGGCGATGCGCTCGTCGGCCTGGGGGAGGGAGAGCTGATTGACGATGTCGGTCAAGACGGCGGCCATGTCGGGGGTGAGCGCGATCGCTCGCATGGCGGCGAGCGCCTTGGCGGTATCCCCCACGGCCAAGGCCTTCTGGGCGATCGCGAGCTGCGTCTCCATCCGGTGGAGGGACCGCCGGCGGCGGCGCGCGATGTCGACCACGAGCGAGCCGACCTCGGCGAACACCGCCACGAGCGCCACGATCGCCAGCGCCAGCACCGGGATCTTGAGTGCCCGCGCGATGTGGGAGAGGAGGCGCTCGACGCTCATGAGAGCTCGGTGACCGCCGCCCGCACGCGCCGCGGCCCGGTCCACTCAAAGAAGGCGCCGACGAACAGGGCCGCCAGCACCGCGAACCAGAACCACATCCCCTCGTCCAGCCCCTCGGTGGTGGCCCTGCGGTGAGCGGTGCGGGCCGCCCGCGCCGCCCCGGCGGCCGCGGCGGCCTCGGAGGCGGCCGGGCTGATGTAGCTGATGGCCAGGCCGGACACGAGCGGGCCGGCCGGACGCGCGACCCTGGGTTTCCTGGTCCGGCGCACGCGCGAGCGCCGGTGGCCGGTGCCCGTCGACGCTGTGCTGGCGGCGGCCTTGCTCGTGCTGAGGCCCGTACTGCCGGCCGTGGCGCCGCCGCCACCGGTCCCCGAGCCGGTGCCCGACCCGGTTCCCGAGCCCGCGCCGGACCCGGGCGCCGACCCCGCGCCGACGATCGGCTTCGGAGGCGGATTGCCGACCACGACCTGCGTCACCGCCGACGCTCCCACTGAGTCCGCGGTCCCGGTCACCGTCAGGTAGACGTTATAGGTGCCGAGGGCGGTGTAGGTGTGGCTGGGGGTGGCTTGCGCGGAGGCCTGTTGGTCGCCGAAGGACCACTGGTAGGTCAGGGCCGTGTCGGGGAAGATGGACGCCTTGAACTGCACCGGCTTGCCGATGATCGCTTTGACCGGGGTGGCCGAGATCCCCACCGCCAGCGGCGGCGCCTGGTGCAGCTCGATGGTGATCGTGCCGCTGCTGAACGTTTCGCCCGCGTTGACGGCACCGCCGGGCGTACTCGGCACGAGGAACTGCGTGCCGCCCCCATACACGACGGGAGGACCGTCCGCGTATGCGTACAGGCTCGTGGCCTGGATGGCATCGAGGATGATCGGCGGCCCTTCGGGGGCGGTGATCTCGGCGGAGCCGAAGGTGGGGGTACCGTGTGGGCCCAGGTGGGCGAGGATGTAGCTGAGCGAGTAGCCGTCGGTGACGGTCACGGGCCCCGGGAGCCCGCCGAAGGTCGCGATCGTGCCGTAGGTGTGGCTGATGACGTCCGGCTTGAGCGGGGGGGCGAGGTCGATGGGCGTGGCCGCGCCGTTGACCCCGACGACCACGACGTTCGCGCGCGCCGTGGCGCAGGCCATCGCCAGCGCCAGTGCCGCGATCGCCGTCGCTGCCGCGATTGCGATTGCGCTCCTGGCCCGCCATCGATGCGGGGGCTGTGTACGTGCCGTCATCATTCCCACCGGACTAGTTCTCCGCGGACAAGTATGCGATGTCTGACGTCGCGGGGAAGTTTCGCCCCTCGGGGTGAGTCAGCCCCGAGACCCCGGCGGGGTTGCGGGCATCTACCCGACGCTCGCGGGCGTGTCCGCCGTCGCCATGACGGGCAGACGGATGACGAACCGCGTTCCGCGCGTTCCCCGCGGAGGCTCGATCGAGACCGTTCCCCCGTGCGACTCGGCGACGGCGCGCACGATCGCCAGCCCCAGTCCCGAGCCGCGTGCGCCGTCGCGCCCGCCCCGCACGAACCGCTCGAAGATGCGCTGCTGGAGTTCGGTCGGGATCCCCGGGCCGTCGTCCTCGACGATGATCAGCGCCTGGCCGTCGCTCAGTCCCGTCGAGGCGAGAACGTGAGTCCCGGGCGGGGTGTGGCGCACGGCGTTCTCGACCAGGTTGAGGACGAGGCGGTGAAGCTCGTCGCCCGAGCCGTTGACGGTCACGGACTCGGCATGCACCGAGACGTCGTGTCCGTCGGCCACCGGCTCGAGCTCGGCCACCGCCTCGACCACGACCTCCCCGAGATCGGTCGGCCTGCGGGGGGCGGCGCGGTTCGCATCAGCCCGAGCCAGGAGGAGCAGGTCGGCCACCAGCCGGCGCATCCGTCGCGTCGAGCGTAGCGCCGCCTGCGCCGTCTCGGCCTGCTCGCCGTCGAGCTCCTCGGCCAGGAGGTCGAGGTTAGCGAGCACGCTGGTCAGCGGCGTGCGGAGCTCGTGCGAGGCGTCAGCGACGAACTCGCGCTGGCGATCGAGCATCGCCTCGGTCTCCCCGCGCGCGGCGTCGAGCGCCTGGAGCATGCTCTCGAGGGTGCGGGCGAGGACGGCGATCTCGTCCTCAGCCTCCGGATGGGGGAGGGTGCGCCGCGGGTCGCGGGTGCGCTCGATCTCGCGGGCGACGTCTGAGAGCTCGACGATGGGGCGCATCGCCCGGCGGGCGATCGCGAGGCCGGCGAGGAGCGCGAGGATGGAGCCGCCGAGGACGCCGACGAGGAGGAAGAAGCGGACCTTGGCGAGGGTGTGGTTGACGTCGGAAAGGGGGCGGGCGTACAGGAGCGTCACCTCGCCGGCCGGGTTGACGCCGATCTCGCGCGTCTCAGTCCGGTAGCCGAGCTCCTGGCTGCGGGTCGGGAACGTGAACTGTGGTCGCGGCTGGGTTGAGGTCCCCGAGACCACCTGATCCTGCGAGCACTCGAGCGCGCCGTCGTCGTCGTAGATGCGGATCTGCGCGTGGTTGTCGTACGCGTAATCGCTGAGGACGGTCTGGTCGCAGTTCAAGGTCAGGCCCTCCCAGCGGAGGTTGAGCCGCCCCGCCAGCGCGTCGGCCTGCGAATGGACCTCGTTGTTGAACTGGCCGCGCACCTGCCGGCTGGTGAGGACCCCGACGATCCCGGCGAACCCGCACAGGATCACGAAGGTCAGCGCCGCTGAGCCGCCGGCCAGACGCCAGCGGATCGGGACCGACCTATACGCGGAGGACGTAACCCGCGCCGCGTATCGTGTGAAGGAGCCGAGGCTCTCCGCCGGCTTCAAGCTTCCTCCTGAGGTTGGAAACGAACACCTCGATCGTGTTCGTCATCGAGAACGGGTCGTACCCCCACACCTCGTCGAGCAGGCGCTGGCGGGAGATGACGATTCGCTCGTTGCGCATCAGGTACTCGAGCAGCTCGAACTCGCGCTGCGTGAGGTCGATCGACCGATCGACCTCGCCGTCCGGCGAGTCTCCGCGCGTGACCTCGTGGGTGTCGGGATTGAGCTTCAGGTCTCCCACGACCAGCGCCGCCTGACCGCGCGGAGGGCGCCGGCGCAGCAGCGCCCGCAGGCGGGCCAGGAGCTCCTGGCGCTCGAACGGTTTGACCAGATAGTCGTCCGCGCCGGCATCCAGCCCCTCGACGCGGGATTCGACCGCGTCACGCGCGGTGAGCACGAGGATGGGCACGTCATCGGTCTCCCGCATGGTCCGGGCGACCTCGATCCCGTCCATCCGGGGCAGCCCCAGGTCGAGGATGACCAGGTCGGGCAGGAACGCATGGGCCACTTCGAGGGCGACGATGCCGTCATCGGCGATCTTGACGTCATACCCCTCCATGCGCAGCGACCGCTGCAGCACCTGCGCAATCGCCTCGTCGTCCTCGACGACCAGCACGCGCGGGGGACGCTCGAAGTCGGTCATGTCCAGGCAGATGGTAGATGGGCGGGCCCCGAAGGTCCGGGATCTTTAGGGCGGCTTGAGGGGCGGGGCGGGGAGTGAGGGCGGTCCGGGCTGCGCGCGGGGGGCCGTTGGGGGGCGGTTCGGGCTGCGCGCGCGGGGCCGGTGGGGGGCGGTTCGGGCTGCGCGCGCGGGGGCCGGTGGGGGGCGCTTCGGGCTGCGCGCGCGGGGGCCGGTGGGGGGCGCCCGGGGCCACCCAGCCGGTGGTCGTCGCCACCGAACGGGCCGACGATCCGCCGGCGGCCCCTGAGCGCGCCGCGATGAATCCCTCGGCTACCGTCACACTGCATTGCGGGGCATCAGCGCCCGCCGAGGGCTTTGTTCACTTAACTACAACTATTGGTGGTTTGTGAACAAAACCCGGGCGGGGCGCGGCGGGGCGGGCGCGGGCGGGCGGGCTGGCGAGCGCTAGCCGAACGTGGCGATCAGCGCGCGCTGGGCTCGGCTCGTGCGGGTGAGGCGCCGGGGGGCGATCGCGATCGTTTCGACGACGCCGCTGTGGGTCTCGATGATCGCGGTGGCGGGCCCGGCCGGGGCGAAGGACCAGGAGCCGGCGCCGGCGCGAAGCTGGCCGCGCAGGCCGGCGAAGGGCGCGCCGACGCGGGTGGCGATGACCGTGTAGTAGGCGCTCTCGGTCGAGATCCACACCACGCGTCCGGCCCGGTAGCCGGCGTCCAGGCCGGCCGGGGTCAGGCAGAAGTAGTCGCTGTGCGCGGTGCGGCGCAGTGAGCTGTGGCGGAGCGCGTGGCGGGCCTGGGCTCTGGTCATCCCGAGCTTGAGCGGACCAAGGCGGCTTCCCGCCAGCGTGCCGGTCACGGCCGGACAGTGCGCGACGTGGGGGATGGGCACCTCAACCCTGTTGCTCGCGGCCCCGGCTCGCTCCGCGCCGGCGCTCCCCGCGGTCACGAAGCAGCTCAGCGCGGTTCCCTCATCGAGCGGCTGGACGGTGTAGGTCGCGGCGGTGGCGCCGACGATCCGGGTGCCGTCGCGCTCCCACTGGTAGGCGAAGCTGGTCGCCGTGGGCGTCCAGGCCCCGGTCGAGCATGAAAGAGGGTGGCCGGCGGCGGCGGTGCCGGTGATGGCGGGCGGCGTGGTGTTCATGGTTGTGGCTCCGAGCACGGACACGCTGTCGTCGTAGAAGTCGGCGACGGCCAGCCAGAAGCCGTTCGGGCTGAAGGACTCCGAGTCGGGGTGCCCGAGGTCCACCGGGCCCGACGGCTCTGGGTCGAGCGCGCCGGCTGAGGAGACGGAGAACAGCTCGAGAGCGCCGCTCGGGCCGACCCCGGTCCCGATCAGCGCCCATTCGGCGACCGCGAGCAGACCATGGGGACTGAAGGTGACCGTGCCCGCGGGCAGGGCGGTCTCGGGAGCCGGCCCGGGCGCCGGCGAGAGCGCGCCAACGGCGGAGACCGAGAAGATCGACAGCGTGCCTTGAGCGGGGGTGGTGGCATCGCCCTGGTCGGCCACGGCGAGCAGGGTCCCGCTTGGGCTGAACGCGACCGAGGCGGCGAGACCGGGGTCCAGGGGCAGGGGCGGGCCGGTGGCCGGTGCGCCGGTGCCGACGGTGCCGACGGTGAACGGCGATCCCGGCGCCGGCGTTAGCGACCCGGCGGGGGTAACGGAGAACACCGACGCCGTGCTGTCGCCCAAGTCGGCGGTGGCGAGCAGCGCGCCGTTTGGGCTGAACGCGACCGATGCCGGTTCCTCACCGGTGGCGAACGGCGATCCCGGGACGGGCGCGAGCAACCCGGTCGCGGAGACCGAGAACACCGACACGGTGCTGTCGCCGTAGTTGGCGACGGCGAGCAGCGCGCCGTTCGGGCTGAACGCCACCGATCCCGGGGCCTTGCCCGTTGCCGCGGGGGATCCCGGGACCGGACTGAGCGTCCCGGCGGTGGACACGGTGAACGTCGACACGGTGGTGTTGCCGGCGTCGACGGCGGCGAACAGATCGCCGGCGGGGCTGAAGGCCACCGAGGCTGTGTTCTGGCCCGCGAGGAAGGGCGAGCCCGGCACCTGCTTGAGGGCGCCGCCCGGGTACAGCGCGA
>Ga0302325_10032434_pt1 | contig 10725 bp, 7 predicted proteins | sample Palsa_T0_2_FD_201948 | JGI IMG/M metagenome (GOLD analysis project Ga0302325, IMG submission 201948) | Peat permafrost microbial communities from Stordalen Mire near Abisko, Sweden - Palsa_T0_2 | ecosystem: Environmental > Terrestrial > Soil > Palsa > Peat permafrost | place: Sweden: Abisko...
GGGGCTGGTGTGAACCCCTGTTGACGATCACCCCTAATGCCTGGGCCGCGCCCGCTCCGGCCGCTGCCGGCCGGGCCCGCCCGGCACCGTGGGGCAGGATCGCCGCGCGCGCGAGCCGCCCGCTCGGCCGCCGCTCCGTCGGCGGCCTGATCGGCAGGCCGATCTTCTGGATCCTGCTCATCCTGTTCATCCTGGTGCCCTGCGCCAGCTCACTGCTGCTGACAATCTCGCCCCGGCTTTTCGACCAGGGCAGCCAGTGGTTCACCCTGACTTACCTGCGGCAGGCGCTCACCGGCGCGACCGCGATCGCGATCACCAACTCGCTGTGGGTCAGCGCGTCCGCCGCCGCGCTCGGCCTGGTCATCGGGTTCCCCATCGCGTGGCTGGCCAACCGGACCACGCTGCCCGGCCGGCGCTTCGTGGCCGGCAGCATGTGGCTGGTCCTGCTACTGCCATCCTGGCTGCCCGCGCTCGGCTGGGAGCGGATCGTCCAGGCTGACGGGGTCATGTACCGGCTCGGCCTGGACTGGCCCTGGATGACTCACCTGATCATGGGGCCGTTCGGCGTGGTTCTGCTGCTCGGGCTCCGCTCGGTCCCGTTCACCTACCTGGCCATCACGGCCGGGCTGGCCGGGCTGGGGCAGGAATTTGAGGACGCAGCCCGGGTGCACGGCGCCGGCCGCGCCGCGACCCTGCGGCTGATCTGGCCGATGCTCGCTCCAGCCATCTGGTCCGCCCTGGCGATCGGATTCGCCGAGTCCATCAGCGACTTCGGCGTCGCCGCCACGCTCGCCTACAACTCCAACTTCTCGCTGGCCACCTACCAGCTGTATCAGGCCATCAACAACTTCCCGCCGAGCTTCCCGGCAGCGTCTGCCATCGGCGTGCTGCTAGTCGCCGCTGTCGCCATCCCGCTCGCGCTGCAGGCGAGGGCCCTGCGCGGCCGGTCGTACCAGATGCTGTCCGGGCGGACCCGGCAGGCAGTGCGCCGCGAGCTCACCGGCCGCGGCAAGGCAGCCGCGCTGGCGGGGCTGGGGCTGTTCTACGTGATCGCGCTCGGGGTGCCGGGCTTCGGGGCAGTCAGCGCCTCGCTTCTCGGCGACTACGGCGGCTCGTTCTCGATCACGCTGGTGAACTACCAGGCGCTGTTCCATCAGGCTGATCAGTTCGGCCCGCTCGAGCGTTCGCTCGCCTACGGCTTCGTCTCCGCATCGGTCACCGTGGTCGGCGGGTTCATCGCGGCCTGGCTGCTTGCGCAGCGGCGGCAGAAATCCTCCCGGGTGCTCGACTTCATGCTGCTGGCCGCCGTCGCGCTGCCCAGCGTCGTATTCGGCGCGGGCTACATCTTCGCGTTCAACCTGCCGGTGGAATCCAGCCTCGGCATCAACCTGTACCAGACGGCGACGCTGCTGGTGATCGCGTACATCGCGTCGAGCCTGCCGACCAGCGCCCGGGTGCTCGTCGGAGCCGTGTCCCAGCTGCAGCCCTCCCTCAGGGACGCAGCCAAGACTCATGGCGCCGGCGAGCTGATGGCCTGGGCCAGGGGCGTTCTGCCGCTGGTCTCCCGCCCGCTGACCATGGCCTGGCTGCTGACCTTCTGCGGGGTGTTCCTCGAGCTGCCCCTGTCGCAGCTGCTCTACGCGCCGAGCAATCCCCCGGCGTCGGTGGCCATCAACGACAACCTCAGTACCTACCACTTCGGAATCGGCATGGCACAGTCCGTGCTGGCCGTGGCCATCGCGCTCGCGGCGGTCGGCATCGTGCTCGGCGGCTACCGCCTGCTCGCGCCGGCCGGGTGGCGCCGGATCGGAGCAGCAAGCCGTGGCTGACAGCATCAGCGTCGACGTCGTTTGCAAGGCATTCGCAGGCGGGAGCCTGGCACTGGATGAGGTCAGCCTCAGCGTCGAGCCTGGCACGTTCGTGGTTCTGCTCGGGCCGTCCGGATCCGGCAAGACAACCCTGCTGCGCTGTCTGGCCGGCATCGAGCACGTGACCTCGGGCCAGATCGCCATCGGCGGGAAGACAGTGGCCGGCGGCCAGGTCCACGTGCCGCCCGACCGGCGGAACCTGTCGATGGTCTTCCAGGATTACGCGCTCTGGCCGCATCTGCGCGTCCGCGAGAACGTCGCGTTCGCGCTGCGGCGCAGCAAGCTGACCAGGACGGAGGCCCAGGCCAGGACGCTAGCCATGCTCGAGCGCGTCGGGCTTGGCGCGCTGGCCGACCGGTACCCGAACGAGCTCTCCGGCGGCGAGCAGCAGCGCGTCGCGCTGGCCAGGGCGCTGGTCGCCGGAACCGGGCTGATCCTGTGCGACGAGCCGCTGTCCAACCTGGACGCCGACCTGCGCGAGCGGATGCGGGTGGAGATCTCGTCGCTGGTCCGCGAGGCGGGCGCCACCGCCGTCTACATCACCCACGACCAGGCGGAGGCCTTCGCGCTGGCCGACCAGATCGGCGTGCTGCAGAAGGGCCGGCTGATCCAGTTCGGCCGCCCGGAGGAGGTCTACACGCGGCCCGCGAGCCCGTTCGTCGCCCGGTTCACCGGACTGGCGGGAGAGCTGCCTGTCCGCGTCACCGGCCAGGCCCCGGGTCCCGGGGCCAGCGGTCCCGGGGCCAGCGGTCCCAGGGCCAGCGGTCCCGGGGCCAGCAGTCCCGACGCTGCGCTGCCGGACAGCGCGATCGAGGTCGACGTCGCCGGCCCCGCGCTGCTGCGTCCGTTCCGGGCACGGGCCGGCCACCACCTGGCTGGCGCCGATGCGCTGCTGCTGATCCGGCCGACCGGCGTCCGGCTGTCCGGCACGCACAATGGTGACCACCATCTGGCCGGGGTCGTTGCGGACGTGGCGTTCCGCGGACGCGGCTACGAGCATGCGATCGACATCCCCGGACACGGCCGCCTCACCGGCGTGTTCGCCGCGACCAGGGCCGAGCGCGGCGAGACCGTCGGGTTGCGGCTCGAGCCAGCCGGCTGCCACGTCTTCTCCGCCACCGCCTGAGAATCCCGGCCGCGGCCCTTCCGTGTTCGGTTACTACTGCCAGGGCGGTAGTAACCGCGCACAGACGTCTCACACCAGGCCGGCCTAGCCAGCGGGTTCGAGGGCCGGCCAGACTAGCCGGGCGAACGGGACTGGCGGAAGGCTAGCCCGTTCCCGTCATGGGTGTGGTGTTGAGAAGGAGCAGCAGGATGGCACATGAAGTCAAGGGCGTCGTCGCCACCGGCAAGGGCGAGCCGGTCACCGTCACCACGGTCATCGTGCCTGATCCTGGCCCCGGCGAGGCGCTGGTCGCGGTCCAGGCCTGCGGCGTCTGCCACACCGACCTGCACTACCGCGAGGGCGGCATCGGCGAGGACTTCCCGTACCTGCTCGGCCACGAGGCGGCCGGCGTGGTGGAGGCGGTCGGGCCCGACGTGACCGGCCTCGCCCCCGGCGACTTCGTCATACTCAACTGGCGCGCGGTCTGCGGCCAGTGCCGGGCCTGCCTGCGCGGCCGCCCGTGGTACTGCTTCGCCACCCACAACGCGACCCAGAAGATGACCCTCGCCGACGGCACGCCGCTGTCGCCCGCGCTCGGGATCGGCGCGTTCGCCGAGAAGACCCTGGTCGCCGCCGGTCAGTGCACCAAGGTCGACCCGGCGATCAGGCCGGAGGTCGGGGGCCTGCTCGGCTGCGGCGTGATGGCAGGCCTCGGCGCGGCGATCAACACGGCCGGGGTCACCCGCGGCGACTCTGTCGCGGTGATCGGCTGCGGCGGCGTCGGCAACGCCGCCATCCTCGGCTCGGTCCTCGCCGGGGCGCGGAAGGTGATCGCGGTCGACGTGGATGACCGCAAGCTGGAGTGGGCACGCGGCTTCGGCGCGACCGACACCGTTAATTCGCAGTCGGCCGACCCGGTCGAGAAAATCAGGGACCTTACCGACGGGAACGGGGCCGACGTCGTCATCGAAGCCGTCGGACGGCCGGAGACATACCGCCAGGCGTTCTACGCCCGGGATCTGGCCGGCACGGTCGTGCTGGTGGGAGTGCCGACTCCCCAGATGCAGCTGGAACTTCCGCTGCTGGACGTGTTCGGCCGCGGCGGCTCGCTGAAGTCGTCCTGGTACGGCGACTGCCTGCCCAGCCGCGACTTCCCGATGCTGGTCGACCTGCATCTGCAGGGGCGGCTGCCGCTGGACAAGTTCGTGTCCGAGACGATCGCGCTGGACGCGGTCGAGGAGGCATTCGCCAGGATGCAGCGCGGGGAGGTGCTCCGCTCGGTCGTGACGCTGTGACCCCGCATCCAGCAGACGGGCCGCAGGCAGCAGACGGGCCGCAGGCAGCCCGGATCGCGATGTGGTCCGGGCCGCGCACGGTGTCGACCGCGCTGATGCGGTCGTTCGGGAACCGGCCCGACACGATCGTGGTCGACGAGCCGCTGTACGGGTTCTACCTGGCCAGCACCACGACCGACCATCCCGGCCGGGACGAGATCATCGCCAGCATGCCGGCGGACTGGCGGGAGGTGGTGGACGGCCTCGCGACGGCGCCGCTGCCGGACGGGATCTCGGTCTACTACCAGAAGCACATGACCCACCATCTGCTGCCGCAGGTCGACCGGGCCGCTTTCGCCGGGCTGCGGCACGCGTTCCTGATCCGCGACCCTCGGCGGCTGCTCGCGTCCTACGCGCGGGTCCGCTCGGCGCCGGTGCTCGGCGACCTCGGGCTGCCGCAGCAGGCCGAGATCTTCGAGGCGTTCGGCGGCCCCGTCATCGACTCAGCCGACATCCTGCGTCATCCCCGTGCCGCGCTGGAGGCCCTGTGCGACGTGCTCGGGATCGCCTTCGACCCGGCCATGCTGGCGTGGCCGGCCGGCCCGCGGGACAGTGACGGGGTCTGGGCCCGGTACTGGTATGGCAGTGTGTGGCGGTCGACCGGGTTCGGGCCGTATCGCGAGGCCGGCGAGGCTGACCTGCCCCCGGAGCTGGAGGAGCTGGCCGCACAGTGCCAGCCGTTCTACGACGAGCTGGCCAGCCGGCGGCTGCGCGTCTAGCGCTCGCTCTCGCCCTGCCCCTGCGCTGCCGCCGGGCCTCAGGTCCTGGCCGCGGCGGAGCGGCCCGTGATCTGCTCATAACGCCGGCGCGCGCCGTCCCTGAGAATCTTGAAGGCCGCGAACCTGGCCGCCAGCATGAAGATCACGATCAGCAGCAGGTAGTTTCCGAACTGGCCAGGCAGGAACTCCACCGCCGCGACGCCGGCCAGCATGGAACTCAGCGAGACGGCCAGGGCGAGCAGTATCGACCGGCCCTGGAACAGCGGCCTGGCCTGCCTCGGCATCCGTCGCAGCTGGAGCTGCCAGGCGCCGGCAACCGCTGCAGCGGCGACCACCAGCACGGCGGGCAGCGCCAGCCGGTCAGCGAGCGACCGGTGCGCCAGGCCCAGCGCGATGATCAGGGCCAGCCACGACCCGTAGATCACCCACCGCACAAGCGCGCGCACTGACCGCTCGGCCCTGGCAACCGCTATGTCCACGTTGTGCCCGTACACACTCTGGCCGGGAGCGATTCTCGCCGCCTGGATGAAATGCTCAGCGGCGGCAGCGGACTGACCGCGCTCCAGCCTGAGCCGGCCCAGCTCGTTGATCGCGCTGCTGTGCTCCGGGTCGAGCGCCAGCGTGCGCTCGAAATGCAGCCTGGCTCCGTCCTTGTCCCCGTACGCGCGGCTGACCTGGCCTGACAGATAGTGCACCGACGGCTCGTTCGGCGCGAGCTCGCGCGCGGTCTCGCTGGCGTGCCGGGCGGCTGCGAGGCTCGGCTGGCCGTCCGGGGCGGCGCCCGGGCCGCCGTGACCGCTCGCACCGAGCGCTGCCTGCGCCAGGTTGACGTGATTCATCCAGTGATGCGGCTCGAGGCGGCAGGCCTCGGCAGCCGACTCCATGGCGGCCGCGTCCCTCCCGGTGCGCCGCTGCGCGATGCTGCGGAGCCGGTGCGGCCACGCCGAGGCCGGGTCCAGCTGAACGGCCCGGTCCGCGGCAGTGAGCCCGTCAGCCGGGTTCCCGGCTCCGAGCTGCGCCTGCGCGAGCAGCGCCCACGCCCGGCTGTTGTCCGGCTCCGCTGCGACGACTGGCGCGATCAGCGCGATCGCCTCAGCGAACCGGCCCGCCCCGAGCATGACGTCTGCGCGCCGGAGCTGAGCCGGGACATCGGTCATAGCATCCGCCTCTTCTTCAGGTACGCGGCGAGATCATCGTAGGCACCGCCCTCGTTAGCGAACATCGCGACGTTGCGGGCCGCATCGAACCAGGGTCCGAGTGAGGGCCTGACATCGCGGGCCGCGGCCTCCAGATCGGCCTGGCCGATCAGCCGCGGCTCACCGCGGCGCACCGAGTCCAGCAGCGCCAGCTCGGCCGCTGACTCGCAGATATGGGCGATGTCCGCGCCGGAGAAGCCGTCCGTCATTCTGGCCAGGCGGCCGGAGTCCACGCGCTCGACCGGCCGGTCACGCAGGTGAAACCGGAAGATCGCCTCCCGCGCAGACTGATCGGGGGGCAGCACCAGGAGCATCCGGTCGAACCGGCCAGGCCGCCGCAGCGCGCTGTCCACATCCCACGGATGATTGGTCGCGGCGAGCAGGAACACGCCCTCGTTGCCGCCGGTCACGTCGTCAAGCTCGAGGAGCAGCTGATTGACGACAGCTCGCATGGGAGTGTTCCGCAGCTGGGTGCGCTTCTGCCCGATCGCGTCCACCTCGTCGAGAAACACCACGCAGGGGGCGCTGCGCCGGGCGATGCCGAAGATCTCGTGGATGTTGCGCTCGCTCTGGCCGAGCATGCTGTCGACCACGTCGGCGAACGATACGGACAGGAACCTGGCGCCGAGCTCGCCCGCGACCGCGCGGGCGATGAATGTCTTGCCGCAGCCGGGCGGGCCGTACATGAGCAGGCCGCCGCGCAGGCTCTTGCCGTACAGCCTGCGGAGCTCGGGATTGCGCATCGGCGCGAGGAAGGCAGCCTCGAGGCGCTGCTTGACCTCCTTCATCCCGGCCACGTCGGCCAGCCGCAGGCCGGAGTGCTCCACCTCGAAGGCGGCATCGGCCGGGTCGCCCGCCTCACTGCCGCCGGCCTCTGCCGGTGCCTCCGCCGCGCCGTCCGGTCCGACGAACCGCGGCGGCAGCACGTCCGCCAGCTCCGACTCGGCCGCGCGCCAGTCGAAGTCAGGTGCTGCACGGGGTGCCGCCTCGCCGGGCGGCGTAGGCTCCGCCGCCGCTCGGTCGGCCGGGGCCGGCCCGCCGACGGCAGATGCTGACTGGCCAGCACCCGGCGCTGGCGGGCCGGCGGCGGGCGCCGCGGTGATCAGCGCCAGCGCGCTGGCGTTGGCCGGATCACGCTGGAGGATCGCCCCGACCTCGCGAATGCCCTCATCGCGCCGGCCGGCGTCGATGAGCAGCGTGGCCAGGTGCAGCCGGAGTGCGACATCGTCCGGCATGGCGTCAACCGCCCGGCGCAGGCTTTCCAGCAGGGTCGGGTCGCGCTCCATGCCAATCCCCCAGACGGTTTTCATCCCGGAACAGGAGTAACAGTACGGCTTCGGCTGATGGCAGGGCACACGTCTCGCCCCACCCACTGCAGAAAACCGGCTGGTCAGCCCCGGCTGGCGGTGCTCCGGCCCGGCCCCGCGGCTGGCGGCGTGCCGGGACCGGCAAGGCCTGTCTCGTAGGCCAGCACAACCGCCTGCACCCGGTCGCGCAGCTGGAGCTTGGCGAGAATCCGGGCGACGTGCGTCTTCACCGTCGCCTCGCTGAGATTCAGCCCCGCGGCCAGCTCGGCGTTGCTCAGGCCGCGAGCCAGCAGCCGCAGCACTTCCAGCTCCCTGGGTGTGAGCTCTGACAGAGGGGCGTGCACGGCCGGGCGTCCGGCCGCGCGGGGCGCGAATCGCTCGACGAGACGGCGGGTGATCGACGGCGCCAGCAGTGCATCGCCGGAACGGACCGTGCGGACCGCGCCGACCAGCTGCTCGGGCGAGACATCCTTGAGCAGGAACCCGCTGGCTCCCGCGGTCAGTGCGGCGTAGACATACTGATCCAGGTCGAACGTGGTCAGGATGATGATGCGGCAGTCGCTGCAGCTGCGGGCCGCCAGGATCCGGCGGGTGGCCTCGAGCCCGTCCATCTGCGGCATCCTGATGTCCATGAGCACGACGTCGGGCCGGTGCTTCAGCGCGGCTGCCACCGCCTCCGCCCCGTCGGCCGCCTCTGCGACGACCGGAATCCCGGCCGCGCGGAGAATCATCCGGAAGCCGCTGCGCACCAGGTTCTGGTCATCCGCGACGACCACCCGCGGCTGCGCGCCAGCGCTCTCGGATGCATTGCCTGTCACTGTCATGCCTGTCACTGTCGCTTCGGTCGCGGTCACCGTCGTGTCGGTCACTGTCGTGTCGGTCACAGCCGAGCCGGCAACGCGGTCTCCCGCACCGCAGCTGCCCCCGGCTGGCCGGGGGCCGAGTCCGGCCGCGAGTCCGCGGGCAGCCGCGCTGTCACCAGCCACCCGCCGCCAGGCCGGGGCCCTGCCGCCAGGTCGCCGCCGTACAGGGCCACCCGCTCCCGCAGGCCGACCAGGCCCCGGCCAGCGCCGGGGATCGTGGTGACGGCGGGCCCGGCGGCGGCGATCGGCCGCCCGGAGTCCGCGACCTCGATGAGGAGCCCGCCCCCGCCGCAGCGCAGGCTGACTCGCGTCGCCGGCTTCCCGGCGTGCTTGATCACGTTCGTCAGGGCCTCCTGCACGATCCGGTAGGCCGCCAGACCCAGGCCAGGCGCGAGGTCGTGCGGTATCTGGCAGGCGTCAAGCTCGACGGGCAGGCCGGCCGCGCGCACCCGGTCGATCAGCGGTCCGAGCTGATGCAGACCGGGCTGCGGCTGCAGTTCGGCCAGCGGCCCGCCCGCGCTGGCCTGCCCGTCGCCAGCGCCTTCTTCCCCTGCGCCCGGCGGGCCGTACGGACTCAGCAGGCCGAGCAGCTGGCGCAGCTCCGCCATCGCCGCCCGGCCGCTTGCCTCGACGGCCAGCAGCGCTGTCCGCGCGTCGTCCGGTGCATCGCTCAGAACCTGCCTGGCAGCTCCGGCCTGGACGATCATCACGCTGACGTTATGAGTGACGACGTCATGCAGTTCGCTGGCGATCCTGGCCCGCTCGTCCTTCAGCGCCTGCCTGGTCACGGCCTCATGATCGGCCTGCAGGCGCAGCAGCCGAGCCTTGGAGTCGCCGGCCTGGCGGCGCCACTGATGGATGGTATTGGCGGCCACCAGCACCGGGAACAGCACCAGGATCGCGGTGCCAGTATGCGGCACCGCGGACGACGGGGTGTTATGCAGGTAGACAGCATCCAGCCAGCCGGCCGCCGGCATGCTGAGGATCGCGGCGCCGCGGAACCGGCTGTAGACCACTGCCGAGTAGGCGGCCAGGACGACCGCGGCCAGGGTGATCACATTCGCGGTGGATCGCGGCGACAGCACGGCCGCGGCAACAATCAGCCAGAATGCGGTCAGCGGGCGCACCCGGCGGACGGCGAGAGGCGCGGTGGTCAGCGCCGCGAGCACGAGATCGGTCAGCCCGAGGCCACTGCCGTCCGGCACCGTTACGACCAGCCCTGAGGCCGGGTAGGCAGCGCGCACGGGAGTGAGGAGTCCCGATGGCCTGGAGATGGTCACGAGGACGGCAACGGTGGCGATTGCTGCGACCATGACGTCCTGGGCGATCGCGCGCCGGGATGGCATGGCCCGGTCCTCGGCTGAGGTGACGAAGGCGGCGGCACGCCGGAACCCGCTGCGCACCTGCCGCGCGGGCCAGCCCGGCGACGCCTGCCCGCTGCTGCCAGGCAGGCGCCAGGCCGACGGGGCGCGATGTTCTATCACCTGCTCATTGTGAGCCAGGCGGCGACACGACGCAGTCATCCGATCGGAGCATTCGGCTACATCGCGAGGACGATGCCAGGCCAGATTTCATCCGCATCGGGCCGCTGCGTGCACCTGGCGGGCGACGTCAGCCGGGCCCGGACGGGCCTAGGTTGCACGGCATGCAGACCCTGATTGAGCTCAGTGACGTCACCAAGCGCTACGACGACGACGGCCATCCGGCTGTTGAGCACGTCAGCTTCGCGGTTGCGCCCGGCGAGGCCGTGGCGATCATGGGACCGTCCGGGAGCGGGAAGTCGACCCTGCTGAACCTCATCGCAGGGCTGGACCGGCCGACATCCGGGACCGTGACCGTGGCCGGAGAGCGGGTCGACAAGCTCAGCGAGACCGGCGGGGCCCGATTCCGGCGTCAGCAGGTCGGCATGATCTTCCAGTTCTTCAACCTCCTCGATGACCTGACGGTCGCCGACAACGTGATGCTCCCGGCTCAGCTAGCAGGCGAGTCCCGGGGGAAGGCGCTCGGGCGGGCCGGCGAGCTGCTCGCGGCGCTGCATATCAGTCAGCACGCGGACGCCTATCCGGCCCGGCTGTCGGGCGGCGAGCGGCAGCGCGTGGCAATCGCCAGGGCCCTGGTCAACCGGCCGGCGCTGCTGCTGGCCGACGAGCCGACCGGTGCGCTGGACTCGGCCACCGGCTCCGAGATCGGCGAGCTTCTGCTGGACCTGAACACATCCGGCCAGAGCCTGGTCATGGTCACCCACAATCCCGACCTGGCCAGCCGCTACGCCGGCCGCGTCATCCTGCTGGTCGACGGCCGGATCAGCAGCGACGTCACGACCGGGCCGCAGG
>Ga0302325_10032436_pt1 | contig 10725 bp, 6 predicted proteins | sample Palsa_T0_2_FD_201948 | JGI IMG/M metagenome (GOLD analysis project Ga0302325, IMG submission 201948) | Peat permafrost microbial communities from Stordalen Mire near Abisko, Sweden - Palsa_T0_2 | ecosystem: Environmental > Terrestrial > Soil > Palsa > Peat permafrost | place: Sweden: Abisko...
GCCTCCGGCTCCGCAGGTGCTGCATGGGCTCTCGCCCTGGAAGCCGAACACGAAGTTACCTTTGATGCTGGCAAGGCTGAAGGCGGACGTAGCCTGCAATTTGGCCTCGCCGCTGCCCACGATCCCGCCTGGGGCGCTGGCGCTGGTGTCGTCGAACTCGATCAGGCGCATCGTTTGCGCCACGCCGCCCGAGACATTACCGACGGCCACGGAAACCGTGAGATTCGCCGAAGCGAACACAACCGTCCCGCGATTATCCGTGCCGATGCTGTAGACGCCCGTGAAAGCAGTTTCAGCAAAACCCGTTGTGCCACCGGATCCCTCGCTCTGGTTCGCGTCCATCAGACCCGCGGTGATGTTCCCGTTGCCATCGGCGGTAAAGCTGCCCACGAAGTCCGCCCCATAGACACTCCCCGCCGCATTGCCGTTGGCGAAGCCGCCCAGGCGGAAGGCATACGTGCCCTTCAACTCGCTGTCGTTCGGCCCGGCCGCAAGGATGGTGAGCGTAAACTGCTGCGTCGCGGTCTGTGGCGTCGGGCTAGTCGCGTCGGTCACCTCCACGCTGAACGTTGAAGAGGCGGCGGCCGTCGGCGTTCCCGAAATCGCACCCGTGCCGCTGTTCAAAGACGCCCACGCAGGCAACGCACCCGCGGCGATGCTCCAGGTGTAGGGGTGCGAGCCGCCGGTGGCCTCGAAGGTGCTGTTGAAGGGCAAGTTCACCGTGCCCCCCAATGTGGTTGCGGCGATACTCAGCGACCCAGGCGGGTTAATGGTGATGCTGTACGCCTGAGAGGCAGCCTGCGCAGTCGGGCTGGTGGAATCGGTCACCTTCACCGCAAAATTGAAGGTCCCGGTCGCAACGGGCGTGCCCGTGATTTGGAACGCACCTCCGCAGCCGCCGGAGCAGCCGCTGAGGGTCAATCCGGTGGGAAGCGCTCCGCTTGCGATCGACCCGCTATACTGCGCGACGCCGCCACTCACTCCGATGGCTGCCGAATAGCCGATGCCGGAGATCCCACTGGGAAGCGTCGCGGTCGAAATGGCCAGAGGCTGCAGCGGGTTAATGGTGATGCTGAGCGTAAGTGCCGCCGACTGTTGCAATACACCCGTGCCCGAATCCGTTGCTTTGACGGTAAATGAGAAACTGCCGGATGCGCTGGGCGTGCCTGAGAGAGCGCCCGCGCTGCTCAGAGTGATCCCCGCAGGCAGGCTGCCGCTGCTCACGCTCCAGGTGATGGGCGCAAGACCACCGGTCGAAGCCAGAGTCTGCGAGTACGCCGCGCCCTGAATGACTCCGGGGAGCGTCGCCGTCGCAATCGTCACCGGCGGAGCAGCGATCGCGAGTGTCAGTTGCTGGTTTGCAGTCAGCGCGGGGCTAAATGAGTCAGTCGCCTTTACGGTAAACGTGAAGCTGCCGACGGCGTTCGGGGTGCCCGAGAGAACGCCCAAACCGCTCAACGTAAGGCCGCCCGGGAGTGTGCCGGATGAGAGACTCCAGGCGATCGGCGCCAGGCCGCCGGTCGAAGCCAGCATCTGCGAGTACGCTGCACCCTCAACACCGCCCGCCAGGTTCACGGTCGCGATGCCCAGAGGGGGCGGATTGACGGTCAGGCTAAGCGCCTGCGTTGCCGATTGCTGCGCCGCACCCACGCCCGAGTCGGTCGCCTTTACCGTGAACGAGGATGTTCCGGTACCGGTCGGCTTGCCCAAGAGGACGCCCGCGCTGCTCAGAGTAATACCGGCAGGCAGGCTGCCCGCGCTCACACTCCATGTAATGGGCGCCACGCCACCGGTTGAGCCCAGAGCCACGGTGTATGCCGTGCCCTGAATGACTCCGGCCAGCGCCGTCGTCGTAATGGAGACCGGAAGGGAGGTGATCGTAAGGCTGAGCGCCAGCGTCGCAGACTGTTGCAATCCACCCGTGCCAGAGTCGGTCGCCTTCACGGTGAACGCAGTCGTCCCGGCGGTGGTTGGTGTGCCCGAGAGGACGCCCGCGCTGCTCAGAGTAATTCCCTGGGGCAGGGTGCCTGCGCTGACCGCCCATGCGATCGGACCAGTTCCGCCAATCGCCTGAAGCGAGGTGCTGTACACCAGCGTTGCGGCGCCCGCAGCCAGGCTGGTGCTGGGTATGGCGAGCTTTGCCGTAACCGCCAGGGAAAGCGCCTGGGTCGCCGTCGCCGGAGTCGCGCTCGAATCGGTCGCTGTCACTGTAAACGGGAAGCTGCCGGATGCGATCGGCGCGCCCGAAAGAACGCCCGCTCCGCTTAATGTAATCCCCGCCGGCAGGCTGCCGGCGCTCACGCTCCACGCGATCGGCGCCAGGCCGCCCGTTGATGCCAAGGCAGAGGAGTAGGCCGTGCCTTGAATCACTCCGAGCAGCGTCGCCGTCGCAATCGCCATCGGCGGCGCTGCGATCGCCAGAGTCAGTTGCTGGGTTGCCGTCAGCGCAGGGCTGGAGGAGTCCGTCGCCTTCACCGTGATGGAGGTTGTCCCGGCGCTTGCAGGCGCGCCTGAGAGAACGCCCGCGCCGCTCAACGTAAAGCCGGCAGGCAGCGCGCCGGACGAGAGGCTCCACGCAATCGGCGCGGTCCCACCCGTGGACGCGAGGGTGGCGCTGTAGGCAAGGTTCACCGCTCCAACCGGCAGAGTGGTGCTGGTTACAACAAGGGTCGAGTCGACCGTGATCGTCACGGACTGAGTCTGTGTTGTGCTCTTCACCGAGGTCGCTGTCAGGATCGCGGTCGCCGTTCCGAACACCGTCGCCGGCGCGTTATACACCACGCTGGCGGTGGTGGACGCGCTCAGGGTGCCAATGCCGGTCATCGACCAAGTCACACCGGAATTGTTCGAATCGTTAGACACGGCAGCTGTGAAGCTCGCCGTATGCCCTTGGCCAATGGTCTGCGCCCCGGGCGAGATCGTCACCGAAGCGCTGACCGGCGAACTGGGAGTACTGGTGCCGGTACCGCTGCCGTTGCCGGCGCTGGAGCCGCCACATCCCACCAGAACTGCCACGAACGCAAACAGCACTCCTTGGAACAATCTGCTCAACATCCCACTCTCCCGATTGCCGATAAGCCCGCGGCTCGAGCCCAGGCAGCCTGAGCGCAAAGCATCGTCTCAGCTCCGGATGGCGCCGGCGCCTGTACGCGGGCAACTCCCGTGACAGCGAGTGAACTGCCGGGGCAGGGTGCAGACGTCGAAGTTCCTTGGATTGGCTGGTCCCGCATAAGGCGCCTCAGAGCGTGTGCCTTTTCGGGCGAAGAGCGAGGTTGTGGATCGCGCTCAATCCGGGGGACACACGTGTATCTTTTACTTTGCTCGTTGAGTACGCCTTGCGGTTATCCCCTATCGGCAACAGTGACCTACAACTTTAGTGTGCCTAATTTAGCAACACTAAACCTTCATGCCGCTCTGCCACCGTCGCGCGATTGCAACCCGGCTTCACAGGTTGAAGCCCGGCCCGCGCCTCCACTCGGCGCCGGCGGCTCGATACCATCGCCTATTTGTTGCGCAGCGGCTCGATCACCGACGCCATGTCCGCGTCGCCGAATCCGTTCGCCACAGCCACTTCAAAGAGACTTCGCGCCACCTGTGCCGTCTTCAGATCCACGCTGCACAGTGCTGCCTCGGTCTCCGCGTACAGCAGGTCCTTCGCCATCAGCCTGAGCAGAAAATTCACCGTGTAATTATGACTTGCCATCCGCGCCGAGATGGCCCCGAGCAGCGGGCTCCCCGGTGCACCTGCCTTCAGGATGGACAGCGCCTTCTCCGGGTCCAGCCCGCTGCGCTCAATCCACGCCAATCCCTCAGCGAGGGATGCTACCTGCACCCCGCACAGAAAGTTGTTGATCAACTTCATCTTCGCGCCGCTTCCCACAGGCCCGAGATGCACGATCTCCTTGCTCATCGCCTGCAGCACCGGCCTGGCAGCCTCGAGCGCCCGGTCGCTGCCGCCCACCAGAAACGAGAGTTGGCCCGCCTCCGCCTGAGTGCGGCTACCCGTCACCGGAGCATCCAGCAACTCCGTGCCATGTTCGGCCGCCAGAGCCGCAAGCTCCGCGATCCATGCTGGGCTTACAGTACTCGACTCAATCAAAATCGCGCCCTTCTCCGCAGACTCAAGAGCGCCGCCCTTTCCCAGCCACACCTCGCGTGACGCCGCGTCGTCCGCCAGCATGGCGATCACCACCGATGCGCCCTTCGCGGCCTCCGCAGGAGTGGACGCCCGCCGCGCACCCGCATTCACCAGCGCCTGCGCCTTCGCCGCGGTGCGGTTGTAGACAGCCAGCGAGAACCCCGCCTTTAGGAGGTTCGCCGCCATGCCGCCGCCCATCGTGCCCAGTCCAAGTATCGCGACATTCTCACTCACGGAAACACTCCTCCTCTTCGTCCCTCATCAAGCCAGCGAACGCACTGCAATCAGGCGATCCGCATCCTTGTTCTCCACGCGGACCGGGTTACGCAAAGGCCGCCCGAAACCCTCGTAGCGTACCTCCATCCAGTCGCCATCCTGCAAGGCAATCCCATCGCCGAAGCTCAGCGAATGGGCGCCGAAGAAATGCACATGCACGTCGCCCGGCTGGCGGTGGCCCTCAAACTTGAAGTGATGATGCTCCAGATTACTCAGGCTGTGACACATATTCTCCTCGCCCGTCGCCACCGCCTTCGACCAAATCGTCTCCGCTCCGCGCTCGATCTTCGCCTTGCCGGCCACGTTCTGAAACTCCGCGCCAACTACCAACTCCGGCCCGAGGCTGCATGTGCGCAACTTCGATCCTGCCAGGTTCAGATAGTTCCGCTTCTCGAACCGGTGGTCGGAGAACTCATTGCCCGCCGTCATCCCGATGCGATATGGTGCGCCATCCTCGCCGACGATGTAGATGCCAGCCACCTCCGCCTCTTCGCCGCCATCCTCCGCATAAGCCGGCACCGTCAGCGGCTCAAACGGCGCCCGCAGGATCGCGCCGGTCCCCTTGTAAAACCACTCCGGCGCAGTCCCTACCCAACCCTCCGCGGGACGCCCGCCCTCGACACCCCACTGAAACATCCGCATACTGTCCGTCACAGCCTCGCCCTTCGCAGCTCCCGCCCTTTCAGCGACGTGCATGGCATCTCTGTCCTTCGCGCTGCCCAAGTGGGTCAGGCCCGTCCCGGCGATCATCAGCCGCGACGGATCGCCCGGCACGTCGATCGGCGCCAGCAGATGCCACTGGGAAGCCCCCGCATAGATCTCGTCGTAATCCAGCAACTCGCCCTGCGCCAGTGCAAGCACCTGCTCCCCAAGTCTTGCTTCATTCCGCAGGCAGCGCCGCGCCAATTCATATATGCTCTGCACGCCAGTCAGGCAGCGGAGATGAGGCTCCTTCACCAGCGCAATCCTGCGCAATGAGCCGTTGCCAATCTGGACCAGATGAATCAAATGCGACCCTCCTCACTCAATTACTGTGAAGCGCTTCAGCGAATCCTCGTTGACCGTCAGGCCGAGGCCGGGGGTGTTCTCGTCCAGGTCGATATACCCATCCACCGGAACCGGCTCGCCGTCGAAGATATACCAGAACAGCTCGTTGCCCACTTCCACATCGACCTTGGGAAAGAACTCCGCAATCGGCGAGTTCAGGCTCGCCATCACCACGTGGTAGTTGTGCATCTGTCCCGCGTGTGGCACTACGGGAACCTGATACGCCTCCGCCATCGCCGTGATCTTGCGTGCCTGGCTGATCCCTCCAACCCGGTTCGTATCGAACTGTATATAGTCGAGCGCATTCGCCTCCAGCAGGTCGCGGAATCCAAACACCGTGAACTCATGCTCTCCGCCGGCAATCGGCACTCGCCCATATGCCTTCAACTCCTTGTACCCGCGCGCGTCATCCGGAATCACGGGCTCCTCCAGCCAGCGCAGGTGGAACGGCTCCAGCAGCGGCAGCATCCGCTTCGCATAGTCGAGCGTCCAGCCCATGTAGGCATCGGCCATCACATCCACACCGTCGCCGACCACCTCGCGCACCGCCCGCACCAGTTCGATGTTGCGCTGCATCCCCTCCGCGCCGTCCACCGGCCCCCACCCAAAGCGCAGCTTCATCGCCTTGTAACCTTCTTCCCTGTAGCGCGCGGCCTCCACCCGCAGTTCATCGAGCGGCATTGCGTAGAGACGGCTCGCATACACCGGAATGCGCTGCTTCGTCCGCCCGCCCAGCAGCCGGTACACAGGCTGTCCGGCGGACTTCCCCAGCAAGTCCCACAACGCGATATCGACCGCGCTGATCGCCACCATCCCCACGCCCTTGCGCCCGAACGCCATCGTCCGGCGGTACATCTGCTGCCACAGAAATTCAATGTCCCACGGGTCCGACCCAATAAGTAACGGTTTCAGATACGTATCGATGCAGGCCTTGGTGACCAGTGGTGACAGCGCAGCATTGCCCAGCCCTATCAGCCCTGAGTCCGTGAATATCTCCACCAGCACCCATCCGTGGAACGCAAAGTTTCCCATCGACGCCTCGCGGAACATCACCAGGTCCATCGGATTGGTGCAAAAATGGGGAGGAAGAGGAGTCGTCTTGCCCTCCCACTGAACCACACGCGCGCGCACTTCCGTGATCTTCATGTTTGGCTCTCTACGGATATCAATTCCTGGGCCTTCAGCGGATGTAGCCTGCCCCCCAGCAGCAAGATCGCCAGGAACCCAGTCAGGTGAAAGGTCCCGACAATCAAGAATAGCGTTCCATATCCAAATCCATGCCCCAGCAGAAAGCCCGCGGCCACGCCAAAAACAGCTCCGCCGATCGCTCCGCCAAATCCTATCATTCCCGACACCGTTCCCACCGCCGACAGGGGAAAGATATCCGCGGGCAGCGTCATCATCAACCCCGACCACGACTGCTGACAGAAGAACGCAATGCTGAACAGCATCAGCGCCCAGCCCACCGGCACATAGGGTACCAGCATCACCACCGGCATAAACAAAGCGCTCAGCCCGAGGGCGAACTTCCTCGAAAAGTCGAGCGACCGACCCCGCCGCAGCAGCGCGCTCGACAGCCACCCGCCCAGAAAACTCCCAATCCCCGAAGCCGCATACGGAATCCACGCGTAATAGCTCACATGCTTCACATCGAAGCCGCGCACATCGTAGAGATACTTCGGCAGCCAGAACAGGTAGAAGTACCAGGCCGAGTCGCTCATGAACTTCGCAAACACCAGCACCCGCACCTGGCGCATGGCAACAATATCCAGAAATGACATCCGCTGCGCAATCAGACGCGCATCCAGCGTCGCCATCGAGGCCGCGTTGTTTTCCCGATAACTCGCCCACCACCACACCACCCACGCCAGCCCCACTGCGCCCGACGCAAAGAACACCATCCTCCATCCGCTCACCAGCAGGACCACGCCAATCAGCGGCGGGGCCAGCACCGACCCCACCGCTGTCCCCGCATTGATAGTCCCCATCGCCGTCGAGCGCCGGTCGAGCGGAACCCACTCCGCCACCACCCGCGTCGCCGCAGGAAATGCTCCGCCTTCACCCATCCCCAGCAGGCAACGGGCCGCCAGCAGAAAGCCGAAGTTCATCGCCAGCCCATGCAGTGCGCACGCCGCCGACCACCACAGCATGATCAAGAGAAATCCCCGCCGCGTGCCCAGCACGTCCAGCATCCGGCCGCCCGCCGCATATAGCAGCGCGTAAGGGATCAGAAACGCAAACTGCAGCCAAGAGAACTGCTGGTCGCTCAGCGGGATCGTCCGCTCGATTGCCGAGATGGCAACCGGAAGCGTCTGCCGGTCGAAGTAGCTGATGGCAATCGCCGCCGTCACCAGCGCAACAAAATGCCACTCCACCTCAATCGCCTTTGGCCACCTCTGGGCGTCTCTCAACATAGTCGCCATCGCATCACACTAGGGCGCGGTGATGGTGACATAGCGGTCCGTCGTCTCCCAGCGGATGTGCAGTTCGGTGGACGTAGGCGTGCTGTTCTCGAACGAGAGGCTCATCACCTCCTGCGGCGCGGTCAACGGTTTGGCCTTCATTGGGATGCGGCCGAGATCCATCTTCTGGTCGTAGATGAGGCCCCACTGACCAGTCTGGTTATTCAGAATGAGCTGCCACGTATCCGCGCTGGGAAGCGAGTAAAGCGTATGCGTACCGGCGGGGACCAGCAGCGTGCCGAACTTCAGTGGCACCGAAGTGATAAGGGTCGTCGCCGGGTTCGCACCGGTCCGCCACACCTGGCCATAGGGGACAAGGGCCCCCATGATCTTGCGCCCTCGCATGTGCGGCGTGTTGTAGCGGATGTCGATGGTGCCGCCGGCCACGCTGACACTGGCGGTTGCCGGCTCGCTCGCCAGAGGCGCACCCGGTTGCGCGGAGGCCATCTGACCGCTCTTGGCGCCATCCATGGAGACCGCTCCCGTCTGAGCGTCGAGCGGAGTGGACGCGGCGGCGAACAGAGCGGCGAAGACGATGGCGGCGAGCGAAAAGCGGAACCTACAACGGAGGCGCGACAGATCAAGTCTCACGGATCTCTCTCTCTTCGAACGGTCGGCGGCGGGATGAGCGCCGGCGTTGATTTGTGCAGCGGAGCCCGTCTTCGATCTTCGATCTTCGATCAGGGGCTTTGTCGTTCCCGAAATGCTCGGCTTTCCGAGGCTGGGCTGTCAAGCGCACACCCATGCGGTGCCGAAGGAGGACATCCTGCGTCAGTTTCGCTGACACCGCATCCGCGGAGTGTTAGAAATAGCTAGTTCGTGGGTGCGCTGTAGAGCGCACAGTCACTCGGCTTTCGACGGAAGGACCACGCCCTTCTTGATCAGAATGCAGCCGTAGGTACGCTGCTCGCCGGTAGCGACCACCGCATATGCGAGGCGCGCGCGCTCGTAAAAAGCTTCGCGCGGAATACCCGCGAGTTCCAGATGCCTCCCTTCGGAGACATCAATCGCCTTCTGACAAAGCTGCTGTACCTCGGGGATCTCATTCGGCGCATGCACCTGCGTCATGCGCGCGGCGGGGGCATCGACGAAGGTATCGAGCGGCACAAGTTGCAGGCACGCCGCCAGCGCTGCCGGCAGGTCTGCGCCGTCCAGACGCACCAGCCGTTGCGCCACCGAGACTGCCGGAAAATGACAGTCCACGAGCGCGAGTTCATCGCCGTGGCCCATCGACGCCAGAGCATGCAAAAGCTCCGGCGTGTGCAGAACACTTAAAGTCTTCAACATACTTGCATTCTCCTGACACCGTATTGGAGAACCATGGTATACGCATCCTTCAATCTCTCGTCTGTATCAATGGGGCCTCCGCTATCGAGCGGAACCCATGAATGCATCGCATCGACGTCTGGATATTGCCGTCTGAATATTACCGCTTCGCTTCGCGGGGATAGGATATCTCGATCAGGCTATAGACATTGCTGTTGCCCACGGGAACCGACCCAGACCAATACACCCCGGCCCCGCCAAAGGGAGTAGGCGCGATGGTGCCCTCAAGCGACAGCGTTTCACCATCCGCTGTGTTGGAACCTTTGACGGTGATCTTCGATCCAACGACCGAAAGAGTAATGGTCGTATTCGGCTTGAAGACTCCGGTCAATTGCTTCTGTGGGTCCAAAGGAGACCCGACGCCGTTCTCAATCTTGTAGAGTTGGAACATGCATTTGTCAGCAGCCTGGATTGTCCGCCAGAATCGCAGCGAGTAGCCGGTCTTACTGCGCGGGTCGTACTTGATGAAGATGTCTGCCCGCTCGACCCTGGGTAGATCATCGGGCGAACCGGCGATGCCAAATCCCTGTCCGGCTGTCTTTTCGGGCGACATCACAACCTTCACCTGCATGTCTCCGGTCGGGGTATCCCGCTGATAGAGAAGCGAGGCATGAGGAAGCGGGGCGCGAACAGGGCCAGCGGCTGCTGATGCAGCTGCAGCGGCGCCAAAACCTGTGCCGGCCGGTGCAGCTCCGGCGAGCCCGCTTACGCGAAGGCCGTAACCATTCACGAGAGTATCTCCGGTCACTGGGGTCCAGGTGCCGATTACTGTCCACATCCCGTTTTCATACGAGGTGTTCTCCGTCTCCACAAAGTTGCGGAAGTCCGGGGAGACGGTTGTCGACTTGATATCGCCGGCTGCGACCGGCTTACTTGCAACCGCTACTACCTCTGGGCCGGGATCGCTGATATTGTGCTTAGGCTGAATACTCACTCGAAGGTACTTGCCTACATCGCCTGAAGTCAGTGTGTAACTCCTCAAAGGAAGACTTCCCCTACTCACGGCTACTTTTCGCGGATTCGCGCACTGCGCATCCGCGCACTGGTACCAGGTGATTAGCGACTGATCTTCCCTTCCGCCTAAGTCGAGCGCGTAATTGACATTTACTTTGCCATTGGCAGGAGTGGCTATTGCCGGATCCTTTGCAAATTTCGGTGGATCGATGTAAGCAGGTTCGACATAAACAGGGACCGTCACGTAAAAGCCGTTGGCCGCCATCGCCTTTACCGGGACCCACTCGCCGGTGTTACTCGTGTTATGGCCGGTGACAACAATGCTGGGACCGGTTGTCGCGCTGAGAGATACGAGGTTGGAGGAAGTCGACCAGGTGACAGGAGTTGCCTTGGCCCGGGCCGGGGACACGATCGCGCCGATGGTTACGCCGGCTGCGCCAGTGCGAATGGAGGGCGAAACGGCAGGGCTGACAAACGGTCCGGCCCCAGCCAGTCCGCTGTCAGGAGTTCCACCCGACACTG
>Ga0302325_10032437_pt1 | contig 10725 bp, 10 predicted proteins | sample Palsa_T0_2_FD_201948 | JGI IMG/M metagenome (GOLD analysis project Ga0302325, IMG submission 201948) | Peat permafrost microbial communities from Stordalen Mire near Abisko, Sweden - Palsa_T0_2 | ecosystem: Environmental > Terrestrial > Soil > Palsa > Peat permafrost | place: Sweden: Abisko...
TGAAGCTGAAAAATCGCACTCCACCTCCAATCACGCATCAGGCACAACATTACTTTCCTTGAGTTAAAACACCGCGCCTGCCTAAGGGCAAGTAAGCATGACTACTACAAACTCAGACAACGACTTCCTGGCAGTAATGTGGTTGCGTCGCACGTGACACTACCACTACACCACTACACCCCTGGATGCTGTCACTACCCCGCTGAAGTCATGAGGGCTGGCTGTTAAACTCGAGCTCCAGTAACACCCATACCCCATTTCTCAGCGCATGCGATAGAAGACTAATGATCTACATTTGATTTATTTATCGATATATTTCTTCGGCTCTAGACCACGAAAATCAGGATGGAATAGTGAGTACTCCGCGCTCAAAAGTGAGGTCAAATTGTTAAGTTGAGGGCTGAAAAGAAAGCATGCCAAGGAACATCGCAGATAGGACGCCTGTGGTGATACCGGCTGGCTGCGTACCTCTACTCCACCTTGTTTGAAGATATTTCTGCTCTGAGACCTCGTGCTCTCATCGCTTAGAGATCTATCTATCCTCTGGCCAGACAAGTCACAAGAAAAGTACTCTCCCCTATTACCAGGGACGAATCCCCCGCGACGACGGCATTTAAGAATCAGTAGCAGTAAGGAAGTACTTTATGCGTGTGATACCAGCCATGGACAAATTCCCATTCTCCACACGAAAATAGAAATAAGAACAGCCCTATGAGATCCCGAAATAGATACTGTTTAGGCTGTGTGGTTTCACGTTCAGGCCTTGGCTACAGGGATTCTCAGTGCGTTGCCCCCCTTGGATTACGCGAAAGTTAAATCGTGCGACGGGGATGACGCTGCACCCCACCACTACACCACTACACCGCCAGCTCTGGATACTCGGTGCATGTGGGGGTTCAAAACGTTTCAATGTTGTCATTGGAGCCACTCTGAAAAAGAAGAATTGGATGACAGCAAGGTATGTACAAGAAACAGCTCTGCGAATCGGAGCTCTAGTCCCCAATCGTACTCGATCCTCCTCCGGAAAGCTCACTCAACACCTGCGTCGCCATCACGGTCCCGGTATCGTTCACATAGATATTGCTCACCACCTGCAGCCCCACGAATGGCGTGTACACATATTCCAGCTTCCGCACCGGCTGCCCGTGGATCACCGCGCTGGTGTTCTCGCCATTGAACGTCATGTCCTTCAGATAATACCCCACCGTCTGCTGACTCTTGAGATTCCCATCGTTGTCGAGATACTGATCGACGATCGACCCGGTCTGGGTCAGGATGCGGTTCGCATGCGTGTTTCCCTGGTAGTTGTTCGTCGAGTACAGCACGTTGTGCGACAGGTCGTAGGAGCTGGGCACGCCGCGACTTTGTATCGACGAGCCCTCTAATGCACCGACGGTGGTGTTGGTAATGTTCACCAGGTCGGTTCCGAGTGCGACAAGTGTGGGGTTCAGGTCGATCGAGTTGAGGATGTCGCCGATCATCAGCACGAGATTCTCGAGACGCGCTTCGAGCAGGACCTTGGCGGTGACGTTCTGGATCGAGAGGGATACGCGGTCGATGGAGAGGTCGACCCCGGCGTTGAAGGTAAGCAGGGAGAGAACTTGCGCTTCGAGGTTGATTTTTGCGGTGAGGTTTTCGACTAGGATGTCGATTTCACCGACGTGAACGGAGGCATTGAGGTATATGTCTGGCGGCGGGTTGGTAGTTGAGACTCCAGCGGGTGTATCGAGCGTATCGTATGTGGTGGACTCTGGGTCGCCAGTTAAAGAGAGGTTGTAGCCTGTGTAGCCGCTGTTTCCACCCGCTGTGGATATTGCTGATTGAGCGTAGACATAGGAATAGAGGAGGACGACGACGAGGTTCTTGACAAGTGAGAGACGCATATTGACTGTGACTTCTCGCCGTTGCAGCAGAACGGCGTGATGTTGAAGACGAAAGTAGCTTCACTAGAAGAGGGAAAAGTAAAGGATAAGAGAAGGAATGACAAGAAAGCGCACAAGTGGACGAGATAAGCATCAACGAATAGCACGAAGTGGAAGAAGTCTTCCCATCATGCGCAGAAGGGGAAAAGGAGAAATGGATTATCCCCGTTCCTTCGGTGATTTCAACAGCACATAATGCAACCGAGCCAGGTTCAGAACCTGTTTGTTTCCTCCAAGCCTCCTAACTCAGATGGATGACCTCGATGGCAGCCACAAAAGCAATCTTAAAAATGAACATGAAGACCAATGAGCTCCCCTTATGGAAGCTCAATGCGGGGAATCCCCAAGCTTCTGCAGGTTGCATTGCCTCCTGCATGAAATTAAACCCAAGAATTTCGACTAGTTCAGCACTTTTCCTTACTGGGCGTTCTTAGGGGGATTGTAGACCAATGCCATTGCAAAGCGAAATCATGGGGTAGGACGCCACCGTCTGGCTAAGCTGTTAGCGAACGCCGGCACTCAGCCCGAACGTTCGCTTCATGCCGTGGCCAACGTTATTTCTGATCGAAAACAGGATTTGTTCCTGGCGATCGCATGAAAATGGCATCTCAGGGGTCTCCATGCGGTAGGAATGCGATCGCAGGCGGAGAGGCCTGCCGGATTCAGGAGATGGGCGCTCGGAGGCCCCTGACTTATCACAGTCTCTCCCCATACCGTCATGGGAAAACGTTTTGTTCCGTTGTTAATCTCCAGCGCAGCTCCTCTACTTCGACCTGTTTCTGTTGTTTGAAGACTTGGGAGCTTCAGTACCGTCCGCATCGCTGAATCCAAATGGTCTGAACCGCACAGAACGACTTCACATTCGACACACTCGTTACCTCTTCACTTCTCTGCAATGGCGTCGCGTTGGACGTTTTTGGCCCTCTTTCTGAGCTTCCTGCTCATGAGCACTTCACCCGTTATCGCACTGTCATCAAGCTCCGGCGTGATCCCACCAGCAACTTCTCCTCCCAAGAAAGGCGGCGGGGGAACAACGTCAGTAGTCACCACCCCACCGACCGCAACGACAAATTCGAGTGCAGGAAAAAGCACAGGGACATCAAGCAGCGCCGCCAGCAGCAGCGTGACAACCACGCCCTTGTCAGGCGGCGATAACTCAACGGCACCAGATGTCTTACTGAACGTCCCCCAGCTTTCCGTGGGGAGGATCGAATTGGACGTCGATAATCTCCAGGCGGACATCAATCTTAACGCCAACGTGGCCAGCTTGGTGAAAATCAATGCTGGAGTTGCGGTCTCAATCACGAAAGTCAACATCACGATCTCAGACGTGGATGCTCAGTTGGAGCTCATCGTGAGGTTAGGTCATCTGGTGGATATCGTACAACGTGTTTTCCAATCGCTAGATCTGAATCCACTGTTGATCACTTTACTCAATGATGTGACGCAAGTGGTGAGTTCTCTCTCTTTGCCACCAAACCGATGTGGATTTGAACTGACAGGATGAAGGTCGACACCGTAGTAGGCTCTGTAGACGGCCTCCTAGGGTCCATCACCCAAAGCGGCACAACGCTCAACTTCATCGTCGACAACCTCGGGAACATTGTTCAATCCGTTGTAGGCGCAGCCGGTCAAACAGTCGATACCATTGTTGGCAACTACCTGACGAACATGACCTATACCGGTGTTGAGACGGCGCTGGCCGGTGGACAGGTGCAGAAACAGTACTTGTATGCTCCGCTCAATGCGTTGGTTAACATTATTTTCAACTCGCTGGGCCAGATTGTACAGGCGACTGTAGCTGGCACGGGGAGCGGAACGAGTGGTGGCTCTTCGAGCACAACGAGCTCGGTTCTGCCTTCCAGTACCGGAGCTTAATTTGGGCAAGGGGTTGTTGTATATATTCCTTTCACTGAATAAACTCGTTTCTGAAATTTCAAAATGCAGATGAGCTTCTGATGCCTTCCATAAGAGATAAGCAACATGACTGAAAGGAGACGAGCTCACCGATAAGCTGACTTGCTACGAAATAGGTCAATGCTATACCTTTATTACGAAGTGGGAAACCAAGACGTAACTGTACTTGTGCGGAAAGTGGCTTGATTAGTCAATGAGGTGCTCAGAAGAGCCCGAGCCTAAATAAAGATTAGCAGTATACGCGAGGTCACGTGCATGACAACGAAACCGCCCAGTAACATGTTTCATATATCTGTAGCCAGTTCTGTGATGGATGAACTGAAATGGCTTGAGTAGGAAGATCAGACACCGCATTAAAGTCTACGATTGTATATTGGGCGAGGTGTTGAAGTTCTTCTAATAGATTTATGCGAGGTACGTGCCTCGTGAGCTTTCACGATATGCGAGCGCGGAGACGATCCGAGCAAACGTAAAATATAACCCTTGGAAAACTTGCACTCAAACAATGTCTCATAGTCTAGAGCTTTCCCGAGGATGTCTTGGGTCTTTTGAAGTTCGCAGGGCGACGTCTGCAAGGGAGTCAACTTGCGTGTCTCACGTGATCTTGAGCTTGTGGAAAACTTTTCATCATAATGGTAGGTAAATTATCTTGTGCTGTGTTCCGTTTATCTTTGAAGCTTGTTCTGGGTATTACACCACATACCTCTTTGCTAATATTCTCGCAATGCTGCCGTTGTTGACATCCGACTATGCACCGAACTCCGACCCCAATGATTCTTTCCAAGATGAATTACTAGTGCAATTTTTACTTCTCCCTTTCGATATCTTCAAATTTGCTTCCTGAAGCCCCTTTCACAGAGTGGTATTGTTGGCCATGATCGTAAGTCCTGACATACATCTTTCATTGAGCTACTGTACGTCGCAATCGGGACTGGGCTTGTTACCTTTCACCAGATGCCTCTTGTCTTGACGCCGCTTACTCGCATTGCCGCATGATGGAGTTTTTTTGGACCGGGATCTTCGAGTTGGTGGCGATTGGAGTGTGGGGAATTAGTTTCCATTCACTCGTCTCTCTGTGACACGTCCAGTGCCAACAAACTCGATTCCAGGTTCATCCCCACTGGTATGCCTTCGCTTCATAGCATGCTTCATCAGGGTCGAGAGACTGCTAAATCTCCTACTCGTCCTCCTCTGGCTCAGAACTGCAGGCGGTATGCCATTCACCACGATGGCTGGCGGCGTGCCAGGGTATCTCGGGCTTCCAGCATCCCCAGGGCTTCGATGACTGCTACCACTTCTCGGTGTATTTCTTGTTTGTGGCTTTTCGCCTCGTTCAACCTGTTCTCTTGCCTTTGGAAACACGGAAAGGTAGATGGGGTACAAGGTTCCGAGACCCAAGAAGGCAATGAGCAACCAGTAAGCATATTGCCCTGACCGCTTGTCGTGGTTGAGAATTATGAAAGAAAGCCATGGAAGGAATCCATTGCCAGATGCTGCGCTGGTCAAGATAACAGATGCCATTTTCGTGCGGCGTCCCATGCGCCTCAATGCTGTTGCAAATATCAATGGTGAAAGAGGGCCGAGGAAGAAGGAGAGGGCTATGATGAGAGCCCCTGGGACATTGGGGTCCACATTGGTGATGGAGAAAATGAGGATAGACAAGAGGAGAGCACCGAGGAAGGATATCAGGAGGACGATCCGTGGTGGCACGAAAACGCAGGTTGCTGCAAACACTATTCGACCACCTGCCGTGGAAGCATTGGCTATGATGCCGTAGTTATAGGATGTGAGGCTCAATCCTGATGTATCGAGGGTTTGGTTCAAGAACAGTCCACTCGATTCATGGACTCCGGAATAAAGGAACTGAGCGCAGAATGCCATAAATAGGGTGACGAAGATGACTTTGCAATTGAGGGTACGGAATCGTTGTTCCGACTGGGCGATGGCAGTGAACATTTGGCTTAGTTGTGGGAGTCCTGGTTGAGATCGTAGTTGCAGATCATCATCGGTAGCTTCTGGCAACGGTAGATAGTACAAAGCTAGAGCTAGAACGGCATTGAACAAGGCGATGGCGAGGTAGAGCCATTGAATGGAGAGAAGTGAAGATCCGTCTAAGACATGTTGCCAAAGGCCTTTCTCGGCGACGACCATCCCAACTAACGTGCCAACCGCCTCAACAGTTTGACCTAGAAGGAGGCGTATTTCGCCATAATAGGCATGGCCACAAAGTACGAAGAACGGGTTCGCAGCTGTTTCGATGATAGAAATTCCGAAGCCTACAAAGAAATTGGCGACCAAAAAGCCTGGGTAAGACAGGAGCAGTTCTGACGGCCAATAAATGAAAACACCGGTTCCATAGATGCACAAGCCAGTAATGAAGGTTGCTTTGAAGGTTGATCTCGTGAGAACATAGTTGCCAACAGTGGTAGGACCAAAAGCATAAGCGCCAAAGTAGGCCGTGTATAAGCCCACCGTGCGAGCCTCGCTATTTGACGTGATCCTGGAAACTTGGTTGTTGAGATTGTTCCAAAGGCCATGGGAGAATCCACAGATGAAGAAAAGCACAGATATCAGTGTGCAGTATTTTATCGAATCTCTCATGCTAGCGCGAAGCATGCTTCTCGGCGCACGGAGATGGATGAATCCAAAATAGATCTCACTCTCTGTTCTTTCAAATGGGGACGCCCTGTTGATTCTCTCCGATTCTGCGATTGGTGAAGCTACAGCCTCTTGCAAACCCAAGCCAACATTTGGAAAGTTTCGTCGCGTGTCTCCTATTCGTAGTCCCGGCTCTGGCACAACATCTCCAGTCATTGTCCCATCAGTGGCATTTGACGAGAATCGATCGCGGGATACGAGGAGACTGTCTGTAGTCGAGACCAATGCAGGCGGTGGATAAGTGATAGGCGACTGTACTCCAGTAGTGTTTCCAGGCGTTGGGGATGAGATTCCGGTGGTTGCTGGATTTGAGCTTTTGTACAAACTTCCAAAGCAGGAAGGACAAGAACTTCCTCGGTTGCTATCAAGGAGCACCGGCATGATCCTGCTAATTAGAGGCTTCATTGTGGGGATGCAAGCACAAACAATCCCAAGATTGACTTCCACGGCACTCCACATGAACGATACTGAAGCGTGATATGAAAAGTCGACTTCATTTCCGAGTAGGGGTGACGTATGGGGGTTGGAGGGCCCTGAAGATTGTTGGAGATAGTAGATGCGGACGACATCAGTAGCAATAACATATATACCGAGGCCGAAGGTTGCAATCAGGATTATCTTTTGCTTCCTGGGCAACTGCATCGCTGTCAAGACCGGTATTGGCAAAATGAGAATGGCGATATCGGTAATAACATTCACCGGGGCCGATGCCAAATACAATGTGATGAGAGGAATACATGTTCCGATGGGAGCAAAAACTTGGGAAACCGGTACGCATTGGAAAACGTTGAAGAACGTTAAGACGAGGCCGGCAAGGTTGACCACCACGAGGGTTACCCATGATGCCACTCGGAGCAGCTTGTGGGCATTACGAGATAGACGCAAGTACAGGATCAGAATTGAAGATTTTGCAGCCATCAAGCAAGGGTTCTAAGTCACAAATCAGTATTGTTTACCAAAAGAGCTGCTCACTAACGTAGAGTATTGCAAATGCATATTCGCACTTCCTGAGTGGGTATTCCCAGTCGTCTGGAATATTGGCATCTCGCAAGCCCAATCCTGTCGAGGTTCCGTATGCAACAGAGAATGATAATCCAAAAGCCAGAATCTGCCAAGATGTAAGTTTTAAGAAAATCACGCACAGTCACAGCATCGCAGCTCCATGACCGAACTTTCCGGAAGCTTTCAAGTGAAACTTACCCATCCAAATACAATAAAATAATCATCCCAGGTGATTTTCCTCACGATCACCAGCCGACTCGTTAGCCTTGCTACAACGAATATTGTAGCTATCCCCAATGTTGTAACTGTTACAACTAGCACTGATTCATGTCGATCAGGAAATTGGCCCCCAGTTCTGGCAAATAGGAGATACGGACCACGCTGTGCAGATGCAGACATCGTCGTCATCGAGTGACTTTGTCCTCTTGTTCCACCCGATTGGATGTCTGATAAAATGTATATCTTCTCATGGCCAAAGCAACATTTTCATATTTCAGATCCACGATTTTGCCGGGACCCATTTTGAGCTCATCGTAGGAAGATGCTAAAGTAAATGCTCAAACCACCAATGACTTATTGAAGCAAAATAATTACGCAAGGCCGACGTTCTGGGGATGGAGCTGAACCCGGGAGTTTGAAGAGCTTACTAACGATCGGCGCATTAGATAAACTGTGGAGATGACGATTCAGGGGCACTTTACTGGCTGACATTGGAGCCCATTGCGGTATCTCTAACCAGTCGGTCTTGTACTCGGCAGCCTTGGCCGTTGTTGTGGCTTTATCCAGCCACTAAATGACTGGGGTATCTTGGCAGCGGAGTACCCGAGGGCTAGACCCTCATTCGGTCAAACTGTACCTGTATTGCTGTCAGCTATTTTTGCTGACTGTACGGACTGCATCTCGGTTGTAAAATTGGATCTCGATACTCCAAACTCAGCATCTGGGACGAGAGATACCAAAAGAAGTAGCGAAAGTCTACCCACTATCTCTTCCGTTGCAGGACTGTGCCAAAAGCAACACATCATCAACTCGACATTCATTGCGGAATTGAATATCGTAGTTCTATATTGGGTAAAAGCAACGAGCCAGTAATTGAGTGCCACGCTCATGCATGAGCCTGCGTCTGGGCAGTTCTCCCCACACAGGGTTAATTGAGAGGTCACTTTGGTATCCGGAGGTTCCTTCGTTTTCCAGGCCGTAGCAATTTGCCGAAATCAGCAGCCGCCTTGACAACAAATCGTGGCTTCGGGTGTTGGATAAAGGAAGCCCGGGCAGACTCATTGCGTGTTAGATTTGATGTATTACCCCTCCATGCAAGCCACCCCGCAGTTACCCCGCAGCTGACCTATATGCAAAATTCATACAATGTTTGAAAATATAGATCTGAGAAACTGATATTAAGGTTGAAGAGGGAAAGAGGCAATTTTTACATGACGGCCTCTAGTTGCCTGAACAACTACGGGGGATTAAGGGAAGTTCTCAAATCAGAAGGCAAATTGTCTGTATCTCTCAACCTTCACTCAAGAATGGAGGGTTCAGCAGCGCTTGGTCCAACAATTCATCCCTGCCGCAATTGATATGTCGTCGTTGAGGATCCTGTTCGAGACGGAGCCTGTGGAGCCACCGAAACTCCGTGTATGGTCGGCTCGTAACGACCATACCAACCTTCCCGCTCTCAGAGTCTGCCCGACGGCAAGCTTTTTCAATCAATAATCAAGCCGAAAACATCATTTCTGTCTAATGGAGGCACTCAAGGAGCCGGTTTATTTGGAAACACGCTCCCGAGACCTTCACCGGCATAGGCCGCGTACGTGACTGGCCCTCTCTAGTCTCCCAAAAAAAACCTCATTATCTTTACTCATCATTCGTCTCCACCTTAGCTTTATGTTCTGAAGATTTGAGTTTCCAACGCCTCAGGAGTTTCAAAATCTTACTATCTCGTGATGCTGCATAATAAAGTGGCAGACCACGAGTTTATCTTCTCCTCCTTCTACTATTTACTTTCGTCACATACAAATAATGAGGAGGCTTGCGTAAGAAGTGACTCTCTTGAGAGTACGGTTTAATTCCTGTATTGAGAAGACAAATGAAAGTACAAAAAGCTCACCTAACCTGTGGGCAGCTTTCTTCATTTTTGTTATTGAATTGTCATTTGGCCGGATTCTGGCCGCACGGCCAGCTCCTTGGGAAATAAGGCAGCGCGCATCCGATGAACAGATACCGGCATCGATATGTACGTGATATCGGGGATTGAAATCAGCAGTCGATGCCTGAACGTGCTCCCAGGTATTTAAGGGATTCCACTGCCATTTCGAGAATCCAATTCTAACGAATTTGCTGAGCTGGGCAATATATCACTATCAACACTTCAGAGTCTCCTCCCCTTCCTACCATCCTGACTTCTTTTATTCAAGTAAAAATCATATCTCGGAACACATTTTTAGCTTTCTTTCACCTTTTTCAATTTCCAATCAAATTCGTATCATTATTTTTCCGAGTTTTCTTAGCAGCTATATCTGAACAAGCTAAATGAGTCCCTGGCGTTTTCAAATTAATGAGAGCTACTACTGTGACAACCAAAAATTAAACCATTCAACAATTCCCCTGTAGCTCTGTTCCTTCACAAATCGCTCGTACGGATCATCAAGATTACAGCGCACGGCAAACCCATGACTAACGCCCTGGAAAAACTGAATTTGATACTTCTTCTCTCCCTCTTGCAAAATCCTCTGTGCCTTCTGCCACTTCTCGGCAGGGAAAGCATGATCGTTTTCTGCGCAAGAGAGCAGCAGTGGTTTTGCAAGATAGTGGAATTGCTCATCAGTAAGCGCGCCAGGATGCGCAAATGCTCCGGCAGTAATGAAGCCTTCGGCAGTCAGAGAGTCGAGTACGTAAGGAGCGCCGAAGCAGTACCCAACGCAACAATACTTGGTGGTTTCTTTGCCGTATGTCTCGGCAATGGCTCTCGTCCACTTTGGAACCGTCGCTCTGGCGAAACTGGCATGCTTGTCTCTCCATGCTGCGTGATCGAAGTCGGGATCTGTGGTCGTGTCATCTTTGTCTTTCCGGTGTTTCCAAATTGGATCCTACACTTGGTCAGATTGATGAGTTGAGGACAAAAGTGCCAGATGCTGTTACATCTCTAAAGTAGTCAATACCAAATACAGTGTAACCCGCATCGGCGAATGCATCCATTAGCAGAATGGCATTATTGTAGAAGCCATGA
>Ga0302325_10032438_pt1 | contig 10725 bp, 8 predicted proteins | sample Palsa_T0_2_FD_201948 | JGI IMG/M metagenome (GOLD analysis project Ga0302325, IMG submission 201948) | Peat permafrost microbial communities from Stordalen Mire near Abisko, Sweden - Palsa_T0_2 | ecosystem: Environmental > Terrestrial > Soil > Palsa > Peat permafrost | place: Sweden: Abisko...
TCAGGGACTACGCGCACAAGGTCGGGTTCCGCACCGCGCTCATCGCGCTCTCGGGCGGCATCGACTCAGCGGTCGTCGGCGCCATCGCCGCCGCCGCGTTCGGGCCCGAGAACGTGGTCGGCGTGTCCCTGCCCTCGGAGATCTCCTCCCAGCACTCGAGGGAGGACGCGACGCGCCTCGCGCAGAACCTCGGGATACGGCTTGAGACGATCGGCATCGGATCCGTCGTCGCCGCATGCGAGGGCGCGCTCGGGCCGGTCTTCGAGGGCCGGCCGCGCGACGTCACCGAGGAGAACATCCAGGCCCGGGTCCGCGGCGTCCTCATGATGGCCCTCTCGAACAAGTTCGGCGCGCTCCTCCTGACGACGGGCAACAAGAGCGAGATGGCTGTCGGCTACTGCACGCTCTACGGCGACATGTGCGGCGGCCTCGCGGTCATCTCCGACGTGTTCAAGACGCAGGTCTACGCGCTCGCGAACTGGATGAACGCCGACGCGAGGCGCTCCGGGCGCACGCCCCCGATCCCGCAGTCGAGCATCGACAAGCTGCCGAGCGCCGAGCTGCGCCCGAACCAGACGGACCAGGACAGCCTTCCCCCCTACGACGTGCTGGACGCGGTGCTCAAGGGCTACGTCGAGGAGGGCCTCTCGCGGCGCGACCTCGTGGCCCAGGGTTTCCCGGAGGCCGTCGTCGGCGACGTCGTGCGCAAGGTCGACCTTAACGAGTACAAGCGCAAGCAGGCGGCCCCGGGCCTCAAGATCACGCCGCTCGCCTTCGGCGTCGGGCGCAGGATCCCGATCGTCCAGAAGTACGTCAGCTGATGGATTCCTCCGAAGAGCTGTTCGCCCGGGCGCTGAAGAGGATCCCGGGGGGAGTGAACTCCCCGGTCCGCGCGTTCCGCTCGGTCGGGGGCGCGCCGTTCTTCGTCAGGTCCGCGCATGGGGCGACGCTGGTGACGGCGGACGGCCGCGAGCTGATCGACTTTGTCTGCACGTGGGGGCCCGCGATCCATGGCCACAACAATCCGCGCATCAGGAGGGCGGTCGCCGCCGCGCTGGAGGACGGCACGAGCTTCGGGGCGCCCAACCCCTACGAGGTGCGCATGGCGGAGCTCATCCACCACATGGTGCCCTCGGTCGAGAAGGTCCGGATGTGCAACAGCGGCACGGAGGCGACCATGTCGGCGGTCCGCCTGGCGCGCGGGTACACGGGGCGCGACAAGATCATCAAGTTCTCCGGCTGCTACCACGGGCACTCGGACTCGCTTCTCATCAAGGCCGGCTCGGGCGCGCTGACGCACGGATATCCGGACAGCGCTGGCATCCCGGCGGCCTTCGCCAGGGAGACGGTCGTCCTGCCCTTCAACGATCCCGCCGCCGTGGACGCCGCCTTCGCCGCAAACCCGGGGATGATCGCCGCGGTCATCGTCGAGCCCTACCCGGCGAACGTGGGCCTGATCCTCCCCGATGCCGGGTTCCTCGCCGGGCTGCGGGCCTCCTGCACGGCAAACGGCGCCCTCCTCATCTTTGACGAGGTCATGACCGGCTTCAGGCTCGCGAGGGGCGGCGTCCAGGAGATCTCCGGCGTCGCTCCCGACCTGACGGCCCTCGGGAAGATCATCGGCGGCGGCCTGCCCGTGGGGGCCTTCGGCGGGCGGGCCGAGGTCATGGACCTGATCGCGCCGCTGGGGCCCGTCTACCAGGCGGGCACGCTGAGCGGCAACCCGCTCGCGATGGCGGCGGGGATCGCCGCCCTGGAAATCCTGGAGGAGACCCTTCCCTACCCCGCGCTCGACGCGCTCGGCCGGCGGGTGCAGGGCGCGCTCGCCTCGGCCTGCAGGGCCAAGGGCCTGCCCGCCCAGGCGCCGCAGACCGGCTCGATGTTCAGCATCTTCTTCACGGCCTCGCCCGTGCGCGACTACGCGGGCGCGCTCTCCGGCGACGCGAGGCTCTTCGCGCGGTTCTTCCACGGCTGCCTCGACGCCGGCGTCTACCTGCCGCCGAGCGCCTACGAGACGGCGTTCATCAGCACGGCCCACGAGGGCGCCGCGATCGACCGGGCGTGCGAGGTGATGGATTCGGTCATCCGGCGCCTTTGAAGCCTCGCAAATCCCACGGGACATGCATACGTTTGGAAACCTGACGATGGGCCGACCGCTCCTGACACTCTGCCTCCTGGCGTCCGCCGCTTGCCCTGCCCTGTCCCAGCCCGTGTCGGGCGAGCTGATGCCTCTTTCCGACGTAAAGGCCGGCCAGCACGGCGAGGTGTGGACGGTGTTCCAGGGCAGCCGGCCCGAGCCCTTCTCGGTCGAGGTGGCCGGCGTCGTCCTGAACGCTCTCGGCCCCGGCAAGTCGATCATCCTCTGCAAGCTCACGGACCCGCGCGTCCAGGACATGGGCGCCGTCGCCGGCATGAGCGGCAGCCCCCTCTACATCGACGGCAAGTTCGCCGGCGCGCTCAGCTACCAGATGCAGCGCTTTGAGACGGTGCACTTCGCGGGCTTCACGCCCGCGGCCGACATGGCCGAGGTCGGGGACCGGGTGGGAACGGGCGCGCCCGCCGGGCAGGCGGCCGGCCCCGAGGAACCCGCGGGCCCCGCGGCCGACGCGGGCCCGGCCTTCAGGGCCATGAAGCCCGTGTTCGCCCTCGGCGGCGTGTCGCCGAGGACGGCCTCGATCATGGCGCCCCAGTTTGAGGCGCTCGGGCTGAGCGTCGTGGCCATGGGCGGGAGCAGCCAGGCGGGCCAGCAAACGGCGCCGCAGGCCGCGGCCAACCCGGCGCTTGAGCCGGGAGACGCCGTCTCCGTGGCCCTGACGACGGGCGACATAACCCTTGCCGGCACGGGCACCGTGTCCCGGGTAGACGGGGACAGGATCATCGCGTTCGGCCACCCGATGCTGGGCCTCGGCGACGTCCAGCTTCCCATGTGCGCGGCCGACGTGGTCGCCATCCTGCCGTCCACCTACGAGTCCTTCAAGGTCGCGAACGTCGGGCCGGTCATCGGGTGCATCAGCCAGGACCGCCTGTCCGCGGTCTCGGGCCTGCTGGGACCCGGGCCCGCGATGACCGACGTCGAGGTGGTCGCGAAGGCCGGCGGCTCCCCGGAGCGGACGATCCACTTCCAGGTGGTCCGCGAGAAGCGCATAGAGCCGATGATCCTGCTCACGGGGGTCGTCGAGGGCGTCTTCGGTTCGAACGAGAGCCAGCCGGCGGAGGGATTCCGGGTCAGGACCACCGTCAATTTCTCGCCGACGCAGCAGATCTCTCGTGAGGCGGTCTACGCGGGGCAGCAGGGCTTCCTCCTCGGCATGTTCGAGTTCCTGATGGGCCTCTCCGCCGAGCTCCAGAACCCGTTCGAGAAGGCGCTCCCGACGTCCGTGCAGTTCCGCATCGAGCCGCTAGAGGACAACCCCGCCGTGACGATCGAGCAGTTCCTGGTGTCGCGCACGATCGTGCGCGCCGGGGAGACCTTCCAGGTCACGCTCGGCTGGAGGAATTTCCAGGGGGCCGAGGACTCAAGCACGGTCAGCATTCCCGTCGACCCCTCGTGGACCGGCAAGACGCTCGAGGTGATCGTGGCCCCGGGGCGGGTCCTGGACGAGCTGACCGGCCACGGGCGCATGTTCCGCGTCGGGCAGCTCAGGAGCTTTGACGCCTACCTGGACGCGATGCGCGGCAGCCGGCCTGAGGACGGCCTGTGCGTCGCCGTCGTGGAGAAATCCTCCCTGTTCTTCGACCAGGCGACCTCGACGCCGGAGGCTCCGGCGTCGATCGAGCGCATCGCCGGCGAGTCCGACGCGGCGCGCTACCAGAGGCGCGACGCGCTCATCCCCCTCTGGGAGACGCGCGTCCTCCAGGGCAAGGTCTCCTTCACCGACTACCACAAGACCGTCCGCGTCGTCGAATAGCCCACCCGGGCACATCCCCTCATGTCCAAAGACCTCCTCAGCCGGGCCGCCGTCCTCCTGCTCTCCCTCGCCGCGTGCAGCGCCTGGGCCGACCCGCTCTCGAAGAAGACGGACGTGGACTTCTACCGCGACGTGCTGAGCCGCGACCTGCACGGCCTGGCGACGCGCTCCGACGGGCGCCTGGTCGCGGGGCCCGTCCTTACCGACCTCGCGGGCAAGGCCCCGAGCGAGCTCATGTGGTGCCTCGAGCCCGCCCCCGGCGGTAAATGGCTTGTCGGCGGCGGCCCGGGGGGCCGCATCATGGAGGTCACGGCCGACCTCGCGGCCGGCACCTTCGCCTCCAAGGACGTCGCCCGGATACCGGACGTGCAGGTCTACGCGCTCAGGTCGCTGCCGGACGGGGCGATCCTGGCGGGGACGTCCCCGAGCGGCGGCCTGTACGTCGTCCGCGGCGGCAAGGTCGTCGCCCGGACGGGGCTGCCCGTGGACTCCATCTTCGACCTCGTCCTCCTGGACGGGGGAAAGTCCGCGCTCGCGGCGACGGGAAACCCCGGGCGCATCTACAGGGTCGACATCGCCAAGCTCGAGGCGGCCGGCGTGTCGGCGGGGAAGACCGCGGACGAAAAGGCGCTCGCCGCCAGGGGCGTCGCCCTCTTCGGGGACGTGAGCGACCGGAACCTGCGCCGCATCGCCAGGCTCTCCGACGGCAGGATCGCCGCGGGGTCGGCCCCGAAGGGCAACATCTACCTCTTCGGCGCCCAGGGCGGCGAGCCGTACATCGCCGAGGAGAACCACGACGCCGAGGTGACCGACCTCCTCGCCGACGCCGGCGGCGGCTACTACGCCGCGATCGTCTTCTCGGGCGGCGAGATCCACCCCGTGCAGGCCACGATCCAGATCGCCATACCCACGGAGGGCGCGGAGGTGGTCAACGCCCCGAACCCCAATCCGGCCCCGGGGCCAACGCCCGGGCCGGCGGGGGGCGCCAAGCCCAGGGAGAGCACGGTCGAGATCATGAACGCGACGCCCACGGTCGAGCGGTTCGCGGGCAGGAGCACGCTCCAGTGGTTCGCGCCCGATGGGTTCCCCGAGACGCTCATGGCGCGCCCCGGCGTGGCCTTCTACCGGATGTGCCGGATGGGCGACCTCCTCCTGGTCTCGGGAGGCGAGCTCGGCGAGATGTCCGGGTTCGACCTGAAGAACCGGCTCTCGCTCACGTTCGCAGGCAGCGCGTCCGCGCAGGTGAACGCGCTCGAGCCCGTCCCGGGCTCCCAGGGAAAGTTCTTCGCGATCCGCAACAACGCCCCCGGGTTCGCGCTCCTCGACTTCGGCGGCACGGCGGCGCGCACGGCGCAGACGAAGCGCGTCGACCTCGGCGCCCCGGCCCGCCTCGGGGCCCTCAGGTTCAACCGCGTGAGGGACCTCGACCTGTCCCAGCTCTCGGTCTCCGTGCGCACGACGAACGGCGCCGCGGAGACGGACGGCTGGAGCCCCTGGGTCCCGATGGCGGACGCCGACGGCTGGAGGGCAACGGCCCCGGCCGCCCGCTACGCCGAGTTCAAGCTGTCGCTGCCGGCGGCGTCGGCGCCGACGCTTGAGCTCGACAAGGCCTCGCTCTACTTCCTCACGCAAAACCATCGGCCCGTCCTGCAGGACTTCCGGGTGCTTTCGCCGAACTTCGCGATCGTGGTGCCGCCCGAGATGCCGCCGCCGGTCGTGACGACCGTGGGCCAGCTCGCCCAGTCGGGCGAGCAGGCCGGGCACAAGGGGGGCTTCAACGGGAGCCAGGTCGTCGCGTCGCCGGGGACGCGCGTCATCTTCTGGACGGTGAACGACCCGGAAGGGGACAACCTGCTCTACACCTTCTCGATTCGCCACGACGGCGACGCCGCGTGGACGGATTTGGCCGTGGACAGCAGGGAGTCCTACGTCCAGTTCGACACCCTCCACCTCCAGGAGGGGATCTGGTTCACGCGCCTCGTCGCCAGGCAGGCGGCCCCCCGGCCCGAGGCGGAGCGCCTGTCCGTCACCTTCGAGACGGACGACCTCGTGGTCGACCACACGCCCCCCGTCATCGAGGAGGCCTCCGCCAAGCGGGAAGCGGGAATGCTCGTCGTGACGATCCGCGGCAAGGACGCGCTCTCGCTCCTGGACAGCGCCGAGTTCGCCTTCAACAACGGGGTGCACGAGGTCGTGGAGCAGCCCGCCGACGGGATCCTGGACGGCATGGAGGAGACCTTTGTCCTCGAGCTGCCGATTGCGCGCCTCACGGGTGCGACTTCGGTCGAGGTGACCCTCTACGACTCCGCCGGCAACGGCGCGAGCCGGCGTCTCGGCCTCTAGGTTCGGTCAGGCCCTCGGGTGGGCTTTTGCGTGGACGTCCTTCAGCCGGGCGATGCTCACGTGGGTGTAGGCCTGCGTCGTCACGAGCTGCGCGTGGCCGAGGAGTTCCTGCACGATCCGCAGGTCGGCGCCGGCGTTGAGCAGGTGGGTCGCGAACGAGTGCCGCAGCTTGTGCGGAGTCAGGTCGAGCGGCAGGCCGGCAAGGGCGAGGTGGCGCTTCAGCATGAGCTGGACGGCGCGCACGCTCATCCGGCCGCCGCCGGGGTTGCAGAGGACGGGGTCGCCGAGCCCGGCGGCCGGCGCGAAGTCGCGCCTGAACCTGGCAAGAACAGCGGACGCCGTCCTGCCGATGGGGCAGACCCGCTGCTTGCGGCCCTTGCCCGTCACCCGCGCGACCCCCTCCTCGGGCTCGATGTCCCCGTGGTTGAGCCCGACGAGCTCGCTCACGCGCAGGCCCGCGCCGTAGAGCAGCTCCATCGCCAGCCGGTCCCGCCACGCCGTGAAGGCGTCGCAGCCCCCGCTCTGGAGCAGGCGCTCGGGGCTCGCCAGGAGGGCCCGCGCCTGCTCCTCCGTGAGGAACTGCGGCAGGCGCTTCTCGAGCTTGGGCAGCGGGGCGCCCGAGAAGGGGTTCCTCTCGAGGCGGCCCTCCCTCATCCAGAACCGGCAGAGGGACCGCAGCCCCGAGACGTGGTTGTGGAGCGTCCGCCGCCCGTAGCGGCGCTGGGCCTCGATCACGAAGTCGCGGATATCGCGCGGCCCCAGGGCGCCGATCCCCCTGCCCCAGAGCCCTGCGGCGGCGAGCCACCGGTAGAAGTCCTCGAACGCGGCCCGGTAGTTGCGCACCGTGTACGCGGAGCACCGCCTCTCGCGCCCCAGGTGGTCGCCGAACGGCGTCCACCAGGCCGCGATGACGTCGTCAGGCGGTGGCCCGGGCCTCTTGGGCGCGTCCTTCGGCATGGCGCATGAGCGCGTCCGCGTGCCTGCGCAGGGATCCCTCGGGGTCGAGGCCCCTCGACTGGGCCGCGGCGGCCAGCTCAAAGAGGGCCCGGCCGAGCCTCTCGTCGTCCATGCCGGCCGCGAGCTCGGCCACCCGGCCGACATCGGCGCCCGAGACGGCCGCGAGGCCCTTCTTGCCCATCTGCTTCCAGGCGGACTCGGCGTACATGAGCGCGGGGAGCCGCGGCGGGAGCCCCTTGAAGACGGGCTCCCGGGCGAGCCCCTGCAGGCGCTTCTCGCCGGCCTTGATATCCTCCCACTGGGCCACGACCTGCTCCGAGGTCTCGAGCCTCGTGTCGCCGAAGACGTGCGGATGGCGCCGCACCAGCTTCTCGTTCACCTCGCGCGCGACCGCCTCGAGGTCGAACAGCCCCGCCTCCTCGGCGAGCTGCGCGTGGAAGATCACCTGGATGAGGACGTCCCCGAGCTCCTCGCGCATGTGGGGCATGTCGAGCCTGTCGATCGTGTCGAGGAGCTCGCTGCACTCGTCGATGAGGCAGCGCGCCAGGCTCTGGTGGGTCTGCTCCTGGTCCCAGGGGCAGCCGCCGGGCCCCCGAAGGCGCGCGATGGTGCGTCGCAGTTCGTCGATGGCGCTCATTGATTGGAGGATGGGGCCCTTTGGAGGGCCAAGACAAGGGATTCTGGTCTGGTTTTCGCGCGCCGAGTGATGTTTCGTGTTGGGCGTGCAGGACATGCTCAAGGAAATCATGGAGTGGAAGCGCGGGGAGATAGCCCCGCGGGTCCGCGACGTTCCCGAAGCGGAGCTGTCCAGGCTCGACGCGTCGCTCCCAAGGCCAGTCCCGTTCGCGGCCGCGCTCAGGCGGCCCGACGGGCGCCTGGCGGTCATCGCCGAGATCAAGCGGCGCTCCCCCTCGGCCGGCGAGATCGCCGCCCACGCCTCGGCAGTGGTGCAGGCGGGGGCCTACCTGTCGGCGGGCGCCGACGCGCTCTCGGTCTTGACGGACTCGAAGTATTTCGGCGGCTCGATCGACGACCTCATCGCCGTGACGGCGCTCATGCGCTCGTCCGGCACCCGCATCCCGTGTCTGCGGAAGGACTTCATGGTGCACCCGATCCAGGTGCTCGAGGCCCGGGAATCGGGGGCGAGCGCGATCCTCATCATCGTGAGGGCGCTCAGCGACGAGGAGATAAGGGTCCTGCACGGCGCGGCCCGGGCGGCGGGGCTCGAGGCTCTCTTCGAGGTGCACACGGAGGACGAGGTCGCCCGCGCCTCAGCCCACGGCGCCGCGGTCATCGGCGTCAACAACCGCGACCTCGAGGTCTTCCGGACGGACCTCGCGCTCAGCGAGAGCCTGATGCCGCGCTTCCCGGCCGCGTCCGTCGCCGTGAGCGAGAGCGGGATCAACACGGCCAGGGATGCGGCGCGCGCGAGGGCTGCGGGCGCCCACGCCGTCCTCGTGGGGGAGGCCCTGATGCGATCCCGGGACCCGGCCGCGCTCATCGCTTCCTTCCGCGCCGCCTAGGGCGGGCACCCCATGGCGCTCACGCCCACCGAAACACGCGAGCTCCTCGCGCGGCTCGGGCACACGCCGAAGCGGTTCCTCGGCCAGAATTTCCTCGTGGACGGAAACATCGTCCGCAAGTCGCTCGAGCTTGCACAGGTGGCGCCCGGCGACGCCGTGGCCGAGATCGGGCCGGGGCTCGGCACGCTGACGGGGGCCCTCCTCGAGGCCGGCGCCGAGGTCTGGGCCGTCGAGACCGACCGAACGCTCCACGCGCACCTCGAGGCCGGGCTCGCCGAGAGGTTCAAGGGGATGTTCCACCTGGCCGAGGGGGACGCCGTCGCGATGCCGCTGGCCGGGATCCCGGCCGGCCGGGCCGCGGGGAGCAAGGTCGTGGCCAACCTGCCCTACGCCATTTCGACCCCCTGGATGGACGCCGTCCTCTCGGGGCCGCTCCCCTCCCGGATGGTGCTCATGCTCCAGCGCGAGGCGGCCGACCGCTACGGCGCGGCCAGCGGGACGAAGAGCTTCGGGGCGATCTCGATATTCCTGCAGGCGGCCTACGACTCCGCGCAGGGCCATCGCGTCAGCCCGGCGTGCTTCTATCCCAGGCCGGACGTGGATTCCGCGCTCCTTCACCTGGTCAGGAAGCCGGAGCCCTTCGTGTTCGGCCCCGGGCATAAGACGCTCATCCGGCGCTGCTTTCAGCAGCGCCGGAAGCAGATCGGGGCCGTGATAAGGGAGGCCGACCCGGGCCGGGAGAGCGCGTGGCGCGAGATCCTGGCGGCTGAGGGGTTCGAGCCGACGGTGCGGGCCGAGGCCCTGCCCGTTCCCGTCTGGATCAGGCTCTTCCGCGGCCTCCCAAGCGCGGCTTGAAAGCCGCGTACGCTCGACCATCCTTGCGGCAAGAGAAAATGCTGAGAGCCCTACCCCTCATCCTCCTGGCGGCGGCAGCGCCGGCCGCCGCCGGGGAATCGTCCTCGGTGATCGCCGGCAGCGTGGACGGCGGCGTCTACACGTCCCCGACCGGCGCGTTCAAGATCGGGATCCCCGTCCTGCCCGCGCTCGGGGGCGAGGTCCACGACACGAGCAACGTGGTCACCTTCCGCGACGGCTTCGGGACCCAGATAAGTGTGGGCGCCTTCGTCCACGACGCCACCCAGCGCTGGGAGCTCTCAACGCGGGGGATCAAGGACTACCTGGTCTACTTCTTTGGCAACTACGTCCTGCCCGACTTCCGGCGCTTCTGCCCGGGCACCCGGATTGAGAGCGCCGGCTTCTCGGTCGACCTGCTGGACGGGGCGCTCTTCACCTACATCCTTCTCCCCGGGGGCTCCATGTTCGCGACCAAGCCCGTGTTCGGCGACCCGGCCGACCCTCCCGTGGCCAAGCGCGGGAACCTGCTCTTCGTGAAGAACGGGTACACGTACGTCGTCAGCACCGAGCTCTCCGAGCGTGTGACCGAGGGCTCCCGCTACAACAAGACCGAGGTGGAGGAGGACAAGTTATTGCGCGGCCGGCTGGTCGACATCGTGAAGAAGATGGAGTTCACAAAGCCCGCGCCCGCGAAGGAGCCCGCCGCGGCCCTGCCGGCGCCAGCCACCCCGCGAGCCTCGCAAGCTTCATCGAGTTCCTGCTCATCGGCGGCGCCGCCGGTTGGATCGCCGGGCTCCTCACGAAGGGGAGCGGCTTCGGCGCGGCGGGCAACATCGTCGTCGGCATCGTGGGCGCCTTCCTGGGGGGCCTCTGCTTCGGCCTGCTCGGGATCGTGGCCTACGGCCTCATCGGCCGGCTCATCTTCGCCGTCCTTGGCGCGCTCCTCTTCGTCTGGCTCCTGGGTTTCATCAGGAAATGACGCCCGGGCGCCCCGCGCCCCTCACATGTGCGCGATGATGGCGTCCCCGAAATGCGAGCATTTTATCTCGGCCGCCCCGTCCATCTGGCGCGCGAAGTCGTAGGTGACGCGCTTCGCCCCGATGGCGCCGTTCAGGCCCTTCAGGACCAGATCCGCAGCC
>Ga0302325_10032442_pt1 | contig 10724 bp, 10 predicted proteins | sample Palsa_T0_2_FD_201948 | JGI IMG/M metagenome (GOLD analysis project Ga0302325, IMG submission 201948) | Peat permafrost microbial communities from Stordalen Mire near Abisko, Sweden - Palsa_T0_2 | ecosystem: Environmental > Terrestrial > Soil > Palsa > Peat permafrost | place: Sweden: Abisko...
ACCGAGTACGAATTCTATCGCCTCATGTCGGCGGACGAGGCCACCAAGGTCAAGGCCGATCTGGACAGCAAGGGCGGTGTTTTTCAAACGCCCGATGGACCGCTTTTTCGGGGTCCCGAAAGAATGAATGTGTGCAAACTTCCGGGTGTCGTACGCGACCCCGGGCATGCCACTCCACAATCGAAGATCGCCCGCGGGTTCAACCTCGACGGCGACAATGGCACCGGCACGCCACGTGCGGGCGTGCGTCCGCATAAGAATTATCTCTCAGAGGACGGGCGCATTGGGATCGACAACCAGTACTTCACGGTCATCGGCTGCATTCCAGGCTTCAAACACAAGGGTCTGCTCACCATGTCTCACGCCGAGCTCGTTAAGAGCGGTGCGATGTCTCTTATCGTCGAGGTAAGTGGGATCAAGGATGAGCAGAACGACGACAGCGTCGATGTCACTCTCTTATATAGCCGCGATCCGATGGTAAGGAACTCGACAGGCACGGAGATCCTGCCCAAGTACACGTTCCGTGTGTCGGATGACCCGGCACTCACCCAATATTTTGTCCGGGTTCATGCCAAGATCCAAAATGGCGTCATCACTACCCAGCCGACGAAGCAGATCACCGTCGAAGATGGCGGCTCCATCCGTCTCACGCTCTACGACGCGCGCCTTCGCCTTCAAATCCAGCGGGACGGTTCGCTGAAAGGCATCATTGGCGGCTACGAGGATTGGCGCGAGATCTTCAATATCTGGGGTCCAAGTCGTCACTTCGAGCAAGGCATGAACTTCCAATGCCCGAGCTTCTACAACGCGTTCAAGCGAGCTGCCGACGGCCTACGGGACCCGGTGACGGGAGATTATCACGGAATTTCGGCAGCCTATGATATCGAAGGGGTCCCAGCGTTCATCCCACCAGCTCAGCAAGAGGCCCTCGCCCAGGCGGCGCCCTCTGGTTACAAGGAGCGGTAGGACGAAGAGGCAAGGTCATCTGGTCGGCGGAAGTCCCCGTGGTCGTGCAATAGACCTTATCAGGCTGCCTTGGGTCATTTCGCTTTTTTGCCGCGCCTCGCCAAGGCGCGAGACCACAATTTCCGTTCACCACGCATCACATACAGCACGTACACAGCATCAGCTTCGTGGCGGTAGAATATTCGGCATGGCGGTTCGACGATTTGCCGGCGGTACCGCCAACCGCGAAGCTCAACAGGTTTCGACCCGCTGTCAGGATGATCGATCAGTTGGTCCATGCGATTAAACATTCGCTGTACAAGATCGCGAGCAGCAGTTGAATTGTAAAGTGCAATATAGTCGGCAATTGCATCCAGGTCATTCAGCGCAGGCTCGGTCCAGATTACTTCAACCATCGAGACATGCGTTGCTTTGCTTGCGAATGCGTTAGCGTGCGTATGTTTAGATTAAGATTCTGTTTCGCGGCAGCATGCCTGCTAGTGGCCACTGGCGGCCAGCCCGCACTTGCGCAAAGCCCGCCGCCTACGGCCGCCGCACCAACCGATTGGCCGGATCATGGTGCCAACCCGTACGAAACGAATTTCGGCCCGGAAGCCCAGATCTCTCCCGCCACCATAGGCCGCCTGGGGCTTGCCTGGCAGGTCGATCTGCCCGGTGAGGCGGGGCTCGAGGCGACGCCGATCGAGGTTGGCGGCACGGTATTCTTCACCGGCAGCTACGGCGCGGTTTATGCGGTAAACGCGCGGACCGGAAGGCTGCTGTGGAAATACGATCCTGAGATCTGGAATTTCAATCCCGCCAAGATGCGTGACCTCTTCGCAGTGAATCGCGGCCCCACCTATGATAACGGCCGCATCTTCTCGGCAGCGCTCGATGGACGGCTGTTCGCACTCGACGCCAAGGACGGCAGGCTGCTCTGGGTCGTCGAGACCGTCCCGAAGGATTCGCCGCAAGTTGTCTCCGGCGCGCCGCGCACCTTCCGCGGCAAGGTGATCATCGGCCAGGCGGGCGCGGATTTCGGCATGCGGGGTTACGTCACGGCCTATGATCAGGCGACCGGCAAGCAGAGCTGGCGGTTCTACACGGCTCCCGGCTCGCCGCAGCAGAACAAGGGCGATCCGGCGCAGGAACGGGCGGCCGCGACTTGGCACGGCGAATACTGGAAGACCGGCACCGGCGGAGCAGTCTGGGACGGAATTACCTTCGATCCCGATCTCAACCGGATCTATATCGGCACCGGCAATGCTGGCCCGTCGGACGCAGAAAAGCGCAGCCCGGGCGGCGGCGACAATCTCTACACCGCCTCCATCGTGGCACTCGACGCGGATACCGGCACATATCTCTGGCACTATCAAGTGGTACCGCGCGATGCGTGGGATTTCGATTGCGCGATGCAGATGACGCTGGCGGATCTCACCATCGGCGGCACGCCGCACAAGGTGCTGATGCAAGCACCGAAGGATGGTTTTCTCTACGTGCTCGATCGGCAGACGGGCAAACTGCTCTCCGCCGGCAAGATCGTGAAGGTGACCTGGGCGAAATATGTCGACCTCAAGACCGGCCGTCCGGTGGAGGCACCGAACATGCGCTACCAGCATGGCGTGACGATCCTCTTCCCGAGCGCGTCCGGCGCCCATACCTGGCAGGCGCAATCCTTCAGCCCGCTCTCCAAATTGATCTATGTCCCGGTGAAGCACGACGGAATGACGATCCGCAAAGGGGCCGCGAAAGCGGGCGAGGTGGAGAATGCGGGTGTCGCGGCAGCCTTGATACCGCCCGCGCCAGGGACGCCGATCGCTTCGCTGCTCGCCTGGGATCCGGTGACGCAGAAGAAGGCATGGGAAGTCCCCCAGGATACGATCTGGAACGGAGGCGTGCTGTCCACCGCCGGCGGGCTGGTGTTCGAGGGCACCGGTGATGGCTACTTTTCTGCTTGGGACGCGACGACCGGAAAATTGCTGTGGCGGTTCTACGCAGGGCTCGGGATCAACGGTGCACCGATCAGTTTCTCCCTGGACGGTACGCAATACATCTCGGTTCTCGTAGGCTATGGCGGGGGCGCCGGAGCGGGTGGCTCCGCAATGCTGACAGGTTGGTCGTTCGTCGCTCCTCGCCGTCTGCTGACCTTCGCGCTCGACGGCAAGGAGGTGCTTGGCCCCACACCGCCGCGCTTCGCAAAAGTGACTTTGCTCGATAATCCGGCACTGCACCTCGACCCGACCGCTGTCGCTTCCGGTGAGCAACTTTTTGCCGGCTGCGCCCTGTGCCATGGCGTTGGTGCGGTTTCGGCAGGACCGGCTCCGGATCTTCGTGCCTCACCGATAGCGCTTGATCCTAGTGGTCTCTGGGCCGTGGTGCATGATGGCACGCTGCTGCAACAGGGAATGCCGCGTTTCGAGACGCTGACGCGCGCGCAGGTGAACGATATTTTTCAATATATCCGGGAGCAGTCGAGGAGAGCGCCTTCGAGTCAGTGAGTGAGTCTTTCGATGTCATGAGCAAAGTCATCGATGCTGGTGCTCATGGAGCCGATCAGGCGGCGGCGACCCAGCGCGTCGAGCACATAAGTCGCGGTGGAATGATCGATAGCTGAGTAGTCGCCGTCGACCGGAACATTAGCGTGTGCGACATAAAAGCTCGCCGCGGCCTCATCGATCTGAGCCTCGGTGCCGCTCAAGCCCACGAAGCGTGGATCGAAGTAGGTTACATAGCCTTTTAGAATCGGAAGCGTATCTCGCTGCGGGTCGAGCGTGATGAGCAGCACCTGCACATGCGCACTTGCCGGTCCCAATCGCTTCATCACTTGCGCAAGTTTGAAGAGCTCGGCCGGGCAGGCATCCGGGCAATGCACATAGCCGAAGAAGATCACGACCACTTGCCCTCGATAGTCTGCAAGCGAGCGCGGATGGCCGTCGAAGTCGATGAGATGGAAATCGGAGGAAGCAGAGCCCGGCGGCAACACGTCCAGTCGAAACTCCGAGGGGCGCAGCCAGCGCAACCCGAGCACTGCACCGGCGATCAATCCTGCAACCACTGGCGCAATAAACAGCACCTTTTTGTGCTTGTCGCTGGTGGTCATTTGCCGGGGGCCACTGGGCTCAAAGCGCACGCGGCCACGGGCGGGCACGTCCACGGACAGAACCCGTCGCATCTGCAAAAGGCCGCCAACCTCTCTTATTTTTGAGCAAGGCGGATGTTACATAATGTTGCTTCGCAGCGCCCAAGACGACCTTTGACACGAAAAGTACATGCCACCATAAATTGACGGGCGGGATTCTACTGCAATTGGTGAAACTCACGGATGCGGGATTACAGCGGTCGAGCATGTGTACCTGAATGCGTGTCTCTGAGACCTGCTTATCGCGAACGACGCATCGTTTAGAGTAAAGTGTGACGCGTATGGCCACAGAAACAAATGCGAAACCAAACGACGTTCCCAGCGTCGCCCTGCTCATCCGGTGTGATTAACAAAGGTTAGATCATCCAAAATGCTTCGTTACGCCTATAGACCCGGCTCCGTCAAAGGCTCGTGAAAGATGATTGATATGAGCGTGCCGGTCGTTTTGGGAACAATAGTCGCTGAAGTCGTAGTGGTTATCTCATCATTTGTATTCAGTAATTTTCTCAATCGCAGTGGTCAATTGAAACCCAATCTTAACAGCGGTGCGAAAGTGATCGCGCATGAGTGGGAAGATGCGACACACGGTAAGCGTCCGCCTAAAAAGATGAGCTACAAGGATGAGAAGGAAAGCTATTTTGACCATTCTGCTACCGCGACCCAAATGAAATTCGAGCGAGATACAGATCAAGAGTGAAGCAAGCTCATGATCTTGCCATTCTTGAGCGTAATCTTGTCGACTCCACGCCACGAAAGCACGTGATCACCACTCACTGCCTCTTATGATACGAGTTGCAAACGGATATATGAGTTGCCCTTCCGGATTCCGAATGGCGACAAAATCGGCGTCGTTGCGACTAGCCCACGCCCCTTGGAATCGTTCGAGAAATGCATGTAGATCTGCCCTAGTCATAAGCGTGTTTCTCAGCTAACCAAACGGAGTTAGTCGCGCTTCCGTCTTCTTCCAGGCATCGAGCGCCCGCACAGTGGCGAACCAGCGATCAATGTTGGCAAATCCGTCTATTGGCAGCTTCGCTCGCACCGTATCGGCGAGCGGCGCGGCAATGGCCAAATCAGCTAGTGTCAGCGTGCTCCCGCAGATCCAATTGCGATTTGCCAGATGTGCGTCGAGTATCCCGGTCTTGCTCATGCCCGCTCCAGAAATACACCGAACGCTTCCTGCTCATTCAGCCCCAAGTGCGAGACCTCAAAATTTCTTCGAGCACAGGCTGCCGTAGAATTCCAACCAATGCAGCGCCTGATAAGCGGTGATGGCTGCCTATCAACCGGAGGCGCTCGGCGGTCACCGTAATCTCGCTCAGTTCATTGGACGAGGCCGCCGAACTCCGCGCCAGCCAGCGTCGGCGCGGCCTCTGCCGCGGCCGGTAATACAGCGCATAACGCGAGTGCCCGGTTAATGGGCCATAGCATTTGAAATCCGGCCCCTTGCATCCAGAGACCCGTTCCCAAATATTCACTACTGGAGGTTTGGGGTTTCATTCGCGTCGCGCACGCTGGAAGTCAAAACCTGTCCGGTGGCTTGAATCTTCGCCTGCAAAAAGGCGCCGCCGTGCCTGCCATCCCGCAGCGGATTGAACTGAATATCGATGCGGTCGCCAGGCTTGAAGGAGTTGTGCGTCCAACCGATCCGCGTCAAGTTGCCGGGACTGGTGAGCTCGAGCGACCAGATCTCGGGCGGATCGCCCGCTTTTGGCGCCGCCTCAATGAGCAGCGTGACATGCGGATTGGTCCAGCGAAATTCCTTCACCGTCGCGGGACACGAGATCGTCTTGTCGAAATCGAACATGGCGAAGGAGTGATGCGCCGCGGCGGGCGTCATTACGAACTGCATCGCGCTGCAGGCGAGTGCGAACATCATCAGGCCGCTCACGGGCTTAAATTTCACGAACATCTATCATCCTCATTTGGCGGGGGGCAACAAATTACCATCCTCAGTCTGAGGCACCGGCACGAACACGGCATTGCCGCTCTTATCCTTCCCTTCCGAAAAATTGCCTTGGATGCAAACGCCCTCGGCGATATCGTACTTGCGGGCACGTTGACGGAATAGGAAGCGCGAGGTCTTCCAAGGCTTGGTGAGGACATGCGGCGCGGTGATCTCAAGATCATCCTCCAGCTTGTCGGGCCCCGCCAGGTGTATGTGCTCTATGATGTGCATGTCGCCGTTATTCGGCAGGCCGATGGCCTCGCTGGGGGCGATGTAGGCCTCGGGTAGAATGCCCACCGTGTCGACGACTAGCGTCTCGCCTTCCCAGTGTCCAATCGAATGGCCATGAAAGCTCGGATCCGGATCGGAAGGATGAGGGCGTCCGTCGGTGTAGATGCGCCGCAGCCGATTGCCGTCCATCTCGCCAAGGATGCTGACGCGGCCGGGTGTGAACAGAAATTCCATGGCATTGTGTGTAATGAGCATCCAGCTCGGCATGCCCTCCGGTAGGCAATTGACGAATAAGCCTTTCGGATTACCGGCATTCTCTTGGGCCTGCAGTTTGGCAATTTGCGAGGCCGCCTTGCGATTCCAGGGGATGGGATCGGCCGTCTCCCGCCTTTCCTGATCGGACATATTGGGCGTCCACACACCGCTCCAATCCGGCAGCTTCGCGAGGTCGGCCCAATCCTTAGGTTTCGGCGCAGCATTGGCTTCGATGTCTGCAGCCTCCACGGAGCCCCATGCGAGCAACGCTATAGCGGCGACGGCAAGGCCCCGGGCCGTCGAGTAAGTCCGTCTATGAAAACGCACGGGCGCCCTCCGTATCGCCAAACTCACGTCGGCGCATTGATGGTGAAACCAATCCAGCGACCGGCCGCAACGATCGCCAGCCACAGGCAGAGCGAAAACGCGCCTACGATTCGCGCCCGGGTCGGAGTGGCAGCAGCCGTTTGCCAGCTCTCCACTCCACGATTGACGGCCAGGTGATACACGCCCATGTTGATGCCGGCAAGAACGATCAACGCCATCTTGACCCGAAAATAAAGATTGGATCCGTAGGTGGCTGCATTCGACGAGAACATTAGCACGCCCGTAATTACCGCGCACACGAAAGCGGTCCAAGTGACGGGCAGCACCGCCGCCGTGATCTCGGCGACCCCTCGATCGCGCGAGGTCAGACCGATGAGCCGCAGATCGACCACGGCGATCGAGCCGATTACCAGGGTCAGCGCGAGCACGTGCACGCACTCGATCCAAGGAAACAGAACCGCGCCCTCGCGTATGGCCGTGGCGACGTTCGTGTTCTCGAGGGTCTGCAGCAGCGAGTCCAGCATGGTCAGCCTTGCACGTAAGCGATCCATCGGCCCGCGAACACGATCCCAACCCAGAACGGCAAAGAGAGCGCGGCAATCATTTGCGCGCCGCGACGGCGCCGTTGCGACACCTCCCAGAACCTGACGTCTTTGCGCATTGGAATCTGGCATGCGAGCGTGATGCAGACCGCCGCGACCAGTAGGCCCATCTTGAGGTAGAACACTGGATTTTGCAGGGCGCGCACGGGCTCGGCCACGATGAGCACTGCCCCGGTCGCCAGCAATACCGGCAGGGCCCACCAAATGACGGGCAAAAATCGCTGGGTCACGGCGGCCACGGCTTGATCCTGCCAGCGCACGCCGAACAGTCGCAGATCTATCATCAAGGCTGAAGTCACCACTGCCGCGACGGCGACGATGTGCACGGTCTGCGTCGCCGGGATGATCCACTCTATGGTTTGGATCGCCTGACTGAGCGAGGTCGAGGCCAGCCAATTGCAGAAGCTTTGCAGCGAATGTATTGCCACGATGAATTATCAGGGGCGCCGTTGATTGGGATACCAGTATGTCACGTGACAGGCCTCGCAGGCGTTATCGATCGTCGTGCCGGCGTCCATCAAGCCTTGAGCATTCTTGGCATCGATGGCTGCCAGTGCCTCTAGTCCCGCGGCCTGGAGGCCGCGGGCGAACTGAACGAAACCTTCATGGGTGGCCTCGATCCGCTTCTGTATTTCGGCATGGCTCAGCTCGCCGGGCCCAGGCTGCGGGGGGTTATCAGGCGAATCGTTGGCGACGACGCGGCCCGGCATGCTCAACAGGTTGGCTGACTCTATGAGGTTTACCGCGCTGGTACGGACGGCTTGCCAATCCGCGGCGGTGCGTGGCTGACGATCCTCAATGCCGGCAGCGCTCGCAATGTAGGCAACCGAATCCCACAGCGTATCGGCGGATGGATCGATGAGCCCTTCCATGAGATCGTGCACCGTCGCGGTGAGCTGGTATTGCGGCGCCGGCGCGCCTGGAATGGATACCGCTTGGTGTGAACAACCAGCGGTTCCCAAGATGACCGCCGTAGAAAGCCCCAGGATGGCGCACATATTAGCGATCAGACTCATATAAAAATGCCCATCCGCGATGACCAGCCGAACAAGGATAGCGCGTATCTCTACGCGAGACTTTGTCTGGTTGCCGAATCTGCAATCGACCCGTTCAAAGACCTGTCGCGGGTCATTCCGGCAGCACGGCAGGAGCCACATCGAACCAATTCCCATGGTGGTGGCGGATACGGTCGGCGCCGGCGATAGCTTTCAGGCGGCCATGCTGGCATGCTTGGCAGAGCGTCATCGTACCCCGCCGGTTGAACTTTCGCGTCTGAGCGTTGACGAGCTTAGCGATCCTGTCCTGAATTTCTCCTGTCCTCGCGTCGCTTGGAGGACTCGCGGGAGTAATCTCGCATCAATCGTTCCGGTGAGAACCGAGACAAAGGAGAGCCCTTGAGCAGGCGAGTGGAGCACGCTAGGCGGGACTTCAATGCGGCGACCTCGCGATTTCGATCGGGGGTTCCCATTGTCATGTTTTGTGCGCTTGCCGCCTGCAGTCGTCAACCGCAGTCCGGGGTGGCTGGAGCGCCGATGACCGGATCCGCTGCGGCTCAAAACACGGAGGAAAAAGTCCTCAATCTGGCTTCCTGGTCCGAGTACATTGCTCCGGATACGGTGCCTAATTTTGAGCGCGAGACTGGTATTAAGGTCTACTACGAAACCTACGATAACAATGAGGTTCTCGAGTCTAAACTCATGACGGGCCACACCAATTTCGATGTCGTCGTCCCCACGGCGGGCTTTCTGGAACGGCAACGGAAGGCGCACATTTATCAAAAGCTCGATAAGACGGCATTGTCCAATCTGGGAAACACAGATCCGGAGATCATGCGCCTTCTCGCTGTGGATGATCCAGGCAATCTCTATGCGGTGCCCTACATGTTCTCCCTTACCGGGTTGGGGTACAACGTCGAGCAGGTGGGTGCGCGTTTGGGCAATTCTGCGGCCAGTAGCTGGGGGCTTCTATTCGATCCCAAGAACGCTGCAAAGCTTCAAGATTGCGGTATCGCGATCATTGATTCGCCGATCGATGTGTTTACGGCGGCCATCATTTATCTTGGCCATGATCCCAACAGTTTCGATCCGGCGGATATTGTAGCGGCGTCACAGACTTTGGCGAAAATACGGCCGTACATTCGCTACATCGAGCCCTCTCAACACATTCCCGACCTGGCAAACGGAAACCTGTGTCTGTCGTTGACCTGGGCCGGAGATCTAGGTCAGGCACGGCGGCGGGCCCTTGAATCCAAAACAGGGGCCACGCTGAACTTCTTCATACCGCGCGAGGGCGCGTTGATCGTTGTCGACATGATGGCGATTCCGGCCGATGCACCTCATCCGCGCAATGCATTATTGTGGTTGAATTATCTTCTTCGCCCAGAGGTCATTGCGGGCATCACCAACTACATTCACTATCCGAACGGCAATAGGGCATCATTTGCTTTGGTAGAGCCGGAAATCAGGAGCGACCGGACGATCTATCCGGACGAGGAAACGCGCAGACGCTTGATCCCCCCGCGAGCCGCACCTGCCGATTACGCCCGGCTGATGACCCGCGAATGGACGCGATTCCGGACGGGGTATTGACCGGCCACTCTGGTCAAATTGCCACTTGCGGTGCCCGTAGCCCGATTAACGCGCCCTACAGCCGGTGACCACGGATAACGCAATATCAGCGTACGGCGGCGCGATCGAAGTGATCTAATCACGCACTAGCCGCCTTTAAATTCGCGAAATATTGCGCGCGCTCTTTGAGCACGCGTAACAATTTCATTTTAAAATAAGTTCCCTAATATATTCAGTGCCCAGAACCTTTCTGTATTGAGTCCGGGTCACTCTGGCCTTGTTCTGAACCTCGGTGCTACCGATTACTTTCTTGGCCACTGCTTCTTCCTCGACCCCTTTATCTAAAGCCGCCATATTTTTATAAGTGATCCAGAGATATATGTTGGGCTGATCCGGTGATTTTGGAGTGGCTCTGAAGACCTTGTAATCGATGATTAGCCCAGCTTTCTTCGTCGCCTCCATGGTCGGCTTCCATGTCGAATTTAGCCAATCGATGTACTCTTCAAGATGCCCGTACTCAACTTGTATGTAGGCCACCTCAGTGACCGGGCCGTCACTATACTGGCGCTCATCCTGGGCACGTGCCTCAAGCGAAAGCGAGGAAGCTGCGAGACACACGGATAAGATTATAGTCTTAATCATTTTCTCTTCACCCGTTGGGATACTTCCAGACTTCCGCAAAAATATGAATTCCCCAATACTCTGATGCA
>Ga0302325_10032443_pt1 | contig 10724 bp, 11 predicted proteins | sample Palsa_T0_2_FD_201948 | JGI IMG/M metagenome (GOLD analysis project Ga0302325, IMG submission 201948) | Peat permafrost microbial communities from Stordalen Mire near Abisko, Sweden - Palsa_T0_2 | ecosystem: Environmental > Terrestrial > Soil > Palsa > Peat permafrost | place: Sweden: Abisko...
AGCCGTAGTAATCCACCTTGATGTTCTCCACCAGCGCCGGCGTGGCGCGGCCGGTGCGGATGCTGCGCAACTCGTGCTGCAGATGGTCCGTCGCCTTTTCCATGTTCATCTCACCGTCTAGCAGGGTATCATCCACTGGCATAAGGACCTCTCTGCGGATCTCAAATCCAAATCTCAAATCTGTAATCCAGATTTCAAATCCGCGGTGCGATCTTCGTCCCCACCGCTTCTCCCCGAACCACCCGCGCGATGTTCCCCGGCGTCTTCAGATTGAAAACCACCAGCGGAATCTGCCGCTCCATGCACAAAGTGATCGCCGTCAGATCCATCACGCGAAGCTGATCGCGGTGCACCTGTTCGTAGCTGATCTCGCGATAGAGCTTGGCATTCTTATCCTTCTTGGGATCGGCTGAATAAATCCCATCCACCTTGGTTGCCTTCAGCAGCACGTCGGCGCTGATCTCCGTCGCTCGAAGCGCTGCGCACGTATCGGTCGTAAAAAATGGATTGCCGGTCCCAGCGGCCAGAATTACCGCCCGCCCCTTCTCCAGATGTCGCACCGCCCGGCGACGAATAAACGGTTCGCAAACGCTGTAAACACTGATCGCCGACTGCACGCGTGTCGGCTGCCCCATCTTTTCCATGGTTTCCTGGAGGGCGACCGCATTGAGCACCGTCGCGAGCATCCCCATGTAATCGGCGGTGGCACGCGGGATGTGGCCATCCTCGGCAAACGTCGCCCCGCGAATAAAATTTCCTCCGCCAACCACCACCGCCAGTTGCACGCCCATTTGCGCCACCTCGACGCACTGCCGGGCGATCAATTCCAGTTCCTCCGCCTCAATGCCAAACCCGCCTTCGTGGCAGAAACCTTCACCGCTGATTTTAAGGAGGATGCGTTTGTAGACCGGCGACTGGGCGTGCGGTTCATTCATGGTCGGCGAATTATAACGGCACCGCGTCGATGTGGCACGCATGAAGCGCACGCAACCCTTTTAGTTGGCGGCGGTGCGGAGCACCACGTTGGCGCTCGATGACGAAAACCAACGCGGTGCTGCGCACCGCCGCTAACTGTCTACTTCCTTCCTCCATCACTTTCCCCGATAATCCGGCGCTAGATGATTCTTCTGGGCTATCGCGGCAGCGGAAAGACCACGATCGGCCGTCGACTGGCGGAGAAAATCAAGATGCCCTTTGTGGATACCGATGAGCTGATCGTTGGCATCGCCGGCCAATCCATCCGCGAAATATTCGAAGAGAGAGGCGAGCCCTACTTTCGAGACTTGGAATCGCTCGCCGTGCAGGATGCGTGCGAACGATCCGCCATCATCGCGCTGGGCGGCGGCGCGGTGTTGCGCGAGGAGAATCGCCGGCGACTGATGGCATCATCCCATCGCCGCACGTTTCTGCGGTGTGAAGCGCAGGCGTTGCACGACCGCATTCACGCCGACCCCCGCACCGCCGCCAGCCGCCCGAGCCTCACGCAGCTAGGCGGCGGCATCGACGAAATCCGCTCGTTGCTTGCGATCCGTGAGCCGTTGTATCGCCAGGTCATGACCGAAGAACTGGACGTGTCGGAGATGTCCATCGATCAAGCCGCGGACATGCTGGCGAACATCCCTTCTTCAGCGTAGAGAGCTATTGGTTGGAGGTTGCTGGTTGCTGGCGAGAACGTCTCACATTCTGCCAGCAACCAGCAACCATTCCCAAATGATCCTGCCGCACATTTTCTACATCCTCTTCTTCTTCATGCTCGGCTCCTGCGTCGGTAGTTTTCTCAACGTCGTCGTCTGGCGTCTTCCACGCGATGAATCACTAATTTCGCCTGGCTCCCATTGTCCCAAATGCAACACGCCGCTGGCGTGGTACGATAATCTTCCGGTCATCGGTTGGATCAAACTCGCCGGCAAATGCCGACATTGCGGGCAGCCGATTTCAATGCGCTATCCCACCATCGAGGCCGTCACCGGACTGCTCTTTGTCTTCTACTACGTGATGTTCTTCATCCTCCAGCACGGACCCTGTGCGATCGCGCCGGAAATGGTCTTCGATGAGTCGCGCAACATGTTTCACGCCCGCCCGCTCTCCATTCTGGAGGATTGGCCGATCTTCGGGCTCTATCTGTTTCTCGTCTCCTGCCTCCTGGCGGCCAGCCTGATCGATGCTGAGCTGTTCATCATCCCTGTCGGTATTCCGTGGCTGGCGGCGCTGGTCGGCATCATCGCGCACACGTTCATCGATCGTCCGATGGTTCCCGGAGCACTATTACCCGCCACGCCAACGGCGGCACTGGCCGCCGGCGGGGCAGTCGGATTGGGCATCAGTATCTTGTTATGGCGAATCGGTCTCCTGCCGCAGAGTTTTTCCAATGGGGAACCGCTTCTGGAGGTCGATCGAGAAGCATTCGCACAGGAAAATGCGCAGGCGCAACTCGAAGGGCGAGAGGCCGCGACCCTCCCGCCGCAGCTTACCCGAGCACAGATCTTCGCCGAAATTCGAAAAGAAATGCTTTTTCTGATGCCGCCGATGGCGCTGGCCGCGGCATGTTGCCTGCTTACCATGCGTCTTCCCGCACTAGGGAAATGGTGGGGGCAAGTCTGTGCGAATCATTGGATCGGCGGATTTCTCGGCTCGATCTTCGGCGCGCTCATCGGCGGATTCGTCGTTTGGCTCACGCGCATTCTCGGCACGCTCGGGTTCGGACGCGTCGCGATGGGACTGGGTGATGTTCATCTGATGTTTGGCGTGGGCGCCATCATCGGCGCCGGCGCAGCGACCGTGGCGTTCTTCATCGCTCCGTTTTTCGGGATTCTGGTTGCGATTTCACTCCTCATGACGAAAACCCGCCGCGAGCTGCCTTACGGGCCTTATCTCAGTATGGCCACGGGCGTGGTCCTGCTATTCTACTGTCCGATTGCGGCGTACCTCACGCCTGGCCTTCAGGGCTTGGGCGTCGCCCTTCACAGTCTGCTTGGTTGAACATCGCGGCGAGTTTACAGGTGCAGGTTCATGGGAAACTTCTGGCTCAAGGTGAAGATCTGGCTCAAGACCACGCTGGCCGCGGTTCTGTTCATTTACGCTCTGCTCTTCATTTACAACAACAGCAATGAACAGGTGCACTTCTGGTGGTGGTTCGGGCACAACTATGAGCACGAAAAGCTTACCTTCGGTTTCGCGGCCTTCGTGGGGGGCGTGATCCTCACGATCGTCGTGCGCACCACCTTCACGACGATGCGCCAATTGCAGGATCTTCAAACCCGTGGTCGAAGCCAGCGGATGGAACGGGACATTCAGGACATGAAGGAAAAGGCCGCCCGCCTGCAGACGCTCAATCCCGTCGGCAGTCCCACCGGCACCAGCGTTCCCGGCGCGTTCGAAGCGCCCAGCCGCAAACCCGACGAAACCGGCGCTTGAGCTACGCGGATACGCGCTTGATCCCCGACTGATGAGATGCCGGCGGGCGCTCGATGTGCAGCACATGCGCAGCGCGGGCAATGTCGTTTTCAAACTCGATGGCGATGGCCAGGCGGTGACGGCTGTCGAGCCGGTAGTACCAGGTGCTGGCTAGAAAGACCGCCTGCGGAGAAGCCGCGCCCGCCGACGCCTGCGGTGACCCCAGCGCCGCCGCGATGGAATGCTTGTCGTTTCCGACAATCGCCCGACTGAGCCGCCGCGCCCGCTCCCGGCTGTCGTTTTGGTTACGAAAGAGCCGCAGCAGCAGCCCACGCCGACTCAAAACAAATGCCGCGCTCCCGATAACAAGTGGTGCAAGTATGCCAAGCGGTATCGCGCCGACCAAACGACCCGAAGCGCGAACCTCTCGCGAAGTGCTGCCCTTGGCTGGTGCAGTTCGCAGTCGCATGCCATCTCATTTTGCGCCGCCAGCGCCGGGCGAGAAACGGCAAAAATCCGCCGACAGCAAATGGTTGCTTCAGTAACCAGTTTTTACCCTTCCAAACTACCGTTCCCCCGCCAGCGCAAAGCGGTGGCCGAAATGGCAGTGAAATTGAGCAAAGCCGATATCGGCCCGGTCACGCAGGTCCAATACTTCGTCCTGCGCAAAGGCCTGGGCCACGCTCACTCGTGCATCATGTCGCACCATCGGGCCAGCCGCGAGGGTGAACAGGCTGATCCAGCCATAGGCCCGGCGATCCCGGAGCAAATCGCTGGCGATGATCCCTCGCCGCGCAACCCGGTTCATCTCCCGCAGCACACGGACCGCATCGTCTTCATCCAGATGATGAAGAAACATGCTCGTCAGTGCGTAATCAAAACTCCCCGCCGCAAAGGGGGCGGCCATGGCGCTGGCGCATACGATCGAAAGAAGGGGGTTCGTCTTGGTCGCCAGCGCGATCGACGCGGTGGCGGGGTGCAGATCAAGGCCGACAATCCGCACGTCAAATCCGCGCCGGCTCGCCCAGCGCAAAATAGCGTGCGGCACGTCCGCCGACCCCGTCGCGAAATCCACGATCGTGATGCGCTCCTGGCTTCGCCAGCGCCGGCTGAATTGCTCCAGGTGCGAAATCGTTTGCCGCGTGTAGCCAAAGAGGGCGTTGATCCGCCGGATGAATCTCAGGCTTCGTTTTAGTTCATCAGGATCGGCATCGGCCGCGTCCATCCATTCGGGTTCGCGCCGACGATGGGTGAGATCGGGAAACAAGGATTTCCCCCGCACTCGGGGGCCTCAGTCTGTCGCCAGCACCGTCGTCGCTTTGTCCTGCAATGTCGCCGCCTCATCCAATTGAGTCTCGTACGTGGCCCTGTCCACGTTCAGAACTTCGGGCAACGCCTTTAGCGTAGAGATCATTTGATTCAGCGCTTCGGTGATCTTATTGAGCTGATCGCGCTGGCTCTGTGGCATGGCCTTGGGTGGCTGCTTGCTCTGACGCGCCACCTGATCCTTGGCGATCTCGTTGAGCTTGAGGTTCATGTCCTTCATCGCGAGATTCGCATCCTGGCGCGCGATATTGGCCAGCATTTCCTTCTTTGTCTGCGCCCACTCCGGCCAGCCCGCCGCCACCGCGATCGGCTCGGCCTTATGAATCCGGTCGAGCGCTTCATTGATCGAAGACAATGTCTTCTGGGCAGTCTTCGCTTTGATCGTGCGTTCGGCGTCGGCTCGTTCGTCGGTCCACATTGCGGCAAGCGCTGATGTGCGACGCAGCGGATCGATGATATCAAACTGCCCCGGCTGCAGGATGAGCGGCCGGTTCTCCGCCATCGGCATCGTCGTCGCCGAAGCCCGAACGATCGTGCCACTCTCGGGCGGTTTGGAGGGCGCAACCTTCGGCTGCGGCGGCTTGATCGTCTCTGACGTGTAAACGAAATCCTTAGATCGACTGATCAGGATTGATGTCGCCTTGGCCACGAAAGCCTGCCTCGGGTCCTCTGTCTCCTTGGACGCGTCGGTGAAGGCATCGACGGCGGCGTCGGCCTGACCTAGCTTCAGCAGCGCCTCGCCCTTGAGCGCATCGACCTTGTAGCGATCCCCCGCGTCGATCACGCCTCCAGGCGCCAAGGCCTCGGCGCTCCCCTTCACCACGCCGGCGTAGTCGCCCTGTTTGAACATCTCCTTTAAATCGTTGGGTGTGGGCGCATCCGCACGCGCCAGCGAAATCACCAGCAAAATCAGCGATGGAGATAACGCGATCGATCGTCGCATGGTACTGAGATAGAATACCGCCGACAGCAAGAGCAAGCGACAAAAAAATGGCACGTTCTGCCGCTTGCCGCTTAGCGAGCAGGAGAGGGTCAAGCCACCGCATTATCTCGCCGCCTTCGACGCTGCAATGCGATCGTCCAAATTGCAAAGACACTTACCCCCCCTGGTTCGGGCGCTGATGTGTCAGTCGTTGGCTCTCGCCATTCGATCGCGTCATACGCACCGGAGGCCTCCTGGGCATATCCGAAGACATCTCCAGCGGCGTTGATGCTGAAAGCGAAAGACTCCGTGAACTTGGATGGCAAGAGCGCTCCAAGGTCGACATATGAGTCTGCGCTCCCGCTCCAGAGCAGGGCGTGCTGGTCGTCATCCGTTGCCCTGCCGTAGCCGTATCCCACCTGCTGGCTGCCATTGGTTCCGCTGGCGACAGAAAAGGCAAAACCCGTGGGATTGAGATCAACGGCCGAGGCGGCGCTGCCATGCCAAAGCAACGCCTGATGGCTTCTATTTCGGGTGACACCATAGCCGACTTCTTCCCAGCCACCGATGCCCAATCCGAACGAACTGCGGAATCCGGCGAGGTCGGTAGGATTCAAATCCACCACCGAACTGGCGGCGCCGCTCCAAAACAACGCATGATTTAACATTCCCGTGGCTGTGCCCAAGCCTTCGCCAATCTGTCTTTTCCCGTTGGTTCCGTTGGCGACGGAGGCTGTAAAACCCTTTGGATTCAGGTCTATGGCCGATTTGGCGGAACCGCGCCACAGCAGCGCGTGATTGACGTTTCCAATTTTCGTTCCCGAACCCACTTCCTCAGAGGCATCGGTGCCGTAGGCGATGGATGTGGTGAAGCCCAGTGGATTGAGGTCAACCGCCGAAGCCGCGGTGCCGTACCACAACATTGCATGGTCGGGCCGATCGGTCCCGGCAGAGCCATCCCCAACCTGCAGGCTTCCATCGGTGCCCATGGCAATCGTTGAGGTGAATCCCCTGGGATTGAGATCGATGGCAGAGCCCGAAGCCGAGCTCCACAGCATGGCGTGCTCATCGTGGTCGGTGGCGGCGCCGATCGCTTCACTCACTACTTGTCCGCCATCAGCCGCTTCCTGATCGCTTGAGGGATCGACGGTGATTGGGGCGGACAATTGCAAAACGTAGAGATCCTTGTAGGTACGCTCGTCGGCGCGAAGGCTGCCGGCCGTCAACGTCGTGATGAGAAACACTCTCGCCGCTTGCGCGGCCCAATACCGTGAACGCATTTTGAAGACCTCGTCATGATGTTCTTGGGCGGGAAAAACCGTGTAGCGATTCAGCTACGCGCCCCTCTTTTTCAAATCGACAACCGCGTGTAGGCGATTCCCAACTTTGCAAATATCGGCGACGAAGAGGAGGGCAATAATTGAAGATCCCGAGAAAAAATCCCCCCACCAAAAAGATCTTTTGTGGTTTGGAAAAAGCCCGCGCGAACTAAGGAGCAGCGCAGAATATTGAGTCGACGACAACAGTGCGACGCGCCTCTGATCCGCGTGTTTTGATTGCGCGCTCACTGAGCTAAAGCGAAAGTAAAAAATTCTTAGCGTGCGTTCAGGATTTTGTTTTTGCGAACATTTCGTTTTATCCAATGGGAACGCAAGCCTTGTCTTTCGATGAGCTTCTCCCACCATTTCCGGCACTTCACTCCAAAAAGAAGAGACGGGGAACAATCAGCAAAAGAGGCCCAAATCCCGTCATTTCTGCTGTTTTTCGCGTAACGTCGCGCTGCGCATCGCCCGATGAACGCTTGGCAATGCAGCCAGCTCTGCGCAACGGAAAAAGGGGCTAGGAAACATGATTTCGGCGACATCCAGCAACGCTCGCACAACTGTTCCCTGGCAGTACAGTGCATCATTTTTGAATGAGATCCTCGACACCCAGAATGATCTGGCGGCCGTGGAATTGGATCGGCAGATCATCACGCAGATGGTCGCCCAGCGCTCGCAGAAATTGACGGCCGCCCACGGCGCGGCGGTGCATCTGGTGGATGGGGATGCCCTCAGTACCGGGGCGGCAACGGAGATATTGTTGCCCTTTCTGGGGATGCGTCTTCCCATCACATCATCACTGGTTGGACACGCCGTTGAGACTGGGGAGATTCAATATTGCCGGGACAGTGAAGACGATCCGTGGGTCGATCGAACCATATGTCGCCGCGTGGGCATGCGATCGCTGCTTGTGGTTCCACTCATTCACGGCGTTCAGGCGATCGGCGCGGTCACCGTGGTGAGCCGGCAGACAGAAGCGTTTGAGCCCGGGCACATCTCAGCCTTGCGATTAATGGTGGGATTGGTCGTCGCGGCCCTGACACATGCATCGGAATTCGAGATCAAGCGACAACTTCTTGCCGAGCGCACGGCAGCCCTGGCCGCCTTGCGCGCGAGTGAAGAAGAGTTCCGCGCGACCTTCGAGATGGCGGGCGTGGGGAAAGTTCAGACCGATCTCAGGTCAGGACGATTGCTGCGCGTAAACGAAAAATTCTCCCAGATCACCGGCTATTCGGCGGAGGAACTGGCGAGCATGTCGTTTGAGCAGATCACGCACTCGGAGGACATTTCCGCGAACCGTGAAATCGCCGCCAAAATGCTGCGCGGCGAGATCGGCGATCACACGGTCGAGAACCGATACGTGCGGAAGGATGGTGCGATCATTTGGGTGAGCCTCAACGTTACGGTCATCAAGGATTCCGAGGGATTGCCACTCAAGGCTGTCGCCACGATTCAGGACATTACTGACCGCAAGCGCGCTGAATGGATGGAAGAGGACAGACGAAAAGTGCTCGAGCTGGTCGCCCGCGACACATCGCTGAGCGACGTCGTTGCCGAGATCGCCTCGGCGGTGGAGCGACAGATGAGCGGTTCGGTGGCGGGCGTGCTGGTACTTCAGGATGGCGACGTGTGCGTGCACGGACCGCATCTGCCAGATGACTGGCGCGAATCGCTACGACAGCGATGTCTCTCCCTGGGCATCGCGCTGGCCGCGGGAGTTCAAGCGGCGGAGAATCGATGCGGCGTTACCTATATCGACACCGACGATGTCTGGCAGGATTTGCGTCCGATGGCGGAGGCTCATGCGTTTCAGGCTTGCTGGACGATGTCGGTCCGCGCCAAGGACGGAGCGGTCGCCGGGTTGCTGACAGTCTTCCGCCGGCAGCGCCGCACGCCAACAATTGACGAGGTACGGACGCTTGAGACGGCGTGCAATCTGGCGACGATCAGCATCGAACATCACAACACGATTCGCCAACTCGCCTATCTGATCCGCCACGATCCGCTGACATCATTGCCCAATCGCGTTATGGCCGAGGACCGACTCGGGCAGGCGCTGGCGCTGGCCCGCCGCAGCGGGAAAAATGTGGCGGTAATGGTGCTGGATATCGACCGTTTCAAAAGCATTAACGACACGCTGGGCCACCATGCCGGCGATACACTTCTTCAGCAGTTTTCCGCGCGGTTCAACGGTCGGTTGCGGGAGACGGACACGATGGCGCGTCTGGGAGGAGATGAATTCATCATCATGCTTCCTGAATTGACCTGCCGCGAAGAAGCATCAGCAGTGGCAAAGAAGCTTTTGGATACGCTCGCCGAGCCGTTTGAACTGGGCGAACGCTGCATTCGAGTGACGTGCAGCATTGGGATCGCTCTTTTTCCCGATGACGGCGAGGACAGTTTAGTGCTGCAAAAGCGAGCGGATACCGCACTCTACCGGGCGAAGGAACAGGGCAGAGATCGATACGCCTTTTGATGGGTCATTTCCGTCCTAAGATAGGGGTTTTGTGACCATCAAATATTCGTCTTGACAATAATCGTTTACACGACTATAATGCTGCCAGAGGTAAAAAAAATGATTAACACAATTCCGTCAGCAGAGCGGTATCACGCGGATCACGGGTGGCTCGACACGCATTGGCATTTTTCCTTCGGCGACTACCACGATCCAAAGAACATCCATTGGAGCGCGCTGCGGGTTTTCAACGATGACACGGTTCAACCCGGCGGGGCGTTCGATTTCCATCCGCACCGCGACATGGAAATCGTCTCGTACATTGTCGATGGCGAACTGGAGCATCGCGATCGGCTGGGCAATCGGCATGTGAACAAAGCAGGCGAAGTGCAGGTGATGTCGGCCGGCACCGGGATTATCCACGCCGAGCGAAATCCATCGACGACATCGCCGATGCGATTGATCCAGCTTTGGATCATCCCCCGCCACAAAGGAATCAAGCCGCGCTGGGAGCAGAAACCGTTCACGAAGGAGCAGCGGCACAATCGGCTCCTGCCGGTGGTGTCTTCCGGCGATATTGAAGGCTCGTTGGCGATCGATCAGGACGCGGCGGTTTATGTTTCATCGCTCGATGCCGGGAAATCGTTGACGCACACGAGTGCGGCCGGTCGACATGCGTATCTGTTTGTGATCGATGGGGAGATCGAGTTGAACGGCAAGAAGCTTTCAGCAGGCGATCAGGCGCGGCTCGTCGATGAGAAGTCGTTGAACATCACGGCGAAGCAAAATGCGGAATTGATCCTTTTGGATCTGCCATAACTTCGGTGTTTTCTAGTTAGCGTTGGTGCGCAGCACAGCGATCGCGTTCGACATCGGGACGCAACGCGGTGCTGCGCACCGCCGCTAACTATTTTTTCTCTTCGGAACCCCTTCGTCCCGGCCAGGTTTCCGGCCGCTCCCAGAACGCATCATCGCGAGTGCCGTAATAATTTTTCAACGCCGCGTCCATCACCCGTGCCGTGCGCGCGGCGGATTCTCCCGTGCTCGGGCAAACGCCGCGGCCCAGAAGCTGGTCCACGATTGTCTGTACCAGCGGCTGATGAACATGCGGTGGAGTTGGCTCTTCAAACGTTTGAGTGGTCGTCGAATCCTCTTCCTGCTCCTCACGATGCAGCCGCAGCGGCTCGTTCCCGAAGGTGCTCATGCTGAGACGCCCTTCAGTCCCGACGATTTCGATCAGGTCGTCGAACGTGGAGCCTGCGAAATTCCAACTGGCCGTGCCGACCACGCCGCGCTCGGTTTTAAA
>Ga0302325_10032444_pt1 | contig 10724 bp, 12 predicted proteins | sample Palsa_T0_2_FD_201948 | JGI IMG/M metagenome (GOLD analysis project Ga0302325, IMG submission 201948) | Peat permafrost microbial communities from Stordalen Mire near Abisko, Sweden - Palsa_T0_2 | ecosystem: Environmental > Terrestrial > Soil > Palsa > Peat permafrost | place: Sweden: Abisko...
TTGCTCCAGGAGGATGATTCTCGTTCACCGCTCTCAGTGAGGCGATTGCAGCTTCGTCCGTTTTCTGGAAAGTGAGGAAACTGGTTAAGAGGGCAGGAACTTTCGTCCCCGGGTCAATGATCGCAACTGCCACGATTTCAACGGAATCATCGCTAACCCGTGCAACCTATAATATGGAAATTTAGATGCGGTCATATGAATTGGAGTGAACATATTACTCACATTCTGTACCCAATCCATGACTGTTTTGTATTCAGACATGGGGTATATGAAGACGGAATTTTTCATGCAAGAGAAGCTTTCTCGAGTTTTCAAATAGAATGCCGTGACAACAGCTGGGAAGCCTAGGATGAGTTATGAGCAAAAATGCTGATGTCGAATATGGGTGAGCTACAAACCAGGTCCAGCACCTCGTGCAGCCCAGAACAGCTCGCTGTTTTCCTGGTCATTGCAATGTAAGATGGTGCCCTCGGCCGTCACAACGTCAATTGCAGCAATTTGTTCACATGCCCAGCCCCAATTCTGATTTTTAAATTAGTAGAAGAAAGGAGTTAGAAGGAAGGAGACTCACTTTGCAATTCCACCCCATCCCACCCTGTAGAAGAAAACCTCCAAGTCCTACATCCGAGCAATGTCCACCTCCGAACATCCGGCCTTTCGTGATGAGATACTCATTGAGCACTCTTCCAGTACTACTAGGAGAAACTTTCACAATTTTCGTTGCCTCGTCATACTCAATGAAGTTGAACTTCCCCAAGTCGATCAGAATCGCGTCGTCTCTGACTGACCATGCAGCCCAGGAATGCCCACCAGAACGGACGGAGACTCGGAGACCCTTAGTTTTCGCTAGCTGAACCGCATTTTTGATGTCTTGCACTTGAGTTGCCTCAACGACGCCATGGGGATAACGGTTGGGACGTCGATGGTTGAAAACTCGACCAATTCGGGCCTCTTCGTAGGCTGGCGACTCGCGCCAGATGACTTTGGTTTCAGTAAGAGCCATTGTAGAAGAAATCAATTAGCACAACAGAGAAGCAATGGATTCTTCTTTTTCGATCGTCTTGGGCGTGCTTGGATGGGGGCGGTACAGTACGTAGGCAACGTCGCGTTCTGGGAAGTTGCCGCTTGCACTCACCCACCACCGGGTTGGTTCGTCGTCCTCTAGATTCCTCTAGATCCCTCTAGATGCCGAAACTCCCTCAATATTTGACCCCTTTCCGGTCGACACCGCAGTATGCAGTCTAACATGGACGTTCTCCGGTAATGAATCTGGGATATTGATTTGTTATTCAAAGGGCCCTTAGCTTCGGGAGGTGGAGAGCGCGGGGCCGGCAGCGGGAATGGACGGACCCCTTACAGGGACGACCATGTTTCTACTGGAGTGGCTCGGGCCCCCATGGGGTTGGGCGGCACTAACTTCGTAAAGAAAAGCAACTCTCTCTCCCTGCTCTCAACAACAAACCCTATTATCCTGCATCGGTCTGCCTTTTGAAGGAGGTTATTCTCACCATCTAGCAACTTCGCGACATTCAACATCCGGATCGTCATTCCAAACATGTCCAAGACCACGGATCTTGAAGGGACTCCGACCAAGGAGACCCCTACGCCGGACCTTGAGCCATCCAAGACTGGTGCGACCAACACCACAGAGTTCAAGCACGAAACTATCAAGCGGCTTCATACTCTCGGAAGCGTTCGTCATCGCCATGAACACACAGGCCAGATTATTCTTATCCCAACGCCGTCGAATGACCCCAATGATCCTTTGAATTGGTGAGATTTCAGCTTCTGTTCCATGCGCAAAATTTTCACTGATAAGAGCGCACAGGCCTCAGTCGAAAAAGTACTACTCAGCCTTCATTATATGTCTCGCAATGATGATCTGTAATTTCCTTGCAGCGGGCCCAACCATTGCTATCGTTGAAACGGCACAGGAATTCTTTCCAAATTTTAAGCAGACTGGGCTATCGCCCGCGATCAACAAAACTGCTTTCTTTTTCACCACAACTGCACTCCTCCAGGGTACAGGCAACTTGATTTGGATGCCTCTGGTCAATAAGTATGGCCGTCGCCCTATTTACCTTATCAGCTACACCATATACCTGGCTTGCGCGATCTGGGCCGCCTGCACGAAATCCTATGGTAGTTTCTTGGCTGCCAGAATCCTGATGGGGTTCGGATCTGGTGCGGCTGAGACCATGGCCCCGCTTTCAATCGCAGACATCTTCTTTCTACATGAGAGAGGTTTGGTGATGGCGTAAGTGTTGATCGCTCGAGCTCAAAGAAGTCCTGCTAACCAATCAACAGAATGTACAGCTGCGCTCTTGTGTCAGGTGTGTCGGGCGGAATCATCATTTCAGGGTGAGAAACTCTTTTCCCGCTCTTCCCACGTGATCCCCACGTGATCCCCACTAACTTCGCCAGTTTAATCACGATCAATCATCCGTGGAGAGTCATCTACTACGTCGCCATCGCTCTTATCGGCACCACCCTCTTCCTTGCCTTCTTTACTTTCCCTGAGACCGTCTACAGACGCCCCATCGAAATCGACACTGACAACGAACCCACCTTGGACTGCAAACGAGACGAAGCAAAAGTTCAACTCGATGACTCGCCTTCATCCTCCATTCCGCCTAAGAAAACATATCTCCAGCAACTCAAGGTATTTTCTGGTACCTACACAGAGGAGACCTTTTGGCGACTTTTCGCCCGTCCCTTCGCTCTCATTCTCCTGCCACCAGTTCTATGGTGCTCTCTCGTTCAATCCGTGACAATTGGATTCATTGTTGCAGTCACCTCTAACGTGGCGTCAGCCTACCAGCAGGCCTACGGCATGAAGCCCTACGAAACAGGCCTCTGCTTCATTGCCGCCATCATCGGCGCTCTCGTCGGTATCTTCTGCGGTGGCCACCTAGGGGACCGAACAGCAGACTATTTCACCAAAAGAAACAACGGTATCCGAGAACCGGAGATGAGATTGCCAGCAATGATGTTCAGTTTAATCAGCACGCCTTTGAGTTTGATCTTGTATGGTGTTGGTATTCAAGATAAGTTGCACTGGATATGCCCCACAGTGGGACTCGCTCTGTTGAACTTCTCAATTGTGCAAGGTACGAATGTAGCATTGGTTTATACAATCGATGCATACAGACCAATCGCTGGGGAAATCACCCTTACTACCATGGCGTTCAAATGTAAGATTCCCCCTTCAATTCTCGTCGTTCCTCGATCTAATGTTACAACCAGCTGCCTTCGGATTCCTTCTCTCCTTTTACACCAATCCCTGGATTGAAAAGAGTGGTTATGTCAACGCTTACGGTGCAATGGCGGGAATCTCGGCTGTCGTCTTGTTGTTTTGGATTCCGTTGTATATCTGGGGCAAGCGAGTTAGGCATGCGACCTGGCATTGGAGCACTACCAGCTACGTTCATTGGGATGAGGATCGTGAGGTTGGTGAATAAGTGGGGGTTTCGTGGACTTGTCGCTACCGATCAGTGGCTTGAACTTGAAGTATGTCTTTGCAAAACCGATAGTTCTTCAATCAAGAATGCTCCTCCGTATTCCTTCCGCCTTTAAATTTCTGTCCCCGGGAATATTTTAGCCAAGACCGGCGACCACGTGATCAATGTCCTTGACAGCACAATAAGCTCTGGGGCCTTGTTAAAAGAAGAGCAAAGTTGCTCTCGGAAGTTGCAATAAGATATCGCCAATTCTTAAGGGCAGCTTGCGCCGCCGTTGGAGAATCTAGGGGGCAGGCTCGCCGGCTAGGTCCTGCCTTGAAGTCATCCAGGTTAGACATACTTTTATTTCAGAGTGCTTCTAGAGATAATCCAGACAACATAATAACGCCTATCCAAACCACCCAGGGAAAAAGAAGAACAGCAGCAGCAAAAGTCATACTTTAAACCCCATCTTTCTTCCTCCTACCTACGGATTCAAACTCCTATGCACCGTTCTGCAATGCCTCTTCAAGTTATCCTTCCTCTTGAATCCCATTCCATTGAATCGACATCCAGCAAACGGACACGTATACGTGTTGGTCGGAGACGGTGGCAGGGCAGCATTATGCCCAGGATGATGAACCACAATATGTCGCTGCATGTCCCGATTGCTTGCTGTACAATGCCCGCACAGTGGCACAGGACATGTTACGGGTTTCAGATGCTGTTTCTCGTGACGGCTAGAACCGAAGCCAAGAGATCAGATGTTGGGTTTGGATGTAGAAGACGGCAACATACTTGAGGAGGTGCTTCTTTACCAAGATTTTGGGACAATAAGCGCACGGGTATTCGGATATCGGAGGACCTAGGGATGAAATTATAGGTGCGGGTGCTTGAGAAAGTTGAAAGATAGGTTGGCTGCCGGTCATTGTAGGAGAAGGCCAATCAGACGATTCGGATATTAGGTTCGGCCAAGGATGCGAAAGGTCAAAGGGAAGAAAAGGGGCGTTCGCGTCGAGGAAAAAAGGATCAATATCATTAGGGTGCGTCATGTATTCGACTTGGGCTTGCATTGGTTCACTGATCGTGCTCATTATTGGCCATTCTGGTGGTGCGTCAGTTCCAGGTTGGACCATATCAGGGAAAGAAGTTGGTTGCCAGAGGTGCGGGGAATGGGTAGGACTGGACACGGCATCAGGGGAGATCCAGTCATTCGGCAATTCTTCCAAATTATATCGTGGAGTAAGAAGGGTTTCACTGATTCCGAAGTCGAACGAAGGGTCGGGGCATAATTCTGAGAAATTTTGGATCCTAATGAGATCCAGGATATTTGGAGCCAAATTATCTTGCTCCATGGTAGCCAGTTTATGTCTGGAGATAAATCTAGAAAGCTCCTTTTCGGGAGGAATGGTATATTTTTGCAGGTATTCGGGCGCAGTAGTAGTGTTGTATCCGAGGTCTCGCCAGGTTCAGCCTTTTAACGACATGCTGGGGTCGCCAGAAATCAATCCATTTAGCAAGTCGTCGGTTTCCATACTGACCCAAGATTTTCTTTCCCCAAGATTTGGATCCAAGGAACAGCCTCAATAGTCCGTGGTCGCTAGTGGTCATCCTATGAGCTAATTTTCTGTGTCTGTACGCCGTCAGTGTTCTGTGCAACCACATTATTTGCCTGCCCCGAAATTTCGTTTCAACCTCGACTGCCTATCAGAAAATATTCCCTAGGTTCCCGGAAAGATGATGTTGACGGTTGACCTGGCCAGCTCGTGCAAGAGGATTCCGTCGGTCGTTGAGTGTTTCAGTTCAGAGCTAAAAGATTGGGATTTACAATCACCACCCGGAATCCCGGAAAAGTGATACCGATAGGATACTCGTGGCCAGTCCAGGCAAGAAAAAAGGTAAAGAGAAGGCTGGTGCTGGTCAGTTCCGAATCAAACAAACAATAGAGAAATCAAGCTTCCTTAGTCACAAAGCTACTTCATAAACGTAAAATAAGAAATCAGCACGGCAAGAGAACATGAAGAATCAAAACATTCCGGGACCGAGGATGCCATTACATTAAATATCGTCGAAGTGAGGGAGGCATCCCAGCGACTGTGCTTACGAGCAAAGTCAGTGTGCAGCTGATTGGACGAATGAGAAGTTAAGGCAAAGTCTTGGCAATGGGCCTCGCAAGACGGTATCGCGTAATTGGCTCTCCTTCGAGTGAGGCCCTCCATTTTGCTAAAGCGGCTGAGACTTGCAGGTCACTCATCAAGAATCTAGGCGAATGGGCGTCCATTCTGCACAGCAAAGAGCCCAAAGCCCAATTTTTGGGCATGATTAGGCCAACGAGATCGGTTCGAGTTGCGGAAACTGGACAGCCACAACGGAATCAGGTCAAAGCGTCTCACAACCTGTGTCAGGTCTGGCTTCAGAAGCGGAGAGGGACACTTTCTTGGTTCCAATGTCTTCCTCTCTAAGCCGCGCGGAAGTCTCCACTTTCTGCACAAAATGAAGTCGGGAATCTCGCAGTGGACTTAAAAAGCGGCTCCTATTACTCCGGATTTCAGCGTCCAACTTTGTGTGGAGCAATGGAAATTAGTGCCTCTTTTTCTGTCCACGGGGAGGGGGTGTCAGTACTGTCACTTAAGCGCCATCCTCCCCAAACTACCTTGCCTCTGGAACAAAAGATACAGTTGATTGTAATAAGAAACGTATTTTATAAGACGTAACATTTAAGCCCATTCTCGACCCTGGAATGTAATAGCTCCCTTCATCGCTTCACGCTCTTGAACTCCGCTACAGTCGGCGCCTCTGAATCCTTCTTGACATGGTTTCTAAAACCAACACTTTAACGACCATATATCTAAACATGCAAGACTGTAAAGAATGAGTTCATTATCAAGAAACCCTTTCTGACCTTCTTCACGTTTTGGACCTCCTCTCCCATCGCAACCTGGCCGGCACAACCGGCCGCGTGATCATAGCAGTATAATCGGTGCGAGGAACACCTTCTCCATCCAGAGGCCGAAAGATAAAGTTGCGTACCATATAAGCAGTAATAGCACTCAACTGAAGGTAAGAGAACGCCTCTCCCACGCAACGGTGCCGGCCTGCTCCAAACGGAAGGTACGACGAAGCAGCACCTCTCTTCTCTGCACCTTCCAGGAAATCAGCCATCGTTTCCCACCGTCGAGGCTCCCACTTATCGGGGTCGGGAAAGTATTCTTCAGATTGGGCGGTAACTCCTGGTGCTGAAATAAGGACATGTGAAGTTGGAATGCGGTATGTGCGATCTGATTTCGATTCTGGGTCTCGGGAGACGTGTGTGAGGGGGACTTTGACGGCTCGCATGACGGTGTGAATCGGGGTGTGAAGACGGAGTGTTTCTCGGACTACCATTTTGTGAAGCGGGAGCCTGCTAATCGTGTCTCGAGTCGCCGAGACATTGAGGTCAGGCCCGAGAGCCTTCTGTTGCTCTTGGTAAAGAGCTTCCTGGATGTCAGGACGTGAGGCAATTCGAAACAAGATCCACGATCCAACAGAGTATGAGTTGTGTTGACCTGCCATGAGCAAGCCAATCATCATATGGGCGATTTCATGATCAGGAACAGGAGTGCCGTCTTTGTAGGTCGATCTCATCAAGCTCCAAATCATGTCATCATCAGCCTCGCGGTTACGCTCACCACCGAGCTCTCTCCGGGCCTTTATGATGTTTTTGTAGATCGTGACGATCTTCTTGTGAGCTTCATCTCTTCTTCGATTGACCGGAAGCGGCAATCCAGGCATGTAGAAGTTGATAGGGATAAAGCTCAGATCAAGATCATGGTAGAGATCTGCTAGTCCCATATCAAGATTCTCACGGACTTCTTTCCCTTGAAGCGATGCAGCTGCAGTGAAAATTGTCGTAATGCCGACGCTCTCTACCACATCAAAAATGCCTTCATCACCTCTAAATGCCTCGGCGTTCTCTACATAGGTTTGCATTTCGTTGAGAAATATAGGGACGAAAGAGTCCAGCTTATCTGGCGTTAAGCTATATTTTAAGAGCTACAGTTTGTCAGAACTCTTCTCAGTGGTCGGTTAATTCTATCAACGGACCTTTTTCTGCTCTATGAGCTTAGATGGAGAACAATCATAACACACATCTTTGCCGAAAATAGGCACTGTAAGGCCTCGATAGATATCGGCTGCACTAATTTCGCTCACAGCCCCGTTGAGCACAAAATTGTTGCCCTCCGGTCCTAGACATACAGTATGTTTCTTCCCCACGAGGATAAACGAGAATATGTTGCCATACTGTCAGATATTAACGTTAGTGGTGTTGGTCATGATGAAAGATGCGGCACTCACCTTCTTCTGATACTTGAAGAAGAATTTGAATGGATCAGTACCGTATTCGATCGTCGACCCGATGAGCGGAAACCATGAGAAGACCAAAGGCGGTTCATCCTTGTTCGGAAATACCAGCTGTTGTACTATGTGTCTGAGAATGGATAGAGCGATGAAAGCGACGGGAACGATCAATATCTGTACGAAGAGGGGAATTCCTGTTGTGTTGCTGAGCACAATACTCGGGATGAATTGCGTTTCTTGAGACATTATACTTCACTGCGAGGAAAGTATGGGCCTCGATGAGAGACCCATTTATCGAAGGGTGCTGCAGGTCACGTGATGATCAGCTGGCAAGAGCTGAAAATTGGCAATGTTGAGGAAAGAAATGGTGAGCCTCGCTTCTTTAATATGCTCCTTCGCTACACCGCATCGCGGCACGGCCGCCCCGCCACTGACAGCGTTACAATGCGCTAAAACACGGTGTCAATCAAACTCTGCTTAATTAACCTTCTCTACGCAGCTGGTGTGGCGGGGAACCCCCCTTGGTTTGGTACTTTTATAACAGGCTTCCTACTTAGTATTCCCTCTAAATTAGAACTTCTAGAAATCTCACTATTCTTCCCTCATAAATTTCAGTATAAAAATGAGTAGAATAAGCGGCGATTAGCCATACGTTATAGCTAAAAAGTCGAGACGGATCTCCTAGCGCATTTGTGCCCGCTGTGGCTTGCATTAAAATTTCCTAATACTATGTGGCCGATAAGCTTACTCGTTAAAACAGAGGTATACTTCCCTCATATGGTTTGTACGAAAACATTATTTATAATTTTGTACTTAGTCTTCTCATATTTACAAGAACTGAAGCTTGACACTCCCTGACAAGTGCCTAACATGATATCAGAGAGTTGAGTCTCAGAGTGAGTACCTAGGTCGGATATTTCCACCCCCTGACCTCCCCTGCAGCACATTAAACCTCGCCTCACGTTGTCCAACCCTGCCTTGATCCAACAACGTCATCAGCTCTCTTCAGCTACCGTTCACGTACAGAACAAAGACAATGCAATAGCAATAAGCTATTAAGCAAACTATTCATCCTCAAAGCACTCGCAGCAGGTAGCGATAGTCATCACTTGGTCAGAGAAGGCCCAGAAAGTGAGCACCCTCTCAAGGCTTGAACTATCCCCTCCCTCATCAAGTCCAGGTCTAAGTCCCCAACTTCCATCCATCTCATCACAATGCCAACCTACTCATACCACATCAACCGCATCCTCCCTCCTCTCACATCCGCAATCGGCCTCCTCGCCCTCAGTGGCGGTATTTACGGCATCCTCAGCCCGCAAGCCTACGGCACCACGCTCGGCATCTCAATCTCACCATCTGCCCCGTCTTCGCTTTCCCTGGTGTCGTTAATTGGGGCGCGGAACATCAGCTCTGGACTCACGATACTTGCACTCCTCTATACGGGCCAGAAGAAGGCGGTCGGGACGCTTCTTTTTTGTGGTGTGTCGACTGCTCTGATAGATGCTTGGATTTGTTTCCAACACGATGGGCTAGAAGGGAAAGCGATGGGACATGCGCTTATGGGGGCAATTATTGGTTTGTTGGGGGTGGAGATGTATAGATTTAATTGACGTTGATGTTATGATTTTTGAACGGGAAGAAAGTATTTCTGACGTGCTGACTTGGGCGTGGATATGCCAGTGTGGATCAGAGTGCGAGATAAGTCAGTACTAATGACTTATAAGCTAGCGGTGAGGTCAGTCAGTCAGCTGAGACTATCAAATTGTATAAGTCAGTCAGTTAAAGAATTCCTAGGCGCTAATAAATATCCAGCCGATCGACTTATATAATTTAATAACCTCAACTGATTGACTAATGCCACCTCTAGCTTATCAGCCATCAGTACTGGTTTATTTAGACTGACTTATTTCACACTCTGACGAATGTAGCCTCCGTGATTGCGGAAACTGTTACCATAGAAAGTAACTTCTTTTAACCCAAAGTTAGAATTCGAGGAATGGATGAAGATCGGCAGTATGCAAGAATATAAATATACTATGCATTCTATATTCCCTTGTGAGAATTTTTATGGATGGCATTAGAAATAATACTTTCATTGCCGCTGATGCCCACATTTTGACATATTTTAGAGAAATTCTTGGGGTGTCGTTGGAAGCAATAGCTCAACACCTGTACGCGATGCCCTCTAGTTCTAATGAGAGCCTGAAGAGTCGAGATTGAGTAAGTGGTAGAGTTGTGGTAGGATTTAACAGAATTGATGCCACGGTAGCACGGTCGCGACCGCTCGTAACCAGCAAACGACGGTTATAAAACGAAGGACCATACCATAGCAACGACAATGTGCGACAGAGCTAGCTCGAGAAAGAAAGAATAAAACTCAATCTTTATTCATTGATAGTGGTTCAGCTACAATTGAGAAGTGGCGCCATAGCTTGCCATTGAACAACTACTCCCCCCCACCAGTTTAAAGGGCAATTGAGACATTCTAGGGCTATTTACAGGTGATCAATTACGAGGGTTCTAGCCAATCAAAGAGGATAAAATCTTCCGGATTTCTCTAGATATAGCTCATCGTATACTTTACCGCTTTCCACATCCAGAAATTAGAATTTTATTAGGCCACCCTTTGCTATAATTACAGCCTTATATATCTCTTACTAAAAACCATAAAGCTTTATAATAAATTAAATAGGAATTACCTCTGAAGCTTCTTAAATAAACCTTCTTACCTATAACAAAGGGATCTTAGACGCATTATAATAAGCTGTATAATAGCGATTTTAGATTTAGTTTTTATCTAATTCTAAACGTGCTTAATAAGATTCAAGTTGAAGGAATATTATAGCTATCAAATATAAGGGATACGTCGTATTTTCACGTTCTTTTAAGTCTCTTTTAAGTAGTAGCAAGAGGCATCATCTTGCATTTAAATAAAGCTATAATTTA
>Ga0302325_10032445_pt1 | contig 10724 bp, 4 predicted proteins | sample Palsa_T0_2_FD_201948 | JGI IMG/M metagenome (GOLD analysis project Ga0302325, IMG submission 201948) | Peat permafrost microbial communities from Stordalen Mire near Abisko, Sweden - Palsa_T0_2 | ecosystem: Environmental > Terrestrial > Soil > Palsa > Peat permafrost | place: Sweden: Abisko...
ACCAACTGGTGGGACGGGTCACCGATGTCAAGATCAGCGGCCTGATGGCCCAGGTCACGCTGTCCATCGGAGGGCAGCGCATCACATCCATCATTACCGCCGACGCGGTGCGGGAGATGCGCCTGCAAAAGGGCCAAGCCGCCGCGGCGCTGATCAAGTCCACCGAAGTGATGATCCTGCGCGTATAAGCTGGCGTTTTGCCGGCCCGGCCCGCGACGGCCCCCGGACCGCTCACCAAAGCAATTTCACCCCAAATTGAATCTGCCGCGAACTGGTGGCCGTGCTGGTGATCGTTCCGGCCGAAGGCGATTGCGTGGGCACGGTCGCGTTCGGAGCGGGCAGCAGCACGTCGGCAATGAGATTGGGCGTGTTGAAGTTGGGATGGTTCAGGAGATTGAAAATCTCGGCGCGAAACTGAAGATTCAGGCTTTCGCGAATGGGAATCTCCTTCAAAGCCGAGAAATCCCAGGTAGCCAGGCCGGGCCCGGTATACGTGTCCCTTCCGACATTGCCGAAGTACCCGCTGTTATTGACCGGGGCCACGAAGGCCGCGGGATTGAACCATTCGTTGGGAGTGCCGAGAACCACCGGGCCCTGGAACGTGGGATTGAGAAACGGCCGGACGGGATTCCGCGTGTCCCCGTCGTTGGAGGGGTTGTAGCTCAGCTGCGGCGTGAACGGAAATCCCGATTGCGCGGTGATGATGCTGTTGAGTGTCCACCCGCCGACGATATAACCCGGCACGCCCCCGTCGCTGAGATAGCGCCGGCCGCGTCCGAAGGGCAGCGCGTAGGTTGCCGTGATCGTGGCGGCGTTGCGAACGTCAAACGTGGCAAGTCCCCAATCGGCGTGCAAATCGTAGGGATTGGAAACCAGGCCGGGAGCGTTTCCTGCCGCGGTGGCGTTCAGCGAATCGCCATCGTCGAGCGTCTTGGACCAGGTGTAAGCGCCACGCAAAGATAACCCGCTGCTGATGCGGTGGTTCACGTCCACCTGCAGGGCGTTGTAAGAGCTCACACCTTCGGACATCCACGTCCAGGTATTGGCGAGGGCCGTATTCGGCTTCGTGGTGCCGGGCTTGATGTAGTAGGTTCCCGCCGGCACGGGCTGCCCGGCCAGAGCTCCCCACTCGGGCGCGTTTAACGCTGTGCCTGGGACAACATAAGTCGTGGTCGGAAACGTGGTGGGGCAGGCGGGGTTCGGGCAAATAACGCCTTCAGGCGCATTTTCATCCACGCCGACAAGTTCGTGATAGCCGTGCGAGCCCACGTAGCCGACGGTCAGCGTGGTGTCGGGCGTAAGCTCCTGCTCGATTCGCAGAGACCAGGAAATCACCGTGGGCGTATACATGTCGGGCTGAATTCCGCCGGGAACCAGAAGCGCGTTCGATTGCGGCGGCAGCGCCGGATTGATCGGCAGTTGCGGACCGCCCGTCCCGTTGATGGTGCCGGAGGCGAGGGTATAGCTTGGATTGAATGGGGCATTCTGATCGGCGCGGTAGCCCAGGGCATCCTCCAGATCGTTGTACATGCCAAAGCCGGCGCGAATCACCGTTTTGCGGCCCAGCGGACTCCAGGCCACGCCGAGGCGCGGCTGGGGCAGAAACGTGGCGCGATTAATGGTAAAGAGCGAATTGCCTACCGTGGGCTGCGTGTTGATCACGCCGTCGGTAAAGCCATAGTTGGAGGCCCTGCCGTGGGCTTCGTTCCAGCCGGTGCTGAACTCGTCGCGGAAGCCCAGCGACAACGTCAGCTTGGGACTCAAGCGAATCACGTCTTCGGCGTACCAGGCGCCGAAGAAGGAGTTCCAGCTCAGGGGCGTGGGCGCTGGATCGTACAAGAAGCTGGCGGTGCCGCTCAGGAAAGTCGGCAGGCCGGTAAAGGTCAACTGCCCGTATTGGCTGAGCGCGAGTTCCTCGTTGGACTGGAAGGGCTGCAACCACACGCCAAAGTTCCACTGATTTTTGCCGCGGGCCCAGGAAACCTGGTCGGTGATGGTGTAGAGATTCCGGGCGATGTCCAAATTGCTTCCGTTATTGCTTCCCGCCAATCCCAACTGCGCCTGCGGATTGGAAGCCTGGCTGCCTCCCACCACCACGGCGCCCACCGGAAGCCCGTTGATGAATCCCGGAACGGTGGCCGCGGGGCTGCCGGGCGTGGGCTCGCCGGCATAGAAATATCCGGCGCGGGAATAGCCGAACCTTGCGGTATTGACGATATTCGGCGAGACGACGTGTGTCTCCTCGAGGCTCAGAACCTGCTCGCGCAATTGCAGCAGATCGGTGGAGAAGGCGTCGACCGGCGTCGCGGTGACGCTGCCGCTGTCGTCAATGGTGTAGATCGCCGCCCCGGAGTCCTTGCTGGAGAAGATGTGATCGAGGCGCACGGTGCCGAAGTCCTCGCGGATGGTTTGCAAGGGGCTGAGAAAATCCTCCGCCACGCCGGCATCGCCCTGGGCCGGCCCCAAAATCGGGAAATCCGGGGCATTGGCAGGCGCCGTGGGCCACAAGTTCAGAAGGCTCCGGATAAACGCCGAGCTATTGGTTGCGGCATAGGCGCGAGCATTGGCGTCGGGAACCAGCTCCACGGAAGTTTGGTGCAGGCTTTGGCGCAATCCCTCGTAGTTGGCCAAAACGAAGGTTTTGCCCTTTTGGATCGGTCCTCCCACCGAGCCTCCGAACTCGTTCCTCTGAAACGGCGGCGGGGCGGCCTGATCGAAGAAATTCCGCGCGTCGAGATCGCTGTTCCTGAGGAATTCATACACCGAGCCGTGCCACTGATTGCTTCCCGATTGCGTGACGATGATGACCTGCCCTCCGGGATGCTTGCCGTATTCGGCGGAGTAGGAATCCCGCAGCAGATTGAATTCGCGCACGGCATCGATGCCCAACAGCTGCTGGCTGGCTCCGCCCGGCTGCATGTTGTTTTCGGCGGCTCCGGTATATTCCACGCCGTTCAGCAGGAAGAGATTCTGCTGCGGCCGGTTTCCGGAAACGGAAAACATGTTGCCGGTGGTGGAGTTGGAAACTCCGATGCCTCCGGTTTTTTCCCAGGTGAAATTCACGACGCCGGGGTTGAGGGTCATCAGCTCGTCATAGCTGCGGCCGTTCAAGGGGAGATCCTTCACTTGCAGCTCGCCCACCAGCCCGGAAATGTCCGCGGTGGTGTTGGCGACCGGCGGGGCCTCCGCGGTTACCGTCAATTGCTGGGTGACCGGGCCCACTTGCAGGTCAAAATCCACCACCGCCTGCTGGCCCACGGCCAGGTGAATGCCGCCGTGGAGCACTTCGCGGAAGCCGTCCTTGGTCACGCGGACTTCGTATTGGCCGACCGGGAGGGCCAGCAGCTCGTAGAAGCCCGAGGGGTCCGTCATGGTGGCGCGTTCCGCACCGGTCTCCACGTTTTCCGCGGTGACCGCGGCCATGGACACCGTGGCGGCGGAGGCGTCGCGCACCGTTCCGGAGATGGCCGCGGAGTCCTGAGCCGCGGCCCGCGGCGAATTCACGAGAAGAAGGGAAATCCAGCCAAGAGCGACAACCATTCTAAAGACAGGCAAGCGCAAGGTGCACCCCGTTCCGTATTCAGTGAGAGGGATCGTGCCGCAGGCCATAGGTTGTCGCCGGCACTGCGCACACCCCGAGTGAAGCTATATAATATGTATAGGATCGTAATGTCAAATCGCTTTAATACGTATTTTGGATGAGGCGGGGGAGAGTTTCATTTCCAGGAGAGCGTTTTCCAGCGGGGCGAATCTGCTAGGCGCGGCCGGGCGTGCCCACGGGTTGCGCGTAATTGTCATCCACGTCGGAAGGAAAGAACGTCCCACCGGCGAGAACCTTGTCCAGGGCGGCGATCAGGTCGCGAGCGGCCTGGGACTTGAGCACAAATCCGTGGGCGCCCGATTGCTGCACCAATTTGGAGAGCGTCCTGGACTCCTGCATGGTGAAGATGAGCACCTTGGCGTCGCCATTCGATTCCAAGATCACCTGCGCCGCATTGAGGCCGCCCATCACCGGCATGGTGACATCGAGAATGACGGCGTCGGGTTTCAGGTTCGCCGCCAACTGGATGGCCTCCCGGCCGTCGCGGGCTTCGCCGCAGATTTCCCAGTTCGGCCGGGCGCTCGAAAGCAGTGTGCGCACCCCGTGCCGAACAATTTCGTGGTCGTCCACAATTAAAATTCTGACCGGCATGAGAATCCCTCGCGATCCGGACTGGGCATAGCCGCCTGTGCCTGCGGACAAGGCCTGAAATTTACATCATTGCCGGCGAGCGAGGCCAATGGTTCTAGTTGCCGCTGTTCTTGAGAGGCACTGTCCCCGGGGTTGCGGAGGTGTTTGCGGAGGTTTTCTTTCCGGCCAGTTCATCGGCCAGGGCGGTGGCTCCATAGATGTTGCGAAGAGCCTCCAGAATGCCCCGCGTATCCACCTGGATGGAGCGTCCCACGGCGTCGTCATAGGCGAAATTCCAAGGCAGCGACTGGATATCCCCGTCGAAGATAATGCCCACGACGTCTCCCGAGGTATTGACCACGGGGCTGCCGGAATTGCCGCCGATGATGTCCGCGGTCTCGACCACGTTGAGCGGCGTGGTCAGGCGGACCTTGGATTTGGCCTGGACCCAACTGGCGGGAAGCTCGTATGGGTCCTTGTTCCCGTGCTGCGCGGCGTGTTCGTAGGCTTCCCCAATGGTTGTGAAATAGAGCAACTTGGTGCCCTTGGGCACGGTTCCCTGGCCGTTCTCGGTGTAGCCGCGAACGGCTCCGTAGCTGAGGCGAAGAGTAAAGGTCGCGTCCGGATACGCGGTGGCGCCATCGGCGGCGAATCGAATTTGCGCCACCGCGGCGCCGTCGCGGCGAACCACGGAATCCACTTCGTCGTCAAACCGCTTGCGAACGGCGCGGGCCTCGGGATCGACGTCGCGCATCAGCACGATCAGAGGATCGGTGCTGGCGAGGATGGCCGCCTGTCCGCCGGCGTAAAGCTGCTTGCGGACGGCTACGTCGTCCAGCCTGGTATTGTCGATCAGGTATTTGGCCGCTTCCTCCGGCGTTCCGCCATTCAACACGCGGGCTACCACTGGGCTGGCAGGCATTTTTTCCTGCATCTCCTGCAACGAATCGGCCAGCTGCAGGATTTCCAGAGACTTGTAGATGGGTGCCGTGGAGAAGAGATCCTGTTCCAGCGAGGGCAAGCCCGAATCCCGGTACTCGCGCAGGCGATCCCCGTTGGGCTTGGTTTTTTCCTCGGCCACGCGCACCAGGACACGGGCAATGCCCGCCAGATCGCCGCGGAAGCCCGCGCGCCGCTCGAGATAGGTGAGCGGAAGAAAGATCTGTTTTTGCACATCCATGGCCGTGGCGAGCTCCGCCCAGGGGTCGCCGAATTGCGCTTTTTTCGCGGGGTCGGAGGCCACCGTTTTCTGCAGACCAGCCTCCTCGGCGGATTTCTTGGCCATTAACGCGGGATCAAGCAGGCCGGACTGGTATCCGCGAATGGCCTTGAGCGAATTTTCAATTCCAAAGAGGTTGCCCTGCGCGATGCGCGCATTTTCGGGCGAGGCCGCGCCGAACTTTTTCAGCAGCACATCGCGGCGCGCATAGGAATCCAGGAACCACGGGTATTGCACGTCGCGCAGGAATTCGAGTTGCGCAAGGGTGTCCAACCTCGCCGTGGAGCCGGGATTCCCGGAAACGAAGATCAAGTCGCCTTCCTTCACCCCGGAAGGAGACCACTTGAAATAATTCGCCAGGTGGACGGGCTTGTCATTTTCGTAGACGCGGAAGAAGCTGACGTCCAGGTCGTAGCGCGGATATTCGAAATTGTCCGGATCGCCGCCGAAAAACGCGGCCTCGAATTCCGGCGCGAATACCAGACGCACGTCGGTGTACTTCTTATAGCGATACAGGTCGTAGCGCGCTCCCGAATACAAGGTGACCACGTCGCAGCGCAAATGGGTTGCCGCGGCGCAGTCTTTTTCGATGGCGGACATGGCCGCCCGCTGGGCCTGCCCCTGATCGGCCACGGACATTCCCGGTTTCACCGCGGCGTTCACTTCCGTGGTCACATCCTGCAGACTTTCCAGAACGTTCAATTCCAGGTCGGGGCATTTGGCTTCCTCGGCCTGGGTACGGGCATAAAAGCCGTCCTTCATGTAGTCCTTCCCGGCGGTGGAGATCTGGTGAATGCACTCCGCCGCGATGTGATGGTTGGTGAAGGTTAGGCCGTCCGGAGATACGAACGATCCCGATCCTCCGTTATCGAAGCGCACCGAGGAAAGGCGGACGTGATCGAGCCAGGCCTGGGTAAGTTCGAATCCGTACTTGGCTTTTATCCTGGCTGCCGGAGGAGCGTTGAACAGCCACATTCCTTCATCGGCCGCCGCCGTGCCCGCCAGGCACAGGAGCGCGCCAACCGACAGCAGCCAGCGTATTTTCATATTTTCCTCCTGAAGTGGTTTCCCGGGCGGAGCGGACTAGAACCGAACGGATTCCTGGAAGAGCGCGGGCTTTGCGGGCTTTCCATTGTCGGTTGGATGCTTTTCCGGACGCAAAGGGGCGCGACAAACAAAAACATACGCCGGAGGAAGGTTACGCCAGACGATGGTCCGCTCGACGGAACCGAAATGGCGGTGCAGAAGCCGCGTGATGTCGAAGCGTCCCAGTTGCCCGTTCTGGAATTGCAGGCCGTGAAGATAATGATATTGAGTGAAAACGCCATTTTCGGTCATGAGACCGCTGAGCTCGCCTAAAAAAGTATCTCTCTCGGGTTCGGGCATGAATGCCAGACCCAGCGAGGAAAGCACCGCATCCGCGCGTTCGAAGCCGCGCCGTTGCAACTCCTGGCGCACCGTTTCGGCGCTGTTATCGATAAGCACCAGGCGCGGATCGGAAACCGTCAATTTCAAGTAACGGGTAAAGCGCGGATTGATTTCGAAGGCCAGCAAGGTGGCGTCGGGAGGGAGTTGCTTCAGCAGCGCGCGGGTCATGGCTCCGGTGCCGCAGCCAAGCTCCACCACCACGCGGGCCTTTTCGAGCGGCAGGGGGCGCAGCATCGCGCGAACCAGGTAACGCGAACTGGGTGCAACCGACGCCACGGTGCGAAAGTCGGACAGCGCTTCCATGGCGAATATGGCCCTGCTCATCTCAGCATTCTCCGACGGAGTGGAACCCGAGGATCGGGATTCCAACTCCAGACTCGGCCAAAACCATACGCCAGTGAAGCTTGCACGTCAACTTCGGTCCCACCTCCAGGGCCCGGGCGCCCCGCCTTGGCCATGCGCCTTTGGTTCGATTATTCGTTGACTGTCCGATTTCCGCAGTTCAGAATGCCCCTCTAGCTTGGCATGCAATTGTGACAGGGTGATTTCCTGACGGCGTTTTTAGTGTGAATTTTTTCCGCGGCAGGAAAAGTGTGCCTTTTTGCGTCCCAGTGAACCGGATGGGAGCCGGTGGCCGATGGCACGAAACCTTCACGTTCCGCACCGGCGCGCGCTTGCCAGGATATTGAAGTTCTTTTCGGCGTGCATTGCGCTGCCGCTGGTCCTGTTCCCGGCGCCCGCAATATTCGGGCAAGAACTCAATGGCACTCTGCGCGGGACCGTTCTGGATGCGCAGGGGAAACCCGTAGCCGGCGCAAAAGTGACCGCGGCCGGCGAGACCACCGGTCTTTCGGCGACCGCGGAGAGTTCCTCCGTTGGGGTATATGCCTTGCCGAGCCTGGCCGTGGGCTCCTACACTCTCCGCGTGAACGCCCCCGGTTTTGCGCCCTACGTACGCGCGGGAATCCAGGTGCGCGCGGCCGAGGTTGTGGGCGTTACCGCCAATCTGGTAGTGGCGGCGGTAACCACCCAGGTGCGCGTCGAATCCGGCGCCGACGTAGTGCAAACCGAAACCTCGCAACTGGGCGGCACGTTTGAGGGCGCCGCGTTGGTGGACATCCCGATCGCCACGGGCGCCAACCTTTCCGTGCTCAACCTCTCGATTTTCCTGCCCAACACCACGACGCAAGCCGGCGGCGTCCTGGGAGACGGAGGATCGGTTGGCGGGCTGCGGGCCCGGCAAAACAGTTTCAGCATCGACGGGATCGATAACAACGACCCGGACGTCAGCGGCGCCGCGCAGCCGGTGATTCCCGACGCCGTGCAGGAATTCAGCCTGAACCAGAACGTGTTCAGCGCGGAATACGGCCGCGGCTCCGGGGGCCAGTTCAACGTAATCACCAAGACGGGAACAAACCAATTGCACCTGGGGGCATGGATCTACAACGGCAACCGGGCCTATGATGCCGGGGACAATCAGGAAAAGGAAAATATTCTGGCGGGGGTGCAATCCGGCAAGAGCCGCTACGATTTCAATCGCGTAGGCGGAGAGATCGGCGGTCCGATCCTGCACGACAGGCTTTTCTTTTACGGCGCCTATGAGTTCAATAACCTGGGCCAGCCCGCGATTGCGGCCACGGCCCTGGCTCCCACCTCCTCCGGTTTGACCACGCTCAACGCGCTGGCCGTGGACTCGGCGGTCCGGAATCTGCTGGCCCAGTTTCCGGTGGCTCCGGTACAGACCGGAACCGTGACCGTGAGCGGCCAGCATATCCCCGTGGGCAATGTGAATTCGACGGCGCCCAGCTTCATGAACGACCAGCAATATCTGGCGAATTTCGACTGGCATTTCCAGAACCAGACTTTGCAGTTACGGTCCATCAACGACCGGAACCGTCAGCCCTATTATGGAAGCTTTCCGCAGACCCAATTCGCCTCCCTGGCCGCCACGGACAATCACCGCGTCACCCTCAACGATGTGTGGACGGCGACCCCGCTCTTTGTAAACGATTTCCAGGGTTCTTTTTCGCGGTTCAGCCAGTTTTTCCCCTTGACCGGAGTCGCTCAGAATTATCCTTCCATTTATGTCGGGGATTTGTCCGGCATCCTGATCGGGCCGAGCACCGCTCCCTCGCTTCCCGAGAGCCGCGTCTATAACGAATATCTGTTTGGCGACGTCGCCACCTGGACGGTCCGGCAACGTCACACCTTGAAATTTGGCGGGCAGTTTTACTGGTTTACTTCGCCGGCCGAGCTTCTGAGTCTGCAACGCGGAGAGTACGCTTACCTTTCGCTGAATTCGCTGGTCAACGACCAGGTTCCCGTGGAAGCGTTTCAAGGCGCCGGCAACGGTTTCTTTTCGGGGAACTCCAGGAACTTCAATCTCTTCGTGCAGGACGATATCAAGGTCACCCCGCGCCTGATCGTAAACGCCGGGCTGCGGTACGATTTTTTCGGCAATCCACAGGGCGATCGACTCAACGCCTTGAACTCCATCGCCAATCTTCCGGGTACGCCGCTGGTGTTTGGCGTCCCCAAGGAAGACTGGGGTAATTGGGGCCCGCGCCTGGGGTTCGCGTGGGATCCCACCGGAGCGGGGAAGTGGTCCGTGCGCGCTGGCGGCGGCATCGTGTACGACTGGATTCCGTGGAATTTTGCCGAGAACTCGCTTCCCATTGAGAGCCAGGCAAATCTTGAGGTTTTCACTCCTTTTACCTTTTCCTCGCTTTGCCTGGGCACTTTTGGCGTTCCGCCGGCGTGGTGCACCAACGGAGGGAATGGGTTCCTCGCCAACGGCGCGTTGAATATTAACTTCGTTCCTCCCACCACCACGGCGGCCGCCCGGGCGCAGACCACGCAACTCATGGCGAATGCCAAGGACCCCCAGGTGTTCACCTGGTCGTTGGACATTCAGCGCGAACTGTTCCGCAACACCAGCCTGGAGGTGCGCTACCTGGGGACCCGCGCGCTGAATCTTCCCGTGCAACTGCAATTGAACTCCATCACGCCGTTCGATTTGGGCGCGCAGCCCTTGCCCACCTACATTCATGCATCCAACCTGCCCTCCGTGGTCCCCACCACGGCGCCGACGCTGGCGCAATTTGAGTCCCTGGAAACGGAACGCTATGCCGCGCAGGGCTTCACGGGCGGCCCACTTACCATCGCCGCTCCTGCGGCGGCCAGCACGTACCACGGCGGCTCCATCGAATTTCTGCACCGCTTCGATCATGGCTTGCTACTCCGCGCCAACTACACCTATTCCAAGACCATGGACGATGCCACCAATGAACTGGACTCCAGCGCGGTGGACCCGCGCCGCCCGCAGGATTCCTATGACCTGCAGAATGAGTGGGCCAGGTCGGCGCTGGATGTGCCGCAGAAGGTGGCGATTTCATTCGTTTACACCACGCCCCAGGTGTATTGGGGCGGCCGGTATGTGGACGCCGCGCTGAACGGATGGGAATGGAGCGGCTCCTACCTGTTTCAAAGCGGCCAGCCGGTAACCATTCAATCGGGAATTGATTCCAACGGAAACCTCGATTCCGCCAGCGACCGCGCGATTCTGAACCCCGGCGGAGTGGCCGGCACGGGGAGCCTGGTCAACCGCGTGTGCCGCACCGGCCCTGGCTCGACAAGCGTCACGATCACTCCCGATAGCGACACAGCTTGCCTTCCAACTCTGACCGTTGGATATGTCGCCGACGGCCCCGGCGGTTTGGCGGCAGGAATCAATCCCAATGCGGAGTACATCCAGGCGGGAGTCGGCGCGCAAGCCAATCTTGGACGCAACACGTATCGATCTCCATCGTTCAACGTCTGGAATATGGCCATCGTAAGGTCGGTGAAGGTCAGCGAGCGCATGTCTTTGCAATTCCGCGTCGAGGCCTATGACGTGTTCAACCAGCG
>Ga0302325_10032447_pt1 | contig 10723 bp, 7 predicted proteins | sample Palsa_T0_2_FD_201948 | JGI IMG/M metagenome (GOLD analysis project Ga0302325, IMG submission 201948) | Peat permafrost microbial communities from Stordalen Mire near Abisko, Sweden - Palsa_T0_2 | ecosystem: Environmental > Terrestrial > Soil > Palsa > Peat permafrost | place: Sweden: Abisko...
AGGCTTGCAAACGGTGAAGACCAACCCGCACTTCTATCCCGTAATTCTCGCCGGAGGCCGTGGCACGCGCTTCTGGCCCCTCAGCCGCAAGCGCCGCGCCAAGCAATTGCTCGCGCTGGATGGCAAGCAAACCATGATCCAGCAAACCGTCGCGCGCCTCGCGCCCATGGCTGCGCCCAGGCGTTTCTGGATTATTACCAATGACGACCTGCGCTCAGCCATAGCCCGTCAGCTCCCGAAACTTCCAGCAAAACAGATCATCGCCGAGCCCGCCGGACGCAACACCGCTCCGGCCATCGGACTGGCTGCATTTCTTTTGCTTCGTCAAGATCCCGATGCCGTCCTCGGCCTGTTTCCATCGGACCACGTGATCGCCGATACCGATGAATACCGCGCGACGCTCAATCGCGGTATCGAAATTGCCGCCGCGGGAGAAAACATCATCGTGCTTGGCATCCGCCCGACGCGCCCCGAAACAGGCTACGGATACATTGAGGCCAGCGAGCCTGATCGCGACGGAGCGTTGTCTGTGCGCGTTCGCCGCTTCACCGAGAAGCCCGACCTCCCGACTGCCCGGCAGTTTGTCGCAGCCGGCAACTTCTTCTGGAACAGCGGCATGTTTCTCTGGCGCGCCGACACGCTCGCGAACGCGCTGCGCGAGCATCTTCCGAACACTGCTGAGCTCCTTGAAAGAATTGCCGCAGCCTATGGCACCAGCAAGTTCACAAACACCTTTCGAAAGCTCTATCCGAAGTGCGAAAACATCAGTATCGATTACGCCGTCCTCGAGCCACGCTCGGCGAAAGGTGAAAGTCAATCGCGCATTTTCTGTCTGCTCTCCGACTTCGGATGGAACGACCTCGGCTCCTGGACGGCGCTCCACGAGCACCAGGTGTCGAAGGCGAAACCGGCCGACGGGAGCCCAGTTTCGGCATCGGGATGTTTTGCCCTGAATGCGAAGAATAACTACGTTCACGCCCCCGGCAAATTTGTTGCCCTGGTCGGCGTGAGCAATCTGGTGATTGTCGAAACCGAAGACGCTCTGCTAGTCACCACCCTCGACCAATCGCAGGATGTAGGCAAAGTGGTAAAGCATCTGGATGAGAAGAAGCTGAATAAACTGGTATGAGGATCGGGTCTCATAACCGAGTTTGGTAATCGAGTTTGATAACAGGGTTTCCATATATGAGGTTCGTAATCGAGTTTGATACTCGAGGTTCATATCAGGGTATCGCTTTAGCGATGCCATCAGGCCCTCGAAATTAAGATGCCCCTTTGGGGGCTCAGCGTCGGCCTCCGAATCAGTTTCAGCATCTGAGAGCGTTCAGGCGACCGCCGAGTCGCGAACGACCAACGACGAGGGATCAACGACCAACCATGACCAAAATCAAATTCGGAACCGATGGCTGGCGCGGCCTCATCGCCGATGATTTCACCTTCGCCAATATACGCCGCGTGGCCGGAGCCATAGCCGGCTACGTTCTCAAGCATGAAGTCAACGCTCGCACCATCGGCGTCGTTATTGGCTATGACACGCGTTTCCTCTCCGGGAACGTTGCTCGCCTCATAGCCGAAGTGGTCGCCGGTGCAGGCATTCCCGTACGCCTGGCGAATGACTACGTGCCCACGCCCTCCGTCTCCTATAACGTCAAGAAACTGGGAGCGGCCGGCGGCATCATGGTCACTTCGAGCCACAATCCCTGGAACTGGAATGGCGTGAAGTTCAAAGGCAACTTTGGAGGCTCCGCAACGCCAGCGATCATGAAGTTCATCGAAGATGAATTAGCCGCGGGCGCCATGCCCAGCGGGCCGCCGGCGAGAATCGAAGAGGTCGATTTAAAGTCCGCCTATGTCGAAGCCATCTCCCAGTTCGCCGACCTCGATCTCATCCGCCGTGCAAATTTCAAATTTGCCATCGATTCGATGTACGGCTCCGGCCGCGGCGTTCTCCCGAAAATATTTGACTCCCACGGCATTCGCTACGTCACCATCCGCCAGGAAGTGAACCCTCTTTTCCCGGGCATCAATCCCGAACCCATCGTGCCGCACGTCGCTCTGCTGCAGGAAACGGTGGTGAAAGAAAAGTGTCACGCTGGTCTCGCCACCGATGGCGACGCCGACCGCATAGGAGCCGTGGCCGAAGACGGCAGCTTTGTCGATTCCCACAAGTGCATGTGCGTTTTGCTGAACTGGTTGCTGCGGTACAAGAAGTGGCCGGGCGACGTCGTGCGTGCCTTCAACACCACGGGCATGATGGACCGCATCGCGGCGAAGTACGGCCGCAAACTGTACGAGTGCAACATCGGTTTCAAATACATCGCCGATCTGATGATGGACCATGAAATTTTGATCGGCGGAGAAGAATCCGGCGGCATCGGCTATGGAAACTTCCTTCCCGAACGCGACGGCATTCTCAACGCGCTGCTGCTCGCAAACGTCATGGCGGAAGAACACAAGCCGCTCGGCCAGCTTGTTGCCGATCTGCAACGTGAATTCGGCGCGCACTATTACGGCCGTCGCGATCTTCACATTTCCGATGAAATCAAGAACGGCGCCATCCGCCGCGCCGCCGAGCCGCAGACGAAGAAACTGGGCGCTTATTCCATATTGCGCAAAGAAGATCGCGATGGCGTAAAGTACTACCTCGACGCTCCCAAACACGGCAACGGTGCCGACCCGTGGGTATTGTTTCGAGCCTCTGGCACTGAACGTCTGTTGCGTTGCTACGTCGAGGCGGCAAGCCCAGAGTTGGTAGAGGAAATTCTGGAGTCTGGTGAAAGATTCGTGCGGCAAGCGTAGGAACAGCCCCTCCGGCTGTCCAGCCGAGCAATCCAGCCGTGGAACGCGATAGGATAGTGACAACTTTCAAGATCATGGCCACCCCTGAAATCACACCGCTTGCAGCCGATTCGCCGGAATCTCGCCGCTACAACCGCATCAAGCGGTGGCTGGGCTTCGCCGATGTCGTCGTCGGTTTCGGGCTGCTCGTGGTGATCCTGGCCACCGGTTGGACCGGTTGGCTGCGCGATTTGGCGGAGCGAGGCGCTTGGCAAAACTACTTTTTCGCCGTCTTCCTTTACGTTCTGATGCTGATGCTGATCAGCAAAATGATAGGAATTCCGCTCGAGTACTACAGCTACCGGATCGAGCACCGCTATAACCTTTCCAACCAGAAATTCCGTTCGTGGCTGTGGGACGAATGCAAGAGTTTTCTTATCGGCCTCGTCCTGGCCGCAATTGTCGTGGAACTGCTCTACAAACTCATACGCGTGACCCCGCAGCACTGGTGGCTGATGGCGTGGGCAGTTTTTCTCGGACTGATGATACTGCTCGCGCAGCTGGCGCCGGTGCTCCTGTTTCCGATGTTTTATAAATTTGAACCGCTCGAAAACGAGGAACTCAAACGCCGCCTGATCGTCCTCAGTGAGCGCGCCGGCACGCGCGTGCGAGGAGTCTACAAGTGGCATCTTTCCGAAAAGAGCAAGAAGGCCAATGCCGCGCTCACCGGTCTCGGTGCCACCCGGCGCATCATTCTCGCCGACACCTTGCTCGACAACTACTCCGATGACGAAATCGAAGCCGTGCTCGCCCACGAACTGGGCCATCACGTGCACCGCCACATTCTCAAAAGTATTTTCGTCCAGGCGGGAATCACCCTCTTCGGCTTCTGGCTAGCCAACGAAGTTCTGCGCTACGCCGTGGAGCGCCGCCACATGTTCGCGGGCATGTATGATTTTGCCGATTTGCCGCTGCTGATCCTGGTCTCGACCGTGCTCTCGCTCTTGCTCATGCCCGCGCTCAACGCCTACTCGCGCTTCAACGAGCGCCAGGCTGACCGTTATTGTTTCGAGTCCGTGGCCAGCGTCGAACCCTTCATTACGTCGATGAATAAGTTAGCCGACCAGAATCTCTCGGAGAAGATGCCCGCGCGCTGGGTAGAATGGCTGCTCCACTCCCATCCCGCGATAACCAGAAGAGTAGCCGCAGCCGAAGCCTGGGCCAAGTCGCACTGAAATGGATTGTGTGGCGCGGGCACTCTTGTCCGCGTGTTAGCAACCCGGTCTTCCATCAGCGTTCTGGAGACCTTTGCCGCAAGATTTCCTGCACCCGTAGCACATCCTCCTCCGTATCCACGCCCACGGTGTCGAACGGCGTTTCCGCCACGTAAATCGGAATCCCATTTTCCAAAAAGCGCAACTGCTCCAACCGTTCGCTGCGCTCGAGGGACGATTCCGGCCAGCCGACGAACTTGTCCAGCGCATCTTTGCGATACCCATAGATTCCGAGGTGCTTGTAGTATCTCGGATGCGCCCCGTCACGATCGAAGGGGATCGTGGCGCGAGAAAAGTAGAGCGCGCGACCGGCAGTATCAGTCACCACTTTGATCGCACCCGGATTATTGATATCGATATCCGCCGCCCACGTCTTCAGTGTGCCGACTTCGACCTCGGGTGACCGCATGACTCCGATCAGCATTGAAATATGTTCGGGCCGAGTCAGCGGTTCATCCCCTTGCACATCGATATAAACGTCTGCCGGGAAGATCGTGGAGATTTCGTGCGTGCGCTCCGTGCCCGAGCGATGGGCAGGCGAAGTCATCCGTACGCCAAAACCACGCCGCTGGCAGAACTCGGAAATTTCGTCGGAGTCGGTAGCCACCACCACCTCGTCGAGTTCGGAGCAACGGCGCACAGCCTGGTAGGTTAGCGCCAGCAAGGGCACGCCCGCAATTTCCCGCAGCATCTTGCGAGGCAATCGCGTAGAAGCCAGCCGCGCCGGAATCACAGCAATCACTTTCATGCGCCCAGTTTCGCATGTAGTTCTCCGGTTTCCATGCACTCTTAGAATAAAAATCGACCCGCGCGACCGAGGGCTTCTTGGCCCGAACTTAGCTCTCCGATCATGAATGTTGCGCCAGGCTTGGCCTCAGAGCCTTTTCAAATCCGGTCAAGATCTCTCTACTAGATGGCTGCAGTGGTCATTGCCCCCTGCCAGCGTGTTCGTCCATGTCGCCACGAATCCCGACACCGAAATGTTCTACAATGTTGTACGGCACAGTTAACGTTCTGGTAACTTGTTGAAAACACACCGTGGCGGTGTAGCTCAGGTGGTTAGAGCGACGGTCTCATAATCCGTAGGTCGTAGGTTCGAGTCCTACCGCCGCCACCAAATTAGGCTGTTTTCAATGGGCCAGTGATGTCCCTGGAGTTAAGGCGAGTCCCGATTTTGGACCGACCATAATGTGCCCAATGCACAAGGAGGTTGGCATGGTCGCCGTAAGATCGCCGCCTTGACAGTCGCAAGGCACTTAAAAGCTGCGCGGTACAACTTTCGTTCTACCGTGGTTACACCTGGGCAGGATCAGTGGCGCTCGCCGGCATGAACCTGGGTGATCTCGATACCAGCCCTGCGTAACTGATCAATATCCTTCTTGGGAGCAAAATTGTCGGTGATGACATGGTGTACCGCCGACGGAGACGCGATGAGGGATAGACTCCGGCGGCCAAATTTGCTCGAATCGCAAACCGCCACTACAAGTCGTGCCACCTCCATCATGGCGCGATTTACTTTTGCTTCCAAAAGATTCGGCGTGCTCAGCCCATATTGAACGTCGAAACCATCAACTCCCAGGAAAAGAACGTCGGCATTCAATCGATGCAACGTTTCTTCCGCAATCGGTCCCACCAGCGAAAAAGAGTTCTTGCGCAGAGTGCCCCCGGTAAGAATCACATCCAGGGACGCACCAGCCAGCTCAGCCGCAATGTTCACCGCGTTAGTGATGATCGTCAGATTGTGGTGATTGCGGAGCGCTCTCGCGATCGTAGTCGTGGTGGTTCCGGAGTCGAGAATCACCACTTGCCCTTCTTTCACCATATGCGCGGCGGCGGCAGCAATCTGAATCTTTTCCCGGCGATGGAGCTTTTCCTTTTCCCACAGCGTGGGGTCTTCAAGCGCTCCCTCGCGCGACGGCAGGGCGCCTCCATGCGTACGATGAATCTTTCCGGTGGAATGAAGAATCTCGAGATCCTTGCGAATGGTCACCTGCGACGTGCGCAGGTGTTGTGCCAGTTCGGCGACCAAGACGCGTCCGTCCCGGCGCAAGGCATCCAGAATCGCCCTTTGACGTTCTTCAACCAACAAAGGTTTACTCGCAGCGGAGAAAAGTGCCAGGCGGTGGCAAGTCGCAGGCAGTCCTTTCTATCGCTTACGAGTCCGGTTTGTCCATGAAAAAGAGTTCAACGCGTCATGGCTGCTCCAAGGCTTGGAAGAGGCAGATCGCGCCCGGGGCGATGGCGGAGATTTTGCTCTTGACTTCCCCGCCAACCGCAAGTAAATGTATATGTTCGTAAGGAGTCGCAAGCATGATTGGACCTACTGGCCACAGGCCAGTGACAATCATGTTTCTTGCACTTTGCTGGCTTGCCCAAGGAGCTCACTATTATAAGGAAGATCGGCAGCGTTATGAACCGCGCTTCGATAGGGTTTGACACAAGGAGTCTCCGGCGGTGAATGCTCTTGCTAAACTTCTGGATCTTCCGAAACAAGAGAAGATCGAAAACGGACTTTTGTACACTCCTACGGAAATTGCCCAGCAACCTGCCACTTGGGAGTCGACCTTCGCGCTGTTTCAGAAACGCCGGGCGGAGCTTGCGGAGTTTCTTACGCATGCCGGACTCGGACATTCCACGCGGCCGAAGCCAACGGTTTTTCTGATCGGGGCAGGCACCTCCGACTACATTGGCAGAAGTCTTGCGCATGTCCTCCGCCGGCTCTGGCAATGTGAAGTCATCGCCGTTCCGAGCACCAGCCTTCTCACCCACGGAGAACAGTGGCTGATCTCAGGTCGTCGTTACGTCTGGATTTCGTTCTCCCGCTCTGGCGACAGCCCGGAGGGTGTGTCTGTGCTGGAGAGGGCCCTGGCCAGTCATCCGGAGATCCATCACATTATCGTGTCATGCAACGCCGCAGGACATATGATTCGTTGCGCCGCCGGCCAGAAACAGGCGTTTACGGTTGCTCTGGACGATGAGGTTAACGACCGGAGTCTGGCCATGACCAGCTCATTCTCGAATATGGTCATATTCGGCCAGTGCATGGCCCATGTACATAATCCCCAGCAATACGAACCTGTTCTCGACCGGCTCGTCGAAGCGGGAAGGAGTTTCTTGCCACGTGCGGCTGACCTCGCGGAGGAACTTGCCGCAGAGCCCTATGGAAAGGTGTGCTTTCTCGGATCGGGCGCGCTCGAAGGCGTAGCCGTTGAATCTGGATTGAAGGTGCTCGAACTGACCGCGGGCAAAACTCTGACAATGTCGGAATCGGCCATGGGACTGCGACACGGCCCTATGGCGGCGCTCGATAAAACCACGCTGTTGGTCGCTTTTCTTTCGAGCGATGAAAAGGTTTCCCGCTACGAACAGGATCTCTTGCGGGAACTGACGAGGAAGCGGCTGGTACGGACCCAGATCGCAGTTGGCGGGTATTCGGAACTGCCGGTGGATGGGCTTGCAGACCGCTATGTTTCGCCGCAAATTCAGCAACCGGTGCCGGATGATTGTCGTCCGCCAGTCGATGTCATGTTCGGTCAGCTGCTTGGCCTGTTCTTCTCTCTGCGCTGGAACTTGACCCCGGACCGGCCCAGTCCGAATGGCGCGATCGCACGGGTTGTTCAAAACGTAACGATTTACGCTTAGTTCCGCCCCTGCGCTCTCCGATGACCAGCGGCTGTCGACCCGAACGCTACACCCAATAGCGCCATTCCATACTTGCCAGCGATCATGAGCGACGCTCGTCCCTCCTGGTATCGATTCGTCCAAGAAAAATATCGGTGTTGACAAACGCTACCGCACGAAAGTAAAAGTAATGGTTCGTAATATCGTGGGTACTTTTAAGAAACCCGAAACTTCGCGGGGCCCAACCAGGCCCCTCGCGAGGCCTCGAGTTCAATCACTCAGGAGGCTCGCCATGCCCATCCGTGTTTCCCGCCTGCAAACGAACTCGACCCTGTTGGTTCTCATGTGCTTATTCCTGGCCGCGCCGCTGCGGGCGCAAAAGGATGCCGGAGCCATCGTGGGCGTGGTGCACGACGCGACCGGTGCGCTGATAACGGATGCCAAGGTGACCGTGACCGATGTCGACCGCGGCATCGAACTGACCGTTTCCACGAACAGTGCCGGGGAGTACGCCGCCAGCCCCCTCCGAATCGGACGGTACCGTGTCACTGTGGAGAAAGAGGGATTTAAGAAAGAGGTTGCGGGACCGGTGCAAGTCAACATCCAGGATCGCATCGGCGTGGATCTGAAGCTTCAGCCGGGAGCGGCCACGGAAGTCGTCACTGTCACCGGCGAACAGTCACAACTCGACACCGAAACCTCCGAACTTGGCCAGGTTGTCGACAGCCGGCGCATCAATGCGCTTCCCCTGAATGGACGTAACTATGCCCAACTGGCTCTGCTCGGCGTAGGTGTCGCCACAGCCGAGCCCGGCTCCCGCGTCGAAACCACATACGGCTTCAGCGCCAATGGCGCGCGCTCTCTGCAGAATAATTTTCTGCTGGACGGCATCGACAACAATGCGAATCTGGGGGACGTTCTCAACGGCGCCGCGTACGTGGTGCAGCCGGCGGTGGATGCCATCGCCGAGTTCAAAGTCGAGACCAATTCCTACAGCGCCGAATTCGGACGCGGTAACGGGGCCATCATGAACGCCGTCATCAAGTCCGGCACCAACCAACTCCATGGCGATCTCTGGGAGTTTCTGCGCAACGACAAAGTTGATGCTACCAACGACTTCGACATCTTCGGGCGGCAGCCTTACAAGCAGAACCAGTTCGGCTTTACGCTCGGCGGTCCCGTCATCAAGAACAAAATGTTCTTTTTCGGCGACTACGAAGGTCTGCGCATTCGTCAGGCCCTGCCACAGTTGTCCACCGTTCCCACGCCAGCCGAGGTTGGTGGAGATTTCTCCTCATTTCTCGACCTCACCTCGCCAATCCCAGGGGTTGTCGACTGCAAGGGCAACCCGACTTACCAGGGAGAGATCTTTGATCCGACCCAGGCGAAACCTAATTCGCCATACAATGGCGGACCTTGCGGTCTCCCCATCGGCACCACCGGTCCCAAATACACCGGGACCCCGACCAACAAATTCACAAACCCTGGCGGCACCAGTACTCCAATCGATCCGCTTGGCCAGGAACTGGCTAACTTGTTTCCCGCGCCCAATAACACGGTCTTTCCCGGCGGCAACTACCTGGCCGATCCGAAACGCAGTGAAACGGAGAATAAGTTCGATATTCGCGTCGACCAAATGATCAGTGGCAAGGATAATTTCTTCGCCCGCTTCAGTTACGGCAACGACAGTAACTTCCTTCCCTCGCCGTTCGACAACATACTCGACGGCGGCAGCTTTCAGGATGGCTACAGCAACAATACGGCTGAGGGCCTGGCGGCCAGTGAGGTCCATACTTTTCGCAACAATCTGATTAACGAGTTTCGCTTCGGCTTTAATCACCTCGAGTCCCATCGCTACAATCTGTTTTCAAACGAAGATGTCGCGCAGCAGATTCCCGGCGGCATACCCTTTCCCGGCGTTCCGTTTCAAGCCGGCGAGAACATCGGCGGGCTGCCTTCTATCAGCTTCGGCGATGGCACGGCAACCATCGGCGCCTCGGAATACCTGCCTGCCCTCGAACACCAGCACAGTTTTGTCTTTACCGACAATCTCAGCTGGACCCACGGACGCCACGCGGCGAAGTTCGGCACCGAACTGCGCTTCGAACAGTTCACCATTCTCGAACCGGCCGCCGCTCGCGGCTCCATGGACTTCGGCGGCGACTTCCTCATCAACGACAATCCCGGAGACCCTGGCACCGGCGGAGAAGCATTCGCCACTTTCATGCAGGGCATTCCCGATGGCGGGTCCATCACCAGCGTGAACCCCAACATCATCTATAACCGCCAGATTTACGCGGTTTATGGTCTCGATGACTTCAAAGTAAATTCGCGCCTGACTCTGAACCTCGGCCTCCGCTACGAACTCTTCACCACCATCAAAGAAGCCAACAATAACCAGGCCACGTTCGATTTCAGCTCACTCTCGCTGATCGCCCCGAGCGGCGCCAACCGGCAACTGACGCCTACGCTCGGCACCGAACTCGCCATCCAGAACAACGGTTCTCCGGGACTCATCCACCCCGACCTCAACAATTTTGCGCCTCGCGTTGGACTGGCCTACCAATTGTCCGGCAAGCTCGTCCTGCGCGCCGGCTACGGTGTCTTCTATGGCGGACAGGAAAACGGCCCCTTCTCCAATCCGAGCCCTGGTTTCAATCCTCCGTTCCTGTCGTCGGAGGCATACAGCACTCCCTGTACCGCGCCCTTCGCGAATCCTAAGTTCCCCAATTCTGATTGCTCGATCTCGGCAGCGAATAATGGCGGCTTGCCTCTTAACGTTCTTTCGCAGGGTTTTGCCAACAATACCGTGACCGGCCTTAGCCCTCTCGGCGACCCGAACGCACCCGAGCTCTACTCGCTCGATCCGCATCTGGTTACGCCCTACACTCAGCAGTGGCACTTGGGCCTCGAATATCAATTTCCCGCCGACACCGTTCTGGAAGTTTCCTACGGCGGCTCGCGCGGAATGAAGCTCTTCGCTTTTTACAACGGGAATCAGGCCGTTGCGGTTCTCGGGACGGACTCGCTGCCCACCGCGCCGCGCCGTC
>Ga0302325_10032448_pt1 | contig 10723 bp, 9 predicted proteins | sample Palsa_T0_2_FD_201948 | JGI IMG/M metagenome (GOLD analysis project Ga0302325, IMG submission 201948) | Peat permafrost microbial communities from Stordalen Mire near Abisko, Sweden - Palsa_T0_2 | ecosystem: Environmental > Terrestrial > Soil > Palsa > Peat permafrost | place: Sweden: Abisko...
CCAATGTCGCTCTGCCACACAGAAGCAGATATACCGTGAACACGCATGATGGAACTAAAGGCGGCTCTGTCAGCAGGCATCCGATGGTAATCACAACCGAAAGTAGCAGGGCGATCCAAAGCGGGATAGTCAACAGGCTGGCGGGCTCGCTCGTCGGTCCGGGCCAGAGCGGAACTGGCAGCGATTTTCCGCGAGTCACAAGCCAGACTCCAAACAGGATCACTGGCAGACCAACCAGCCCCAGCAACCCAGTAAACGCGCTCTCGATCGGGATCGCCATATTTTCAACAAACGGCGGATCTTCTCTCGCATCAATATAGTTGAGATAGAAGAATAGAAGAGTTGCGACGGAATGAAAGACAGCCAAACGAGGGTAGCATAGACATAAAAACGACGAGGCGATTTCGGAATCGTTATTTCACGCAAATCAGCGGTTGTCCGAACCTTCTGCGCGATGAAAATGATGAGTATGCTCAGACCCAGTGCGATGATTGCGTATCCGAGGTCGCAATATAAATAATGTCTGGTCAACATTTTTCCCTCAGCGTATTCCATTCCATTTCGAATTGCTCGACCTGACTCGCGTGTTCGGACTGGAGTTCCCTGTCTTGCCAGGAATTATTGAAGAGCAAATCATGGCCGTTGGGGACCGAGTATTCTGGCAAGCTGAACCCGCGAATAAGCACACCGATACCGACCGCGATCACAACCGCTGGTATCAGGTATGGGCCTAAGCGGCGGAGCATTCGGGCACTCTGCATTTGTTTCGTTCTTCGAATTTACACCCTACGCTGCCGCCGGCGGTTCACCCGGCCTCACAAAAAGCTGCCGCTCATACAAATTATTATACGCCTCCGACGTATTCAGCAGCTCTTCGTGTTTGCCGATCGCGACCACCCGGCCCTGGTCCATCACCACGATTCGATCAGCGTGCTTGATCGTGTTCAGCCGGTGGGCGATGACAAACATCGTGCGATCGTGCATCAGCGATTCGACCGCCTGCTGAATCAGGTGTTCGCTTTCGGCGTCCACCTGGCTGGTGGCTTCGTCGAGGATGAGGATCGGCGTGTCGCGCAGGATGGCGCGGGCGATGTTGAGGCGCTGCTTTTGTCCGCCGGAGAGTGCTCCGCCCAGGCCCGACAATTCGGTATCGTACCCCAGCGGTTTCTGCAGAATGAAATCATGCGCGAACGCCTTTTTCGCAGCTGCTTCGATTCGTTTTCTCAGCTCCAGCACCGCCGGCGTTTTCTCGTTCAACCGGCCGGCCAGGGGATGCCCGTAGGCAATGTTCTCCGCAATCGTGACGGGGAAAATGACGCTGTCCTGCGTCACCACGCTCACCTGCGACCGCAGGCTTTTCAGCGTGACGTTCTGGATGTCAACACCATCAATGCTGATCTTCCCGCCGCTGGGATCGAACAGGCGGGGGAGCAATGCGAGCAGCGTGGTTTTCCCGCTGCCGTTGCGGCCGACGATCGCGATGCTTTCGCCCTTGGCAACGGTCAGGCTCACCTCTTCCAGCGCGTTGCCGTTGGTTTTGGGATACGCGAAGGTGACATTCTCAAACCGGATGTCGCGAGTGATCGGCGGCAACTGAACGCGCGGGCGATCGGCGTGCTTTGCCATGTCGCGCGGGCGCTCGGTTTCCATGTCCAGAATCTGAAAAATGCGCGACGCGGCTGCGCCGCTTTTTTCCAGCGCGCTGTACACCTTGCCCGTCCGGCGGAGCGATTCGGCGATCGTCGCCAGACATGCCATCACCACAAAGAATTTTGCCGATGTCAGTTCGCCGGTCACCCGCACCAGATACGTCGCCCAGATGACCACGATGCTGATCACCACCAGAGTCAACACCTCCATCACCGGAGAGCTGATCGCATCCAGCCGGCTCATGTGCAGCTGCTGCTCGGTCAGCTCGTTCATGATGCGGGTGTATCGCCGGCGTTCGAATCGCTCGGCATTCGCGCCCTTCACCACGCGGATCCCCTGCAAGGTGGCCTCGATCTGCCCCAGCATGGATGAGCTGCGCTGCATCGCCCGCCGGCTGGCGCGGCGCATTTTCTTGCCGAACTTCCTGATGATCGCCACCATCAGCGGGCCGACGAAGATGATGAAAACCGTCAGCTTCCAGCTGATCACCAGCGCGGTGGCAAACGCCAGCAGCGCGTTGATCGGAAACTGGATGCTCTGGCCGAGGATGTTCTTAAACCCGTCCTGCAGGCCCGCGCTGTCCTGCACCAGCCGGCTGGTGACATCGCTGGTCCCGGCGCTTCCGAAAAAGCTGATCGGCACATGCAGGATGTGGTCATACATCCGCCGGCGGACATCATTGATCGCGAGGATCGCGGCCTTGTCCGAGTAATATTCCTGCACGAATCGAATGCAGTTTCCAAAAATCGAAATGCAGATGCACAGCCCCAGCACACACGCGATGGCCGGCACGGGTTTGACCGGGAACCGCTGAAACATTGGCCGGGCGATCACCATGTACCACGACAGGCCCGGCAGATTGGTCAGCGTGACATCGCGCCCCTGCGCCGGATGCACCACAACCGATTTGGCATTGGGATCGGAAAGCTGTGCCAGCACCTCGGTCTGGTTTTGCCCCAGCACGGATGGTGCCAGCGCATCCCCCGCCCGCAACCCCGCGGCGGCGGCCTGGCCTTCGGCTTTCACCTTCACCAGCCGAAGATCCATCGGATCATCCGCCAGAGTCACACCCAATCGTGATTCGACAATCGTTCGGTTGGCCCAGTTGGGGATCGTGTCTCCGCTGATCAGCACGCGCAGGATCGGCAGCATGGTCCCCAACCCGCCCGCCATCGCCAGCCCGACGAAAAACGCGGAGACAAACGACAGGATGATCAGTGTTTTGTAGGGGAACAAAAACCGAATCGACCGCTTGAACTCCGCCAGATTTTTTTTCTTCATCTCCCGCTTGGCAATGGATTTGGGATCCACCACCGCGGGCGACGGCGGCACCGAAGGAACATTTGAACCGGTCAAACTCATGTAATGAAGGCCTTGTTGACGACTAAGTAGATTATCGGACCGAGACGGTGGCATTGTATAGTGATCCTGCGCCCGTCGCGAGACTTGATGACATATGGATCTGTCCGTTGTCCGTTGTCAGTTGTCCGTTGTGAGGCGATTGCAACTGACAACGGACAACGGACAACTGACGATCGGAACGATTATGCCCACCATTCCCTTATCCAGCCCCGACATCACCCAGCGCGAAATCGACGCGGTGCTGGAGGTGCTGCACGGCACAACCCTGTCCATCGGTCCCCGTGTGATCGAGTTCGAAGAGAAACTCGCCAGGGTCGTCGGTCGCCGGCATGCGGTGGCGGTCTCCAGCGGCACCACGGGTTTGCATTGTGCCGTGCTGGCGGCGGGCATCAAACCGGGCGATGAGGTCATCACCACGCCGTTCTCTTTCGTGGCTTCGGCCAACTGCATTTTGTATGTCGATGCAAAACCCGTTTTCGTCGACATCGATCCCAAAACCCTCAACATGGATGTCACCAGGGTGCCCGCGGCCATCACGCCCCGCACCAAGGCGATCGTCGGTGTGGAAGCGTTCGGTCATCCCGGCGGAATGCCCGAACTGGAACAACTGGCCCAGAAGAACGAGCTGATTCTCATCGAGGACTGCTGCGAAGGATTCGGCGGCAGCGTCGGCAAGGGGCCGGCCATGCGGCAAATCGGTTCGTTCGGCCGGGCGGGGGTGTTCGGGTTTTATCCCAACAAGCAGATCACCACCGGTGAAGGCGGAATGATCGTCACCGATGATGACACGTTTGCCGCCACCTGCCGCGCGCTGCGCAACCAGGGCCGCGAGGGGATGTCGTGGCTCGCCCATCAGCGGCTCGGTTACAACTACCGCCTCAGCGAAATAAACGCCGCCATGGGCGCGGTGCAGGTGGATCGGCTCGAGGAAATTCTGGAAAACCGCCGGCGAGTTGCCCAGATGTACATGGAAAGGTTGATGACCAACAAGTTCCTCATCCTGCCCACGCTGCAGGATGACACGAACATGAGCTGGTTTGTCTTTGTGGTTCGATTGAACGATCTGTTCGAGCCCGGCGACCGCGACGAAATCATGATCGAACTCCGCCGCGAGGGCATCGGCTGCAACAATTATTTTCCACCGATTCATCTGCAGCCCTACATGGTCGAGAAATTCGGCTTCAAAGAGGGAATGTTCCCGATTTGTGAATATGTGGCCGCGCGAACATTGGCGCTGCCATTTTTCGGCGGTCTGACTTCATCGCAGATCGATACCGTCTGCCGGACATTGAACCGGATTCTGGAAGAGAAGCTGACCAGACGCAAAGGGCGGTTTTGATTCAACCGTGACACGGGCCTCCGGCCCGTGAATGTCCATGGGTGCGACGCCCATGCTACTATTTCGGCCGTGTCACTTTCCGCGAAGCTCAAAATTTTCCCCTGGCCGATGGCGCTCACCGTGCTGCGGCTGCTGCTGGTGCCGGTGTTTCTGTATCTGCTGATCTCTGCCGCGCCGGCGCGGGCAAATTTCTTTCCGCTGGATGTGAAGTCTCTCGACCAGCGCCGCTGGCTCGCCCTGGGTGTTTTCACGCTGATGGCCATCACCGACAAGCTCGACGGTTATCTCGCCCGCCGATTGAATCAGGTCAGCAAGCTCGGCACATTCCTCGATCCCACGGCTGACAAGCTGCTGGTCACCGGCGGATTTCTCGTGCTGGTTTTTCCGCGATTTGCCCCGGTCGGTTTCAACATCCCCTGGCCGGTTTTGTGGGGTGTTTACCAGAAGGACATCTGCGTGTTGATCGGCGCAGCCATCGTGAAATGCAAGATTGGCAAAGTGCAAATCAACGCCAGCACGCCCGGCAAGATCAACACCGCCATGGAAGTGGCGCTGGTGATCGCGACCTTGCTCGCGCCGGAATGGATGCTCATTTCCCCAACATTTGCCGCGGTTTTTCTGTGGACCCTGTGGCACCTGACGGTGCTCGCCACCGCCGCGGCGGCGGTTGGGTATTCGATGGAAGGTGCAAGGCAATTGCGCGAAGCAGCGGCAAACAAATCTCTTTCATAGCCCTGGCCGGAAGGCCGGGGATCGAACTGCAAATCGCGCATCTTGCACATCGATCCCCGGCCTTCCGGCTGGGGCTATGAAAGAGATGTAATTCCCAGCAAATCACATCCGCACTCCGGACAACGTGCCGGGGATTCGCGCAGATCGTAACCGCATTGGATGCAAAGTCCGCGACGGCGACGAGATCGCCGCCGCAGGCGGCGGTGCCCGGCGGTTGCCAGCCACACGCACGGAACAACCGCAGAAATCGTCGGTAAGCTCCAGATTGGAACGGATATTCGGTAAGACCTCAGGACCAGGGTAGATTCGAACCCAATGCTCCAGGTAATGGGGAATCGCCATTCAAAGTCGATCTCCGGCGCGTCCCCTCTATAGGGCAGCTTCGTGATTCCGTGTGCGAACGCGAATTCCCGCCACTCCCAAGTCTTGATCTGTGGCGAGGACCAGTCCTCCCACGAAAGGGATGGACCGATCGCATCGAGTTTGCCTTCCAGACTGGCGTTGGTGGGATAATTTGCCGACCCGGTCGACCATTGAAATCGCCGCGGCCCCGGCCACGACGACTCGTCGAAGACCTCCAGTCGACCATCCATCGACGCCAGCACGATGCAGTGATGCCACGGCGTAATTATCGTGATCAGATCCCCACGGAATTTGCTGCGGATGTAGACAATTATCGCCAGCAGCCACAGGGTGACGGCGATAATGAAGGTGAAGGTGGAGAGCCGCCGCCGCATGCCGGAGATCATAACGCCGCCGGGTTTTCGATTGCTTTAGTATATGCAGCCACGCCGCACTCCGGACATCGTTGCGGTGATTGGCGAACGGCGACCGCCAGCCAAATGCCGGGCAAAATCGCCAGCGCGACGGGCATCGCCCAGACTGGCGCTGACGCATCGCAAATCTTCAATTTCATGATGGAATCAAACGCGAATGGGCCACCTAAATCCCAACCACGCCATGGATAATCAAGTGCGAAGGCGTCGCCCTCAAAATATCGGGTCGATTCCTCTTTAGTGAAACGAAAGTATCTCCAATTTAAGCCCGTCGAGGGAAGATTGGGCCAACCCCTTCCTGGAATGTCCGGCCCAACCAATTCTTCAGGTTGTGTGCTTGAGAAGGCATCGTAATGAGCTGCGGCGCTTGACCACTGGAACCGACGTGGTCCCAGCCAAGGCGATAGGCTGATCATTTCAATCTTGTCATCCACGCACGCAATCACGATGCAGTGATGCCCCGGCGTTACGATCGTGATCACATCCGCGCGAAACTTGCTGCGGATGTAGACGGTCATCGCCAGCAGCCACGCTGCGAGCGTAACAGCGAAGAGTAACATTGATATCCGCCGAAGACTTGGCAACGTAATCTCGGGTTGGACCGAGAGTTGTACGCGATGTACACCGTTGCTGGGACAGGGGATGTTACGGACGGGAAATGATGGGTTTGGAGGCGAGTTGTAACTCGTTATCTAAAGGATATTTAAGATTAAGCACGAATCCGATATTTATTTGAAAAAACGTAACAAACGTAACATTGACCTGTTCGTGACCGCTTGTGGAAGCAACATGGAGCAATTGGTCAAGCGTTCCATATCAACGGTATACTCCGGCCCCATGTCGTCTACGCCGCTGGTCTTTCAGCAGAAGGTGATGATCAATGCGCCCGCGTCGCGAATATGGAGGGCCATCACCACACCGGCGGAAGTGGCCGCGTATTACCTGTGCCCCTTGGAAACGATCGAGCTGCGAAGCGGCGGGCGAATCATCTATGCCAGCGGCGAAACGCGATTCATCTCCGGGACGGTGATGGAAGTGGTGCCTGAGCGGCGGCTGGTGCATACATTCCGCTTCGATGTCGCCACGCACAAGGGGATCGAGAATGATGCCGAATCGCGCGTCACCTATGCCATCGAACCGACGGAAACCGGGTGTGAATTGGCGTTGACGCACGATGACTTTGGGTCGGACAACCAAACCCATATCAACGTGTCCGGCGGTTGGCCGATGATCCTGGGCGGGTTGAAGAGGTACCTTGAAAATGAACCGGCTACGAAACCGCACATCACCGCGACGTTGTCGGTGCGCAATTGGGACGCGGCTTTCGAGTTCTACAAGAAGGCGTTCGGAGCCACGGAACTGTACCGCGTGCCGGGGGGAGGAGTCGGGCAACTCGCGGTTGGGAAAGCCGATTTCTGGGTGGCGGAGGAATCGCCGGAGCATCTGAATTTCAGCCCCGAATCGATCGGCGGCTGCTCGGTGCGGATGCTGTTGATGGTTGAAGACCCGGCAAAGATGTGCACGCAAGCCGTCGCCGCCGGGGCGAGGCAGGTGGTGCCGGTGAGCGACAACCACGGCTGGCGACTGGGCCGGATTCTCGATCCGTTCGGGCATCATTGGGAGATTGCCAGACGGGTGTGAGGATGCACCGTGATTCTTATCCGCCATGACAGACACACAACCGGCAACAGTCTCTGCGATCCCGCCAACGGCGTTTCCCGTGCGGTCGGGCGGTCCCATTATCTGGCTGCGACTTGAAGGGTTGGCGGTATTGATCGCCGCCGTGTTGAGCTACGCACACGGCCATCATTCATGGATTCTCTTCGCGGTTCTGCTTCTGTTGCCGGACATCAGCTTCGCTGGATATCTGGCCGGCCCGCGCATCGGCGCGATGTGCTACAACCTTCTCCACAGCTACGCCAGTGCGCTGCTGCTCGCGGCGGTGCTTTTCGCAACGGGAAGTTCACCTGCGATCGCACTGATCTGGATCGCCCACATCGGCATGGACCGCGCGCTGGGATACGGGTTGAAATACGCGAGCAGTTTTAACGACACGCATCTGGGGAAGATCGGGAAGTGAGTTGTGTCCCGCTGCCGCACTCTCGGATCAGTGGGAGCAATTTCAGTCGGTTACATTTTGTCACCAACTGACTTCCCTCCTTCTTCAACCGTTCTTTGAGCACGCCTACGTTTTAATCCCGTCGAATTCGATGGGATTAGAATCGCGGTTATTCTGTTGTTCCCTTATGCCGGGGGACTCGTTCAAGCCGGCGGCAGCGGCGGGGGCACGCTCGCCAGGAATCCGCTTAATGCCGGCACTTCACCCGCGGGGGTCCACTTGGCCATGCCCTGGCTCCAGACCAGAGTCGTAGGGGTGAGCTTGCCCTGGCTGATGGCTTGCTGAATCGCGCCCTGATCCATCGGCCCGGATTGTTTGCCATCAATGGCGGCGAAATAGGAGACCGCGCCAGGCAGTGGTGGCGGAGCCATTCCTCCGACGGATTGCGGTGCCTGGGCGGCATTGTTGGCCTGCATGAACTGGTTGGCCATCGCCATGCCCGCGCCGAGTCCGACGCCCGCGCCGGCGATTCCACCGGGGTTGTTGGCCGCATCGCCGATCGCGTTGGCGGTTTGGAATTGCGTGTACGCGGCCATGTTTCCAATGACACCCATGCTGCTGCGTTTGTCCATCGCCGCTTCAACTTCAGGCGGCAGCGAAATGTTTTCCACCAGCAGCTTCACCAGGTCCATGCCGAAGGTGGCAAAGTCCGGTTCGATCTTGGTGGAGATGAGCGACGCCAACTGGCCGTAATTCCCCGCCAGATCCAGTGCGGGGATTTTGCTTGCCCCCAGCGCCTCGGCAAAGCGGGTGGTGATCAGATCACGCAACTGATCGTTGATTTCATCGACGCTGAACCGGCTGTTGGTGCCGGCCACTTCACGCAGGAACACCGCCGGGTCTTTCACCTTCACCGCATAGGAGCCGAAGGCTCGCAACCGCACCGGGCCAAACTCCGCATCGCGCAGCATGATCGGGTTTTTGGTTCCCCATTTCCGATCGGTGAATGTGCGCGTAGAAACGAAATAAACTTCCGCTTTGAACGGGCTTTGAAAGCCGTACTTCCAGCCCTGCAGCTTGGAGAGGATCGGCAGATTCGCCGTTGCCAGCGTGTGCATGCCCGGCAGGAAGACATCGGCCAGCTGCCCCTGGTTGACCACCGCCGCCACCTGGCTTTCGCGAACGATCAGGCGTGCGCCGTTCATGATTTCATTCTCCGGCCGATAGAACCGGTAGACCATCGTGTCGGAGCTGTCATCGAGCCATTCGATGATGTCGATCAACTGAGATTTGAGTGCGTTGAAGATGCCCATGATGAATTCCTTTACTGGTCCACCGGGCTTGCCGCTTCAGCGGCAAGTAACCAGCCGTTGAAGCGGCCAGCCCGGTCAGTCAAAGCATGTTACCGATGTCGATCCCGTGCGCCGATTATATTCCCGATCCAACATTCAACTGCCCCAGCAGTTCCTGCGCGCCAGGATCGGCAAATCCAAGGATATTATCCAATACCCAGCCATTGCTGCCATCATTCAGGGCAGTTCCGCAAAATTCGCAGGTGCCGTTGGTTCCCCCCGATTCCGGTGCCCCGCAGCTGGGGCAGTGGGCGGATGAGATGCCCTTGGCCACATCGGTTTTGGCCGACGCCTTCCGCATCAGCACGAACAGCGTGTGATGCGGCGAATTGGGCCCAATCGTCCGCACGGTTCGATCCGGCTGAACCGCAAACTTCACCCCCGACCACTTCACCTCCACGAGTGCCTTGTCGATCGGTGTCTGTTCGGTCGCCGGGATAAATCCCAGCACATCCACCGATCCCACCGCACATTGCCCGAAATAAGTCCGCGGCAACCCCGGTTGCGGTTTCAACCGGCTTGTGTAAGCCTCGCCATACGCGGGGCTGGTCACCTTGAACATCGGGTCCAGTTTCCCGATACGATCCGCCGCCGACTTCCGCCAGAAGATGACCGATGTGCGATCCTCCAGCGACTGCACATTCACCTCCGGATCGCGCTGCCGAAGTGTCTTCAACCCCGCCACCGCCGTGTGCCCGCCGGGCTCCCATTCCGACGCCTGCGTGATCTCCGACAGCACCCAGTCATACTGCCCGCTGCGGAGCAGCGCGTTGCAGTTCTTGCAGTTGGCCGATTCATTCAGCTCGATCGGCGCGCCGCAGTTGGGGCAGTTCCCTTCGAGCAATCCCGGTTTCCCCGGCACGGTGGCCGTCCCGCGCCGGCGAAGGAACGTCCATATCTCCGCAAACCCTTCCATCGGCGCGACGCCTGCAATGGGCTTCCCATCGCGCATGGATACCTTGTAATCCGCTGCGCGCGCCATGATGCGCACCGAAAGCTCATCGTAAATCTCATCCGAATTCGCATCCGCAATCACGATCTGGTTGATCGCCACCCCGTCCATGCGGTCGTGGTATCCCCCGGCCTTTTGCTCGGCAAACTGCAGCGAAAACCGCTCGTGGATTCCGTCGGAAATAAACGGCCGAACCTCCTGCAGATTCTGATTGCACCACGCCGACTGAAGCTTGAGAAATCCCGCGCCAACGCGACTGCAGAACGCGCCCGGATCAAAGCCCGGATCATGCGTCCGCACCACCGCAATCGGATCACCCATCGGTTCCCGGCGAATGCTCGGCGGCATCGCTTGTGCCGGCCCGGAATCCCCGTTCTGCCGGAAATAAAAATACGCCACCGCGATGATGATCAGCAGCGGCACACCAATCACCGGGTGGCTGACGCAAAACCAGATCAGATAGAAGACCAACTGCCCGCCGCCACCACCGCCACCCCCTCC
>Ga0302325_10032449_pt1 | contig 10723 bp, 5 predicted proteins | sample Palsa_T0_2_FD_201948 | JGI IMG/M metagenome (GOLD analysis project Ga0302325, IMG submission 201948) | Peat permafrost microbial communities from Stordalen Mire near Abisko, Sweden - Palsa_T0_2 | ecosystem: Environmental > Terrestrial > Soil > Palsa > Peat permafrost | place: Sweden: Abisko...
AATGGCGGCTCTCCGGTCGCCTTCGGCTCCCTGCGATCCGCCATTCGCAAATCCCCTTCGGACGGAGGTTGTGCTATAAACTCTCTCACACACCGTGGTACAAAAACTCCATCAGGTCACTTCTCTATTTATTTGACGGGGATCAATGAAATATCCCTTTAGCACTCTAGGTCCGGTTGTTCCAAATGTTCCGGGATGAAGCGTTCCAATATATATCTCTATTGGATTCAAAACCGCGTTAACGAAATCTTCAAGTCCCTGTGTTGGTGGAAGAACGTCTACCAGAACTCCGGTGAGCGTATTTGTCCCATAGTTGTAAATCGTCAAGGGAATCGGAGTAGCACCCATTTGCGGCGTAATGTACGCATATGAGTCTCCTCCGGTCTGATTCTCTATGCTCATTCTCGCCAGCCGCCCTACGGAATCGAATCCGCGCAATGTCTCCTGTAACTGCTGGTCTTCTTTTTTAAGCACCAACGTAAATGCCTGATCCTGTGTATCTCTATCCTTTTTGGCTTTAGTGTCGGTATTCGTCCTGTCTGTGCGAATGGAGTGAATCTCAGCAACAAGCAACACGGAAATGATTAGCATCCATGATGCTTTTTCGAGCGAGCGCATCTCTCCCCGCAAGCTCATAATTGCTGCGACCACGCCAAGAATGGCGATGGATATACCGGGAGCGGGTAAAGTCTGCAAAGCCCACAAAGCGATTGCTGCCCCACCGCTACAGAGGAGAACTGCTGTAGGCCATGCCCTCCAAGCCTGTTCCAACATTTCTTCAGTACTTTGCTTTTCCTGCGACATACATACTCCCGAGAAACCCGGACTACGTCCTGTCCGGTCACGGGATCATACCCCACTCTTTGCGTGAAGTACATAATCCTGACCGGACAAATACCTGCCTAGTACTGCGGGAGCGCGTGTCCTACGACGTAACGACGCCCGTTCGCTTGTCGATAGTCAACTTCTTCCCGTTGGACAGCACGTACACCTGCGTGGTCTTCGTCTCGCGGATCATCTCTTCGATGGCGTGGGGGCCGCGCGCTGCGCGGAGGATGGAATCGAGCTGGGCTTGTGTTTTCATGCACCCATCGTCAACGAAATTTCGGGCGAAGACGAGATGGGATATCGACCAAAAACCGCCCCGAAACTGCCCCAAATCCAGAGCGTCGGCGGCCTCCGCAAGTGAACGCAGACCAACGGAAACCGAGGCTAACCCAAGTAGAATCTGTCGAAAGACCACAGTGCCAGCACTTAGCGGTCGGTGGGATACGGGTTGCAATTCGGTTTTCACAGCCCTCCAAGAATCATTCATTGGCAACCTCTTCGCCATGCGCAACTCGCTAAGCATCGAGGGGGCCTCTTACATGCCAGAGTCAATTGAAATGTAATGAAACCTTTGTAACCCACCGCCGACCGCCTCCGTCGTTCTATATTAGCGGTTTAAATGACGACGAGCACAACATCCCCTGGAGAAAAAACGCCGCACGAAGTGGATCGAATCGATCTGCTCGGCCAGCATGGTTCAACACCGCCAGGCCCCGAAAAGCCGAAGAAGCGCGGATTGATTTGGGTCGTTCTCCTGCTGATCATTGCTTCTGTAACGGGATACGCGGTCTGGCGGGCGGGCCACCCGGTCGCCCCGCAGAATGCTACCGGAAACGCGGCCCGACGAGGCTCGGGCGGCGGTCCGGGTCGTGGGGCTCCGCTCGGCCCGGTGCCGGTGGTAGTGACCAAGGTCGCGCGCTCCAGTATCCCCGTATATCTCAACGGCCTCGGTAACGTCAGCGCTTTCTACACAGTTACCGTCAAGTCCCGGGTTGACGGCCAAATAATGAAAATTCATTTTAACGAAGGAGATTTGGTTAAGGAGGGCCAAGTTCTCTTCGAGATCGACCCGCGGCCCTATCAGATTCAGCTGGAAGTGGCTCAAGGCACGCTGGCGCGTGACGAGGCCATCCTAAATGAGGCGCGAATCGATCTGGATCGATACAAGGCCGCTTTTGACAAGAACGCAATTGCAAAGCAGCAGCTCGATGATCAGGTGCAAATAGTGGCCCAGGATGAGGGCACCGTGAAACAGGATGTGGCCAATGTTGACAACGCCAAGCTGCAGTTGGTCTATGCGAATGTCACCGCCCCGATTACGGGTGTCTTAGGCCTCCGCCTTGTGGACCCCGGCAACATCGTTCACGCTGCCGATACAGCCGGCATGATCGTGATCACCCAGCTTCAGCCGATTGCCGTTCTGTTTACGATTCCCGAGGACAGCCTTCCGCAGGTCACGCAGAAGCTGCGAGCGGGCGTGCACCTGCCCGCCGACGCCTATAATCGCGATAATTCTAAAAAACTGGCATCTGGCAAACTGGTGACCCTGGATAATCAGATCGATAACACCACCGGCACGTCCAAGCTCAAGGCGGTTTTCGACAACAAGGACAACGCGCTCTTCCCTCAGCAATTCGTCAATATACATCTGCTCGTGGACACGCTCACCGATCAACTGGTGGTACCCAATGTCGCCATTCAGAACGGTCAGCAAGGCACTTTCGTCTATGTCGTCGACAACCGTTCCCGGGTTCACCTTAAAATCGTTCGCGCGGGAATCACGACCGACACATCGACCGACATTCTCAGCGGTCTCTCGGAAGGCGACCAGGTGGTCATCGACGGCACGGACCGGCTCGTGGAAGGCGCGCCTGTCCGCGTGCGAAGACCAGGAGATCTCGATAACCCGTCCGGCCCCAGCGGCGGAGGAAGGGGGCGGGGCGGCCATGAGGGATCCAGACGGGGTGAGGCAGGGAGCAACGGAAGTGATGGCGGATCGAAAGGAGGGGGCGGTAACAGAAGAGACCAGGGTGGAGTCCCTCCTCAGTGAGTTTGAGCCCCTCACGAATCTTCATCCTGAGGCCGGTGGCGACATCGCTGATGATGGCTGGCGTGGTGCTGATCGGCATCGTTGCTTTTCGGCAATTGCCTATCTCGGCGCTTCCTCAGGTCGATTACCCTACCATGCAGGTTCAGACGTTTTATCCTGGCGCGAGTCCGGAAGTGGTGACTTCTTCCATCACCGCGCCGCTCGAAAAACAGTTCGGTCAAGTGCCGGGGCTGACGCAGATGACTTCGATCAGTTCCTTTGGCAGCTCCCTGATCACCCTGCAGTTTTCACTCGATCTCAACATCGACATCGCGGAACAGGAGGTGCAGGCTGCCATCAACGCGGCGACTACCTTTCTGCCCACAAACCTGCCCGTGCCTCCGATTTATAGCAAAACAAATCCCGCCGACGCGCCCATTCTTACCCTGGCTATTACGTCTTCGACCGTGCCGCTGCCGAAAGTCGAAGAACTCGCGGAAACCCGTATAGCACAGAGACTTTCACAGCTTCAGGGTGTGGGACTCGTGAGCATCAGCGGAGGACAGCGCCCGGCCGTCCGCGTGCTGGCCAATCCCACCGCGCTGGCGTCGTATGGCTTAAGTCTTGAAACGCTGCGAACGGCCCTTAGCAGCGCGAACGTCAACCAGGCCAAAGGCAACTTCGATGGGCCGGATCAGTCGTGGACGATCAATGACAACGACGAGCTTGAGGCCGGCGCTCAATATGGGCCGATCATCATTGCCTACCGCAATGGCGCGCCGGTACGCATTTCAGACGTCGCCACGGTCATCGACGGCGCGGAAAACACGAAGCTTGCCGCTTGGGTGAACGACGAACGCGGAATCATTCTGAATATTCAGCGGCAGCCCGGGACAAACATCATCAGTGTGGTGGACACGATCCAGGCCCTCCTGCCCCAAATCGAAGCGTCCCTGCCGCGAGGCGTTGCCGTGAGAATTGTCACGGACCGCACAACGACGATCCGTGCATCGGTGAAGGATGTCGAGTTCGAACTCCTGCTCACCACCGCGCTCGTTGTGATGGTCATCTTTTTGTTTTTGCGCAGCGCTTCGGCCACCATCATCCCGGGCATTGCCGTGCCTCTTTCGCTGGTAGGCACATTCGCCGTCATGTATCTGCTCGGATACAGCCTGGATAACCTTTCCCTGATGGCGCTGACGATTTCCACCGGTTTCGTCGTGGATGATGCCATCGTCATGATCGAAAACATCTCGCGCTATATCGAGATGGGGGAATCCCCCATGCAAGCGGCTCTGAAGGGCTCGGCGGAGATCGGATTCACCATCGTTTCGTTGACGGTCTCGCTGATCGCCGTTTTGATTCCCCTCCTTTTCATGGCGGATATAGTCGGTCGCTTGTTCCGGGAATTTGCCGTAACTCTCGCCGTCACGATCATATTTTCGGCGTTCGTCTCCCTGACGTTGACGCCCATGATGGCGGCTCGAATTCTGAAGCATCGCCCAGAAACCGAGCAGGGCAAATTGTATCGTTGGTCGGAGTGGTGCTTCGTGAAGACCATCGAGCAGTACGGCAAGATGCTCCGGCTGGTCTTGCGTCATCAGACGCTCACGCTGCTCGTCGCCGCGGGCACGCTCGGCCTCACCATCTACCTTTACGTGATTGTCCCCAAGGGCTTCTTCCCCGTGCAGGACACCGGAACAATCCTGGGGATTTCACAGGCGCCAGAAACAGTGTCGTTTTCCGCCATGTCCCGATTGCAGCAGGAACTGGTCCGAGTCATTCGCCAGGATCCGGCGGTTGAGAATCTCACCTCTTTCATTGGGGCCGATGGCGTTAACACGACGATGAACAGCGGCCGGATTCAGATCACGCTGAAGCCGCTCGAACAGCGCGCTGGCGTTTCAGCGGTCGATGTGATCCGGCGGCTGGAGCCGAAACTGCAACAGGTTGCCGGCATCGAACTTTTCATGCAGCCCGTGCAGGACCTGACTGTCGAAGACCGCATCAGCCGGACTCAATATCAGTATTCGCTCGATGCGCCCGATAAGGCACTCTTGGATCTGTGGGTTCCGCGCCTTCTGGACCGAATGAAACAGCTCCCCGAATTGCGTGGTGTCGCGAGCGATCAGCAGAACAATGGCCTAGGATTGTTCGTCAACATCGACCGCGATACGGCCGGCAGGCTTGGGATCACGCCCCAAAACATTGACGATGCCCTCTACGATTCCTTCGGCCAGCGGCAGGTTTCGACAATTTATACCCAGACGAATCAGTTTCACGTGATTCTGGAAGTGGCAACCCACTTTCAGCAGGACGCATCCAGCCTGTCAGACATGTATGTGCCCACCGGGGCGGCCTCTGCCAATCTGGCATCGACGATCGCCTTGGCGGGTACGAATTCGGCTCTGACGGGCGCGGCGACAATCCCGCCCGCTCCTCTCAAAGAACTCGTAAAAGCGTCCACCATCCCTTCGCCCATTACGATCAACCATCAAAGTCAATTCCCGGTAGCGACTCTTTCATTCAATCTGGCGCCCGGGGCATCGCTCGGTGCGGCGGTTCAGCATATCAAGCAGGTCACTCAGGACCTGGGAATGCCCGCCAGTATTGAAGCTGGCTTCCAGGGAACGGCCCGCGCATTCGAATCGTCTCTGGCAAACGAATCCACTTTGATTCTTGCCGCTATCATCACGGTCTACATCGTTCTTGGGATGCTGTATGAAAGTTTCATCCATCCGATCACCATTCTTTCTACACTGCCGTCGGCCGGAGTCGGTGCAATCCTGGCCTTGGTCCTCTTTAAGAAAGATCTCGATGTAATTGCGCTGATCGGCGTGATTCTTCTGATTGGAATTGTGAAGAAGAACGCCATCATGATGATCGACTTTGCCCTGGAAGCCGAGCGCAACGAAGGCAAGCCGCCGGAGGAAGCGATCTACCAGGCGTGCCTGCTGCGCTTCCGTCCGATCATGATGACGACGATGGCCGCGCTTCTCGGCGCCGTGCCGTTAGCCTTCGGTACAGGTGTCGGTTCTGAATTGCGACAACCGCTGGGCATCTGCATCATCGGCGGGCTGCTGGTCAGCCAGGTCATGACGCTTTTCACCACGCCGGTTATTTACTTGTTCTTCGGGCGGATCGCAGCCTGGGTTCGCCGGTCTCATGGTTCTGAGGAAGACGGGCAGCTTTCTTCGGTGCCTGGTTAAGAGGGCGGTCTCGATCATATGAGCATCTCCACGCCCTTTATTTACAGGCCGGTTGCAACCACGTTGTTCCTGGTGGCCATCACACTCGCTGGCGGCCTGGCTTATACGCTTTTGCCGGTTTCGGCGTTGCCGGAAGTTGACTTCCCGACCATCACCGTCACCGCCAGCCTGCCGGGCGCGAGCCCCGCCGTGATGGCGGCGTCTGTGGCGACTCCCCTGGAAAAACAGTTCACGCGCATTGCCGGGGTCACCGAAATTACCTCGAACAGCTCGGTCGGAGCCGCGCAGGTAACGCTGCAATTCGATCTGAACCGCGACATCAATGCGGCCGCACGCGAAGTGCAGGCAGCCATTAACTCTTCTGCTGGTCTTCTTCCTTCGAATCTTCCATCCCTTCCCAGGTACAAGAAGATCAATCCGGCTGACCAGCCAATTCTGCTGATGACCCTCGAGTCCGACGTAGTCCCGCGTCCTCAGTTGTACGATATCGCCTCGTCGGTGTTTGCGCAGAAACTGTCGCAGGTAAATGGAGTCGGGCAGGTGACAGTGGGGGGAAGTTCTCTTCCGGCGGTGCGTGTCGAGGTCAATCCGCAGCCCGTTTCGAACTACAACGTAGGCCTCGATCAGATCGGCACATTCCTCCAAAACGCAAATGCCAACCGCCCGAAGGGCGCGCTCGCGAACGACGATGTTCAGGTTCCCATCTATGCCAGCGATCAACTTTTTCTTGCGAAAGAGTACAAGGATCTCGTGGTTGTTTACCGCAATGGCGCGCCCGTCCGCCTGTCGGACCTGGGTCGCGTCATCGATGGAAATGAAGACGTTCGAAACCTCGGTATCGTAAACGGCAATCCGATGGTTCTGATCCAAATCAACCGCCAGCCGAACGCCAATATCGTAGACACGGTCGCGCGTATCAAAGCCTTGATACCTCAATTCCAGGCCCAGCTTCCGCCGACGGTCCGCTTCAAAATTGCCAGCGACCGCACCGTTACGACGCGCGATTCGATGCGGGACGCCCAGCGCAATATGATCGTTTCCATTGTCCTGGTGATTTTGGTGGTGTTCGTTTTCCTTCGCAGCGGTTGGTCGACTTTTATCCCAAGCGTAGCGGTGCCCGTATCGATCCTCGCCACGTTCGGCGTGATGTACCTGATGGATTACACGCTGGACAATCTTTCGCTCATGGCGCTGACAATTGCGACGGGATTCGTGGTCGACGATGCGATCGTGGTGGTCGAAAACATCACGCGCCACCTCGAAAACGGCATGAAGCCGATGCAGGCTGCTCTCAAAGGCGCTGCGGAAACCGGCTTTACCGTGTTATCCATGAGCGTCTCGCTGATTGCCGTCTTCATACCCATTTTAATGATGAGCGGTGTGGTCGGCCGTCTGTTTCGTGAGTTCGCGGTTACTCTTTCGGCGGCCATTGTTGTGTCGATGGTTGTCTCAGTCACAGTTACGCCAATGATGTGCGCGTGGCTCCTGAAAGAACACCGGCAACATGGATACATGTACACGCTCGGCGATCGATTCTTTAAATGGATCATCTCCGCATATGCATCGGCCCTCGACGTAGTGCTCGATCATCCCTCATCGGTGCTGTTTGTCATTCTGCTGACGCTCGGCGTGAACGTTTACCTCTACGTCAAAATTCCAAAGGGATTTTTCCCACAGCAGGATACCGGGCGGCTAAACGGAGCCGTCGTTGGCGAACAGCACATCTCTTACCAGGCGCTGGTGGAGAAGGCAAAATGGTTTGAAGAACAGGTCCGGAATGACCCGGATGTGGAGACCGTCATGATGGTGGCAGGCACCAGCGGCGGCGGATTTGGGGGAAATGCCGCGGCTATCAACGTTCAGCTCAAGCCCGTAGGGGTTCGCAAATCTACTTCTGACCAAGTGATTGCCCGCCTCCGCCGCCAGACTGCCGGCATGCCGGGAGCAATTATGTTTCTGCAGAACTCTCAGGACGTGCGGATAGGGGGCAGGCAGGGCAACGCGCAATATCAATATACGTTGCAAGGCCCGGACTTCCAGTCTCTCGCGGAATGGGGCCCAAAGGTCTTGCAGCGGCTATCGGCGCTTCCCCAGATTGCCGACGTCAGCTCTGACCTGCAGAATTCCGGCTTGTCCTCAAGTGTAATCATTGACCGCGATACCGCGTCGCGCCTCGGTCTCACGGCGCAGGCCGTGGATTCCGCGCTCTATGATGCGTTTGGCCAGCGCCAGGTCTCGGTAATGTACAAATCGATTAACCAGTACCATGTTGTTCTCGCGCTGCAGCAACAGTGGTGGGAAAATCCGGATTTCCTGAAAATAATCTACGTCCAGACGCCCAAGGGCACCGACGTTCCATTGTCGGCCTTTACCCATTTCGCACAGGGGCTCACGCCCATCAGGCTGCCCCACCAGGGGCAATTTCCGGCAACGACCTTTTCTTTCAATCTCGCAGAAAACGTTCCTCTAAGCGATGCCGTGGTCGCTATTGACCGGGCTGAAGTGGACCTGGGTCTTCCCGCCAACATCACCGGCAGGTTCGCCGGTACGGCGCGAGCTTATCAGCAGGCGCTTAGCAATCAGCCGGTCTTGATCGGGACGGCGTTGCTCGCCGTTTATATCGTGCTGGGAATTCTATATGAGAGCCTGATCCACCCTCTGACCATCATCTCAACGTTGCCATCCGCGGGCGTGGGAGCGCTGGTGGCGATGGTCCTCTTTAAGAGCAACCTCGACATCGTTGGCTTGATTGGAATTATCCTGTTGATTGGCATCGTAAAGAAGAACGCGATCATGATGATCGATTTTGCGCTGGCTGCTGAAAGAAACGAGGGGATGGATTCGCGGAACGCCATCCACCAGGCCTGCCTGCTCCGGTTCCGCCCCATCATGATGACCACGATGTGCGCGCTGCTGGGTGGCATGCCGATGGCGCTTGGCTGGGGCGCCGGAGCGGAATTGCGGAAGCCCCTCGGCATCGCTATTGTGGGCGGCCTGCTGGTCAGCCAGATGTTGACGTTGTTCACCACCCCGGTGATTTATCTCTATCTGGATCGTCTCCGCAAGCGCTTCAAGTCGCGCCAGCCGAGCTATCGCCACCGTCCGGGATTTCTGGTTCCAGGCGGCGTGGCCGGCGATTAGTGCTAGCGCAAGCACAGGACGCACGATTGAAATGGAAGAACGGGACAAGTGGGTCCAAGCAAGGGATCGGCAGGTAAGCCTGTCGGCATATACTGATGCACACGCAGGAATGTACAGCCGGGGAAATGACTTGGTCCTTTTGGGGGCTGGGGCTGCTTCCTGGTAGCTTTGCGGTGGACGGCTTTTAGGAAATGAATCTCTCAACCCCCTTTATCCATCGTCCGGTGGCTACCACTCTGCTCACCGCCGCCGTTGCGCTGGCGGGGATTCTTGCATTTGTGATGTTGCCGGTCGCCGAGTTGCCGGAGGTCGATTTCCCAACGATCGCCGTGCAGGCAAGCTTGCCTGGCGCGAGCCCGGAAATTATGGCCTCGTCAGTTGCCACACCGCTCGAGCGCCAATTCGGGCGCATTGCGGGCATTACGGAGATGAGTTCGTCCAGCTATCTTGCCAGCACCTCGATAACCCTGCAGTTCGACTTGAGCCGGAATATCGATGGCGCCGCCAGAGACGTGCAGGCGGCCATCAACGCCGCGCGTAGTTACTTGCCGTCGAACCTCCCGAACAACCCGACATATATGAAGGTGAATCCGGCCGATTCTCCGATTTTTGTGATCATTCTCACGTCGAAGATCCACGATGCCGGGCAACTCTACGATGCCGCATCGACTGTCATGGAGCAGAAACTGTCGCAGATTCCCGGCGTGGGGCAGGTGTACATCGGCGGGAGTTCGCTCCCGGGAGTTCGCGTCGATGTCAATCCCACGCAATTGAACAGCTATGGGCTCGGCCTGCAGGATGTGAAGAACATGCTGAGCCAGCAAAATGCAAACGTGCCGAAGGGCCAGATCTGGGACGGCACTCGCACCGCGGATATCCTCGCGAATGACCAACTCCTCAAGGCTGATTATTACAAACCGCTGATCGTCGGGTATCATAATGGTGCCGCGATCAAATTGTCTGATATCGCGGACGTCCAGGATTCGGTCGAGAACATTCGCACCGCCGGATTTTTTGATGGCCAGCCCTGCGTCACGCTGAACATCTTTCGGCAGCCCAATGCCAATATCATCGAAACCAACCAGCGGATCCGTGATGCGATCCCTTCGCTCAAAGCCTCGCTGCCGGTGGGAATCGATGTGGTGGTCATGTTTGACCGCTCTACCATCATTCATCCCGCGGTCCAGGAAGCGGAGCGGTCTCTGCTGATTTCCATCGGACTCGTCGTTCTGGTGGTCTTCGTCTTTTTGCGAAGTCCGCGCGCAACGCTGATTCCGAGTGTCGCGGTTCCCGTTGTGCTGCTCGGCACTTTTGGCGTGATGTATCTGTTCGGCTACAGCATCGACAATATCTCCCTCATGGCGCTCACGATCTGCACGGGATTCGTCGTGGACGATGCGATTGTCGTCATCGAGAACATCAGCCGGCATGTCGAGCAGGGGATGCGCCCCATGGAAGCCGCCTTGCATGGTGCCCAAGAGATTGCCTTCACGGTTCTTTCCATGACGACTTCGTT
>Ga0302325_10032450_pt1 | contig 10723 bp, 9 predicted proteins | sample Palsa_T0_2_FD_201948 | JGI IMG/M metagenome (GOLD analysis project Ga0302325, IMG submission 201948) | Peat permafrost microbial communities from Stordalen Mire near Abisko, Sweden - Palsa_T0_2 | ecosystem: Environmental > Terrestrial > Soil > Palsa > Peat permafrost | place: Sweden: Abisko...
CGAGTACGACGAAGGTAATGAAAAACAGAATCAATCCGAGCGCGATCAGCGAGGGTACGTAGAGATCGCCCAGTGCCTCGGCAAACTCGTTGGCGATGGTCGCCGAGATCGTCGTTCCCGGCGCGAGAAGGGAGAGGTTGATATGGTGGGCGTTTCCCACCACGAAGGTGACCGCCATCGTTTCGCCGAGCGCCCGACCGAGCGCCAGCATCGCGCCGCCGACAACGCCGCTGCGCGAATAGGGCAGCACGATCTGCCACATCACTTCCCACGTCGTGCACCCCAGCCCATAGGCCGCCTCCTTGAGGATCGGAGGTACCGTTGCGAAAACGTCGCGCGTGACGGCCGAGATGAACGGCAAGATCATGATCGAAAGGATGAAAGCCGCCGTAAAGATGCCGATGCCGTAAGGCGGACCTGCGGACAGATCCCCGAGGATCGGGATGTTGGCGAAGACACTGATGAGCCAGGGCTCGACCGACGCCTGAAAAAACGGCACGAAAACAAAAAAGCCCCAGATGCCGTAGATGATGCTGGGAATGCCGGCGAGCAGCTCGATGGCAATGCCGATCGGTCTCTTGAGTTGGCGCGGGCAGAGTTCGGTGAGGAAAATGGCAATGCCGATCCCGACCGGCACTGCGATCAACATTGCGAGCGCCGAAGTGACAAGGGTGCCGTAGATTGCAGGAAATGCCCCGAACCGCTGCGTCACCGGATTCCAGGCGCTGGTCGAAAAAAAGCTCCAGCCGAAGGCCCGGAACGCGGGCGCGGCACCCACGCTCAGCGTGACGATGATGCCGCTGAAAAGCAGCACGACGGAAAGAGCGGCAAGCTGTGTCAGGAAACGGAAGCGCCGATCGCTGGACGTAAAACGGCGTAGCGCCGCGCCGCGCCCTGTCGCTGCAAAGTTCTCGCTCAATTCCGCGCTGACCATCGAAATCCGGCTACCGTTTTAACGGAAATAGGGGACCGATGAACCCTCGGCCCCCCGTTTTCCGCAGATGTTTTGTCCGCTGCGGAACGCTTACGGAACGGCCGCGGCATCGATGCTGTCGTGCCAGCTCTTGTAGATGGCGTCGATCGTGCTTTGCGGCAGCGGGACATAGGTCAGCTTTTCGGCGTCGGGGCCGCCATTGGCGTAGGCCCATTTGAAGAAGCTCAGCACCTGCTTGAGCCGCGACGGATCCTGAGGGTGCTTATAGACGAGGATGAAGGTCGCACCGGCGATCGGCCAGGCGTCGTGGCCGGGCTGATTGGTCAGGACGACGTAGAAATCCACTGAGTGCGCCCAATCGGTCTTGGCGGACGCTGCCTGGAATGCAGCGGCGGTCGGCGCCACAGCCACGCCGTCATGGTTGATCATGCGGACATAGGCAATGTTGTTCTGGACGGCGTAGGCGAATTCGACATAACCGAGCGCACCGACCGTCTTCTTGACGTCGCCGGCGACACCTTCATTGCCCTTCGCGCCAACCCCGGACGGCCACTCGACCGCCGTGTCGGCGCCGACCGTGCTCGCCCATTCCGGGCTCATATGCGAAAGATAGTTCGTGAAGATGAAGTTGGTGCCGGAGCCGTCTGCGCGATGGACAGTGGCGATCGCCAGATGGGGCAGGTTGAGCGAAGGATTGAGCTTTTTGATCTCGCCACTGTCCCAATAGGTGATCTTGCCGAGACAGATTTCAGCGAGGGTTTTGCCGTCGAGGACCATGTCACCGGCCCTGATACCCGGCAGGTTGATTACGGGGACGACGCCGCCGATGACGGTCGGAAACTGGACCAGTCCCGCGGCAGCGAGCGCTGCGGGCTGAAGAGGCTTGTCGCTCGCGCCGAAATCGACGGTCCTGTTCTTGATCTGGGCGATGCCGCCGCCTGAGCCGATCGCCTGGTAATTGAGGCCGATGCCGGTCTTGGCTTTGTACGCTTCGGCCCATTTTATATAAATCGGGGCCGGGAAGGTCGCGCCGGCGCCCGAAATGTCGGCCGCCAGGGCACAGGTTGCGGCGCACGCCAGCGCTGCACCCACGGCGATGCCGACCAGGCGATTAACGAAAAGTTTCATGGAGAGCCCTCGTGCGAGTTTGGTTTCGGCCGAAACCATCGGAGATGACCGCAGCCATTTTCCCCCCTGCGCCGGCCGGTGGCGATAACGCCCCGGTTGAGTGCAACGTCCATCACAGTTCGATGAAGCTTTTATGACAGCCCGAGGCCGCGCCCTACACAGCCCCCCGGGCAACAAGAGAGGCACACGGTAAGTCGCTGCGCGCAAAGAAAAAGGCCGCGGCCGAAGCCGCGGCCTTCCGTGTGGGCGAAATGTCTCAGCGGCCCGCTGTAATCGATACGTCGAAGCTCTGGTTCTGATCGTTCGTCACCGTCCAGCTGTCGCCGACATTGTGGGCGACCAAAGGCGAGCAGTTGGGTGTCGGCGGGTTTGCGGTTCCGGCCGGAACCGTCGGCGCGAGACAAATCGTCTTGCCGCCATCCCTGAGGGACCAGGTACCCGAATAGGTGACGGGTCCGTTGGGGCCCGTAGTCTTGCCCGTGTAGCTCATGTCCTGATTGAAAAGGAGCGTGCTCGACTGGCCGGTTCCCCTGTCCTTGGTGACAACCGTGTTTGCGTAGGTGTTCGCCATAGGATCGTCGGCAAACGCCGCGCCCGCGAACAACACGACGGCGCCCGCAAGCACCAATGTCCTGACATTCATGAAATTCCTCCCTTGGATATGGCCTTGGATATGGTCCCCCGTTCCGGGTGAACCCCGAAAGCGGGCGACATTAACCGTTTTGCGAGGCAAAACCCAAGGCTGCTTAAGCAAATTTCAATGACGAACCCGCCTTAATCGCCGCCGACGAAGGAGAGCCGCGTGTCTCTTGCCCGCGCCGGAATGGTCTTGTTCGGACTTGGCGCGCTGACGGTCGGCGCTGCGTCCATTACCGACATTTACGAGCAGGGCCATCTGACGCTGGTTTCCCCGCTGCTGCTCGCAGCCTTTGCGCTCGGCGGCGTGGCGTTGCTGTTCGACGGGCTCCTCAGAGCGCGCGGCCGCGCCAGCGAGTTGCAGGGCCAGGCCCAGCAATTGCGCTCATTGACCGAAAAGCTCGAAGCCTCGCTGGCTGCCTTGTCCGCGATCAACGGGCGCCTGCATCAGAGCGAAGTCCGCTACAAGGGGCTGGTCGACTCCCAGGGCGACGCCATTTTCCGCCGCGCGCCGGACAGCCGGCTGACCTATGCGAACGACGCGTTTTTCAAATTGTTCGGCCTGCATCCCAAGAAGGCGATCGGCCACCCCTTCGCGCCCGAACTGCACCCGGGCAGCCGCGCGCCCCATTTCGGCAGTTTCGCAGGGTCGGATGGCGGCAATGCCCGCGCCCATTACGACCAATATGTCCGCACCGCCTATGGCTGGCGCTGGATTTCGTGGGAGGATTACGCCGTTCGCGATCCCGGCGGCCATCTCATCGAAGTCCAAAGCGTCGGGCGCGACATCACCGAGCGCAAGGCGCTCGAAGACGCGCTCACCGAAGCACGCGACAAGGCCGAAGCGGCAAGCCGCGCCAAATCGGGGTTTCTCGCCACGATGAGCCACGAAATCCGAACGCCGATGAACGGCGTCCTCGGAATGGCACGTCTTCTGGTCGAGACGCCGCTCGCCCCCGAGCAGCGCACCTATGTCCAGGCGATCCACCAATCCGGCGAGACTCTGCTCACGCTGATCGAGGACATTCTCGATTTTTCGAAGATCGAATCGGGCACGCTCAGGCTTGACGAAGACGAGGTCGAGCCGCGCGCACTCGTCGAAGGCATTGTCGAACTCCTGGCGCCCCGCGCGCATGCGAAGGGCATCGAGATCGTGGCGGTGCTGGCGCCGCAAACGCCCGGCACGATCCTCGCCGACAACATTCGCCTGCGCCAGATCCTCATCAATCTCGTCGGCAACTCCGTGAAGTTCACGGAAAATGGCGGCGTGCGCATCGACGTGCGCCCAATCGAAAGCCGCGAACGGAGACTTCTGCGTTTCGAGGTCCGCGACACCGGCGTGGGCGTGCCGCCGGAGAAACGGCAGGAGATCTTCAAGGATTTCGTGCAGGCGGATTCCACCCATGCGCGCCGCTTCGGCGGCTCCGGCCTCGGCCTCGCCATCTCCAAACGGCTCGTCGCCGCCATGGGAGGCGAGATCGGCGTCGACCCCGCACCAGGCGGCGGCAGCATTTTCTGGTTCACGCTGCCCGCGATCGTCATCGGCGAGAGCGAAGAAGACGAAAAGCTTGCGGGCTTCAAGGTGGCGCTCATCACCCGCAGTTCCGTGCTGCGCGAAGGACTGGCGGAAAAGATCCGTTCGAGCGGCGGCGAAGTCGTATCCCTGGGCTTTCCCGGCGCTTTCGAAAAATCCCTGTCCGTGGAGGTCGATGCCGTGCTGATCGATGCGGGCGCTGAGGACGAAATCGAACTGCCGCCCTGGCCTTACCCCGACATTCGCTCGATCGTGCTGGTCACATCGGCTGCCCGCGGAAAGCTCGGACAATTGCGGGCGATGGGTTTTGCCGCATACCTCGTCAAGCCGGTGCGCCAGTCTTCACTCGTCGACCGTATTCGTGCCAGTGCCGAGGCGGTCACCGATCCATCCGAAGCATCGATGGAAGGCGAATTCGCGCGCGCACCTCTTCCCGCAACGGCTGGGCCGCCGAAGCGCGAAGTGCGAAGGCTCAGGATTCTTCTGGCGGAAGACAACCCCGTCAACGCCCTCGTCATGCGCGAAATGCTGACGCGGCGGGGACATGAGGTCTACGAAGTGACGAGCGGCGAGGATGCCGTCGCCGCCATGTCCGAAAGCGACTTCGACCTCGTCCTGACCGACATCCATATGCCCGGACTCGACGGGATCGAAGCGACAAAGCGCATTCGCCGCAACGAATTCATGGACCGCCAGGCGCGCACGCCAATCGTCGCCCTGACCGCGGACGTGCTCGAGACCGGAAAGCAGGCTTGCCAGGACGTGGGTATGGATGGTTTCCTCACCAAGCCCATCGATCCCGCCGAGCTCGACGCCATGATTGCAAGAATGTTCCCGAGCGAGCCCGCCGAAGCCGCCGCATGACGAGTCTGGCGCGCGCGTGCGCAGCGCTGCGAACCTATTCCAATCCGCGTATGCTCGTGATGCTGGCGCTCGGCTTCTCGTCGGGTCTGCCGCTCATGTTGACGGGAAACACCTTCGGCTATTGGTTGCGCGACGCGGGCTCGTCGCTCACTGCGATCGGTTTCATTTCCTGGGTCGGAACCACCTATGCGCTCAAATTTCTTTGGGCGCCCCTGATCGACCGCTCCGGGCCGCCATTGCTCGGCAGCTTGGGAAGGCGGCGCGGCTGGATGCTGGTGAGCCAGATCTTCCTCGTCGCAGGACTCTTCGGGATGGCGGCCTGGGGGCCGGAGCATGGCCTTGTCGTGCTCGGCGCCATCGCACTCATCGTCGCATTCGCTTCGGCGACGCAGGACACCGTGATTGATGCTTGGCGAATTGAAACTGCAACCAACGACGCCGAGCTCGGCGGCCTCACGTCGGCGTACCAGCTCGGCTATCGCGTAGCGCTCCTTGCGACCGACGCTCTCATCCTCATTGCAGCGGAGCGCGTGGGATGGAACGCGTCCTATTTCGCCTGTGGCCTTGCGATGGTCGTCGGCATAGCTGCGACGTTCATCGCAACCGAGCCCTTCCGCGCGGATGCCGCTATCGACTCTCAGCTTCGTCAAAGACCCCTCGGATCGTTTCGCGGCATCCGCGACGCCATCATTGGCCCGTTCGTTGTATTCTTCCGCACGCATGGGTGGCTGGCGCTGCTGATGCTCGTCACGATCTGCCTCTATCGGCTTCCCGACTTCATCATGGGTCCGATGGCCAATCCGCTTTATCACGATATCGGTCTGTCGAAAGATTACGTAGGCGGCGTTCGTCTCACGATCGGACTCGTCGCGTCGTTTGCCGGTATCGCGGCCGGAGGCGCCTTTGTCATCCGATTTGGCACGATGCGCGCCTTGATCCTCGGCGGCGTCATGCAAGCCGTCGCCGTTGCGGCTTTTGCCGCGCTCGCGCGGCCTGCACCAAGCCTGACGCTTTTTTCTGCCGTGATGGCAGGCGACAATTTCAGCACGAGTTTCGCCGGCGTCGCGCTGATTGCGTATATGTCGAGCCTGACAAGTCTCGGTTACACTGCGACGCAATATGCGCTTCTGAGTTCGGTCTATGCTTGGGCTGGAAGGATGTTGAAGGGGTTCTCGGGTTCGATCGTCGACGGCCTGAAAGCCGGTCATGGCTTGATGGGCGCCTATGAAATTTTCTTTATCGGAGCGGGGGCGATCGGCATTCCGGCAATTGTTTTGTTCATGCTTTTGCAGGGCTTGAGCCGAAAATCTCGTGAACCCCGCATTAGCGATCCCGCGGCATAGTTTGCAGCCTTGCAGCCGCTCCGGTAGAATTGCGGTTCAAAGAGGTTCGCTGCGGGTGGCGGCGAGCGCCAGGGAAAGCGCCCCCAAGTGGTCAACATTCACGAGCCCGGCTCGTTCGAAGGCGTCCTCGATCAGTGGCCCGTGCTGGCGACGATGGGCTCGCTCGAAGTGCGTCTGGCCGAGACGGACGCCGAAGTCGAAGCGGCCCAGCGGCTGCGCTACCGCGTCTTCTATGAAGAGATGGCCGCGATCCCGAGCCCCGCGATGCGCGAGAGCCGCAGGGATTTCGACAGGTTCGACGACTTCTGCGATCACCTCCTCGTCGTCGACCGCGCCGTACACGGCGAAGACGGACAACCCATGGTGGTGGGCACCTATCGGCTGATGCGCGATGTCGATGCGGCGCGTGCCGGCGGATTCTACACCGCGGGCGAATACGACATCGGACCGATGCTCGCGGCCATTCCGCCCGGAACGCGCGCGCTTGAGCTCGGTCGCTCCTGCGTGCTCAAGAGCTATCGCACAAAGCCCGGCTCCATGCAGCTTCTGTGGCGCGGCGTGATGGCCTATGTGAGCCGCTTCTCGATCGATCTGATGTTCGGCTGCGCCTCGCTGCAGGGAACCGATCCGGACGCGCTCGCCCTGCCGCTCTCCTATCTCCATCATTTCCATTCCATGCCGGAAGGCATGCATGTGCGTGCGCGGCCCGAACTTTTCGTCGACATGAACCGCTTGCCTAAGGATTCGATCGACCCGAAAGAAGCCCTGCGCACGCTTCCGCCCATGATCAAAGGCTATGTGCGGGCCGGCGGCGGCATTGGCGACGGTGCCGTGATCGACCGGCAGTTCGGCACCACGGACGTCTTCATCTATTTCCCGGTCTCGAATCTCGACCCGCGCTACAGAAGCCGCTTCGGCCTCGCCGCGAATTAAACGCTCAGCGTTTCACCCGCGTCTCGATCGCATCCCAGACGAGCTTGGCGATGTCGGCGCCGCCGAAGCGGCGGACTTCGTGGATGCCGGTGGGAGAGGTGACATTGATTTCGGTGAGGTAATCGCCGATCACGTCGATTCCGGTGAAAATCAGACCGCGCGCTTTGAGTTCGGGGCCGAGTGCCGCGCAGATTGCGTTCTCGCGCGCGGTGAGCGTCGTCGCCTCGGGCCGTCCGCCCACATGCATGTTGGAACGGGCTTCGCCGGCCGCCGGCACGCGATTGATGGCGCCGGCAAATTCGCCGTCGACCAGGATGATGCGCTTGTCGCCCTTGCGCACTTCGGGAACGTAACGCTGCACGATCACGGGCTCGCGATAGAATGCGGTGAACATTTCGAGCAGGGCGCCGAGATTTTCGTCATCCGGCTTGACGCGGAAGACGCCCGCGCCGCCATTGCCGTAGAGCGGCTTCAGGATGATGTCGCCGTGGCTCGCGCGGAAAGCGCGGATTTCCTCGCGGTCGCTGGTGATCAGCGTCGGCGGCATCAGATCCTTGAACAGCGTGACGAAAAGTTTTTCGGGCGCATTGCGGACGTGAACGGGATCGTTGACGACCAGCGTCTTCGGCGCGAGGCGCTCCAGGATATGCGTCGCCGTGATGTAGGCCATATCGAAAGGCGGGTCCTGGCGCATCAGCACGACATCGGCGGCCGAAAGATCGACGACGAAAGGTTCGCCGAGCGTAAAATGATCGCCCTTGATCGCGCGCACGGCGAGCGTGCGGGCACGCGCCACCACGGCGCCGTCGCGGAACGTCAGATCGCGCGGTCCGTAATAGAGCAGCGCATGGCCGCGGCTCTGCGCTTCGAGCGCCAGCGCAAATGTCGAATCGCCGTTGATATCGATTCTGTCGATGGGGTCCATCTGGATCGCGACGGTGAGCGACATGGAGAATTGTCCTAGTTGAGACGACGTTTGAGCATGTGCAGGCCGAGTGCGGCTTCATTGTGAAGCGGATAGCCGGAGGGAACGAGAGAGAGGCACGCTTCGAAAGCTTTAGTTGCCGCGCCGAGCGCGCCCACAGATTCGTTAAGACGGCCAAGATCGAGCCAGAGTTCGGGCCTGCGCGGCGCGATCAACACCATGCGCTTGGCGATCTCGAGCGCACGCGACCGCTCCCCGTTCTGGATGGCCCGCAGCTTCAAATTGTTTTCCAGCCGCAGGAGCACTTCGATGTCGCCGACGGGTTCGGCGGGAACCATCTCTACCCCGCCGGATGACAATCCCATGACCAGCGGCGTGCCGAGACCATCGCGTTCGAGTACCGCGCCGCCGTTGAACGGATCGATCAGCGCTTCGCTCGCGCGCAACGCGATCCGCAACAGGAAATGCTCCGGGATATTCAGGCCGGCGGCCTGAAACCCGGCAGCCCGCGCCGCATGGATGTAAAGAACGCCCAGAGCGACCGGCAGGCCGCGGCGGCGATCGATCACCGCGATGAGATCGGCGTTCTGCGGATCGTCGTAACCGAGCCTGTCGCCGTCGTAGCCATGGCGGCCGGCGAGCAGCGAGGCCAGCGCGCGGGCGCCGTCTTCGGCTGTCGCGCAACGCTTTGCCTCGACGCGGGCGCTTTCGGCAATCGGATCGAGGTGTGCGCGATACGGCTCCAGCGGACGCCCCCTGTGATCGAGGGCAGCAAGCATCAAGGCCACACCGGCGATATCGAGCGGATCGCTTCCCTCTTCGCCGATCTGCCGCAGAAACTCGGCCGGTTCGTTTGCCATCTTCATCGCGGAAGACATTGCCTCACCCGGAGTTCGGCCGCCATGCATCCTTGATATGTCTGGGCCATGAGCGCGGCGCAAGCGTGACGGTGTCGAATCGCATGCCTTTTGCGGCAAGCTCCGGCTTCCGGGCCAGGAAAAGCTGGGCGGCGCGCGCGATGCGCAATTGTTGCCGGCGCCCGAGCGCTTCGGCGGCAATATCCTGTGCCGTCCGCGCCTTGACTTCGACGAAGCAGATCACGCCCGAGGGCGCGCGTGCGATGAGATCGATTTCGCCCGCATGGGTGCGCACGCGGCGGCCCAGAATGCGATAGCCCTTCAGCACCAAGAGCAACGACGCCCAGGTCTCGCTGCGCCGGCCGCGCATTTCGGCCAGTCTGCGGCGCGCGAGAATACGTTCGGACTTACTCAATGTTGCCTGCCTTCAGTTCCAGCGCACGTGCGTAGATCGCGCGGCGCGACGTGCTCACGGCTTCGGCGACGAGATCGGCGGCGGCGCGAACGGGCATGAAGGCGAGCGCCTGCGTCAAAAGCGAATCGATACGCGCCGTATCGGGCCCACGCTTCAATGGCGGCCCCACAACGATCGTCACTTCCCCTTTCGGGTCCGGTTCGTTCCTGTAAGACGCCGCGAGCGAGGCGAGATCGCCGCGACGCATCTCCTGATGGAATTTCGTCAGTTCGCGACCGATGGCGGCGCCGCGGGCGCCCAATACGTCATTCATATCCGCAAGACATTCGGCGAGCCGCCTGGGCGATTCGTAGCAGACAAGCGTCGCCGGAACCGCACCGAGCTCCGCCAGCACCGTGCGTCGCTCGCCGGAGCGCACCGGCAGGAAGCCCGCGAACAGGAAGCGGTCCGTGGGCAACCCGGCGAGGACAAGCGACGTGAGAAGTGCGGAGGCGCCCGGTATCGCTTCGACGTGCAGATCGCCTTCGATCGCTTCGCGGACGAGTTTGAATCCGGGATCGGAGATCAGCGGCGTGCCTGCGTCGCTGACGAGCGCGATGCGTTCGCCGGCGCGAAGGCGGGCGAGCAGTCGCGGCCGTTCCCGCCCCGCATTGTGCTCGTTATAGGGCAGGAGCGTCTTGGCGATACCATAGATGGACAGCAACTTCGCCGTGACGCGCGTGTCTTCGGCCGCGATCGCGTCGCAGCCTTTCAGCACGTCGAAGGCCCTCAGCGTAATGTCGCGCGCATGGCCGATCGGGGTTGCCGTCACGTACAGGCCCGGCAACAGGGCGCTTTGCGAATCGGCCGCCCCGGGACTAGGCTCGCTTTGCCCAAAACACCCCTCATCCCGCCGGGGAACAACGGAAGCTGGCTTCGATGGTCGCCTGTTCATACCCATGGCTTTCGCGCGTCGCCGGACGATTTAGCGTCATCCCGGCCCTTCTTGCGATAGGGCTCGTTGCCGGCTGCGAGACCGAAGGCCCGATCAAACCTGTCGCCCCCCAGGCCGCGCCCGTGACCACCCAAACCCCTGCTCCGATCGCGCGGCATCCCCTTTCCGGCGAGGAGCCGGGCTTTTTGCGCCTCGGCAATATGAGCCCCAATCATGTCCC
>Ga0302325_10032451_pt1 | contig 10722 bp, 14 predicted proteins | sample Palsa_T0_2_FD_201948 | JGI IMG/M metagenome (GOLD analysis project Ga0302325, IMG submission 201948) | Peat permafrost microbial communities from Stordalen Mire near Abisko, Sweden - Palsa_T0_2 | ecosystem: Environmental > Terrestrial > Soil > Palsa > Peat permafrost | place: Sweden: Abisko...
AAAATTAAATTCACAAATGTACCTTAATTAATTTCACCTGGTTGGGGGGGGGGGGGGGGGGGGGGGGCGGGCGCATAAGGGATGTTGGCGTGTGTGGGAGAAAAGTTTTTCATCGAAGGAGGCCAGGCGACTTGAGGGACGATGAGAAGTATCATTGTCGAGACGGGGAGGCCTACACCGAGCCTCGTTCTCAACGAGAATTGAATTATGAACCGTGGCGGAGTCCCCCGTGTTTTCTTTCTCCAGAGTCCACGGTGGTTGTTTGATCGAGCACGGGGGGGGGGGGAGCTGACGTGGTGAATGGAGACTACTGTTAGCAATTGATGCTGGGAGGTAGGTAGTGCACGTACGTTCGTTGATGTTGGAAAGGGATGTTCCGGCGTGTGTGTGTTGATGGAAGGAAGGAGTTAGAGTGCCGGGAGAAGAAAGGGGGCACAACAACGACGACGACGACGACGAAGAAGAAGTATAGTTGATCAAATGCGCACACGCTACCATTAAACCAAGAACAAATAGAAGAGAACGATTCTCCCCAAGACCCAAGCCTGCGTGTCCCTCGATATCGGTCAATCAAACAAACAATTCGTCGGGTCAATGGAATCCCCTCCGGAGTGGGATTGAGAATTTTACTGGACGCGATGGCGAGGATGCCATCAACACAAACAAAACATACCACCGCTCCAACTCCAGCTCCAGCGCACCCTTTGGCGTCAATGCAACACACTCCAGTCACCCCGTCGCCAAGTACATGCCCTGCCCTGCCCTGTGATCCGAGTATCCCGTTGACAACCGTTGAAGTTGACAGAATGGCGTCCGTCCCTTCCGGGTCCTTCCCCCCGATCGAGGCTGGCTCCATGGCCAGAGGAGGATGTGTCCGCCTACTATATCATTGCTTCTGCTCTCTTTATGGTTACTCATAAGTGTTTTTGTCTCCCTGTACGTCCCGGTTATTGGTCCCTTTGAGTTGACATTAGGACGCGTACTTGGATTTAAAAAAACGAGAAGGGAAGAGAAGAGAAGAAAAAGACCGAGGATCGGGACGACGGCAGCGGCGGCGGAAGTGAAGCAAGTTAGTTACCTCCCACTAAAGGGATCGGGGCACAATCCACGGTGAGTGTCGTGCGTCTTCCTAACGCCGCTTTTTCATCAAATTTTCAAACTCCTCAGAGACAACTTGAACTCACGACCCACGACCCACGACGACTCGCAATCCAACCACAACATCCAGAAACTCACCCTCACCCTCACTCCTGTCTACTTACCTACACGTTATCCTCACTCCGTCGATCGCATTACTCGGCGCGAAGGGTTAGTCCCCCCGGGGGATACTTTCACACAGCCATGATACGGGGCAAAACGGAAGAAACATTTTCTTACTAAGGCCTCGGGGCAGGGATAACTTGGAAGCGTACGGAAATGTCACTCTACGAAACATTCACGCGCTCTTCTGTCTCCTGAAATCACACTGACTCGTCCGCATCGACGCGTCAATATCCCCCCACCGGGTTAATCCTTCTCCTAACACGAATACCAGAAATCCCCACCACATACCTACCCTCCCAACAACACGCGGAAGGACCTGCACAAGGAATACATGTCTCCCTCCGAACACTGCGCTGCCGCACACTACCCTTTTCAAAGGGAACAGTACAACCCTATATCCCGTGCGCCAGTTGGTTCAAAGTTTTCTTTTCCGAGGTTTTTTGCATCGAGGGGAATAATGAGGTGGGTGTTTATATATCGCGCCATCATGCAAAGGAAGTCCTGGCATATTCGGGGTATTGTCTACCGTACATGTGGTATGTCATGTCCTTCTGCTACTTCGGCTCTTGGTAGACCGCGGTATTTTGGGGGCGAGTCCCAAACTGAGAGTGTCGCATATCACTCGCCGACATAAAACCTTCTTCCTTTAAGGCCCTCGACCATCTCGATTGTTGCCACATCATCATCCTACGAAATTATTATTCCTGGGTGCGTCCTAATTACTACCGCTAAAGCGACGAATAGTTATGTGTCGCGGAAGAGGAATGTACTATGGAATCGTTCCATCCTATACCGCCAATGGAATACCTGGTCGATGTCTATTAACTTTGTACGCGCTATCCCTTGCCCTTCGCCTTTCCCATTCCCTCCCTTGCGTCCGTTCCCCTTATTAGCCGTCCGTAATTCTTAGCCATCCCATCATGATGCGAATAACATTCTTCGCCTCAAGACGGCGCGAGCAATTTCCTGTAACTTTCCCACGACCTCCGGCAAGTTTACTTCCCCACCAGAAATGCGTTCCCTCACAAACGCTTTGAGCTCTCTTTCCCAAAGGTATTCCCCCTTCCCGGGGGGGGGAGATGCGCTTTCAACTCCCCTTCTGGGTTGCGCAGGGCACTACGACGATGACGAGCATGGATGCGGCTGATGATGTGGTGGAATGGTGGACGATATGTTACAGAGTTTATGCTTACGTAGTAGGTATTGAGATATCTTTCTTTGACAGACTATATTATTCCTTGGTCGTATGTATCCTTCGCACTCGAACAAACCGTCCAAGTTGCTAATTGTCATCCCCCCGCCACTCAGAAACCACCACTCCCGTACCCACAAATTTCGATTTTAATTTCGTTGAGCGGCAATGGAGGAATCTGAAACTTGAAGGTTCACACATCAGGCAAGTGACATTCCCCCAATCCCCCAAATTCGAGGCTCTATGCTAAAGGTAATATAGTCTCAAAAAGGGAGATGACGGAAGAACCGAAAGATAACTGTTCTGCAGTGAAATTCTGATTATATCCTTGATGATTCCTGTGTATATGTATTACGTATCGCCTATGAAGTTTCCAAAATATAAATCATTCCACTTTCCCATGAGATCACGATATTATCCCCCGCGAGAAATAAATTCGCTAATACGATTTTGAAGTCCAAGAAGATACCTGAAATTTTCCATATGAAACAAACTTCACCTCTGTTTATGCCCAGACCATGGGATGAAACGTACCATCTAAAGTTCTCTTCATGTATGTTTTTGGTCCACGCTGCATCCGATTCGTCAAATAATTGTATTGAACTCAATTTGATCTATGTAAATCAGTAATATAACTCTTGATCATGATCATGATCATGAAGCGCTGCGGGAACCTAACCCGGAGTCATCTGACACAAAGAAGACTGCTGCCGCCCGCGGCAAAACCCATCTCTCTCCTGGCACCTGTTCCGTAGCAATTATCCTAGCAAGTTCCTAAAAAATTCCCGGCGCGAGGCGACGTAGTCGCAGTCTGTGGGGGTAGAAAGAAGACGTCATACACCGAGTTCGTCGACCACGAGAGCTTCGCCGTCGTCTCGTGGAATATCGAGTCACTCTCGTTTCCGTTTTGAGCTTCGTCCCCGTTTTGAGCTTCGATTGTCTCGTGCGCGTTTTGAGCTTCGATTGGCGGCGAGAGCCTCGTCATGGTCTTGTGCGGACGAAAGATTGAGTCGCTGTCGGTCCTGCTTTGAGCGTCGATTGGCATCGTTCGGCTGAGCTATCGAGACGGCGTCGTTCGGGGGAGCCTTTGAAACAGCGTCCTCGTTGGCCATGGGTCGGATGGCCTCTTTGTCGAGGTTAACGTAAACCTTTGTCATGTACATTGTATTGCTTGCGTTTGGACCGTCTGAGGTTTGCTTCGAACGTCTGGCGTTGCAGGTTCGTCGGCAGGAGCGGCGTCGACGGGGGATGGTGATGCAGGAACGACGTCGATGGAGGGATGATGTCGACGGTGGGGATGGTGATGCAAGTGCGGCGTCGATGGGGGATGGTGATGTCGACGGTGGGGATGGTGATGCAGGTGCGGCGTAATTCAGAGAAGCACATCTCGTAGCCTCTCGATCATGGAATCGCAGACTTCTTCGACGACAAAGGTCTTTTGGGGCCTTCCAACTGTGACACGTCCCACCAGTCGTTTGAGGCACTCAACCCCGGTAAACTCATGGACCCATCCTCCACAATCCTGTACTGCACCATCAACAACATTATGATGAATATAATGGACATACACCAGTGCATGCTCCACGTCGTCAAATTCGTGCAGGATGAAATACTGAATGTCCCCATAGAACTCCACCGGCACCATATTTTCCCCACGAGTCTCTGCCCTGAATCTGGCGTTAACGTCCACTTCCTGCTCAAAACAGGCCAAGCTATTCAGCCGTCCTCCGGTTCGCTTTCTCTGAGCGTATTGGGAATTGGAAGTCGTATTGCAGGAAGAGTCGCGGCATCGACCCCAGACAATTCCAGACTTTTCCATGTCGTTGAATTTCCCCTTTACAGACGCAGAATTTGGATTGAGCGAGTATCTTGTGACGTAATGGATTTTCAGATGGCGACGTTCCTGTTCTGATAATCTTTTTCGTTTCCGAGGGGTTAGGAATTCATGATGAGTCCCAGGTATTTCCTTTTTCCGTGGCAGATTGTTAGAGAGCTGGTTGGTTCCTCGCAATCGTCGTCTGGTAACTGATCTTGAGATTGAGGAGCTTCGTCATCTCCAGGGATCCAGCCAAATGCACTCGCTAAATGGAGCAGCTGTTGTTGGTACATGAGGCGGGCGTACGTAAATCGTGTCCTTGAGGTCGCTGTTGAGGAATGCTGTTATGGCATCCATGAGATGACACTCGAGGCCCATCATGGCGGCTATCGCAAATAAAACGCGAAGTGTTTCGGCCTTGACAACTGGCGCGTAAGTTTCGTTGTAATCCACGCCATGGACTTGTGAATAGCCCTTGACGACAAATCGTGACTTGTACCTAGGAGGATTCTCATCCTTAAGGTCATACACCCAGCGCATTTGAATGACGTTTGCATTGGGTGGTCTTGGCACTAGTGTCCAGGTGTTGTTGAGGATGAGAGCTTTGAACTCGGCGTACATCGCCTCCTTCCAGTGCCTGTAATCCGGAGATGCAACGGCATCCTTGTATTGACTCGGAATAGGGTGGTCTGACAAAGCTGAGAGCATTGCTTCAGCTATACCAACCCCACGGCTTCTCAATGAATAGCTTGAGATGATTGGCGGATTCGGAGTCTTGGAGATAGTTACCGCCGTCTCCATTTCAGGCTCAGGTTCGGCTTGAGGTGCCCCCTGAACTTCGATTTGCGGCGTAGCTGGCGAGGGTGCTGGCGAGGATGCTGGACGTTCCTCGGCAGGCCTTCCGAGGATATCTGCGTCTCGCAATGGACTGCAATCAAATTCGACAGTAACATGTAATAAATTATCGAGACCATCATGAAACGATTCCTGAAACGATTCCGGGGTACGGTTTATCAATTCGACGTACGCAACCACTGGGCAAACTTGACTTACTCTAAGATAGTCTACGATCTACAGTCTCTCTAGGCCTCTCTTTCTACAACTTCGCCGTCTCCAAACTCCTCAAAAAAACTTTCTCAAACCCCTTCCTAGCAGACTCCGGCATACCAATACTTTTCCGCCCAATCGGATCCACATAAGCATGCGTGAAATCCACCACCGCCGCAGCCAACGGATCCCTTCCGCGAAAAATCCCCACCCGATACGTCACGGACGTTCTCCCCAGATGGACCACCACAAGACCTAGCTCCAGCGTATCCGCTATGGATCAATATGTCGTTACGTACAGGGGGGTACGAAATGATACGGGTTCAAAGTAGTTGGCTATGGAGTTTACTGCCAGGGCAATTGGATCGGTCGTCGATAGCGGATCGAGTCCGCAATTCTCAACTGTCGTCGTCAGCAACGGGTACGGTGTTTCTTGGAAGGGGGGGTAGCGGACTTAGATAGTAGTTTGTTGCCATGTCGGCAAAGTCAATGTATCGAGTATTGTTGACATGCCCTGAATATCATCAATTCTCCGTCCCCAAGCGCGGATCCAAGGCGCATACCATATTGATCGTTATCAGACCATCTTGTCTGCAGGGTTTTGAAATAAGGATAACGGTTTCTGGCTCGGAAGGTCTTGTGGATTTCTCGTATTGAGGTCGATGCTTCTCGAGTCATTGTGTTGTTTCTCAGGGTAATCAATCGATGCGCGAATAATCCGAGCAGCACGGAGAAATAGATCGGCGATCGGCGGTCTCGATAAAATAAAGAATTTCAATCCTGACTAAAACGCTTTTTCACTGAAATTCGAGAACGTCGGGCGAGCTGTCGAACGTGTTTTCCAACCAAACCACGATGGTCTCCCTCCGAAGAATCATTACAATCTTCCCTCGCCGGGACCTCGTCTCGTCAACCCACCTGTATCCCCTCCATCACTGCCATTCCCGTGCACTACACCCTCAACCCCCCTCCGCCTCCGCACCTCGACCACAGCATCCCTCTCCATGTGTTCTGCATCAACGTCACATCCGGTGGAACTCGACCGACTCGCCTGCCGCGACAGCGAGGGAACCCCTACCGAGCAGAATTGTGCCCAGGTACATCCATCATGGGGATTGGTTGTGTTCCAAGTGCGGGGCGCATAATTTCAAGTCCCGCGTTTCGTGCTTTGAATGCGCGACTCTTGTTAGTGAGTCGAGGGTGTTTTATGAGGAGGGTTCTTGGAGTTGTCCCGTTTGTCTATTACATGTTCCTAGTAAGATCCCTTGTCCCCCCGTTTGTGTGTGTATACGGAACGTTGCATGTATGGACCGTCTTGTGTGCTTTTGGACATGGCTCGGGGATGTGGCCCTGGGGTGTTGTACTTGGATGCGCTTGAATTCGGACGGGGTTTATTGGATAAGAGTTGATGGTAGGTCATTCGAATACTTGTAAACGGTGTTTGACAAAGAAGGACGTATCATACGAATACCCCACAAACGACACCGATATCCGTACAAACCCTGATGCTCCCGCCTCCCCACAAACACTAACAACCAGTCCTACCACCTAACTACTCCCCCTCCCAAACCCACCGCAAAGGCGACTGGGCCTGTAACCAATGCGGCAATGAAAACCAAGGTACCTCCCCCCCCCCCTCCCCCCCTGTGCATATCTATCCTATCCCTGCACGTTTATGTATTCCATCCCCCCACGTTTACGCACATCACCCGCTCTTGCACAAAGAGGAATTAACATCCCAGCTCGGTCAGTAGTATGTGGTGTATGTGAGGGGGACAGGACACTTACTCCTTCGGAGGAGTTTGTGGGGGATTGGCAGTGTGAGGGGTGTAAAAGTGTGAACTATGGTACCTTTCCCGAGGAAGAGTGAGTTTGAAGGAGAGATATTAATGATGGTAGCGCATAGGAAGAGGTGTGTTAAGTGTTCTGAGGTCAGGCCGGCCGCCGGGCGATGATCCAAATTGGGGGGGATTGATGGGGCGGTGGATATTGGGTTGTACGGTGAACGGATGAAGATGAAGAGGACATGCAGAGGGAGGAGATGACTAGAAAGGATAAGATGACTAGAAAGGAGATGAAGTGAAAGAAGATACAGAGAAAGGAGATTCGGTCCCGGTAGACGGAATGGAAATGGCAAATCTGGCATTTATTATTTCATAAGATATCTGATCTGATCTGATTGATTTGATTTGATCTGTTCGTGTTTGAGGGATCTCGAGGTCGTGTTGCTCGGAGACCATATTCGAGTGACCCGATTTGGATATGTGGACGATCGGCGGGCGAGATAAAAGAGGGTTTCGTTGAAGATGACGGTCCTCACACGAAAAATCGTGTCATCTGAGGGGTTCCAGACCTTGAAGATGGAGGCGGCTTTGTCGTCATAGGCAACAAAGTACTGGCGAGTTGATCTCATCTCCATTTTACCCTCTCCATAGCGCTTGTGGCGCTCTTCAGGTACATGGGCGTGCGCCGAGCATCCAAAACTGCGAAGATTCGCAAGGTTTGGTTTAATCCCGTACCACATCTCATACGGAGTCGTATTTGATGGGATGCTGGAGTGCGGAATACGATTTTTGATGAAGAGTGCCGTGGACATGGCTTCCGGCCACAATTTGTTTGGAAGTTTCGAGGCAAACAGCATGGTCCTTGTCATATTGAGGAGGGTCCTGTTTAATCGCTCCGAAGTGCCATTTGATTCAGGCGAATAGCGTGTGGTGATCTCGCAATCAATGCCGTTTTGCCCCAGGTAGTTCTGAAGCGTCACCTGATAAGGATTTGAATTTCGGAGAGCAGCTAAGTACTCGCTGCCACAGTCCATTCGAACGGCCTTGATCTTGTATCCCCCCCCGCGAGTGCCAATGTGGCTCGACGCGATCCTTGAATTCCTCAAAAATCTTGAGAATCGTCGACGGCCTTTTACCGAGGAGAAAATAGATGAATGACATCCTCGTGGCCTGGTCCGTTAAGGATAAAACGTCTTTGTTCCCCTTAATTGAAGGTACAGGGAGGTTACACGTATCCGTATGGATGAGTTCCAAAGGGTCCACATGCCTGTAGGGCACTGATGGATGAGGATGACGTGTTTGTTTGCCTTGGAGACAAGGCTCGCAAATGCCGGGTGCTAGATACGTATCTGAAGTGGCGTTGATGAAACTCTCGGGGAGAATGGCGACTCTCCCAACATGAGGAAGCTTTGAGACCGGGGTGTGCGCTATTCTAGCGTGCCAAAGCGCGAGCTGGTCCATCTTGAGGATTTGACGATGTTGCGTTGGCGGCATGGTGCGCCGCTGCTGGGAACTCTGCGCGAAATAGAAACAGGTAGCTGGAGGCTCCAAAGGACTGTGAGAACTTTGATTTGAGGTGACATCCACTCGAATTCTCAATGATGCAGTAAGGTTTCTCGAATTTGGCCTTTACGTCGTCCATCATCAACCTTCCTAGCGATAATAGAGAATAGGGAAGGTCTGGCGCATGGAGGACATCCTTCAGGATGAGATCTCCACCTGGCGAAGAGAGTTTCAGGGTACCGATGCCCTGGACGTTGGTGTTTCCGGTGATACCCTTGATGAGGCGTGATCCAGGTACCTTCGTCGAATATTCCGTGAAGCAGGAGGGGTCCAAAGGCACCATGTGGTCAGAAAATCCTGAATCGGCAATCCAAATGTTCGATGTTTCATCCTCAGATGAAGACAGCATGGCCCCGGTGACGAGGCCTGATTCGTACGAGGCGATATGGCCAGATGGCGAGTTCCTTGAGACACTGCCTTTCCCATGATGCTGTTCATAAAACTCCTTGTTTTGAAGAGCAAAGCAGTCCTCTCTGGCATGACCTGTGACCTTGCAATAGCTGCAGGTTTCATCGGAGGTGGAGTTCGCCGTTGTGGCGCCCTCCCCTTTCTTGCCTTTCTTCGATTTCTTTTTGTCGCTATTTGAACCCTTTGAATTTGAGCTCGAATTGCCGATAAAACCAGCAGGGGTGTGTGGCTTGGTGTCAGGCGCCATTCTGTTGTTTACTTCGCTCCTGGCACTGCTGAGGAGCTCAACGGTGCCAAGCTGGCGATCGTATGAGTGCGTAAACGTCGAGAATTCCTCGGGAAGCGACCTGAGGGACCTTCCTATCCAAATGGTGTCTGGAATGCTCTTCAAGCCTTTGAGGTCCCTCACCTCAAAGAGGAGGCTCGTGAATTCGGCGATGTGGCAGTGGATGTTGCCACTGGCTCTGAACTGGAGCCGTGAGATCATCTCAAAGACATTGACTTCACGTAAGGTGGACCTGTCCCTGAAATTCTTCTCCAAAGCGCTCCATTTATCAGCCGCACTGGTGAGGTGGCGAACGAGGTGGAGCTCGGGCTCAATAATCGAGGGAAGGAGTATCTTCAACGCTGCGCGATTGTCTTTATCCGATTTTTGAGTGCTGGACGCGGGAGTGACGCCAGTGACAAGTTCATGGAGTTCCTTGCCGAGCTCGATAGCAGCTCTGAGTGCCCAAGTGTCGTATGTCGAAGAACTGGAATTGGGATGCGAATTGCATCTCGTGCAGGTGAAGTAGGTAAGTTGGAATTGCAGAGAAACGCGGCTTGTATCTCGAGCTGCAGTTCGTGCGCCAGCAGCAAATTCTCCACACGAATGCCCTTTAACCACATGATTGGATTACATGACTGCTCTTCTCCATACTGCGGGTGCCGTGGTCGGTTCGAGAGATGTCATCTATTCTCACGTACCGACGAATGAGATATCGATGCTTTCAGATATGATGTGTGCTTTTCTGAGAGACAACCGTGGCACTGCCATTTATCCAGCGAGGTTTTGTAGAACTCTTCGCACTAAGGCTATCGGGGCGCGTCGTCCGGATGTTCCGCATCCATTTTCGCGCTTTTACACTCCTTTATCCATTCGGATGTGAAGACGGCAAACCTGCGCTCAGTTGTGCTCGCAGAGGTAGTACCAGGGAGGAATTTGGGTTGTCTCGATTCTCCAAACCATAGAGATGCGAGTTCGATTTAGACGTGTTGAAGGTTGCATCGACGTAAACCTCCTTGATCTTCGACATATCCACTCCCATTGATTGATACACGAACCATATGAGACACCGACGCGGTTCGGTCTTGTCCATAACCTTCGTTGCCTGAACTCAGCATAGTTTGTAGATACATTACCCCACGATGATTCTCGAGGATATTCTCCCATGGGTCTGTTCCTCCGCCAGTAGAACACGTTAGTTGGGCTCAGATATTTCTTCGAAGCACTCAATTCACCCCTTGCAATCGCCGCCATCAGATCTTTTCGTTGGTCCTGAGGGCTTTGCCGAGGATTATTCTCAAGCCACCGTCGCATATTTTGGGGCACACCGAAATGTTCCCGTCCCTGGTGGTCATTAGGTTGGTCTAGATCAACCGCGATATCG
>Ga0302325_10032452_pt1 | contig 10722 bp, 7 predicted proteins | sample Palsa_T0_2_FD_201948 | JGI IMG/M metagenome (GOLD analysis project Ga0302325, IMG submission 201948) | Peat permafrost microbial communities from Stordalen Mire near Abisko, Sweden - Palsa_T0_2 | ecosystem: Environmental > Terrestrial > Soil > Palsa > Peat permafrost | place: Sweden: Abisko...
TCCCGCGCCGTCGACTCCAGCTCCGCCTTATTGCGGGCCACGATCGCCACATCGACCCCTTCGCGCGCCAACTCGCGGGCGATGGCTTTGCCAATGCCCCGGCTGCCGCCGGTCACGATCGCGTGCTTGTCGTGCAATCCGAGGTCCATGGCATTTTCTCCCTTCAGAGTGACCGCGACATCGTTCGTTTCACCGCTCATTGTTCTTTTTGGGGAAATCTGGTGCAAGGGTTAGTAAGTGCCGAGATGATCCGGCAAGCTGGACTACGATCCCGGCAGGGCGCGCAATCGCCGGGGCGGGATGACCAGCGCATCGACCAGCCCGACGGCAATCAGGTCGACCAGGGACGGGCGGCCGGAGAGCTGCGCCCGCCCGGACCATGGGTCACGATCGGCTCGGAGCGACCCAATCGATGCTGGCTGGAGTCGGCCCTGCCGGCCAGGACGATGAAGGCACCTGGGGCGACTTCACCGGTGGTAAAGATGCGTGCGCCTGCCGCATAGGATTTAGGCTCGCCAAACCGCGCCAGCCGCTCGATCTCTTCCGGCTCCAGCACCGGAAACATCTGATCGCGACGCGCCTCTATCGTCGGATGCACGGCCCGCGGCATGCCTCCCTCACCGTTCGCCCTGGTCTATGCTTGTTGTGATCACCGACGCGGATCAAACGCACTCGCCGCTGACCATGACGGCATAGGCCTGCCCGGGTCGGCTGAAATCGTCGGAATAATGTCCACCGCCCCGCCCCGCAGCAGGACCGGGTTCTCCGCTCGCGGCACGGGTTGCCCGATGGCAAACCGGTCTCCGTCCAGATCGGCCGCGGTCAGGTCGTTCATCGCTGCAACTCAGTCGTTCCTGTCAATTTTCCAGCCGGTCCATTAATTTCCGAGGCGAACCACCGCAATCGCAGAAGGGCGCGGCCCGGCATCCGCTACGGCCAGCGGGATCAACGCGCCGTTGTCGCCGTCGATGCGGTAGGACGCAAGCCGGCCGGACGCGGTGCCCGCGGCAAAGAGGAATTTGCCCTCCGGATCGAGGCTGAACGCACTCGGGACCGCCTCGGTCGCCGCGTGCCCGGCGGGCATCAGAAGCCCGGTGCCGGGGGCGACGCGGAACCCGGCGATGCTGTTGTGGCCGCGATTGCCGACATAGAGGAAGCGCCCGGACGGGGTCAGGTGGATTTGCGAGCACGTGTTGCGCGCGTCGAACCCCGCCGGCAGCGTCGAGACCGTTTGCAGTGCCGCGAGCGTGCCGTCGTGCGGGTCGACGCGATATGACGTTACGCTGCAGCTCTGCTCGTTGGAGAAATAGACAAGGTCCAGAGTGGGGTCGAAGCAGTAGTGGCGCGGCCCAGCGAGGTCCGCCTGCGCGACCCGAGGCGATGCGTTGGGGCTGAGGATGCCGCCCTCGGCGTCGAACCGGAACTGCAAGATCGTGTTGGGGCCGGCGATATTTTTCGGCGGCTCTAGGACGTTGTCCTGGACGCGGGCGATATGCGGCACATAGGCAAAGCGGTTCGAGCGATCGGTCGCGATCGCGTGCGCCCCGGTCGCGGTCGCGAGCCATTCCTGTGACGGCGTGCCGACCGTGCCGTCGCCGGCGAGGCGGAACACCGCCGCCCCGCCGCCTTGGTAGTAGGCGACCAGCATGAACCGGCCGGTGCGGTCGACGGCGAGAAAGGTTGGAGCATGCCGCTGGGTAGCGGTCCCGGCGGCGCTGAGGTCGCCTGTTTTCGGATCGATCCGGAACGCGGTGATCGCCGGGCCGGCACGCTGGCCGACGTAAAGCATCCGGCCGGCCGGACCCACCGCCATGACGGACGGGCCGTCCACTGGCACCTCGCCCTGCTTGCCGAGCGTGCCAGCATCGTCAATCGAGAAGACCGCGATTTTGTCCGCGTCCTGCAGCCCAACGTAGAGCACACTCGGCATCGAACTCCTCCCCCGAAAGTTTCCGTGGCGCTGCTTCGAGGCTTTCGCCCGGCGCCGAAAAATGCTGCACCACCATTCGGCTTTGGCAAGCGCGACGGCACGGCCTTAGAGCCGGCAGTGGCCTCGTTTAATGATGCCGATCCTAAGCAGGGTTAGTAGGGTGACAAAGCCCGAAATCCCTGCGCCGGTAGAGCGTCGCAGCATCGCCTGCCCCCCAAAGCAAAGGACACGGTCCGCAATGGGGCAGGAAGAGTAGTTGCCCTGCCCAGGCTGAGTGTCGGTTGTGCGTTTAGCAAGAAGACCTTCGCTGGAACGCGCGACAACGACGGGGTTGGCGCCGAAAGATCCCATTAAGTGTGCCGCACGCAACCGACCGGGCCGGCTCGAAGCGGGCTTGCCGTCAACGGCACTCGCGCCCACGACGCCACGCCGGACGCGCTCGCGACTGGTCTCTACATTCCCAAATAGGCGCGCCGGACCCGGTCATCGGCGGTCAGTGTCCGGTGCGTTCCTTCGAGGATCACTCGGCCGGTTTCGAGCACATAGCCGTAATCGCAACTCTCTAACGCCTCGGCGACACGCTGCTCGACCAGGATCAGCGTGACCCCGTCCTCTCGGTGCAGTGCCGCGATGCGGTCGAAGATCAGATCGGCGATCGCCGGCGCCAATCCCATCGACGGCTCGTCGAGCAGCAGCAGCCGCGGCGACGAGGCAATGCCGCGGCCGATCGCCAACATCTGCTGCTCACCGCCCGACAGAGTCCCCGCGAGCTGCGAGCGGCGCTCCGCCAGCACCGGGAACAGCGCGAAGATGCGGTCGATATTGCGCTCCCAGGCGGTGCGGCCGCGCGTCGAGTAAGCGCCCATCTCGAGGTTTTCCAGCACCGTCATCGCGGCGAATACCTGGCGACCCTCCGGCACGTGGGCGATGCCGAGATGCACACGCTCGTGTGGCGGTATGGCGAGAAGGTCCTGGCCCCCATAGGTGATCGCGCCGGACCCGGCCGGCACGACCCCGGAAATGGCCTTGAACAGCGTCGTCTTGCCGGCGCCGTTGGGGCCGACGATAGCGACGAATTGCCCTTCCTCGACCGAGACCGAAACCCCGCGCAGCGCGGTGAGTCCGCCGTAACTAACCGAAAGACCTTCTATTGCCAGCATCATCGCCGTTTTTCGTTCCGCCGCTCATGGGATCGACCGCAGCATAACCGCTGGCCGCAAACCGGCCCACTGCCTATCACAGGTGGAAAACCCATGACATTCAGCGGGACAGGCTTCTATCGTCGCGCGAGGGAGGACATGGTGAACCGCACCAGCACGCCGAGCGCAGAATTTTGTCGCACCGCTGTGGGTCGGTAGTTCGCATATGCCGTTCTCGCTCGTCGATTTCCTGCAGGCGTTGGCTGCGGGCGTTCTAGTCGGTAGCGCTTATGCGCTGATGTGCGTCGGCCTCGGCATCATCTTCGGGGCGATGCGGGTCATCAATTTCGCCCAGGGCGATTTCCTGATGCTCGGCATGTATGCGGCGTTCTATCTGAGCACCGCTGCCGGTCTGTCCGCTTTTTTCGGCCCGAGCGCCGGCCCGATCGTTGCCGCGTTCCTCGCCGGGCCAATCGTCTTCGCGTTCGGCTGGCTGCTGCATCGCTTTATCGTCGCGCGCGTCACCGGCGCGGGCGCGGCCCAGATCGAGGGCGCCGGTGCCTATGGTCAGATACTCGTCACGCTCGGGATCTCACTGATCCTGCAGAATGGCGGGCTGATCGTGTTCGGCTCGACCCCCACGGGTATTCGCACGCCGCTTTCGCGATCCTCATGGGAGATCGGCGAGGTGCTGCTCAACCAGGGCCGCTGCGTGAGCTTCGTGGTCGCGGTCGGGCTGGCTGCGGCGGTCTATCTGTTCCTTAGCCATACCAGGCAGGGCAAGGGGCTGCGAGCCGCCGCCGATAACAGCCAGGCCGCGCTCTATATGGGCATCGACGTCGACAAGGCGCACCGCATCGCCTGGAGCCTCGGAGTCGGCATCACCGCGGTCGCCGGTGGGCTGGTCGCCGGCTCGCAATCGTTTCAGCCTTACACCGGGTTCGATTTCGTGATCGTCATGTATGCCGGAGTCGTGCTCGGCGGGCTTGGCAGCATTCTCGGCGCGTTCTGGGGTGGGCTGGTGATCGGCGTCGTCCAACAGATGTCGACCCTGGTGTTGCCCTACCAATTGCAGAACACCGCGATCTTCGTCGTCTTCCTGCTGATCATCTTTCTGCGACCGCAGGGAATGTTCGGCCGGCTCAGCGAGCGCACATGACCCTTTCGCTCCCGGTCAAGCGCCAGCTTTGGGCGATCCTCGGCTTTGCCGTTGCGGTGCTGGCGCTGTCGGCGATGCTGAAGAGCGACTATTTCGAACTCGTCCTGACCCAAGTGCTGCTGTGGGCGATGCTATCGGTCGCCTGGAACATATTATGCGGCTACAGCGGCTATTTCTCGTTCGGTCACGCGGCGTTCTGGGGGCTCGGCGCTTATACGGTGGCGCTCGGCATGCTGCATTTTGACCTGTCGCCGTGGATCACTATCCCGGCAGGAGCAGTTGTTGGTGGGTTGGCCGGGGCCCTGATCGGTTTTCCGACCTTTCGCCTGCGCGGGCATTACTTCGCGCTGGCGATGCTCGCCTATCCACTGGCAACGCTCTACGTCTTCCAATGGCTGGGCTATCAGGAAATCCCGTTGCCGATGAAGCGGGAGGCGCCGATCCTATACATGCAATTCGCCAATCCGCGGGCCTATGTTGTGCTGGCGCTGGGCCTGCTCGTCTTCTCGCTGTTGATCTCGCTGCGGATCGAGAATTCGCGGTTCGGCATGTCGCTGTTTGCGATCAAGCAGAACGAGCCGGCGGCCGAGGCGGCGGGTATCAACACCTGGCGCTGGAAGATGCTGGCGCTAATGCTAAGCGGCGCGCTGGCGGCCATGGCCGGCGGGCTCTACGCGGTGGTCCTGCTGGTGGTGACGCCGGAGGCCGTGTTCGGGATGCTGGTCTCGGCCCAGGCGCTGATCCTCACGCTCTTCGGCGGGGTTGGGACCCTGTGGGGACCGGTGATCGGCGCGATGGTGCTGGTGCCGCTGGCAGAGGGGCTTAACGCCGAGCTAGGCAATGTGCTGCCGGGCATTCAAGGCGTCGTTTACGGCGTGGCGATCATCGCGATCATCCTCAGCGCCCCCGAGGGCGTGTACTGGCGTGTTCGCGACCGCCTCGGAGTCTGGCTGTCGAGGCGACAGACAGAGCCCACGGTGCCTCCGGGGGTCGGGTCCATCCCGGCCGTCCCGCGCGAGCAGCGCGCTCCGGTAGGCGATGACCTTCTCATTTTGCGCGACGTCGGTATTTCCTTCGGCGGAGTGCGGGCGCTAGACGGGGTTGATCTCACGGTTCCCGAGGGCGGCCTTTATGGCATCATCGGGCCCAACGGCGCCGGCAAGACGACCCTGTTCAACGTCATCAATGGGTTTCTTGCACCGCAGCGGGGCACGATCAGCTTTGCGGGCGAACCGCTCATAGGGTTGCGGCCGAGCCAAGTGTGCCGGCGTGGGATCGGTCGTACTTTTCAGGTCGTGCGCGCCTTTCCGCGCATGACCGTGCTGGAGAACGTCATCGTCGGCGCCTTTGTCGGCGCGCCGGACGATGCCGCTGCGCGGCGCATGGCGGCGGTCGCGCTCGACCAGGTCGGGCTCAGCGCCCGCGCCAACGCCGTCGCGGGCGGGCTGACAACGCGCGAGCTGCGACTGATGGAGCTGGCGCGCGCGCTGGCGCCGCAGCCGCGTCTGATGCTGCTCGACGAGACGCTCGCCGGGCTCGGCCACGACGATCTCGACGGCATTCTCGGGGCGATCCGCCAATTGCGCGCCGACGGCGTCACGGTCCTCATCATCGAGCACACGATGCAGGCGATGGTCCAGCTGGTCGACCATTTCGACGTTCTCGATCACGGCCGGCTGATCGCCAGTGGTGCGCCCGAGGCGGTGGTCCGCGATCACGCAGTGATCGAGGCGTATCTCGGCAAGAAATGGGCCCAACAAGTGACCGAAGCGGCCAAATGACGATAATGGCGAGCGAGGAGAAAAACGCATGAGCAAAACATTGACGCGACGCGCCATCACGAAGGGTCTGGCCCTGTCGGCGGGCGCGTTGGCCTTGCCCGCGATCGGGCGGGCCCAAGCGAAATCGGTCAAGATCGCGATGATCGCTCCAATGTCCGGGCCGTGGGCGCGCCAGGGTCAGCTCTTGCGGATGGGTGCCGAAATCCTGGCCGAAGACGTCAACTCAGGCGGTGGCATCAAGGCGTTGGGGGGCGCCAAGCTCGAAATCATCTACGCCGATGCCGGCGACAGCACAGAGAAGGCGAAGAACGCGGCGCAGCGGCTGCTGTCCGACGAGCCGGATCTGGCTGGCGGCACGGGCTGTTGGCTCAGCTCCTTCACCCTCGCGGTGACCGAGGTGACCGAGCGCGCGCAGCTGCCGTGGATTACGCTGAGCTATTCCGACGCAATAACCAATCGCGGGTTCAAATTCGTCTTCCAGACTTCGCCGACCGCCGATCGGCAAGCGGCGCAAACCCTGCCCACCGCGCTCACATTAGCGCAGGACGCCACAGGCAAACGGCCGACGACGATCGGCATCATCATGGACAACACCGCCTCGCCGGTGAGTTTCGCCAAGCCGCTACGCGACGGAGGGCTCGACAAGCTCGGACTGAAGCTGGTGGTCGACCAGATATTCACCCCGCCGCTCTCGGACGCGACGCCCCTCATTGAGAAGGTTCGCTCGGCGAAGCCCGATTTCCTGCTTCTGCTGACTTCGGCGATGCCCGATTGCAAGCTGGTGCTCGAAAAGCTCGACGAGTTCAAGCTCTCCCATGGCAAGGTGCCGCTGGTCGGCAATGGCGCGCCGTTCGGCTCGCCCGAATTGCTGACGACGATCGGCCCCGAACTGCTCGAAGGGCTGCTGTTCAGCGTTGCCAATTGGCCGATGAAGGGCCAGGAAGAGTTCATCGAGCGCTTCAAGAAGAAGACCGGTGAGCCGTTCCTGACCCAGGACGCGCTGTGCGGTTATGGGGAGCCGGCGATCCTGGTCCAGGCGATTGAAACCGCCGGCTCAGCCGACCGGCTGAAGGTGGGAGAGGCGATTCGTGGGATGAACTTGACCACTGGCAGGGCCGCGCAATGCTTCCCGGGGCCGATCAAGTTCGACGAAAAAGGTCGGCGGGTGGATGTGCCGATGATCTTCGCGCAGTGGCAGAAGGGCGTGCCGCTCACCGTTTACCCGACTGAGCTCGCCCTGGCGAAGCCGTTCTGGCCCTCGGTGTAGTCGAAACGCACCTACCTGAGGCTGGAGATCATCGTCCGTAGCGCTAGCCCAGGGCGAGGTAGGGGTTGCCGAGCCAGGCGACGGCGCGCTGTCGATCGGGCGTCTGCTGCGGGGTGGGCAGCCGCTATTAGACCATCGCTGTCAGACTCACCTTCGCCGTCCGCTTAGGGGCAGGAAGAGCCAGTCCGTGCTGCATCGTTGAAGGCCCCCTTTGGGTCCGACAGCGGACTTACGCGATCGGCGGGGCGGCGAGGGAGCTGTAGGGGTGCTGGAGAGGGCATATCAGGCCGCGGGCTGAACCGCAGGTACCGGGTCGCGCATGACGCTCGCCGCCCCTCGGGCTTCTCCAACGACGTGTGCGGCTATCGCCGCTGTGGTGCTTAACTCTTTTCGGTAGCGAGAGCGCGACGTACCAGCGCCTCGGATATTCGCAAGGTGCGGGCAATGGCTCCTGGCTTTAATCCTGCTCTGAACGACGCCTGGATGAGATTTACCCTGCCTGCAGGAATGTCGTTGGTGGCCTTGGTCTTACTATGAGGCGATGCGGACCGGCCGCGTGATGATGCCGTGTCGCCCGCCACTGCCGCGATTTTATTCTGCGGCGCGGCTTGAGTACGGCGATCAATCTCAACGCTGACCGACTCGCGCAACCTCTGAAGCTGAGCATCGTCGAGGTGTTTGAGCGACCCCGCAAGGTCGCTAGGAAGCGTGACGCGCGCAACAGAAGGCGCGTCGGTGGTGGACAACGCTGGAGCTCGAGATGGCTGTCCTGGTGCCCTGGCCAAGGCGTGATCCCCCTTACTTCCTGGGTGACGGGTCGTCGAGACGCTGCAGGTACCATTCCCTGGTTGCCTCCAGCCCATCTTTGCGCCGGCGTGTGTAATATGAACAGAGACCGCCACGTAAGAGGAGCCGTCATGCCGGATGTCAACCTCCCGCTAGTTGCAGGCACTCCGCCGCACCGGCGCGCACACCCCGATCACGGCTCGTCCAGCGATCGGATTAGCGGCGCCGGGAAAGCCGCGCCTCATCTGGATTCTATAGAGCGCCCTCCATATCGCCGAGCTGGATAGCGTTGCGGATCGCGGAGCGCTGCTGTTAGCGAGCAATTGCAACACCAGTTACTCCGACGCAGTAGCGAACTCTGAGGGTTGGCGGCCCATCGCTTGCGTCCATGTTGAGGGTCGCAAGGTCGCCTGGCCGAAGGCTAACTTCTACCTTTTTCTTTGTCAGATACGTGCTCGGGCAGGTTGAGTCTGTTGGTCCCACGAACGCCCACCCGAAATCCGCCTCGGATACGGTTTCTCCAGAGTTATTTACTATCGTTATTGCTGTTACGAACCTCTCGCAAGAGTAAGGGCTCTTGCATTGTATGTTATTCAATTTTATCGAGATTTTGCGAGTTGCTGTCTCCAACCTTATTTGAAAAGTCCGTTCAGCCTGCCGCTGCGTTTCCAATGCCGCTTGCCGCTCGTTCTCCAGCGTCGCCGCTTGCCGCGATGTCGTAAGTTCGTCGGCTTGTTGCTGCGTCTCGCGTTCGGTTGGCCGCTGTGTTTCCAACGCAGTTAGGCGTTGAGGCTCATCAGACTTTCGCGCCAACTGATGCTGAACCATGCTGTGGTGCTGTTGGATAAAGTAGATGCCGAAGATAGCTCCGCACGCGATGCCTGCCATGAGAAGCTTCTTCCATAGTCGCATCCGCGCAAATGCAGCAAGCGGGTGGTCGACGATGGATTTGGCTCCCCTGGATGTCGGGTTGCGAGGGCGTCGGCGTCTCTGCTGCACAGACTTTAGCCCCACGAAATCTGTAGCATCGACAGTTTATGATTTGTCATAACGTCGATGATCTTCAGTACTTATGTAGGCGCCCGATTAAAATGTCACTCCTCTGCCAGATAGAAATGGCACTCCCCTGGGGATTTTTCGGGGGGTGTTGGGGTGACGGTACGGCTGATGAGCGATCGGGAGGTTACTCGGCTTGAGGTGCTGCGGGACTTGGATTGCGGGCGACTAACAACCGTCGCTGGGGCGGAGCTCCTAGGGCTTGAGCGGCGTCAGATATTCCGGCTTTTGAAAGCGTACCGGGTTGAGGGCGCGGACGGTTTGATTTCGAAGCGGCGCGGTCGTTCGAGCAATCGTCGCAAGCCCGAGGCGCTTCGCGCTCGGGCGCTGGCGATCATCCGCGAGCGCTACTGGGATTTCGGTCCGACCCTGGCGGCCGAGAAGCTGGGCGAGCTGCATGGGCTCGTTCTTGGCCGCGAGACGGTTCGCCAGTGGATGATCGCGGACGGACTGTGGCTCGACCGCAAGCAGCGTCTGAAGCGCGTTTATCAACCTCGTCACCGGCGTGATTGCGTTGGCGAGTTGGTGCAGATCGACGGTTGCGAGCATTGGTGGTTCGAGGATCGCGGGCCGCAATGCACGCTGCTCGTCTTCGTCGACGATGCAACGAGCCAGCTGATGCACCTCCAGTTTGTCGAGAGTGAGTCGACCTTCGCCTATTTCCACGCGACGCGCGCCTATCTGGAGGCCTGGGGCAAGCCGGTGGCCTTCTACAGCGACAAGCACGGCGTCTTCCGCGTCAACCATGAGGGTGCGCTTGGCGGTGACGGCATGACCCAGTTCGGCCGCGCGCTCGATGCGCTCAACATCGACATCATCTGCGCCAATTCGAGTCAGGCGAAGGGCCGGGTCGAGCGGGCGCACAAGACCTTGCAGGACCGGCTGGTGAAGGAACTTCGGCTTGCCGGGGCGCGCACCCTGGCTGAGGGAAACGCCCTGCTTCCGGCCTTCATGACCGATTACAACACGCGCTTTGCCAAGCCTGCGGCGGATGCCAAAAACCTGCATCGGCCGTCGCCGGCCGGCGACGTCCTGGCGGATGCTTTCGCCTGGAAGGAGGAACGCACGCTGTCGCGTGCGCTGACCCTCCAATACGACAAAGTGATCTTCATCCTGGAGCCGAGCGACCAGGCCAAGGCGGCGATCGGCAAGCGGGTCATGGTGGTCGATCATCCCGATGGCCGGCTGTCGATCCGCTACAAGGGTGTCGAGCTGCCCTACCGCACGTTCGACACGCTGCGCCAGGTCACGCAGGCCGCGATCGTCGAGAACAAGCGGCTCGGCGCTGCTCTCGCCTTTATCCGCGAGCAACAGATCGAACGCGCAGAAACGCGCAGCCGATCAGCACCGCGCCGACGCGATCAACGCGATGCGCGACTGTTCAAGGTCGGCTGAGACTCTCTGCGAGCCGAGCGAGCGCTGCTCGCTCGGTAAAACACGGGCGCCGTTTCGAGAGCCAGCAGCGGGCGTCGATCGGGCGCTGCGCTGTGCTGGGGCTCCGCGCCCGCCCGCCGCCCGAACCCGGTAATGGTGACATTTCTAAATGGCAGAACCAGTGACATCTCTAAATGGTGGACACACTGCCGTGACGATAGCCGCGTGAT
>Ga0302325_10032454_pt1 | contig 10722 bp, 13 predicted proteins | sample Palsa_T0_2_FD_201948 | JGI IMG/M metagenome (GOLD analysis project Ga0302325, IMG submission 201948) | Peat permafrost microbial communities from Stordalen Mire near Abisko, Sweden - Palsa_T0_2 | ecosystem: Environmental > Terrestrial > Soil > Palsa > Peat permafrost | place: Sweden: Abisko...
AGTAACAGTCACCCTCGGCATAGCCCCAGATGCTGCCGCCGAACCGGTAGGACTCCAGGTAGCGCAGGGTGGCGTCGTCCACGATCGCCTCGTCGCGCAGGTAGCCGAGCTCCTCGGGGCCGAAGGTGAAGCACTCCAGGGCGTCGAGGAGCCGCCCGGTGCCCGCGACCACGCCGTACCTGCGGCCGTGCGGCAGGTGCCGCGCGAACACCTCGAAGACCGCGCGGCGCTCAGCGGCCCCGCTGCGCAGGGCGGCGGTCAGCATCGTCAGCTCATAGCGGTCGGTGAGCAACCCGGTTCCAGTCACGAGTGGAAGACTACGGACCGCGGGCCACGCCGCGGTTCCCGCCCGGCCGCGGCACGCTCAGCGGGATCCCCGGCCGGCCGGCCCAGGCCGCGCGCAGACCGGGCGGCACGGCATCCTGACCCGTTCGGGTAAATAGTTGATCACGGTTCGGGCACCACATAGGCGGCCATTTTGACCCGGCCTGATGTACTGAGAGGTGTCGGCGCGCGCAGCCGCGCTGAGAGACTGAAAGGGACGACATGCGAGGAGGTGATGATCGATGAGCGTGGCCCCCGCTGAAGTAGAGCGGCCCGATGTCAAGCAGGACGTGACCCCCGACACGCCATGGGTCACCATCGTGTGGAACGACCCGGTCAACCTCATGACCTATGTGACGTACGTGTTCCAGACCGTGTTCGGGTACCCCAAGCGCAAAGCCAACAAGCTCATGCTCGACGTGCACCACAAGGGCCGGGCGGTGGTCTCCTCGGGTACCCGCGAGTCCATGGAGCGCGACGTGCAGGTCCTGCACGGATACGGCCTGTGGGCCACGCTGAGCCACGATTCGTGAGTGGCGCCGGCCCGGAAGGCAGCGCGGGCTTCCCGCATCTCGGGAAGCCTGACGATTCGCTGGGTGCCGCCGGGGCGGCCGGGGCCGTGGTCGGATTCCGTTCCACCCGCCGTGGCGTGACCGGCTGGTTCGCGCCGCCGCAGGCCCGGATCATCCGCTCCCTGGTCGGCCAGGTGGCCGAGCTTCTCGGCCCTGAGCCAGCCGGCCCTGAGCCAGCCGGCCCTGAGCCAGCCGGCCCGGAGCCAGCCAGCTCTGAGCCAGCTGCCCCTGAGCAAAGGGCCGGCCCTGAGCAGGCCGGCCCGGGGGACGCCGGCCCGGGGCCGGCCAGCATGGGGGGTGACCCCCTGGAGGGTTCCTGGGACAGCCCCGAGGAGTTCGCCGCCATGCTGGGCCTGAGCACGTCGACCACGGTGCCCGAGGACCCGGTGCTGGCCCGGCTGCTGCCCGACGCCTACCCCGACGACGCCGAGTCAGCGAGCGATTTCCGCCGGTACACCGAGCAGGACCTGCGGTCGGGCAAGGTCGCGGCGGCCCGGACCGTCCTCGCGACGCTGCCGGAGGGCGGCGGCCAGGTCCGGTTGTCCGGCGATGATGCGCAGGTCTGGCTGCGGGCCATCAATGACGTCCGGCTCGCACTCGGCGTGCGGCTGGCGATCACCGAGGACTTCGAGGAACGAATGGCCCGGCTTGAGCCGGATGACCCTCGTTCGGCTTATTTCTGGATTTACGACTGGCTGACCTACCTGCAGGAGACCCTGGTGCGCGCGGTGTGGTGACCGTTTCCCCGGCTACCCTCAGACTCATGCTGACGCTTGATCCCGCCCTGCACGCGAAGATCGTCGCTCATGCCCGCGCTGACCATCCCGACGAGGCGTGCGGGATCATCGCGGGCGCGGCCGGCAGCGATCGCCCGGAGCGGTTCATACCCATGATCAACGCGGAGCGGTCGCCGACGTTCTACCGGTTCGACTCCACCGAGCAGTTCCAGGTCTGGCGGGAGATGGACGAGAGCGGCGAGGAGCCCATCGTCATCTACCATTCACACACCGCGACCGAGGCCTACCCGTCCCGCACGGATATCTCCTATGCCAGCGAGCCTGACGCGCACTACGTGCTGGTTTCCACGCGGGACGCGGAGCAGACGGAGTTCCGCTCGTTCCGGATCATCGACGGGGTGGTGACCGAGGAGGATGTCGCGGTCGCCGGCGGCCCTGTGCTGGAATGATCCCGTAAGGTACCCGGTTGGCACGCAGTGACAGCCTGGGCGGCCCATGCCCAGGCAGACTGCCGCGCGGTGGCCGGCCTGGCCGGGGCGCGGGCGTTACCGACCACCTACCACAGACCGCCGCACCTAACTGACCGCCTCACCCTGGAGCGTTGTTCATGGCCATCGAGGTCCGCATCCCGACGATCCTGCGCACCTACACCGGCGGGGCCAAGACGGTCGAGGGTTCCGGCGGCACGCTCGCCGAGCTCCTTGGCGACCTTGATTCCCGGCACGGCGGGCTGCGCGAGCGGCTGGTGGACGACGGCGGGCTGCGCCGTTTTGTCAACGTCTACCTCAACGACGAGGACGTGCGGTTCCTCGGCGGCCTGGAGACCCCGGTCCACGACGGCGACACGGTGACGGTACTGCCGGCCGTGGCCGGCGGCGCCGGCTGACCGTCGCGGGACATGTGATGCGCTACGACTCGCTGCTCGACTCGCTGGGCCGGACCCCCCTGGTCGGGCTGCCCAGGCTGTCACCCGCACCGGACGTGCGCCTGTGGGCCAAGCTGGAGGACCGGAACCCGACCGGCTCGGTCAAGGACCGGGCGGCCTTCTTCATGGTCGAGCAGGCGGAGAAGGACGGCGTGCTGGCGCCGGGAACCACCATCCTGGAGCCGACGTCGGGCAATACCGGCATATCCCTGGCCATGGTGGCCCGCCTGCGCGGCTACACCATGATCTGCGTGATGCCGGAGAACACCTCGGCCGAGCGCCGGCAGGTCCTGGAGATGTACGGCGCGCAGATCATCTCCTCTCCGGCCGCCGGCGGCTCCAACGAGGCGGTCCGGGTGGCCCGGCGGCTGGCCGCCGAGCACCCCGACTGGGTCATGCTGTACCAGTACGGCAACGAGGCCAATGCCCGCGCCCATTACGAGACCACGGGCCCGGAACTCCTCGCCGACCTGCCCGGTATCACCCACTTCGTGGCCGGGCTCGGTACCACCGGCACGCTCATGGGTACCGGCCGCTACCTGCGGGAAAACGTGCCCGGTGTGTCGATCGTGGCCGCCGAGCCGCGGTACGGGGAACTGGTCTACGGGCTGCGTAACGTCGATGAGGGCTTCGTGCCCGAGTTGTACGACGAGTCCGTGCTGACCACCCGGTTCTCGGTGGCCTCGACGGATGCCCTGCGGCGGACCAGGGAACTGCTTGACCTGGAGGGGATCTTCGCCGGCATCTCGTCCGGCGCGGCTTTGCACGCCGCGCTGGCCATGGCGGCCAAGGCGCGCGAGGCCGGGCAGCGGGCCGACATCGCCTTCATCGTCGCCGACGGCGGCTGGAAGTACCTGTCCACCGGCGCCTACTCCGGGACCCTGGAAGAGGCCGAGGCGCGGCTGGAAGGACAGCTGTGGGCCTGACAGCGCCGGTGACCGTGTTCGACGAGGCCACGGCGGTGGTGCCGGCCGGTGCGGGCTGCTACGACGTCAAGCCCGACCAGCGGTTCGCGATCGTGTCCGGCGACGGCTCGGTGGTCGGTGCGGTGAACGGCGGCGTGCTGATGGCGACCGTGCTCCGGGCGGTGCTCGACTCCTCACCGCACCCGTATCCGGTCGCGACGAGCGCGCACTTCCTCCGGGTGCCCCGGCCCGAGCCCGCCCAGGTCCAGGTGGCGTGGCTGAAGCAGGGCAAGACGGCGGCGACCGCCCGGGCCTCGCTGATCCAGGACGGCGTTCTCGTGCTCGAGACCACCGTCACCACGGGCGCGCTGGGGCCGGCCGGGGGAGATGTCGGGCTCTCGTGGACCGGTGAGCCGCCGCTGCTGCCGCCCATCGAGGAGTGCGTGGGGTTCGGGAAGCTCGCGGACTCCACCCGGTTCGCCGGCTTCGCCGCGCAGGTCGATCTCCGCCTCGACCCCGCGACGACCGGCTGGCTGCGGGGCCAGCCGGCCGGGACTCCCGAGATGCGCGGCTATTTCCGGCTGCGCGAGGACCGGGACGCGGATGCCTACCTGCTCGCCCTGGCGGTGGACGCGCTGCCGCCGGTGGTGTTCGGCCTGGGCGCTGTGGGCTGGGCCCCCACCGTGGAACTCACCTGGTTCATGCGCGCCGTGCCGGCTCCCGGGGTGCTCCGGGTCGCGGCCCGGAGCCGGCATGTGAGCAGCGGATGGTTCGACGAGGAGGCCGAGGTGTGGGACTCGGCGGGGCGCCTGGTCGCGCAGAGCCGGCAGATCGCGCGCGTCGGCCGGTGAGCCGCGTGGCCTGATGCCGCGTAGCCTGATGCACTGTGCGCCTGACCATTATCGGCTGCTCGGGGTCCTTTCCCGGGCCGGGCAGCCCAGCTTCGTGCTACCTGCTGGAGGCAGACGGCTTCCGGCTGCTGCTTGACCTGGGCAACGGGGCGCTGGGAGCGCTTCAGCGTCACGCCGGGATGTATGACATCGACGCGGTCTGCCTGAGCCACCTGCACGCCGACCACTGCCTCGACCTGTGCTCCTACTGCGTCGCGCGGATCTACCACCCGGAGGGGGCCCGGCCGCGGATCCCCGTGTACGGGCCGGCCGGAACGGAGCAGCGGATGGACCAGGCGTTCGGGGTCCACGAGAGCCGCGGCATGAGCGAGGCGTTCGACTTCGTCACGCTCACCCCGGGGACCCGGTCGATCGGGCCGCTGCGGGTGACCCTCGCGACCATGAATCACCCGGTGGAAACGTTCGGCTTCCGGTTCGAGCACGCGGGCCGGGTGATCACCTACTCCGCCGACACCGGGCCGGCCGAGGCCCTGGCCGGGCTGGCCCGCGGCGCGGACCTGCTGCTGTGCGAGGCGTCCTTCCTGGACGGTCCCGGCCTTCCGGAAGGTCTCCACCTCACCGCCCGGCAGGCCGGGGAGTACGGGGCGGGCGGCGGCGTGGGCCAGCTGGTGCTCACCCATCTGGCCCCCTGGAACGACCGTGAGCAGAGCCTGCGCGAGGCGGCGTCGGCCTACTCCGGGCCGCTGTCCCTGGCCGCGTCAGGATGGGTCATCGATCTCGGCCGAGCATGATCGCCGGGCCGCCGCCCGTTTGTGGACCCGGAACGTTGCTTGAGCAGCAACTTCCGTCCGAACTCTGGCCGATGCCCGCCATGGACCGGGGGCGATTTGCTTACCTCTGGTACAGCAATCACTACCCTGCGCCGCACCGGGCCACGGCCCGCGGGGGCACGCCCTAGGATGGCCGACCATGCGGGTACTCGTGACCGGGGGCGCCGGTTTCATTGGCTCACATCTCACCGACGCATTCCTGGCCCGGGGTGACGAGGTGGCCGTGCTCGACGACCTGTCCTCGGGCCGGGCCGGCCGCCTTGATGACCACGTGGGGCTGCGGAAGCTGAGCATCACCGATGCCGGGCCGCTCACCGCGGTGACCGGCGAGTTCGGGCCGGATCTGATCTGCCATCTGGCCGCGCAGATCGATGTGCGGTCCTCGGTGGCGGCCCCGGCGGCGGACGCGCAGGTCAACGTGACCGGGACGGTCAACGTCCTGGAGGCGGCCCGGACCGCGGGAGCCCGGGTGCTGTTCGCGTCCTCCGGGGGAGCCCTGTACGGCCGGGACGCCCCGATCCCGTCCCGCGAGGAGGTGCTGCCGCTGCCGGAGTCCCCGTACGGGATCGCCAAGTACTGCGCCGAGCAGTACATCGGCCTCTACAACCGGCTGCACGGCACGCGCCACTCCATCCTCCGGCTGGCCAACGTGTACGGGCCGCGGCAGGACCCGGGCGGCGACGCGGGCGTGATCCCCATTTTCTGCGGCCGCGTTCAGGCCGGCCAGGATCCCGTGATCTACGGTGACGGCGCGCAGACTCGTGACCTGGTCTACGTCGCCGACGTCGTCAGCGCCTTCCTGGCCGCCGCCGACAGCACGCGTCCGGGCACCTGGAACACCGGAACCGGGCTGGAAGTCAGCGTCCTCGACCTGGTCGCCGTCATCGCCGGTATCGCGGGCCGGCCGGTGACGCCGCGGTTCGCCCCGGCCCGGGCGGGCGACCTGCAGCGCAGCACGCTGGCGGTGGACCGGGTGGAGCGCGATCTGGGCTGGCGGGCGCATACCGCTCTGGTAGACGGCATGACCAGGGTCTACCGCTGGATTGAGGAAGGCGCTCCCGACCGGGCGCGCTGCTAGCGGCCGGGCCGGCGGGCCACGTTAGGCTGTCCGGCATGTCCAGACCTGATGGGCGCGGCCTCGATCAGCTGCGCGAGATACGGATGACCCGGCACTGGCTGGAGCACGCGGAGGGTTCGGTGCTCGTGGAGTTCGGGTCCACCCGGGTGCTCTGCGCGGCCAGCGCGACCGAGGACGTGCCCCGCTGGCGGCGCGGCAGTGGCCTCGGCTGGGTGACCGCGGAGTACGCGATGCTGCCGCGGGCCACGAACACGCGCGGCGACCGCGAGTCGATCAAGGGCCGCCCGGGCGGCCGGACGCAGGAGATTTCCCGGCTGGTCGGCCGGTCCCTGCGGGCCTGCGTGGACACCAAGGCGCTGGGCGAGAACACCATCATCATCGACTGTGACGTCCTGCAGGCGGACGGCGGCACCCGGACCGCCGCGATCACCGGTGGCTTCGTGGCGCTCGCCGACGCGATCTCCTGGCTGCAGGGGCGCAAGCGCTGCAAGGGCAACCCGCTGGTCGGCTCGGTCGCGGCGGTCAGCGTCGGGATCGTGGACTCCCAGCCCCGGCTGGACCTGTGCTACGAGGAGGACGTCGCGGCGCAGACCGACATGAACATCGTGTGCACCGGGGACGGCAGTTTCGTGGAGATCCAGGGCACCGCCGAGCGTGAGCCGTTCGGCCGCGACCTGCTCAACCAGCTTCTCGATCTCGGCGTGGCGGGCTGCGCCGAACTGACCGTGCTCCAGCAGGAGGCACTCGCCCGATGACCGGCGGGGTCCCTAAGCTCGTCCTGGCCACGAGAAACCCGGCCAAGCTCGAGGAGCTCAGCCGGATCCTGGCTGACGGCCGCGTCCCGGTGGATCTCATCACGGCCGGCCACTTCCCGGACCTGCCCGAGGTCGCTGAGACCGGCAGCACCTTCGCCGAGAACGCGCTGCTCAAGGCCCGGGCGGTGGCCGCCTTCACCGGCCTGCCCGCGGTGGCCGACGACTCCGGACTCTGCATTGACGCCCTGAACGGAATGCCGGGCGTACTGTCCGCCCGGTGGTCCGGGGCCCACGGCGACGACGAGGCCAACCTGCGGCTAGTGCTCGGCCAGCTGGCGGACGTGCCGGACGGCCGGCGCGGGGCACATTTTGCCTGTGCCGCGGCGCTGGCGCTCCCGTCGGGATCGGAGCACGTCACCGAAGGCGTCCTGGACGGGCGCGTCATTGACGCGCCGCGCGGCACGAATGGGTTCGGCTACGATCCGATCTTCGTGCCGGAGTCGTCGGATCTCACGACCGCGGAGATGGCGCCGGCCGACAAGGACAAGATCAGCCATCGCGGCCGGGCGCTGCGTGCCCTGGCCCCCGTCATCGCCGCTCTCCTGGACGGCTGACCAGCCTCAGGCCACCGTCACCGGGTGGCGGACGACGCCGCCGAACATGTAGCCCATCGTGTTGGACCGGGCCGTGAGCGGCTGCGTGGCCCCGGTGACATCCGTCGCCCGGGCCTCCAGGGTGTAAGGCCCGGGGTGCTCTGGCCGCCAGCGGATCTGCCAGCGCCGCCAGACCGGGTCCAGCCCCGGGGCGACCGGCTGGGCGAGCCGCCAGCTCCGGCCGCCGTCGGTGCTCACCTCCACCTGACGGATGCTCCCGGTGCCCGACCATGAACGGCCCGGTAGCACGTGCTCCTGGCCGGCCGCCAGAGTGGCGTTCCACGCCAGCTCGAACGCGCTCTTGACGATCTGCGTGGTGATCGGCGCGCCGCCTTCCGGGTAGCCGGGCCCGAACAGCCGGTAGATCTGGGTGTTCCAGGGCGAGGCCAGGGGGGTGGCGGAGACCTCGATCTGCCCGACCCACTTCGTCGACGCCACCCCGGCCCAGCCCGGGACGACGAGGCGGAGCGGGAATCCGTGGTCCGGCGGTAGCGGGCGCCCGTTCATCTCGTAGGCGAGCAGGGCATCGGACAGCGCCTTGGCCACCGGCAGGGGGCGGCGGACGCGCCCCAGATCGGCGCCGTTCTCGTGGTAGTGCGGGTCGAGTCCCTGGGGCATCACGTCCACTGCCGCCTGGGTCAGGCCCGCTCGTTCCAGGACGGTCGCGAGCGGGACGCCACGCCACCGAGCCACGCCGATCGCCCCGAGCATCCAGGGCGTGCCCGGGACGGGATCGTTCTGCTGGCTGGTGAAGAATTTGCGGCCGTTGCCCGCGCATTCGATGGCCGCCGTCACGGATTCGGCCGGCAGGTTCAGCAGGTCCTGATAGCTGAACGTGACGGCGCCGCCGCGGCCGGGGGCACCGCGCAGCCCGCTGCCGAATACCCGCAGCCGCCAGGCGTCCACGTCGATCAGCGGCGTGCGGGTGTGGTTGCGCACGAAGAACCGGTCGGCCGGGACCAGGTCGCCCAGGCCGTTCATGGCCTCCCAGCGCATCTCGGCGTTGCTGTCGTGATCGAGGAAGAGGCCCGGGGGCAGCGGCTTGACGATGCGTCCCCCCGGCTGATCGATCATCACTACTACCATGACACTTAAGGCTGTGAGCGGGGGCGGCGGGGTGCGACCGCCGGTACGGTAGATGCTTCCGCACTGAAGGGAGCATGCGTGACCGAGCAGAGGCTGGAGCCCGGGGACGAAGCGCCGGAGTTCTCGCTGCCCGACGCCGACGGCGGCACGGTCAGCCTGTCCGCGCTGCGCGGGCAGCAGGTCATCGTCTACTTCTACCCCGCCGCGATGACCCCCGGCTGCACCAAGGAAGCCTGCGACTTCCGCGACAACCTGGGTGCGCTCAGCCGCTCCGGGCTCACCGTCCTGGGCATCTCCCACGACGCGCCGGGCAAGCTGGCCACGTTCCGGGACAAGGAGGGCCTGAACTTCCCCCTCCTGTCCGACCCGGGCTACGAGGTGCACCGGGCCTATGGGGCATACGGTGAGAAGACCCTGTACGGCAAGAAGACGGTCGGGGTCATCCGGTCGACCTTCGTGATCGATCCCGCCGGGAAGGTGGCCAGGGCGTACTACAACGTCAAGGCCACCGGCCACGTCGAGCGCCTGCTGAAAGACCTCGCCGCCTGACGCGATCCGCTCAGGGCACCCGGGGCCGTAGCCCAACGGCAGAGGCACAGGACTTAGGATCCTGCCAGTATGGGTTCAAATCCCATCGGCCCCACTGATCTGGCGCGCGTGGCCGGCCGGGTGAGCGCCATCGGCCCGGTGTGCGCCGTCCGCCCGGTGTGCGCCCTCGCGTAGCTGGCTGAAGACGGCCGTCAGTCCCATCGCCCGGCGCATGTCGGTGACGGTCCGCTGTACCTCACGGCGGGCCCGCCGGGTGCCCGTGACGATGAGGTCCTCGACCAGGCCGCCGCTGGCCTCGAACCGCGCGCGGCGCTCCCGCATCGGGTCGAGAAACCGGTTGACCGCCGCGGCCAGCCGCTCCTTGACCTCGACGTCCCCGACCGTGCCCGCCAGATAGCGCCGCTTGAGCGCGGCCACCTCGGCCCGGTCGCCGTTGAACTCGTCATGGTAGGCGAAGACCGGGTTGCCCTCGACCGTGCCGGGCATGTCCACGCGGACCCGCTGCGGGTCGGTGTACATCCGCGCGACCTTCCGCCGCACCTCGTCCGCGGAGTCGGAGAGGTAGATGGCATTGCCGGCGGTCTTGCTCATTTTTCCCCGGCCGTCGGTGCCGACCAGGGACGGCGTGGCCGCTGGCACCAGCGCAGGGACGGGCAGCGTCGGGCCGTAGAGGTGGTTGAAGCGGCGGGCGACCTCCCGCGCGATCTCGACGTGCGGCGCGTTGTCCCGGCCCACCGGTACCGCGTCCGCGCGGATGCCCAGGATGTCGGCGGCTTGCAGCACCGGGTAGCCCAGCAGCGCGTACGGCATCTCACCGATACCGGCGGCGCGGGCCATCTCCTTCAGGCTCGGCACCCGCTCCAGCCGGGGGACGGTGATCAGGCTCTGGATCAGCACGCTGATCTCCGCCACCTCCGGGATCGCGGACTGCAGGTAGAACACCGAGTGCTCCGGTTCCAGCCCGGCGGCCAGCGAGTCCAGCACCATGTCGCGGGCCAGCCCGGCCGTTGCGGCGATGTCCTCCCGGGTGTTCCTGGTGGTCAGCATGTGCAGGTCAGCGATGATGAAGTAGCTCTGGTAGGAACGGTGCAGCCTGATCCGGTTGGCCAGGCTGCCGACGTAGTGGCCCAGATGGAGCCGCCCCGTCGGGCGGTCGCCGCTGAGCATCCGGGGCTCGGTCATGGTGATCTCCTCGGTGAATGGGAGACCATCCCGCGGCGGGCCGCATGTCCGGACACGACAACGGGCCGCCCACAGGACGGCCCGCGATGGGTACAGCGGTTCGGCAGCCGTCCTACGACGGCCACCAGCCCAGGAAACCGGCTCGCTGCATGTCTCCACCATACCCGCGGCGACCGCCGCCACCAAGGTCCCGTCCCGGCGCCCGGCAGCCATCGATTTCCGGAGCCCGTGCAGTGAGCCTGCCACCATCGTGCATTTCATCGGACGGTTCCGAT
>Ga0302325_10032455_pt1 | contig 10722 bp, 9 predicted proteins | sample Palsa_T0_2_FD_201948 | JGI IMG/M metagenome (GOLD analysis project Ga0302325, IMG submission 201948) | Peat permafrost microbial communities from Stordalen Mire near Abisko, Sweden - Palsa_T0_2 | ecosystem: Environmental > Terrestrial > Soil > Palsa > Peat permafrost | place: Sweden: Abisko...
CGATCACGCCATCGGGCTGATGACCAAGCACCGCGCGCTCGAGGACACGATCGGGCGCGCTCACCATTACGGGGCCATCGCCCGCGACGCGCTCGCCCTCTTTCCCGCCTCGCCGATGAAATCGGCGCTCGCCGAAGCAGTCGATTTCTGCATCGCGCGGACGCATTAGTGCGTGGATTTGAAGTTCCTACGATTAAGCGGCTTGCTCGATTAGGAACTTCAAATCCAGAACCCGCACTAGAATCGTAAAGTTGCTAGTGTCCCTTTGATTCCGAAGTTCGCACGAGAGTAGGCCGCAAAGACCTGCGAGCTTCGGAATCGGGACACTAGCCGTCAGCCGTCGCCCAGCATCGTCGCCTTTACCCACCACGCCGGCTGCTGGCGCGGCAAAAGCTTTTCCGCCGCAACCGCCTGGTCGGCAGACGAAAATAGCGCAAAGCAGGTCGCGCCCGAGCCGGACATGCGCGCGAGGAGGCAACCCGGCTGCGCGCGTAATGCCGCAAGCACCTCGGCAATCACCGGCGCGAGCGCGATTGCGGGGCCTTCCAGATCGTTCGACTGCGCCGCAAGAAGCTGCAAGAGCCTAGCGTGACTCGTCGGCTTGGCAATCGCCAAATCGAGCGCGGCAGCCGGCGTCGCGGCCGGCTTCCATTCCGCAAACACCGCCTTCGTCGGCAACGCCACGCCGGGATTGACGAGCACCGCCGGCAATTGCGGCAATGCCAGCGGCTCGGAGAGCACCTCGCCGATGCCGCGCATGATCCGCGCGCGCGGATCGAGGCAGACCGGTACATCGGCGCCGGTCGCGCGCGCCGCGGCGTAAAGCTGCGGATCGTTGCGCGCCAGGCCGTTGGCTTGCGCGATGAGGCGGAGCGCCGCCCCCGCATCGGCCGAACCGCCACCAAGGCCCGCCGCGACCGGTAGCCGTTTGTCGAGGCTGAACGCGCCGAGGGCAATTCCGGGGCGAACCGCGGCGAGCGCGCGCGAGGCCTTGAGTACGAGATTGTCTTCGCCCTCGCCGGCTTGCGACGCGGCCGGCCCGTGTACGACAAGCGTCAGCTTGCTGCCGCGCGAGAAACTTAAGCGGTCGCCGAAATCGGCAAACGCCACCAGGCTTTCGATCTCGTGATAGCCGTCGTCGCGGCGCTTAAGGACGCGCAGCGTCAGATTGACCTTGGCCGGGGCGTTCTCAACCAGCGGAACCGGCAAGGGCAACCTCAGCCGCCGTCGCCGGCCTTCTTCGTCTTGGCCGCGTCGGCCGCGGAAGACGTATCATCGGGCAGCCCGGCTTTGAGCTTTTCCTCGATCTTCGGCAGGTCTTCCGGCTCGGGCTTGAGGTCCTTGGCGTGCGACCATTGGAAGCGCGCTTCGAGCACCCGGCCGACTCGCCAATACGCGTCGCCGAGATGATCGTTGATAGTCGGATCCTCGGGCTTGAGCTCGACGGCGCGCTCGAGGTCCTTCACCGCTTCGTCGTAATTGTTGATGCGGTAATTGGCCCAGCCGAGCGAGTCGACAATGTAGCCGTCGTCCGGCCGCTGCTCGACGGCGCGGCGGATCATGTTCATGCCATCGTCGAGATTGACGCCCTGGTCGATCCAGGAATAGCCGAGATAATTGAGCACCAGCGGCTGGTCGGGAAAAAGCTCGAGCGCCTTCTTCAGATCGGCTTCGGCGAGCGGCCATTGATGGGACCGCTCGTGGCAAATGCCCCGGTAGTAGAACATCACCCAGTTCGACTTCTCCGGCGTCGGCACATTGGCGACAGCCTTGCCGTACACATCGGCGCATTCGGCGAATTCCTTGCGACCGCGCTGGATGTTAGCCAGCGCCAGGATCGCTTCGGTGTCTTTCGGATGCTCGGCGATGAGACGTTCGAGCCGCTTCTTGGCCTCGTCGGTGCGGTCGAGCGCATCTAGATCGGATGCGATCTGGATTTCGGCGTTGCGATGCAGCGCCGAGGACGGCGCAATGCGGTCGTAGATCGTAATTGCAAGCTCCGGCTTTTTCACCGAGTCGTAAAGGTCGGCGAGCGACAACAGCGCCATCGAATGCAGCGGCTCGAGATAGAGCGCGAGCCGAAGATAAATCAGCGCCAGATCCTCGCCGCCGCGGCGTCCGATCGAGGAGCCGATTTCATAGAGTGCTTCGGCGGCGCCGGCCTGCGGCGAGTCGGCGAGCGGCGGCAATTTCTCGCCGGCCGTGACTTCCTTCATCTCTTGCGCGATCACCGGATGATTGGGGACCGCCCTGTCGAATTCCCGATAGATCTTCAGCGCTTCTTCCTTGCCGCCGTTGCGCGAAAGGTAGCGGCCGTAGGCCTCGACCGTGCTCAGCGCGATCGCGTCGGCCTTGTAAGCGCGTTCATAGCGCTTGCCGGCTTCCTTCTTGTTGTTGGCGATATCGAGGATGAGCCCGGCGTGGGTGTCCTTGAAGATGGCGTACCAGTCCGGTCCAGCCAGCTTGTCGAGCGTTTCGATCGCGGCGTGCGTGTCGCCCGCGCCCGCGAGAGCCCATGCCGAAAGCAGCGTCGCCGTCAGATCGGTCACCGGGCCGCGCACCGATTGCGTGAAGTTCTGCCGCGCCACCGCGTATTGCTTTTGCTTGAGCGCCCGCACGCCGATCACCAGCCGCGCGATGCGGTCAGTGCGATCGAGCTGGATGAGCCTGTCGGCGAGCCTTGCGGCTTCGTCGATGTCGCCTTCGCTGAGCACGGAGAGGAAAGTGCGGCTGAGCAGATCGGCGTTGCGCGGATCGGCCTTGAGCACGTTGAGGTAATAGGCGGCCGCGGTGGCGGAGTCGCGCTCGACTCCGGCATGCCGCGCGGCCAGGTAACTGCCGGCGGCGGTCGCGTGTACGAGTTCCTGCGACGTGGGCGTCTCGGCGGCGAATGCCGACGTCAGGCTCAAGGCGACAGCGGCGCCAGCGATGGCGGCGTGCCGTGGCAGCAGCAAATGAATCACGATAGCTCCATTGGGCGAACTAAAGCGCAAACAGGGGAATCAGGGCGCTGGATTACCGTTGAGCGCGCGAGAATGACCCTTTTGCCATGCCCCCGCAAGCAGGTAAGGCCTTTAGGCCCGAAGGGAGGCGAAATCGCGGCAGCGGGATCATCCTGATCTACTCAATATTCCCGACTTCGTTGCCCTTGGCAGGGAAAGCCTGTTGCTATACATGTATGCAGTTGCGGAGAAGTCCCATGCTTGCGCTGCGCCTGCCCGCCGAAATCGAAAAACGCCTTGATACGCTCGCCAAGAAGACTGGCCGTAGCAAGAGCTTTTATGCTCGGGAAGCGATCCTGCGCCATCTTGAGGATCTCGAGGATTATCATCTCGCCCGGCGCCGTCTCGCCCGCAACACAAGGCGAGTAACGCTCGAGGAACTTGAGCGCGAACTGTCCGACACGCGTTGACGCGGCATGAGCCAAGCTCGCGTCTGGCGTGTCGAGTTTGATCCCGATGCGGCGCGCGATCTGCGTAAGCTCGGTGCCGTCGCGGAGCGCGCGATCCTTCGTTATCTCCGTCAACGTATCGCGACGGCTGCGGACCCGCGCCGCTTCGGCAAACCGCTCACTGGCGATATGAAAGGGTTGTGGAGATACCGCGTGGGCGACTACCGCATCGTCGCGTCAATCGAAGACGGCCGTTTCGTCGTCCTGGTGGTCACCGTCGGACACCGGCGCCAAGTGTACGACTGATCACATATTCGGATAATTCGGCCCGCCGCCGCCCTCGGGCGGCACCCAATCGATGTTCTGGTTCGGGTCTTTGATGTCGCAGGTTTTGCAGTGGACGCAATTCTGCGCATTGATCACGTAGCGCGGCTGGCCGCCTTCTTCGACCCATTCGTAGACGCCGGCCGGGCAATAGCGCGCCGACGGCCCGGCGTAGACGTCGTGCTCGGATGATTTTTGCAGGGCGCCGTCGCGCACGAGAAGGTGCACCGGCTGATCCTCCTCATGATTGGTGTTGGAAAGGTAGACCGAGGAGAGCCGGTCGAAGGTGAGTTTGCCGTCGGGCTTCGGATAGGCGATGGGCCGGCAGTCCGCCGCCGGCTTGAGTGTGGCAAAATCGGGCTTGCTGTGCTTGAGCGTGCCGACGAGCGAGAAGCCGAGCGTGTTGGTCCACATGTCGAAGCCGCCGAGCGCGACGCCGACGACCGTTCCGAGCCTCGACCACAGCGGCTTGGCATTGCGCACCCGGTAGAGGTCGCGCCCGATCGGGGTAGCGCGCCACCCCGCCTCGTAGCTTGCAAGCTCGTCATGCGCGCGCCCGGCCGCCAGCGCCGTGGCAGCGTGCTCGGCCGCCAGCATGCCGGAAAGCATCGCATTGTGGCTGCCCTTGATACGCGGCACGTTCATGAAGCCCGCGGCACAACCGATCAGCGCGCCGCCGGGAAAAGCAAGCTTCGGCACCGACTGCCAGCCGCCTTCGGTCAGCGCGCGGGCGCCGTAGCAGATCCGCTTGCCGCCGGCGAAGACGTCGCGCACGAGCGGATGCGTCTTGAAACGCTGGAACTCCTCGAACGGCGAAAGGTAAGGGTTCGCGTAGTTGAGGTGGACGACAAAGCCGACCGCAACAAGACGGTCGCCGAAATGATAAAGGAACGAGCCGCCGCCGGTGTCGTTGCCGAGCGGCCAGCCCATCGTGTGCTGCACCAGCCCGCTGCGGAAATTCTCCGGTGCGACCTGCCACAATTCCTTCAGGCCGATGCCGTATTTTTGCGGTTGCCGGTCCTGCGCCAACCCGAAACGCTCGATCAGGCCTTTGGAAAGGCCGCCGCGGGCGCCCTCGGCTAGCAGGGTGTACTTGGCGCGCAGCTCCATGCCGCGAGCGAAGCCCGCTTTGTGGTGTCCGTCTTTGCCGACGCCCATGTCGCCGGTGGCGATGCCGGCGACCGCACCGTTCTCGAACAGCACCTCGGCGGCGGCAAAGCCCGGATAGATTTCAACGCCAAGCGCTTCGGCTTTCTTCGCCAGATAGCGGCAGACGTCGCCGAGCGAGACGATGAAGTTGCCATGATTGCTCATCAGCGGCGGCAACAAGAAGTTCGGCAGCCGCAGCGCCGCGGACGATCCGAGCACATAGAAGCGATCCGCGCTGACCGCCGTGTGCACCGGGGCCTCCTCGCCGCGCCATTCCGGAATGAGGCGATCAAGCCCGATCGGATCGATCACCGCGCCGGAGAGGATATGCGCGCCGACCTCGGAGCCCTTCTCCACCACGACCACGGAGACGTCCGGCGCAAGCTGCTTGAGCCTGATCGCCGCGGCGAGACCGGCCGGCCCGGCGCCGACGACGACCACGTCGAACTCCATCGCCTCGCGGGCGGGAAGCTCCGTTGCGTTCATGGTTGGCTCCGCAATTCGCGCGACGGCCGCTGGTTTTTCACGAAATACATGGGCTGACAACCGCTGGCTCAACCCCGGCCGAGCCGGCGCTTGCGATCGAGGACCGTCTGGCGGAGCCGCGAACCCTCCTGGCCGGAGGCTGTGAGTTCCTGGGCGCGCTCGCGAGCATAGTTGCGGGCGGAAAACTCGACCTTTTCGGCGCCATCGAGCGCGACCGCGAAGGGCTCATCGCCGAAGGACGTATAGCGGTCATGAAGCTTTTCCGCCGTGGCACCGTCCCGGTATTCTTCCAGCAATGATTCATCAACCAGTCTGCGGCAGGCGGCGAGCGCTTCATCGGCGGCGGCAAAGGTCCCATATTCCCAGCGTTCGTCGTCTTCCATGTAATGGAAATTGTCGTCGACCATGACCTTGTAGGGTGACACTCCGCCGTGACTCCCGGCCGGACGCTCGCCGCCATTTTGCTGCAAAAGAGTGTTTCACGCTTTCAACCGGCCGCCTAGACTGGCCGCGCCAGTGAATCCTGCCGATGAACGACACAAACAAAGACGCCCGCGAGCTTATCTCCTTCTATCTCGATGCCGGGGTCAATGCGCTTATCGGCGAGCAGGCGGTCGACCGCTTCGCCGATGAAGTTGCCCCGCCTTCGCGGCCCGCTGCGGAACGCCCCCCCTCCCCATCCCTCTCCCGCAAAGGGGCAGAGCGCGGGCTTCCGCAACCCGCTGCGCCGCCTTCGCCCGAGGCTGCCGTCATGACCGCGCGCCAGGCGGCGAAAAGCGCGGAGACCTTGGAAGCGTTGCGCGCGCTGCTCGAAGCCTTCGAAGGCTGCATGCTGCGCGCGACCGCAACCCGGCTTGTCTTCGCCGACGGCAATCCAAAAGCGCGCGTCATGTTCGTCGGCGAGGCGCCGGGGCGTGATGAAGACATCGCCGGGCTGCCGTTCGTCGGCCGCTCGGGAAAACTGCTCGACCGCATGATGGGAGCAATCGGGCTCGATCGCACTAAAGCTTATATCGCCAACATCGTGCCCTGGCGGCCGCCCGGCAACCGCACACCGACGCCGCACGAGAGCGCCATCTGCCTGCCGTTCATCCATCGTCAGATCGAGCTCGCCGATCCCGACATCCTCGTCTGTCTCGGACAGCCGTCGACGCAAACTTTGCTCGGCACCAAGGAAGGGATCATGCGGACGCGCGGGCGCTGGTTCAAGTTCGACAGCGGCAGCCGCGAAATCCGCGCGCTCGCCACTTACCATCCCGCCTTCCTGCTGCGCAGCCCGCTGCAAAAGCGGCTCGCCTGGCGCGATTTCCTGGCGCTGCAGAAAGCGCTCGCCGGCTAGCTGCGACCGTGCGACGCGGGACGTCCGTGCTGACCTCCCCAGCCGCCACGAAACAGCGTATGATGGTGCGAATTCGCGGTCGCCGATGGAGCTCATCGCATGGACCTCGATCCCGTTCTGCTGGCGCGCATCCAGTTCGCCTTCACCGTCTCGTTCCACATCATCTTTCCGACCTTCACCATCGGGGTTGCGGCCTATCTCGCCACGCTCGAAGTGCTGTGGGGATGGACCGGTGCCGAGCGCTACAAACGGCTCGCCGCGTTCTGGACCAAGATCTTCGCCGTGTCGTTCGCCATGGGCGTCGTCTCCGGCGTCGTTCTCTCCTATCAGTTCGGCACGAATTGGAGTCGTTTCTCGGCGATTGCCGGCAATGTCGTCGGTCCGTTGATCGGCTACGAGGTTTTCACCGCGTTCTTCCTCGAAGCGACGTTCCTCTCGGTGCTGTTATTCGGCGGCGAGCGCGTGCCGCGCTGGCTGCATGTGTTCTCGGCTATTGCCGTCGCCTTTGGCACCGCGCTGTCGGCGTTCTGGATTCTTTCCGCCAATAGCTGGATGCAGACGCCGGCCGGCTACGCGATGGAAGGCGGCGTAGCCTTTCCGCAGGACTGGTGGGCCATCGTTTTCAACCCGAGCTTTCCCTACCGGCTGGTGCACATGCTCAACGCCTCGCTCCTGACCGGCGGCTTCGTCGTGCTGGCGATCGGCGCGCGTTATCTGTTGGCCAATCGCCACGTCGAGGAATCGCGCACGATGCTGCGCATGGCGATCTCGCTGACCGCGGTGCTGGCGCCGTTGCAACTCATCATCGGCGATCAGCATGGGCTCAATACGCTCATTCACCAGCCGATCAAGATCGCGGCAATCGAGGCACACTGGGACGGCAGCAAGCCGGGAGATTTCGAAATCTTAGCGTGGCCGGACGAGAAGACCGAGAGCAATCGGTTTTCGATCTCGATCCCGCACGGCTCCTCGCTCGTTCTCACCCATCGCTGGGACGGCCTGTTTCCCGGATTGAAGGACGTGTCGCCGCAGGACCGGCCGCCGGTGAAGAACGTCTTCTTCGGCTTCCGCATCATGCTGGCGATCGGACTCTACATGATCGCCGCGGCCTTGTTCGGCGCGTGGCTTCTTTGGCGCGGGCGGCTGTTCGAGACGCGCTGGTACCTGACCATCGTCGCCAACACCTGGTGGGTCGGCTTCGTTGCCGTCATCGCCGGCTGGGTGGTGACCGAGAGCGGCCGGCAGCCGTGGATCGTCTACGGCGTGCTGCGGACCGCGGACGCCGTTTCGCCGGTGCCGGCCGGCAGCGTGCTGGCGACTTTGATCCTGTTCGTCATCGTCTATCTCTTCGTGTTCTCGTTCGGCGCCTACTTCATCAATCGGTTGATCGGGCGCGGAATACAGGACGCCGCGGTGCCGGGGCAAACCCCACAGCTCGCTGCCGGCCATCCGAAGTTCGAAAGCTGAGAATCGCGCCATGGACCTCGTAGCGCTGCTTCCCTTGATCTGGGCCGGCCTCATCGGCGTCGCGGTGGCCTTCTACGTCATCCTCGACGGCTTCGATCTCGGCGTCGGCATATTATTTCCGTTCGCTCACGATGACGCCGAACGCGACCGCATGCTCGGCGCCATCGCACCGTTCTGGGACGGCAACGAAACCTGGCTGGTGCTCGGCGGCGGCGGTCTCCTAGTGGCGTTTCCCCGCGCCTACGCGATCATCATGCCGGCCTTCTACCTGCCGATCATGGTGATGCTGCTGGCGCTGGTCTTTCGCGGCGTCACCTTCGAGTTCCGCGGCATGGCGCAGAGAAAGCCGTTTTGGAATTTCTTATTCGCCGCCGGCTCGACCATCGCCGGTTTCTGCCAGGGCCTTGTCCTCGGCGGGCTCGTTGACGGAGTCAAAATCGAGAACGGCGCCTTCGCCGGCGGTGCGTTCGACTGGGCGACGCCGTTCGGCGCGGTCTGCGGGCTCGGCATCGTCGCCGGCTATGCACTCCTCGGCGCAACCTGGCTGATGATGAAGACGGACGGCGACATGGCGCGCCGCGCCGGTGACAAGGCGAAGCTGCTGCTCGTCGCCGTGCTCGTGTTCATGGCGGCGGTAAGCATCTTCACGACGCTCGAAATTCCGCGCATCGCGCAACGCTGGTTCACGCTGCCGAACCTTTATTATTTGCTGCCGGTGCCGATCCTCACCGCGCTCGTTGCGCTTGCCGAGTGGTACTGGCTCGCGGCGCGGCGCGAGGTGGCGCCATTCCTCGCCACAATTGCGCTTTTCCTGCTCGGCTATCTCGGCCTGGTGATCTCGACTTTTCCGTACATTGTGCCTCCGGACTTGACGATCCGGGAAGCCGCCGCGTCGCCGTCGAGCCAGACCTTCATGCTGATTGGGACGTTGGTGCTGCTGCCGTTCATTCTCGGCTACACCGCGCTGACCTACTGGCTGTTCCGCGGCAAGATCGGCGCCACCACGGCGTATCACTAAAATATTCCGTCACCCTGAGGTGCGAGCGTAGCGAGCCTCGAAGCGCGACGGCCATCGCGCCCGGGCCGTTCATCCTTCGAGGGCCGCTTCGCGGCCACCTCAGGATGACGGATCAATGGGCCGCAGGCGCGCTTGCCGGCCGGATCACGCCCCAGCCGATCAGCAAAGGCGGCAGCCGCCCGCGCACCGGTCGCGCGAAAGTGCGCGGCACTTCGGGAATGAGATCGGGAAAATGCGCCTTGATGTCGGGCGGCGGCGCCGGGTTGGTGTCGAGTGCCGGCCAGACAATCACAGCGCCCTTTTCGCGGATGTCTTGAGCAGTGACCCAGGGCGAATGCTCGGGCTCGGCGGCGAAATAGACGCTGGGCCGGCTCGGCGCGGCGAGCGCGATCAGCTCGGCGATTTGATCGTCGCCGCTGACGACGGCAAGCGAATGGCCGGTCCGGCGCGCGAAATTGTCGGCAAAGAAGCCGCCCATGGCCTTGGCCGGCAGCGCGACCTTGAGCTCGGTGCCGGTGACCCACGGCAACAGCCCGATGACCGCGGGAATGAAGATCGCCGGAACGACCAGCAGCCCGGCCCAGGCGAAGCCGAGGATGCGCTGATGGTGCAACTCGAAAGTGTCGCCGGCGGCGATGATGACCGCGAGGCCTGAGAGCACGAGAAGCGGGGCTGCGCCGCCGATAGGCAGCAGATCCCCGGCCAACACGGCGACGACTGTCGCCAGCAGCGCCGGAACGAGCGCGAACGCTTTGACGAAGGTCACGGCGGGAGCAGCGACCGGAGCGCGCGCGATGGCCGGCGCCGGGCCAAGGCGTGTTCGCGGCCAGCCGCTCGCCAGCACCACGAGAACAGCGAGGCCGGCATGGGCGACAAGAAGCCCGGCAACCAAGCGCAGCCACGCGGCGCTATTGGCGCCGGCCATTCCGGCACCGCGCAGCCGCCCGAGCGCCGGCGTCAAACCGGTGCCGGCACGCTCCAGCCAAAAGACATGCAAGCACAGGACGCCGATCAGCGCGGCCATCGCGATCCAGGGTTCGGCGGCGCCGGCCGCCGCGCGTCCGCGCGCGCTCAGCGCGGTGAACAAGGCGAGCGCGGCAATCAGGATCAAGGCGCCGCTGGTGGTGATGAGGAGGAGCGCCGCCGCACCGCCGAGCGCGTACCAATAATGGCGCCGCCCTTCCCCGACCGCGCGCCAGTAGAACAGCAGCATCGCGGCCCAGAGCGCCATCGCAAGGATCGGCGGGCCGAAATTGGGCGTCGGCACCGCGAATGCGGAAATGCCGACCATCAGTAGCACCGCCATGGCGGCATGCGTCGCGCCGATGATTGAACGGCCGAGCGCGAACACGCACCAATAGGTCGCGATCACGCAAATCTGCGACAGCGCATAGACGCCGAACAGGCCGGCCGCACGAAACGTAATCTCGGCGAGCCAATAAGCGAGCGGCGGACCGAAATCGTCGTGGAGCGGAAATTCGTGGCCGATGGCGAGCACGCGCGCGAGTTCGGCGGGTGGCGCGGCATAGAAGAGAAGCGGCACCAGGG
>Ga0302325_10032456_pt1 | contig 10722 bp, 10 predicted proteins | sample Palsa_T0_2_FD_201948 | JGI IMG/M metagenome (GOLD analysis project Ga0302325, IMG submission 201948) | Peat permafrost microbial communities from Stordalen Mire near Abisko, Sweden - Palsa_T0_2 | ecosystem: Environmental > Terrestrial > Soil > Palsa > Peat permafrost | place: Sweden: Abisko...
GCTCGGTCACATCGCTGCTCACCCCTCGGGCGTCGCGGCCGCCGCGACGTTGCGGCGGACGGCCTCCAGTGTCTGCTCGAGCGCCTCGGTCGGGGTGAACTCGAGCGCGTCGCAGTCGGTCTCGAAGCTGAGCTTGTGTCCGGGAGCGATGTGGTAGGCCTGTCCGCCCTCAACGGTCTCCGAATGGTCGCCGTAGTCGACGGTCATCCTTCCGCTGAACAGGTAGCCCCAGTGGGGAGCCTGGCAGCGGTCGTCGGGCAGCCCCTTGACCATGCTCGAGACGTCCTGGCCCGCGTGGGCGTGCTCGAAGGCGACCGTGATTCCGCCCCAATCGGCTAGCCGGCTCGAGTATCCGGGTGTGATCTCGCTCAGCGGCAGCTCGTCGCGTGATGCACTGGGCACGGTCGAACTCCTTTCTCGTGGAGGCCGGCCGCAGCGAAGGCCGCCCTCGGGCTTCGTCGACCGGCTCGGATCGGCGTTGGTCGCACGGGAAATCCGGCCCGATCTTAGTCGATCCGCGCTCCCGGAGCCGCGGCCGGGGCGAGACGGGTCAGCCGGACGAGCCGGATGTGGCTTCGGCCTGTCCGAGCGCATCGGGGAGGAGCCCGCCAGCGGCGGCGGAACATGCGGCAGGCTGCGCTACAGGCCACGCGCCGCCCCATGAAGGCGGCCAGGCAGTCGCGCCCGGGTCGGGGTTGGAGCCCGTGGAAGCCAGCGGGGAAGCACCCCGCCGCGAGCGATGCCGGCAGCGCCTCGAAGCCCCCGTGAACGGGGCCCGCGGATCCGACGTGGTTCTCCGTCGGATCCCGGCTGCTCGACCGCGAGGAGCCTCGGGTCAGCGCCAGGGAGACGGGAGGGCGCCGGAGGCGGGTGGGATGCTCGCGTCCCACCCGCGGCCTCCGCCGACTCGGCGGCGCTCGTCGGGCGCCAGGGCGTGGCGCTAGCATCGGACCGAATGGTGAGGCGTCCCCTCCGCGTGCGCGACCGATCGGGCGCGAGCGAGAGCCGGTGACGGCCACCGTCCAGGTCTCGCCTGCGGCCCGGGTTCGACGGCTCAGCGGCTCGGGGAGCTTTCTCCGCTTCATCCTGCGCCGGCTCGTCGCGCTCGTTCTCCTCCTCTTCGGCATCACCATCGTCACGTTCGTGCTCACCGAGCTCGTTCCGAGCAACGCGGCGGTGACCAACCTCGGTGAGCAGGCTGCCGGGGATCCCGCCGCCGTCAAGGCATTCGACCAGCACTACGGGCTCGACAAGCCGCTGCCGGCCCGCTACGGGCTCTACCTCTGGCACCTGCTTCACGGCGATCTCGGCCAGTCGTCGCTGACCCATGACGCGGTCACCCACGACCTCGGGCAGTTCATTCCCGCGACCGCCGAGCTCGCCCTGTATTCGATCGTCTTCGCCTCGATCGTCGGCATCAGCTTCGGCGTCTTTGCCGCGCTGCGACGAAACAAGCCGACCGATCATTTGCTTCGCGTCGCCTCGCTCGCGGGGATCTCGATGCCCGTTTTCTGGATCGGGCTTGTGGCGCTCTACGTCGGCTTCTACCGGCTCGGCTGGTTCCCTGGCGGGCAGCGCCTCGACCCAGGGACAGCGCCACCCCCGAGCGAGACAGGGCTCTACACGATCGACGCCTTGCTCGCCGGCAACTGGGGTCTCTTTGTCCAGGCCTTCCGGCATCTCCTGCTGCCCGCACTCGTTCTGGCCGCGGCCAACGTCAGCCTGCTCACCCGCTTCACGCGTTCGGCCGTGCTGGAGGTGATCGGCAACGACTACGTCCGCGCGGCGCGCGCCAAAGGAATGCCGGAGCGCACCGTCGTCGTCCGCTACATCCTCCGCGCCGCGCTGCCCTCGGTCGTGACGGTCCTGGGCCTCGTCTTCGCGAACGTCCTCACCGGCGCGGTGCTTGTCGAGCAGATCTTCTCGTGGCCAGGGGTCGGCGAGTACGCGTTCCAGGCGGCGGTCAACCTCGACGTTCCGGCGATCACGGGCGTCAGCCTGTTCGTCGCGCTCGTCTACACGACGATCAACTTCGTCGTCGACGTGCTCTACGGTGTGATCGATCCCCGGATCCGGGTGTCGTGAGCACGATCGCCCTCCGCCGGCACGGACTGTTCGGAGCGCGTCGGATCAACCCGGGGCTGCGCCAGCCGCTCGCGATCGTCGGCGCCGTGATCGCGGCGGCCTGGATCGTGATCGCAATCTTCGCTCCGCTCATCGCGCCCTCGAACCCGCTTGCCCAGTCGTTCCCAATGGCGCTCGGGCCGTCATGGCACCATCCGTTCGGCACCGACGAGCTCGGCCGCGACGTCTTCAGTCGGGTCATCTACGGCTCGAGGGTGACCCTTCCGATCGGCCTCATCCTCGTGTCGGTCTCGGCGACGATCGGCGGGACGATCGGCGCCATCGCGGGGTATTTCCGCGGCCCGATCGACGGGCTGTTCATGCGCGCCGCTGATCTCGTGTTCGCGTTTCCGCCGATCATCCTCGCGATGGTCGTCGCGGCGGTGCTCGGCCGGAGCCTCGAGAACGCTGCGCTCGCGATCGTCGTCGTCGCCTGGCCCTCCTACGCGCGCGTGGTGCGCGGGCTTGTCCTGAGCGTCGGCGACTCCGAGTATGTTCAGTCGGCGCGCCTACTCGGAGCGAGCGCGCGCAGGGCGCTGTTTCGCGACGTGCTCCCGAACGTGGCCGGGCCCGTCCTCGTTCTGATGACGCTCGACCTCGCCAACGCGATCCTGCTTCTCTCGGGGCTGTCGTTCCTCGGTCTCGGTGCGCAGCCGCCGCAGGCGGAGTGGGGCTCGATGGTCGCCGAGGGGACGCAGTACTTCCAGTGGTGGTGGATCGGGACGTTCCCTGGCCTCGCCATCTTCACGGTCGTGCTCGCGTTCAACTTCCTCGGCGACAGCCTTCGCGACGTCTTTGACCCGCGCACCGGCCTGCGCCGCGAGGATGAGCTATGAGTCGGGCCCGCGGCGGCTGGGCGTCAGCATGAGCCTGCTCGAGGTCGACGGGCTGCGCGTTCGTCTCCGTGGGGCCGGCGGCCTCCTCACCGTGGTTGACGGCGTCGGCTACCGCGTCGACCAGGGCGAGGTGTTCGGCGTCGCGGGGGAGAGCGGGAGCGGGAAGACGATGTCGATGCTCGCGCTGCTCGGGCTCCTGCCCGAGGGGGCAGTCGTCGAAGGGCATGTTCGCTTCGAGGATCAGGAGCTTCTCGGCCTCTCCCGCTCACGCCTGCGACGGATTTCCGGGCGCGAGCTTGCGATGGTCTTCCAGGACCCTCTCACCTCGCTGCACCCGATGCTCACAATCGGCCGCCAGCTGACCGAGCACGTGCGGCGCCATCTCGGGCTCGACCGGCGCGCCGCCGAGCTGCGCGCGCTCGAGCTGCTGGAGCAGGTGAGAATCCCCGACGGAGCGTCGGCACTTCGCGCTTACCCCCACCAGTTCTCGGGCGGGATGCGGCAGCGGATCGCGATCGCGATCGCGCTCGCCTGCCGGCCCAAGCTCCTGATCGCCGACGAACCGACGACAGCGCTCGACGTCACCGTCCAGGCCGGAATCCTGAGACTTCTCGACCAACTGCGCCGTGAAAACGACCTTGCCGTCGTGCTGATCACCCACGATCTCGGCGTGATGTCGGCGATCGCCGACCGCGTTTCGATCTTCTACGCCGGACGGGTTGTCGAGTCGGGTTCCTGCGAGGAGGTGCTCCACACCCCCCGCCATCCCTACACGAGGGCGCTCCTCGACGCGCTTCCCCACCCCGAGGCGGTACAAGACCAGCCGCTCGTCGCGATTCCGGGCGCGCCGCCGAACCCCGGCAGCATTCCGTCGGGTTGCGCGTTCCATCCGCGCTGCGGCTTCGCGCGCGAGCGCTGCCGGGTCGAGGTTCCTGCGCTCCTCCTCGTCAAAGGCCGCACGTTTGCCTGTCCGGTCGATCCGCTCGCGGTCCAATGAGCGTGCTCGAGCTCCGTGACGTGGTCGTCGACTACGAACGCCGCGGCGGCGGTCGTGTGCGGGCGGTCGCGGGCGCGAGCATCAGCGTCGATGCAGGCAGGATCGCGGGCCTCGTCGGCGAGTCGGGTTGCGGGAAGTCGACGCTCGCGCGTGCCGCTGTCGGCCTCGTGGCGACGAGCTCCGGCTCGGTCGCCTTCGACGGCCGCCCGGTCCAGGCACTCGGGCGCCGGGGCCGCGACCGCGAGCTCGCCCGGCTACAGCTGGTCTTCCAGAACCCCTACTCCTCGCTTAACCCGCGGCGCAAGGTTGGCTCGCAGCTCGCCGATGCGCTCGCGACGCTCGGACTCGTCTCGGCTGGCAAGCGCGACGCACGCGTACGCGAGCTCTGCGAGCTCGTGGGACTTGGAGCGGGCGCGGCCGAGCGCTTCCCGCACGAGTTCTCCGGCGGGCAGCGCCAGCGAATCGCGATTGCACGCACGCTCGCGGCCGAGCCCTCGGTTATCGTCCTCGACGAGCCGCTCGCCTCGCTCGACGCCTCGGCGCAGGCCCAGCTTGCGAACTTGCTCGTCAGCCTCTCGCGCGAGCTCGGTCTCGGCCTGTTGCTCATCTCCCATGATCTTGCGATCGTGCGCCACATCGCCGACTCGGTCTCGGTGATGTATCTCGGTCTGATGGTCGAAAGTGGTGAGACGCGCCAGCTCTGGGAGCTGCCGCTCCATCCCTACAGCGAGGCGCTTATCAAGGCGATCCCGCGCGCCGACGGGCGAGGCGTTCTCCCGGAGGCGCTCCCGGGAGAGGTCCCTGACCCGGGGCACCCCCCGGAGGGCTGTCGCTTTCACCCCCGCTGTCCCTATGCGTTCGACCGCTGCAGCGTCGAGGAGCCGCGTCTCGTCACGCTCGCCGGAAACCGTCGGGCAGCCTGCCACCTTCAGCCGGAGGGATCCTCCGCTGTGTTGCCCGGCGCGCGCGCCGGACTTGTCGCGGGCGCCGAGGTCGAATAGCGTCTGGGGTTCGAAAACGGTGTGGCACCGAAGCGGCACCACTAACGGGAGGAGCTTGAGCTGTGAAACGATTGCACTCCAGGCGCAGAGCTGCGCTGGTATCGCTCGTGGTGGCGGCGATCGCCGCCGCCGTCCTTGTCGCGGACGGGTCGACGGCCCGCGCCTCGGCGCCGACGCTCGTGATCGATAACTCGTTCACGATCAAGACGTCCGATCCGGGACGGGCCTTCGATCCGACCGCGTCGATGATCGACCGTGCGATCTACGACACCCTGTTCACCTACAAGGGCGATGACCTCGCCGACCCGATTCCGTTGCTCGTCTCGTCATGGAAGGCCAACGCGAACGCCGAGACGTTCACCTTTCAGCTCAAGAAAGACGTTCACTTCGCGGACGGGACGCCGCTGACCTCGGCCGATGTCGTCTGGTCGCTGCGCCGGCTTGTCAACCTGGCGGGAAACCCGGCGTTCCTGCTCGCAGGGATCGCGATCTCCGCGCCGGGCAAGTACACGGTCGTCATGCACTCCAAGACGCCCGACACGGAACTGCCCGTGATCCTCGCCAACCCCTCGACGGGCATTCTCAACTCCGCGCTCGTGATGGCGCACGGTGGCTCTGACGCAGCGAACGCGGCAAAGGCCGATACGGCCGAGAACTGGCTCAACTCCTCCGCCTCGGCCGGCGCTGGCAGCGGCCCCTACACGCTGAGCTCCTACAGCGTCACCTCCCAGATCACGCTCGTGCCGAGCACGAACTACTGGGGCGTCAAGAAGCCGGCGTTCTCGAGCGTCGTGGTGCGCAACATGATCGCTCCGACCCAGCTTCTGAACGTCGCACGCGACTCGCATGAGATCGCGATCGACCTCTCGGCGGACCAGGCCGAGACGCTCAAGAACAACAAGAACGTCAACGTCTCGCTGCAGCCGTCGACCTGGATCTTCTTCCTGATGGTGAACGACAACCCGGCGGTCTCGACGGTGACGTCGAACAAGGACTTCCAGACGGCGATGCGGTACGCGATCGACTACTCGTCGCTCGTCAGCCTGGCGGGGCAGGGAGCGATCCAGGCGCCGGGGCTCATCCCCTCGATGTTCCTCGGCGCCCTGCCACAGAGTGCCGACATCAAGCAGGACCTGACCAAGGCCAAGGCGGCCCTTGCCGCATCGGGCGACGCGAGCCAGAAGCTCACGATGCAGTACCCCGATGACCTGACCATCAACGGTGTGCCGTTTACATCGCTGGCCCAGAAGCTCCAGTCCAGCCTGCAGGCCGCGGGCTTCAACATCACCCTCTCGGGATCGCCCACGACCAACTGGCTCAACGTGTACCGCTCCGGGAAGATGGCCTTCGGTCTGTCGCTCTGGGGCCCGGACTATCCGGACCCGGCCGACTACCTCGTCTTCACCCCGGGGAATCTCGTCGGCCTGCGCGCAGGCTGGCCGAAAGGCTCGGACCCGGCGATCGAGACGCTGGCCGCGAAGGCGCTCGTGACGACGATACCCGCCGCACGGAGGAGCGTCTATCAGCAGATCCAGCGCCTCCTCAACCAGAGCGGACCGTACTTCCCGCTCATCCAGCCGACACAGGTGTTCGTGTCGACGAAGGATCTGAGCGGGGCCGTCTACAACGCCGAGTACGACGTGAACATCACGCAGATCTCCCCCGCGTAGCTCCGCCGATCAACCGTTCGCGACGAGGGCGGTCGGGTAGGAGTTGAGCTTCCGCCCGCCGCCCTCCTCGCAGACGACGATGTCCTCGATCCGCAGGCTGAAACGCCCGGGGATGATGATCGACGGCTCGTCGGTGAAGGTCATGCCGGCTTGGAGCGCCGTCTCCTCCTCGCTCGAGATGAACGGCCGCTCGTGGACGTCCATCCCGATCGCGTGGCCCATCCGGTGACGGAAGTACTCGCCCAGACCCGCCTCCTCGATCGGACGCCGGCAGGCGGAGTTGACCTCTCGCGCGGGCGTGCCCGACGCTGCGGCGGCACGACCAGACTCCTGGGCGGCGAGCATGATCTCGTAGGCCTCGAGGTACTCCGCGGGAGGGTCGCCGCAGTAGATCGTTCGCCCGAAATCCGAGCAATAGCCGTCGACGACGCCTCCGAAATCGAACATCACCGAGACACCATCCGGGATCGGCCGCCCGGCCGTCGCCTCGCCCGAGTCGAAATCCTCCTCGCCGAGGCCCGTGAAGATGTGAGTGGCGAACGATGGGCACCGCGATCCGGCGAGGCGGAGCTCGTGCTCGACGGCCTCTGCGAGCGCGGCCATCGTCACGCCCGGCACGACGAGCGTCGCCGTCGCGGCCATCGCCGCCTCGACCGTCGCGATCGCACGGGTCATCGCCTCGATCTCCGCGGGCGACTTGATGCGCCGCAGCTCATTCACGAGCCGCGCTCCCGGAGCGAGGCGCTCGGAGCCGACAATCCGTCCGAGCTCGATCGCCGTCCGCGCCCAGACCCTGTCACCGATCGCGACGACGCCCCGCCCTCCCAGCCCTCGCGCGACGCGTTCGAAGATCGCAACGCCGTCGTCGGTCTCGTTCACAACGATCAGCTCCCCCTCGGGCTGCTCGCGGAGGTCGAAGGCGGCGAACATCCGCGGGACAACGAACACCGGCTCGGCGCCGGCCCGGAAGAACGCTCCCGTGACCCATCCATGTGCGTAGGCGGCCTCCCCGAAGCTCGGGATCTGGCGCCGGAGCCCGGTGAGGTACTCGAGGTCCGCGGAGGGAGCGAGGAAGAGCGCGGCAACTCCCTCCGCGTCGAGGCGTTCGTCGAGCCGGCGGCGGCGTGCGGCGTAGTCGAACATGCGGGCGAGTCTAGTGGCCGGTGCGCTCCGCTCGGCGCCGGTTGCCCGGGGCGGTCGGAGCCCGTGCGTTTCCGGCAGGCCCGGCTGGCCCCGCCCGCTCGGGGCGTCCCGAGGCCCGTATCAGTCTGGCGCGCCGGGGACGACCACGAGCTCCTGGAAGAGCCGCTCGAGCTGCAACGGGAGATCGTCCGTTCGCCCGGTGTGCACCCTCGAGGGCTGGATGATCGTGCTCGAGGGCGCCACGAGCCAGTGGAAGCGGGCCGTGAGGTCGAGACGTGCGATCGGCCCGGCCGACGGGTCGCCGGCGGCGAGGCGCTCGATCGCGTGGAGGTGGAGGTTGACGTTGTCGATGTCGAGCTCGGGCCAGAGCGCGAGCGTCCGGACAGGATCGAGCACGGTCGCCGCGCCCAGGTAGCAGCGCGGGCGGCAAAAGACGACGACGCCGACGTTGATCCGCTCGCCGCGTTCGATGCGTGGCACGAGTCGGTACACCGCGTAGGAGAACGGGCTATCCACGCGCGGCCTCAGCCTCCTCCACGAAGGCCCGCGGCGGTGCGAGCCGGCGCCACAGATAGTCGGCGTACAGCCCGCGCTCGCCGTCGGCGAGCCACTCCGCGGGGATCTCCGCGACGACCGCAGCGAGGAGCTCCGTCGTCACTCGCGGGGCGAGCCGCCGGTCAGCCGCGACGATCGAGGAGGCAAAGGGCAGAAGCACATGGTCCGCGATCGCCTCGAAGCGGCCGCGAGCATGCTCGAGCGGCGGAAGGGTTCCGTGGTGAAAGTACAGCGCGGCACCATGGTCGATTAGCCAGAGCCGGTCGTGCCAGCAGAGCAGGTTCGGGTTGCGCGCCGTGCGGTCGACGTTGGTGACGAGCGCGTCGAGCCAAACGATGTCGGCCGCGAGGTCACCCTCGGGCTTCGGGCCGGCGGCAGGGCTGAAGGGAAGCGCCCCGGGCAGGAAGTCGACGCCCAGGTTCCCTCCGGGGCTTGCGAGGAGCAGATCCTGGATCTCGGGATCGGGCTCGGCGGCGCCGAACCCGGGGTCGAGCACGGCGAGCACGAGCTCGGGGACGAGGAATCCGAGCCCGCGCGCGAGTTGGCCGACGACGACCTCAGCGACGAGCGCCTTGGCGCCCTGCCCGGCGCCGCGGAACTTGACGACGTAGAGGCCGTCGTCGTCCGCCTCGACGAGCGCCGGGAGCGACCCACCTTCCCTCAGCGGGGTCACATAACGCGTCGCCTCGACGGTCCGCACGCGCGCGAGATTACCGCGGCCTGATCCTCGGCCAGACCGGCCGCTGCGCACGGTCGGAGCGGCGCCGGTGAGCCTCTCAGACGGACGGTGTCGCGAGCGCCGCCGTGATCTCGTCGAGTGCGGACTGCTCGGACGGACTCACCGGTGCTCCGCCTTCGCGGTGGGCGCTCGCGACGTTAGCCGCGAGATCGAGAACGAAGCGCTTGTAGGCGTCGAGCTCCTCCCCGGTGGACTTGCGGGTGAGCAGTTGCACCGCCTCGCGGAAGTGGCCGAGACCGGCCTGCTTCAGCTCCTCGGAGGAGCGGTAGCGGGTGTGGTCGAGCGCGGGTCGGGCGGAGACGATCTCGTCGAGGAGCTCGCTCTGGCCGTGCTGCCTGCGCGCCTCGAGATAGGACTGCGTCAGGGCGAGCGTCTCGCGGAGAACGCCACCTCGCTGGGCGGTGATCACGATCAGCCCCGCGGTCGGGGGCGCGTGCACGATCGTCTCCCACTCCTCGGTGCTGAAATCGGCCTTCCCGGTCATCGTCGCCTCCTCTGGTTGAGCGCGGTCGCGACAAACCGGCCGCGCCGGCCCACTGTAGCCTGCGGGATTCTCGCTCTCGACCAGCGTTCGCCTCTCCCCCGCGAGGCCGTGCAGAGTGCTGCCCTGCGCTCCAGGCCGTGCTGGCGATCGAGCCCCGGCGTGCCCGGCCGGCCGGTCTCGGACGGTGGCGGAGAGCCCGCACCGCCACCTCGCCGCAGCGTCGCGCGGTCGCGGGGAAGGGGGCGCCTCGGCCGGGTCGTGCAGGGCCGCTGCTATGATGGTCGAGCGCGCGTTGGAATGCGCAGGCCGCCGGGGTCCGGACTCTGTCTCGGCGACTTGTACTCGGGTCTGAGTTCAGAGGCCGGCGCCGATGCCGGGCCTCGAAGCGGAAGCCCCGAGCACTGCGGGCGGCCGAACGCGCTCGGCGGCGACGGCGCCATCCGACGGCTCCGGACGCTCGCGAGACCGCGCCCGGGACAGAGCATCCACACCAAGAGAGGCAGGCAGGGACCATGCCAGCGACGTCGAAGCGGGGCACGTTCGCCGGCCATACATCGACCCTTGTCGAACGGGTCGCGATACAGACCGTGTGCGGACTCTAGGGGCCCGGGCGATGCGCGCCGCGATCGTTTCGACCTATCCGCCCCGCGTGTGCGGTATCGGCTCCTTCACCCACGACCTTCGGACAGAGCTCCTCGCAGTGCCGGGAATCGAGGAGGTTCGCGTCGTCAGCATCGTAGATCGCCCCTCGAGCTCGGATCAGCCCGAGGTCATCGCGAACGTTCCCGAGGCCGTCCGCGGGGATTACGTCCGTGCCGCAAGGCTGCTCGGCCGCCTGCGTATCGACGTCGTCCTGCTGCAGCACGAGTTCGGGATCTTCGGCGGCGTGGACGGGGACTACGTCCTCTCCTTCGTGCAGGAGCTCGCCCAGCCGCTCGTCGTGACGCTCCACACCGTCCTCTCGCGCCCCTCGCCCGGTCAGCTGCGAGTTCTCAGCGAGCTCTGCGACCAAGCCGAGCTCGTCGTGGTGATGACCTGGACCGCGCGGCGTCTCCTGATCGAGTCGGGTGCGTGCCCGGCCGAGAAGATCCGGGTCGTGCCGCACGGCGCCCCGGACATCGTCGTCGGGGGGGCTGAGCGCGCCGGGCACTCGCGCCGCTATCTCCCTCCTCG
>Ga0302325_10032457_pt1 | contig 10721 bp, 8 predicted proteins | sample Palsa_T0_2_FD_201948 | JGI IMG/M metagenome (GOLD analysis project Ga0302325, IMG submission 201948) | Peat permafrost microbial communities from Stordalen Mire near Abisko, Sweden - Palsa_T0_2 | ecosystem: Environmental > Terrestrial > Soil > Palsa > Peat permafrost | place: Sweden: Abisko...
ACGATCGCTGCATCCTGGTCGGCGGCCAGCCAGGCAAGGCCCTCGCCGGTCGAAGCGCTGACGATCACCTTGCGCGATACGTCGAGGTCGTCGAGCCAGCGGGCGCCGCGCTCGAGCAGAGCATCGGCCTGGCTCTGATCGAGCTCCTCGCGCGAGCGGTTGGACTGGGTGGTGTGACGAACGTACGCGAGCTCGAGCTCTGCACCGGCGGTCCGAAGGACGCTGCCGAGCGCGAGGGCGTCGTGATCGTTGAGCGTGTCGTCATAAGAGATGATGGTCTTGGGGCTCATTCTTGCTCCCTCTGAAAATTGTGGCGTGTCTATTACTAAGTACCGGGTCGGCAGATCTTGGCAGCGGGTTTATATTATGGCAAGTGAAGTTACTCATCTGTATGATTAGCAACGCTAATGCTAAACCTGGGTCGATTGAGGGTTCTGTGCGAGGTCGTCGAGCGCGGCTCGTTCTCGGCCGCGGCTGAGGCGATGTCCTACACGCAGTCGGCGGTCTCGCAGGCGATCGCCCGGCTGGAGGCCGAGATGGGGACGACGCTCGTCGTGCGCGACCGCCGCGGGGTGCGCCCGACAGCCGCCGGCGCGACGCTCGTGGAGCAGGCCGAAGCGATCTTCGCTCAGGTCGACGCGGCAGAGGCCGAGCTCGCAGCCGTGATGGGGCTGCGGGGCGGCCGGCTGCGGATGGCTTCGTTCCCCTCCGCGGGCGCGACCTTGATGCCGGAAGCGATCGCGGTGTTTCGCGCCGGCCATCCCGACATCGCGCTGACGCTGGCCGAGGGCGAGCCAGAGGAGATCGCGCCACGACTCAGAGCCGGCGAGATCGACCTCGCGCTGCTGTTCGAGTTCCCCGGCGTGGTCGAGTGGACGGGAGCGACGCTGCGCTCGGTGACGCTGCTCGAGGATCCGATGCACGTGGTCCTGCCGGCCGCGCATCCCCTGGTCGCCAAGGACGCGCTGACGCTCGCGGACCTGAGCGAGCAGGAGTGGGTGCAGACGTCCTCGTCGAGCCCATGCGCGCGCCACGTGGTGCGCTCGTGCCTGGCGGCCGGGTTCGAACCCAAGGTGACGTTCGAGAGCGACGACTACGAGACCGTGCAGGGACTCGTCGCCGCGGGAGTCGGCGTCGCGCTGATCCCCCAGCTGGCGCTGACCCGCGAGCGCCGGGACATCGTTGTGCGCGAGCTCTCGCCGGGGAGCCCGGTGCGAAAGGTGATCGCCGCGACGATGCGCGGCCCGGGGGTCAGCCCGGCGGCGAAGACGATGCTCCAGGTACTGACCGACGTCGCCGAGCGCTATACGGGCGTCCCCGACCCCTGAGCCCCGGCACGTTCGCCGCCAGGCGAACTGCCAAGGGCGCGAAGCGCCCCCATTACGCCCGCGGTCCGAGCACGAACGGATCCCGGACGCCCATTTCGGGGAGGTCGAGCCCTTCCGGCGCGTGCAATGCGAGCATCTCGGCGTCCGGCGTGGGACGCTCGGCGGAGCGGAGCGAGACGACGATCATCGACAGGAAGGCGACCGGAACGGAAACGATCGCCGGCTGGGCGAGCAGCGCGCCGGCGATGCCGCTCGGCTCTCCGAGAGCCAGCCCGGCGAGGATCCCAGAGGTCGCCACGATTGCGCCACCGACCATCCCGCACGCGGCACCGGCAGCGGTCAGGCGCGTCCACCAGATCCCGAGCAGGAACAGGGGGCAGAACGTGCTCGCCGCGAGCGCGAACGCCCAGCCAACGAGCACGGCGATATCGATGCCCTGGGCGAAGAAGGCAACCGCGATCGGCGCGAGCATCCCGAGCCCCGCGGCCAGCCGGAAGCGCAGGCGGCGGATCGCGACCGTGGTCGTGCGCTCGCGCGAGACGCGCGGCCAGACGTCGTGGGAGATCGTCCCCGCGATCGACACGAGCAGCCCCGAGGAGGTCGACAGGAAGGCGGCGAAGGCGCCGGCTGCCGTGATCGCGCCGAGCACGTTGCCTACGGTGCCGGGCCACGCCGCCTGCGGGAGGCGCAGCACCACCGTGTCGGTCGCGCCGGTGACGTAGAGCTGGGGCACGAGCACGCGGCCGAGCGCGCCGTAGATGCCGGGGAAGATGTAGAAGAGCCCCAGCAGGCCGAGGACTCGGACCGTTGTGTGCCGTGCCGCGGGCCCGTCGGGGTTGGTGTAGAAGCGCACCAGTATGTGCGGCAGGCCCATCGTGCCGAGGAATGTCGCGATCAGCAGCGAGTAGACGAACACCGGCGATCGCTCGCCCCCGCCGCCCACGGGCCGTGCCCATTTGCTGCCCCGCAGCGGAGTCGTGCCCGACGCCACAGGCACGGCGGCGTGGGGTGCCAGCAGCAGCTTTCCGGCCGGCAGCGTGGTTTGCTCGCCCGCGAAGGACTCCAAGCCGCGGGCGGTCGACCGGCCGTGCGAGCTCGTCACGATCGTGTAGCGCGTCGCCGTTGGGAACGTGACCTGCTGCGGTGCATGCAAGGCGACGACTGCGCCGTTCGCGCCGACGCTCGGGTACTGGTCGCCGAACAGGGCCGCGCGCGCCGGCAGCCCCCCGAGGTGGATCAGCAGCAGGCACGCCGGCACCGCGATCGCGAACACCTTGAGCCAGAACTGGAACGCCTGCACGTAGGTGATCCCCCGCATCCCGCCGAGCCCGACGTTGACCGCGACGACGAGGCCGACAACGAGCACGCCGACGAAGTACGGCGCGCCGGTGACCACGTTCAGCGTCAGTCCCGCGCCCTTCAGCTGGGGCACCAGGTAGAAGCCGCCGATCAGCAGCACCGTTCCCGAGGCGAGCCCCCGCAGGCGCGGGCTACGCAAGCGAGCCTCGGCGAAGTCGGAGATCGTGTAGGACCCGAACCGTCGCAGGGGTGCCGCGACGAACAGCAGCAGACAGAGGTAGCCGGCGGTGAAGCCGAGCGACTGCCACAGGGCGGTGGTCCCGTTCTGCATCTCGAGTCCCGCGATGCCGAGGAAGCTCGCGGCCGACAGGTACTCCCCGGATATCGCCGCGGCGTTCCACCATGCCGTCATCGCACGCGAGGCGACCAGCAGGTCCGAGGTCGTGCGCGCGAGGCGCGTGCCCATCGCTCCCAGTCCGACGGTGCCGAGCGTGACGGCGGCGACCGCGAGGATCGCGATCAACTGCGCCGCACCAGCTCGCGGAAGCTCTCGTCCAGCGCGTCGGCGCGCCGTGCGTAGAGCGCGCCGAGAATCAGGAAGATCGGCGGCAGGGGCACCACTAGCAGCCAGATCGCGAGCGGTATCCCCAGCAGCTCGACGCGCGTGAGCTGCGGCACGATGTCGATCGCGAGCGGCAGCACTCCGACGAGCGCTCCGAACGCGACCAGCGCAAGCAGCGAGAGCGCCAGCTGGCGCTGCCGCAGGCGCCTCAGGTACAGAGCCCCATGCGCGGTCGCCTCGGCGAGCTCGTCGCGCGGGGTACGGCCGCCGGGTGACTCGCCTGGTTGCACGAGCTCACATCCGCAGCCGGTGGAGCAGCTCAGCGACCTGGCGGCGAGCGACCGGGATCTCGCTGCCGTCGCTGAGCAGCAGCACCGCGGTGCCGCCGAGGTCCGGGCGCATCTCGACCGCGCGCCGGAGGTTCACCAGGTACGCCCGATGCACGCGGTGAAAGCCATCCGCGCTCCAGCGGCGCTCGAGGTCGGCGAGCGTGCCGCGGTGCATGTAGCGACCCTCGTCGCTGACGATCCGGACGTAGTCGCCACGGGCCTGCACGTACAGGATCGAGGCGCGCGAGACGAGTCTCGTCGCGTGTCCGTTGGCCCGCTCGACGGCGATGATCTCGTCGCGCGCGTGGTGGTCCTCCGGCACGGGGTCGCCTGGCGGCGTCCCGCGGGCGGTACTGCGGCCCGCCAGCTCCGTGACCCGCATGATCGCGTTCTCGATCCGCCGTCTGCTGACGGGCTTCATCAGGTAGTCGACGGCGTGGACCTCGAACGCCCGGACCGCGCCGTCCTCATAGGCGCTGACGAATACGACCGCGGGCGGTCTCGCGAAGCGGTCGAGCACTCCCGCGAGCTCGAGGCCGCCGAGGCCGGGCATGCGGACGTCGAGGAAGAGCGCGTCGAACTGTTGCTCGGCGAGGTGGCGCAGCGCCTCACGGCCGCTGTGAGCGCAGACGACCTCGGCGACCCCGGGCGAGGAGCGCAGCAGGCGTGCGAGGTCAGCGAGCGCCGGACGCTCGTCGTCGACGGCGAGCACCGAGAGGGAGGCCGCGACGCTCATCCGGCCGCCGCACGGACCCCGGCGCGGAACTTCGGCAGCGTCATCGTCACGGTCGTGCCTTCCCCGGGCGGCGAAGAGATCTCCAGTCCGTAGTCGGGCCCGAAGCTCGTCTGCAGGCGCGCCTGGACGTTCGCAACTCCGATTCCGCCGGCCTCGCCGGCCAGCACCTCGTCTGCCCTCGCGCGCCCCATGCCGGGGCCGTCGTCGCGCACTCGCAGCTCGGCGTCGGCGCCGATGTCGCGGCCGATGATCTCGATCCGCCCGTGGCCGCGGTGCTCGACGGCATGGCGGACCGCGTTCTCGACCAGCGGCTGGAGCGACAGCACCGGCACGACGACGTGGAGGACCTCAGGGGCCACTTCGATCCGAACCTCGAGCCCGGGGCCGAAGCGCGCGCGCTCGAGTCGCAGGTACTTCTCGACGTAGCGAAGCTCGTCGGCGAGCGTGACGTAGGGGTCCTCGCCGCGGAAGGCGTAGCGCGTGAACTCGGCGAAGTCGGTCAGTAGCTCGCGGGCCTCTTCGGGGCTCGAGTGGATGTACGCGGCGACGGCGGCGAGCGCGTTGTAGATGAAGTGCGGGGAGATCTGCGCGCGCAGCGCCCGCAGCTCGGCGCGGGCGAGGCGCTCGCCCTGGGCTTCGAGCTCGGAGAGCTCGATCTGCGCCGAGACGAGGCTGGCCGCCTCCTGGACCGTGCGGGTGTCCTCGGGGGCCAGGCGTCTGGCTCGCCCGAACACCGCGACCAGGGTGCCGACCCGCTCGCCGCCGACCACGAGCGGTGCCACGATCGCGGCGCCGAGCGGGCAGTCGGCGTCCTGGCAGGAGATCGCCGACTCGACGTGGACCCGGTCGTCGCGCCCGATCGCCACCAGCTCGGAGAGCAGCTGGCCGCGCTCGTGGTGACCGCCGCCGGCGCCGTGCCAGGCGAGGATTCGCTCGCGGTCGGCGAGCGCGACGGCGCTCGCCTGCGTGAGCGTGAGCAGCTGGGGGATCGCGCGCGATGCGCTCTGCGCGGACAGGCCGCGGCGGAGGTGTGGCAGCATCACGGTGGCGGCGTGCAGCGCGGACTGCATCGCGTGTCCCTCGCTCGAGATCACGCGCGCCGGCCGGAGCAGGCGCGCGCCGGCTAATAGCGAGGCAGCGCTCGCCCAACCGACGAGAACTCCTAGAACGACCTCCACTCAGGACCCAGCATAGGCGACCGACCAGCGGTTCGCGAACGGCTGGCGCGACCAGTGGCAGCCGTTCGTCGCGCCGTGAGCGCCGGTCGTCGCAGCCGGGCTGCCGCTCACCGATTGGCGTTGCAAGGAACGCGTGACGGGGGGACTCTTGCGCGCAACGTGTCCGGGCGACCTCATGGTCGCTACCCAGTCGCAACGCTCAGGCGGGGCGGCATAGGAGAGGAGAGTCGCATGGAAAACAAGAGCTGGGTGCCCGCCAATCCGGCGCCGCTTGGCCTAATCGGGTTCGGCATCACGACCCTCGTGTTGAGCTTGGTCAACTCGAACCTGGTCGGTGGCGCGTCACTGACGGTCGTGCTTGGGCTCGCGTTGGCCTACGGCGGACTCGCGCAGCTGCTCGCCGGGATGTGGGAGTTTCGGACTGGAAATACGTTCGGCGCGGTCGCCTTCACGTCGTACGGCGCGTTCTGGATCTCGTTCTACATCCTCGTGACCCAGGATCTGGGAGGGCTCGTGAAGAGCAACGCTGCTCCCAGCGCCGTCGGCGCCTACCTGTGGGCGTGGGCGCTCGTGACCTTCATGCTGTTCGTGGCCTCGTTCAAGCAGCCGCTGGCGGTGACGTTCGTGTTCTTCGCCCTGACGATCACGTTCATCCTGCTTGGGATCGGCTGGTCGGGCGCAACCGTCGCCCAGATCGCGGCCAATAGCAACAGCACGATCCACATCGGTGGCTTCGCCGGGATCGTGACCGCGGCGGCGGCGTTGTACGCGTCCTGCGCGATGATCTGTCACCACCAATACGGGCGCTGGGTTCTCCCGGTCGGTGCGAAGAGCTGACGCTGCGGATTACAACCCGTTAGCGTCGGGGATCAGATGACGTAGTAGCGGGAGCGCCGGAGTTCGCATCCACGCCGGCGCTCCCGCCATCACCAAGAGACGAGGAGTGATTGATGGCCACCGAGCGCGTTTCGAACGACAGCGAACTCGAGCACGAGCTCGCCGATCTGCTCGACGTCGAGACCTTCGACCCGCCGGAGGAGTTCCGCGAGAAGGCGCTCCTCGACGATCCGGCGATCTACGAGCAGGCGGACCGCGACTGGCAGGGGTGGTGGACGGGCAACGCCGAGAAGCTGCATTGGTTCAAGCCCTGGGACAAGGTCCTCGACGACTCCAGTCCGCCGTTCTACAAATGGTTCGTCGGCGGCCAGCTCAACGTCTCCTACAACTGCCTGGACCGCCACGTCGAGGCCGGCAACGGCGACCGCGTCGCATATCACTGGCGCGGCGAGGAGGGCGAGGAGCGCGAGATCACATATTCCGACCTGCTCGCCGACGTGCAGCGGTTCGCAAACGCGCTCAAGGCGATCGGGATCCAGAAGGGCGACGTGGTCGGGATCTACCTGCCGATGATCCCCGAAGTGGTCGTCGCGATGCTCGCGTGCGCGCGCATCGGTGCGCCACACAATGTCGTCTTCGGCGGCTTCTCAGCCGAGTCGGTCCGCGAGCGGATGGAGTTCAGCGAGGCGAAGGCGCTGATCACCGTCGACGGGGCGGCGCGGAAGGGCAAGACCGCGCCGGTGAAGCAGAACGTCGACGAGGTGATGGGCGACCTCGAGACGCTCGAGCACATCGTTGTCGTGCGCTCGAAGGGGACCGAGTGCGAGCTGAAGGAGGGGCGCGACCATTGGTACCACGAGCTGATGGAGGCGGCCGATCCGGAGTGCCCGGCCGAGCCGATGGACGCCGAGGATCCGCTCTACATCCTCTACACCAGCGGCTCGACGGCGAAGCCGAAGGGGATCCTGCACACGACCGGCGGATACCTGACCGGCGTCAGCACCACCCATCGCTATGTGTTCGACCTCAAGCCCGAGGAGGACGTGTGGTGGTGCTGCGCCGACGTGGGGTGGGTCACCGGGCATTCGTACATTGTGTATGGGCCCCTCTGCAACGGGGCGACGTCGGTGATGTACGAGGGGGCTCCGGATTACCCGCACAAGGGCATCTGGTGGGAGCTCGTCGAGCGCTACAAGGTCTCGCTGTTCTACACCGCGCCAACCGCGATCCGTGCCTGCATCAAGTGGGGCGCGCAGTATCCGCGCAAGCACGATCTCAGCTCGCTGCGGCTGCTCGGATCGGTCGGCGAACCGATCAACCCGAAGGCGTGGCTCTGGTACTACAAGGTGATCGGAGGCGAGCGCTGCCCGATCGTCGACACCTGGTGGCAGACCGAGACCGGCGCGATCATGATCACGCCCCTGCCCGGGATCGTCCCGACGAAGCCCGGGTCCGCGACGAAGCCGTTCCCCGGGATCGCCGCCGACGTCGTGGACGAGCGGGAGGGCAAGACGATCGAGACGGGCCAGGGCCTGCTCGTGCTGACGCGACCGTGGCCGTCGATGCTGCGCACGCTCTACAAGGACGACGATCGCTTCGTCGAGACGTACTTCAGTCGGTTCGGGCCGACGACCTACCTCGTTGGCGACGCCGCGCGCCGCGACGACGACGGCTACTTCTGGGTGATCGGGCGCATCGACGACGTCGTCAACGTGTCGGGGCACCGGCTCTCGACCGCCGAGGTCGAGTCCGCGATCGTCGCGCACGACCAGGTCGCCGAGGCTGCCGTGATCGGGCAGTTCGACGAGGACAGCGGCCAGGCGATCTGCGCGTTCGTGACGCTGCAAGGGGATCTCGAGGGCACCGACGAGATCGTCACGGCGATCCGTGAGACCGTGTCGGTGCGGATCGGCAAGTTCGCGCGGCCGAAGCGGATCATCTGGACCGACGACCTGCCGAAGACGAGGTCGGGCAAGATCATGCGTCGCCTCCTGCGCGACATCGCCGACGGGCGCGCGCTCGGGGACGTCACGACCCTGCGCGACCCCACCGTGATGGCGCAGCTCGAGGGCAAGATCAACGAGGCGCAGGCGGCTGGAGAGGAATAGTGGAATCGGCGTCCGTGCCGATTCCATTGGCGGATCTGGCAGAGCCAAATCCGCCGCCCGCCCCCCCAGGCTCCCGGGCGCGCGCCGCGCGCGCGCCCGGGAGAGGACCCTCAGGCGGTGGCGACCAGCGACGGCTCGTCGGAGTACGTCTCGCCGCGCTCGGCGAGCGCCACCAGCGATGCCGGCGGCTCGAAGCGCTCTCCATAGCGCGCCGCGAGCTCGCGGGCGCGCGCGATGAAGCCCGTCGGACCGCCGGCGTAGCCATTGATGTACTGGAGCACGCCGCCAGTCCAGGCCGGGAAGCCGATTCCCATGATCGAGCCGATGTTCGCGTCCGCGACGGACTCGATCACGCCCTCATCGATGCACTTCACCGTCTCGAGCGCCTCGATCACGAGCATCCGCTCCTCGAGATCCTTGAGCGAGAGCGACGACGGGTCCGCGACCGGCGGGAACGCCTCGCGCAGCCCCGGCCACAGCCGCGCGCGCTTGCCGTCCTCGTAGTCGTAGAAGCCGGCTCCCGCGAGCTTGCCGCCGCGCCCGTACTCGTCGAGCATGCGGTTGACCACGGTCTGGCTGGGGTGCGGCGTGAACGTTCCGCCCTCGGCCTCGGTCGCCTTCTGCGTTGCGTCGGCGATCTTGCGCATCAGGTTGAGGTTCAACTCGTCTGAGAGCTGCAGCACGGGCGCCGGGTAACCGGCCTGCGAGGACGCCTGCTCGATGGTCGGCGCGGGGATCCCCTCGAGCAGCATCGAGATGCCCTCGTTGATGAACGTCCCGATCACGCGGCTGGTGAAGAAGCCCCGGCTGTCGTTGACGACGATCGGGGTCTTCTTGATCTGCTTGGCGAAGTCGAGGGCGCGGTACACGGTCGCGTCGGTCGTCTTCTCGCCGCGGATGATCTCGAGCAGCGGCATCTTGTCCACCGGGCTGAAGAAGTGCAGCCCGATGAAGTCGTCCGGTCGCGAGACGCCCTCGGCGAGGCCGGTGATCGGCAGCGTGCTCGTGTTAGAGCCGAGTAGCGCCCCGGGGGCGAGGTGCGGCTCGATCTCGGCGAACACCTGGGCCTTGACCGCGGGATCCTCGAATACGGCCTCGATCACGAGGTCGGCGCCGTCGGCGTCGGCGGGGTCTTGGGTCGGGGTGATCCTTTGCAATAGCTCGTCGGCCTGGTCCTGGGTCGAGCGGCCCCTTTGCACCGCCTTGTCGACGAGTGCCTTCGAGTAGCGCTTGCCGCGCTCGGCCGCCTCCAGGGAGACGTCCTTGAGCACGACCTCGATCCCCGCCTTGGCCGCGACGTAGGCGATCGCCGCGCCCATCATGCCCGCGCCGAGCACGACAACCTTGCGTGACCGGAACGTCTCGACATCCTCACCGCGACCACGGCTGCCGTTGACCCGGTTCAGATCGAAGAAGAACGCCTGGATCATGTTCTTCGCCACCTGGCTGGTGACGAGGTCGACGAAGTAGCGGCCCTCGATCTCGCTCGCGGTGTCGAAGTCGACCTGGGACCCTTCGACCGCCGCCGCCATGATGTGATGCGGCGCCGGATAGTTGGCGCCCTTGATCTGCTTGCGCAGGTTGGCGGGGAACGCCGGCAGGTTCTGTGCCAGCGCCGGAGTGCTGGGCGTGCCACCGGGGATCTTGTAGCCCTTCACGTCCCACGGCTGTGTCGCCTCCGGGTTGGCCGCGATCCACGCCTTCGCCGCCGGGATCAGCTGCTCGCGCGTCGCGACGATCTCGTCGACGATGCCGATCTCCTTGGCCTGCTGTGGGCGGACCTGCTGGCCCTGCAGCAGCAGCTGCATCAGCGCGTTGACGATCCCGAGCATCCTGACCGAACGGGTCACGCCGCCCGCCCCCGGGAGCAGGCCGAGCTGAACCTCGGGGAAGCCGAGCTTGACCTTCGGGTCGTCGACCGCGATCCGGTGGTGGGTCGCGAGCGCGATCTCCAGGCCGCCGCCCAGCGCGGCGCCGTTGATCGCGGCGACGACCGGCTTGCCGAGCGTCTCCAAGCGCCGCAGCAGCGCCTTGCCGTCGCGAACGAAGCCGGCGATCTGCTCGGACTGCTCGGTGCCCGCGGCGCGGATGTCGTTCAGGTCCCCGCCGGCGAAGAAGGTCTTCTTCGCCGAGGTGATGATCACGCCGGTGATCTCGTCCTTCTCCGCCTCGAGGCGGTCCACCGTCGCCGCCATCGACTCGGCGTAGGCGGCATTCATCGTGTTGGCCGACTGGTTCGGGTCGTCGAGCGTCAGGATCACGACGCCGTCGTCGTCCCGCTCCCAGCGGATCGTGCTGCTTTCAGTCATGTTCAGTCTCCTTGGGTGGGCCGAGGAGCGCTAGA